>JAEAMF010001873.1_pt1 | contig 13396 bp, 9 predicted proteins | sample 8958721 | NCBI WGS metagenome assembly JAEAMF01 (sample SAMN16933255, study PRJNA681124) | bioreactor sludge metagenome | isolation source: anaerobic bioreactor treating anionic surfactant - SDBS | place: India: Bengaluru | collected 2019-02-28
CAGCAGCTCCTTGATCGCGTTGATCAGCGCCATGCCGTAGGCCTTCACCTCGTCGGTGGGCTCGCTGGGTTGATGCGGATAATCAACCTCGACCAGATAGGGCGGTCGATGGTGCTTGAGCCAGCCGCGGATACGCACACGGCTCAGGCCTTGGGCAACGAATTGCAGTTTGCCGTTTTCGCGGCTGGCGTGGTGGACCTTGACCAGGGTGCCGTAGGTTGGCAGCGTCGATGTATCAAAGTGCCGAGGGTCGTCAGGCGGAGTGTCCATGAAGAACAGCGCCAAGGCATGGTGCGGTGTCTTGGCCACCAGATCGAGGGTTTCTGCCCAGGGTTCTTCATTGACGATGACCGGCAACACTTGCGCCGGGAAGAACGGCCGGTTGTGAATCGGGATGATATAGACCTTGTCCGGCAGTTGCTGGCCGGGCAATGCCAGGTGGGTACGGCCACTTCGGCTGGCTTCAATATGTTCGACTTCGGCCTGTTCCTTTGGCGTTTCCGGGAGATCCTGCTGGTCGCTCATGGGGCACCTGCGTAAATGACTATGGTGCTTAGATGGGGCGGGTGAAAGGCTGTTTCAATGGCAAAGGTTGTGCCCACGCCATGCAAAAAAAACGGCCACCTAAAGGGTAGCCGTTCAATCACATGAAAGCGCCCGGTTTGCGCGGGGCGCTCTCAGTTGGCATCAGTCAGCCAATTTGTAAGCAATTACGTAGTCACCCATTTTGGTGCCCAGCGAGCCATGGCCGCCAGCCGTCACCAGCACGTACTGTTTGCCGTCCTTGCCGGTGTAGGTCATCGGGGTTGCCTGGCCACCTGCCGGCAGGCGCGACTTCCACAACTCTTTGCCGGTGTTTACGTCGTAGGCGCGCAGGTATTGGTCGAGTGTGCCGCTGAGGAAGCCCAGGCCGGAGGCCGTCACAATTGAACCGCCCATGCTCGGTACACCGATCGGCAGGCCAATCGGCAGCGGTGAGCTGTCGCGGCTGGTACCGTTCTTGTGTTTCCACACCACTTTGCCTTTGTTCAGGTCAATACCGGCGACGTAACCCCAGGCGGGGGCCTGGCACGGTATGCCGAGCGGCGACATGAACGGATGCATGGTCACGGCATAGGGCGCACCGCTGTTGGGTTGTACACCGCTGGTTTCGCTTTCACGCTTGCTGCCTGCGGCAACATCGGCGCGCGGCACCAGCTTGGAGACGAAGGCCATGTAGTTCGGGCTGGTGAACAGCAGTTGGCGAACCGGATCAACCGAGACGCTGCCCCAGTTGAATACGCCGACGTTGCCTGGGTAAATCAGGCTGCCTTGCAGCGATGGCGGGGTGTACTGGCCTTCGTAGCGCAGTTCGCGGAACTGGATGCGGCAGAGCATCTGGTCAAACGGGCTGGCGCCCCACATGGCTTGTTCGGTCAGGTCCGGACCTAGCAGGTTGAGGTCCGAGCGTGCCTGGGTCGGCGAAGTGTGATCGCCTTCGACCGCGCCCTGAGGTACCGGGACTTCCTGGATCGGAATGATCGGCGTGCCATCACGACGATCGAGGACGTACAGGCTGCCCTGTTTGGTCGGTGCGATCAGGGCCGGTTTCGCGCCATCGACGGTGGCCATGTCAAGCAGGGTCGGCTGGCTGCCGACGTCCATGTCCCACAGGTCATGGTGGGTGAACTGATAATTCCAGCGCACCTTGCCGGTGGTCAGGTCCAGCGCCACGATGCCGGCGCTGAATTTCTCTGCGCCTGGGGTACGGTCGGCGCCCCATTGGTCTGGGGTCTGGTTGCCCAGTGGCAGGTAGACCATGTTGAGCTTTTCATCGACGCTGGCCAACGACCACATATTGGGGGAGTTGCGGGTGTAGAACTTGCCCGCTGCCAGCGGTGCGGTGGCCTCAGGGTTGCCGGCGTCCCAGTTCCAGACCAGGTGCCCGTCGTGTACGTCGTAAGCGCGGATGACACCGGACGGCTCGTTGGTCGATTCGTTGTCGGTGACGTGGCCGCCAATGATCACCAGTTGGCGGGTAATGGCCGCAGGCGAGGTTGAGTAGTAGCCGCCAGCGGTGAATGGGCCGATACCGGTGGTCAGGTCGATGACACCCTGATTGCCGAAGCCTTCACAGATTTTGCCGTTATCAGCGTTCAGTGCGATCAGGCGCGCATCAGCGGTTGGCAGGTAGAGGCGGCGAGGGCAGGCGCGGAGCACCGCCATGCCGGCTTCGGAGATTTTTGGGGCCGGGCTGCCGTCCATGTTGACGTAGTTGTTCTCGTCGTAATACGACACCCCCCGGCAGGTCATGTGGGCGAAGCCCTTGAAGCCGACCGGGCTTTTGATCTGCGGATCGAAACGCCAGATTTCCGCGCCGGTGTCCGGGTCCAATGCCAGTACTTTGCTGTGCGCGGTGCAGGCATAGAGCATGCCGTTGGCCTTCAGCGGGGTGTTCTGGTTGGTCAGTTCCACCGGGTCGTTGTCAGTTGGCAGATCGCCGGTACGGATACGCCAGGCTTCTTGCAACTTGTGAATGTTGTAGGGCGTGATCTGGCGTAGGGGCGAGTAACGGTCACCATACTCAGTGCGGCCATAGGCCTGCCATTCACCGTCCGGCATTTGCGGCGCGGTGCTGGCCAAGTCACTGCTGTCGCGGCCCAGCTTGCCATTGATTTCACCTGGATGAGTGAACTGGCTGGCGATGGCTGTAGCACCCGACAACACGATGGCCAGGCTCAGCAGGCCGGTGTTCACTTTGCTCGGTTGGCCGCGCAGTGGGCGGCGTGCCCATGGCAGCAGCAGGACAACGCCAAGGGCGAACCACAGGGCCAGACGGGGCACCAATTGCCACCAGTCCAGGCCCACTTCCCACAGCGCCCAGAGGGTGCTGCCCAGCAGAACCAGACCGTACAGGCCGAGGGCATTGCGGCGTAACGCCAGCAGCAGGATGCCCGACAGGGCAAAACCGATACCGGCAATCAGGTAATACAGCGAGCCGCCAAGCTGGCTTAGCTTTATGCCGCCGGCCAGCAGTGCCAGGCCCATCAGCAACAGCAGAATGCCGAGCAGTCTCGGCAGCCAGCGGGTTCTACTCAAGGCACCGTCAGTGCTCATCGTGTGTTCTCCGTACAGTTGAAACAGTTCGAGCCGCAGCTCGGATAAAATTCGGGGTGGTTCATGTTTAGAAGCTGCTCTGGATTTTCAGGCCGCCGATCAGCGCGTCGTCGACCTGCCCGACACCGCCTGGGTGGCGGATGTACTGCAGGTTCGGGCGCACGGTGAGCCAGTTGGCCAAGTGAATGCCGTAGTACAGCTCGGCACTGTACTCGGTGTCCTGGACCGGCAGGAAGGCGGGGTTGTCGTAGTCATCCAGGCCCTGGGCCGCATTGCTGGCCTGGGCGTTCTTGCGGTAGGCGGGGTTGGCATGCACGCGTGCCAGGGCGAAACCGATATCGTCCTTGGCACGGGCATCAAACGGGCCCTTGTACACCACACCTGCCTGAACATAGTTGTCGATGGCATTGGTCTTCTTGTCATGCAGCGTGGCGTTGGCGAAAACGCTCAGGCCGCGGGAGTGGTCGCTGGCCAGCGACGTCACCTGTTGCTGCGCACCCAGCCAGAAGCCATGCTTGCTCGAACTGCTGCGATAGGCCTGGCCGCTGAGTGCTGCCGGTTGATCGTTGCTGTCTTTATAAACATCGGTTGCCTTGGCACTACTGTAGTAGTAACCGGCGCGATATTCCCCTTTCAGGCCGCTGAAAGTGGGGGTCCAGACCAGTTCTATCGGCACTACTGCACCTTGGGTGCCGCTGCCGCTGAGTTTGAAACCATTGCCACTTTCAAGGTTGGAGGGGTTCTGCTCGTAAGCGCCGACCTGCGCATAGAGCTCAGGGCTGAGCCGGTACTTGACCCGCATCGCCCACTGGCTGACGGGCCAGTTGTACCAGATGCCGCCCACCCAGTTGCCGACCTGTGAGCCACAGAAGGCAAGGTTCTGGAAGTCGCAGGGGAAGCTGTTGAAGTCTTCGCCTTCACCGAAGCGGCCGATCTTCACATCCAGTGCGCCATCGAAATACTGCTGCTTGATCCATAGCTGGGTCAGTCGCCAGGTTTCGCCGCGACCCCAGACCTCCTGCGCAGAGGTGAAACCACCTACGCGAGGATCATTGATGCGGTCGTTGCTGATGTTGTCACCGTGGCGTTCGGTGACGGTCAGTTGAAACTCGGTGGCATGCCAGCCGAGGATCTTCTGCAGGTCCAGGTGCGTACCGAGCGTGAACTGGTCGCTGTAGCGTGCGGTCTTGTCGTGGTCGTAGCCGCCGTGCAAGTTGCTGCCCATCTCGCCGACGTAACCCAGGGTGAAGTCGTAGCCGCGCTCGGCCAGTTCTGTGCGGGTGCCGCCCCAGTCGCCAAGCATCCAGGGGGCGTCACTGTCCAGCATCGCGGCGCAGGTGTGCGGGGCAATTGCGGCAAGTGTCAAACCTGTCAGCAGTACGGAGGAAGAACGACGGGAGGGTGAAAACTGAGGCATGAGATAGCGCTATCTTTTGATTGTTGGAAAAACGGCAACGCCTCCGAATGTGCTCTATCACCGGAGACAAAACTGCTAATTAGGGAAAGTGAAGCGTTTCAGCGTGCGGCGGGCAGGATATAGATGAATGTGTAAGAAAAAAAGTCCAATCAACGTGAGGCACTGTTGCCGCTTCTGTAACAGTCCTTCAGCAGGGGGCAAAGGTGGTGTTCAGGCCGACTTCGATGCTGCACCTCGCTGGCTGAGCCTGTTACGACGTGCGCCAGAACGCTCGGGCACACTAGACTGTCGGAAACAGGTCGAGATCCGAGTGCATGGCGTTGCTGAAAAAGCAGACGTGGAGCCAAGGCTCGGCTAAGGTGCGCACCTTTCGTTGGCTGGAGCACAGGCATGACTGCCGGTAATCAAAATCCTCTGCATGGCGTGACCCTGGAACAGATCCTCAATGCCCTTGTTGCGCGTTACCAATGGGAAGGGCTGGCGCAGCGTATTGATTTGCGCTGTTTCAAGAGCGATCCGAGTATCAAATCGAGCCTGACATTCCTGCGACGTACGCCGTGGGCGCGGGAAAGGGTCGAGCAGTTGTACGTCAAGATGCAACGGGGTCGCTAACTGATGCGTCTGGAGCAGCGGGTGCCTTGGGTAGGGCTGCTGGCCTGCCTGGGGTGGGCTGCACTGGCCATTCAGATGTACCTGGTGTTGTGGGCGCGCTGGCAGGCGCAGGCCAGCCTGATAGGCGGGCTGGTGAATGTCTTCAGCTACTTCACCGTACTCAGTAACACCCTGGTTGCTGTAGTGCTCAGTCAGGCGGCGTTTGGCCGAGAAGGCCCGGCGCGGCAGTTTTTTCTGCGGCCCTCGGTGAGTTCTGCGGTTGCAGTCAGCATTTCGCTGGTGGGGGGGGCATACAGCCTGTTGTTACGCCACCTGTGGCAGCCGCAAGGCTGGCAATGGCTGGTCGATGAACTGCTGCATGACGTCATGCCGCTGTTGTACCTGGGGTATTGGTGGTGCTGTGTACCCAAGGGCAGTTTGCGGGCAATACAGATTTTACCGTGGTTGCTTTACCCGCTGGGTTACTTTGCCTATGTGCTGCTGCGTGGGCACGAAATTGGCGTCTATCCCTACCCGTTCATTGATGTCGCCACACTGGGGTATGCGCAGGTGATGCTCAATGCGCTGGCTATCCTGGTGGGTTTTGTTGCACTAGGGCTGCTGTTGATCAGCCTCGATCAATGGCAGGGCAGGCGTCTGGCAGCCGCCAGAGCGCAGCCCTGATGCCACGGTGTTACGCGTTGTGGTTGTCGTCTTCGCCCAGGCGCCAATAGGCGACCGCTTTGAGCCGGTCCTCCTGAACGCCCTTGTCTTCCAGCAGCAGGCGTTTGGCCTGGCGGGTCAGTGTCTTTTCCAGGGCAACCCAGGTGTACAGCTCACCAGCGGGCAGGGGCAGCTGTTTCAGTACCTCAAGCAGGTCTTGCTGGTGACGCTGAACCCAGATGACCTGTACGTTTGCCAGGCTTGCAAGTGGTTGTTGTTCCAGCGCATTTTCCACTTCAATGACCACTAGCGCGTTACGCGTGGCCGACAGTTCTTCAAGGCGTCGGGCAATTGCCGGAATGGCGGTTTCGTCACCGATCAACAGGTAGCTGTCGAACATGTCCGGCACCACCATTGAGCTGCGCGGCCCCGCGATGTTCAGCGTCTGGCCCACTGTTGCCTGAGCCGCCCAGGTAGAGGCCGGGCCGTCGCCATGCAGCACGAAGTCGATATCCAGCTCGCCTGCCACTTCGTCGATACGGCGCGGCGTGTATTCGCGCAGGGTCGGTTTGACGCCGTCCTGATCCTGTCCTGGGTTGTCCAGTGCGGCCTGTTCTTGCGGCGAGCAGGCAAACAGCAGTTTGATGTGGTCATCACTGCCCAGGCTCAGAAAGCCCTGCAGTTCAGGGCCGCCCAAGGTGATCCGGCGCATACGCGGGGTCAGATCGGTGACGCGCAGTACCTGCAGGCAACGGCGTTTGATCTCATGGTTGACGCGGTGAATCGTGGTGGTGTTGTTAACCGTCATTCGGTTTTCTCCTGAAGGGCCGTTGCCGGGCCGGCAACAATGGCTCTGGCGGTGTCATTGAGCAGGTTGCGCACCCGTACGATTTCTTCGGGGTTCCAGCGCCCGCTGTGCATTTGCAGCGCATGGCGCAGGTTGTGTACGGCTTCGTGGATTTCCTGCGGGCGGTCATGCACGCCGATAGAGCGCTTGCTGACCTCAAGGCGCATGCGCACGCCGTCCAGGGCGATGGCCTGTTCGGCCAAGGCCTGGAGGCCCGCTGCTGTGGCGCTGTAACGCTTCTTGCTGCCTTCGGCCTGGCCGATGATCCACTCGCTTTCTTCAAGAAAGGTCAGGGTGGGGTAGATGACGCCTGGGCTTGGGCTGTAGCGCCCGTCGAACAGGGCTTCGATGCGTCGAATCAGGTCATAGCCGTGACAAGGCTGTTCGGCGAGCATCGACAGCAGCAGCAGCTTCAGGTCGCCCGGGGCAAAGATTCGCGGGCCTCGTTCGCCTCGTTCGCGGCCACTGCGACGTTCAAAGCCGTCATGACGGTCGCTGTACTCGTGGTGTGAAGGATGATCGCGCATTAGGGCTGCCTTTGGGTCTGAGATATATCTTGAGATACTTATTTAGATATTACTTAAGATATATCTTAAGGCAAGCGCTCGGTGTGCGGGTGTGGTTTACGGCAAGAGGCGTCGTGGGCGTTGCCCTAGGTTTTTTCTTACATAACCCTCGGATTCCCTTTATTCCTGCTTGCCCCCGTCAACTCTAAGATCTGCCGCGTTTCCTTCACCCTTCAGGGGGTATATGACGTGGTTGGTTTTTTCTTGCGTGTAGGCTTGCTCTGGGGCCTTTCATTTTTTGCCCAGGCGAATGTTCATTTGGTTACCCCTAAGGGTGGGCACGACTACGTGGCCCGCCAGGAACTCGAGGCAAACCTCGACCGGCTGGTCGAACGTGCCCATGAGCTCATCGGCGTGCCTTACCGTTGGGGCGGAATGTCGGAAAAGAGTGGTTTTGATTGCAGTGGCTTGTTGGTCTATCTGTACCGTAGTGAGGTGGGTATCAGCTTGCCGCGCACCACATCATCCATGCTCAAGGGGCAGGGAAAGACCATAAGCCCGCCGCAACTCAAGCGCGGTGATGCGGTGTTCTTTAACCGCAACGGCCAAGGTCGTATTGGCCATGTCGGGTTGTACATCGGCGAGGGGCAATTCATTCATGCACCCCGTAGCGGCAAGGCGATTCGTATCGATTCGTTAAGCAATCGTTACTGGCGCAATAGCTTCACCACGGCCAAGCGCTTTCACGGTCATTGAACCGTTGCGCCTCGCTGAGCGGTGAGCGTGGGTATGTTGCACAACGTATGGGTGCCTGGCACAAGGTAGGGCATCAGAAGTGGCGCCATGCCCTTGAGCACTTGTACCGGCAATGCTGAGGTGAACTTGAACGATTCGGCGGCTCGCCCTGGAACGAAGGCGGTCAGGGTGCCGAAATGGCTGTCGCCGATGTAGAACACGAATGTCGCAGTACGGTTCAGTGACCGTGATCCGAGGATGCGTCCGCCTGCCCCGAAGCTTTCGATGCGGTTGTCGCCGGTGCCGGTCTTGCCGCCCATGACCAGTGGCGTGCCGTCAGGCAGTTTGAAGCTACCCGACACCCGACGTGCCGTACCGGCATCAACCACTTGTGAAAGTGCACCGCGCAGGGCCTTGGCGACCTCCGCCGGCAACACCCGTTCGCCGCGGTCAGGGTCACTGATCAGGCGCGTTTCATAAGGGGTGTCGGTCGCGAAGTGCAGGGTGTCGATGCGCAGGGTGGGCATGCGTACGCCGTCGTTCAAGATGATGCCCATGAGTTCGGCCAGGGCGGCGGGGCGGTCACCAGAACTGCCGATGGCGGTGGCCAGCGATGGCACCAGATGGTCGAAGGGATAACCGACACGTTTCCAGCGTTGATGGATGTCGAGAAACGCCTCAATTTCCACCAGTGTCCGAATACGGCTGTCGCGGGCGCCTTTGTGCCGGCTCTTGAACAGCCAACTGTAAACTTCCTGACGTTCGAAATGGCTGGCCGTAACTGCGTCCTTGAATTGTGCTCCGGGGTTTTTCAGCAAGTAGCCCAGCAGCCACAAGTCCAGTGGGTGAACCCGGGCGATATAGCCTTGGTCGGGCAGGTCGTAGCGGCCCGGGCCGTAGTTTATGTACATCTCCTCCAGCCGTTTTTCGGTCAACGCGTCTTTCTTGCGCTTGTCGGCTGAAGTGTCCTTTTTCAAGTGGGCTTGCACAAAGGCGTTGAAGGTTGCCTGGTCGGCTTCGGGAAACAGGTACCGGTGTACGGCAGCCAAGCGGATCGGTGTGGCATTCAGGCTGTCGAGAAAGGTGTCGAGGCGCTCCTGGGATGTCTTGCGTTGGTACTTTTTCCAGAATCGCTTGAGATAGTCGGTGCCTTCGCGGTCGGCGAAACGTGCCAGATACTCCTGGCGGCGCGGGTCTGCATCGTCCTTGAGCAGTTGGCCGCTGTTGTTCGGTGATTGGTATGTGCTGTAGCGCACCAGATCACGCATCAGGCGAATAAAGGGGAGGTTGATCGATTCGCGCAGGGCATCCTTAAGTGTCGGCAGGCGTCCATTGTCTTCGCGGCGGAAGTTGTTGAAGACGTGCAAGCCTCCACCCGTGAAGAAGGCTTCGCCGGGGTTGGCCGAGTACTTGCGCTCCAGTGCCGCATCAAGCATCGCGCTGAGGTTGCGGTCCTTGTTCTGAATCAGGTAATCCACCGCCCAGCCGGTAATGCGGTCCAGCTCGGGCACCTCGACTTTTTTCAGCTCGGCCGGGCTTTTGTCGGCATAGCGATCATGCAGTTCGGCGATGATCTCCAGGTAGGTGGTCAGTACCCGCAGTTTGGCGGTTGAACCCAGTTCCAACTTGCTGCCTTCGTTGATGTCGAAGGGTTGATCGGTGCTGTCGGTTTGCACCCGTACCCGTGCACCGTCCGGGGTGCGCTCAAAGAGGGTGAAGCTGTAGCGTACCTGGGTTGTGGTGGTCGGGGTCAGCAGGCGTTCACCGAACAGCCCGGTTTTTTCTGCAAAGGCCGGGTCCGCTAGATTTTTGAGGTATTCGCTGATCTGGTCTTGCAGGCTGGACTGCAGCGTACTGGTGACTGAAAGATCAAGGCGGTCCAGGTCGTACAGGGGGCGGTTGAGCATCGCCGAGAGCCGCGCACGGGCCAGGCTGATGCCCTTGTTGGTGACGATGGGGACAATGGTCGGCTGGGCAACCCAGTCACGGTAGGTCGCTTTGCTGGCCAGCGCGGCGTCAGCCAGTGATCGATCGATGATGTTGTTGGCCGCGAGCAGACGCACGTGACTGTCGGCCAGTTCGGCCAGATCATTGCGGCCTTTGGACAGGAAATACGATGGCCGACGCTGCGCGATCATCAGCGAGAGCACCTGACGCAGTGCCAACCCTCGTGCGGCAAGGCTGGCCGGGTCGTTGTCGGTGGACAACAACGACTGATTGACCTGGGCGAAGTCCGCGCCGTACCAGACCCTCAAGCCTTCGGCCATACCATGCACCTCGCCATGCCCGGGGACGGCCGACAGCGGCACACTGTTGAGGTAGTCGCGCACGATACGTTGCCGGGCTTCCAGGGTTTGTGGGCCGTTCTGATAGGCACGGACACTGGCCGAAATCATCTGCCGTATTTTTTCGCTGCCAGACACGGTCAGCCCGTCAGGGGAGTGCCGGTATTTTTCCAGTTGAGTGGCCAGGGTACTGCCACCTGCCGATTGGCCCGGAAGGGCCAGGTACTTGGCGACCTGGGTATAGGCCGCCTTGGCGAAGCGTGGCCAGTCGACTGCCGGGTTTGCATTAGGATCATTGGGGTCAAGCAGGTCGCGGTTTTCGATGAACAGCAAACTGTGAACGATCACCGGCGGGATCGAAGCAAAGTCGGAGTAGAGGTGCTGCGGATAGTGATACTGATACAGGGCCTCGCCTTTACAGTCAGTAATCGACAAACCCGCCTGGATTTTTTCGGTGTAAGGCACGAAGAAACCATGCTTGGCATAGTTCATCAGTTCGGGGGAAAAGCGAGTCTGCTCGCTGACCAGATAGTCGCGCTTGAGCAGGCGAGGCAGGAAGTCACCGAGTGCGCTGTAGCCCAGGCGCTTATCGAACGGGCCATCGCCCGGATACATGATCGCGTCGCTCGGGCCTTTGTGCATCGAGTAACTGAGGGTTGCTGCAAAGTGGCTGAATTCACGTGACTGCACACGTGACGTCTGCATTTCTTCGGCGATAGCCAAGCCCAGAGCGATGAGGGCGATCAGTAGCAATAACCACAAGGGCCACAGCAGCCGCCACCAGACGCGACGCTTGCGAGGGCTTTTGGGTGGAGGCACGTCTTCCAGACGTTCAGAAGGGGCTTCAGCCGTTGTTGGTTCCGATTGCCACAGTGCGCCCATAGTCTTTAGCCCGGCTACGTGTATTCGTCTTGCTTGCCTGAAGCTTAGACGCTGAGCAGCTTAGGTGAAAAATTTGTAGAAGCTTGTAGGGCATTTCTCGGAGCGTAATCGGAGCATGCGCCTTTGGTTGTGGTTGTAATGCCCTGGTTTGGTGCTATTTTACCCGCCCTGTTTTTGAGGGAGGGGTAAGCGCGGGGAATGCCACTCCGTATAAGCGGATTTTGCCGAGACTTCTCGCCAAAGATCCTGGTTTTTATAGTGAAAAGACCTGCGATGGCCTTTTTATACTGCTCGCCCCTTTTGCTCAGCCTGCGTGGTGTTTTGCGGGTTGACGGGTTCACCCAAAAGGTTGGCCCGGCAAGGCTTCGTACCTGCCTATCGGCGGTGCCAGGTCTGCACGATCGGTTTATATCCAATAACAAAATGAGGTTGTATTTCTATGTCAGTCGGCAACCACTCTTCTCACGGCGAGACCGCCCAAGGCGGTCCGCTCAAGCGAGAACTCGGAGAGCGTCACATCCGCCTGATGGCACTGGGTGCCTGTATCGGTGTCGGCCTGTTCCTGGGGTCGGCCAAGGCCATTGAAATGGCCGGGCCTGCGATCATGCTGTCGTACATCATTGGCGGTCTGGCGATCCTGGTGATCATGCGTGCCCTTGGTGAAATGGCCGTTCACAACCCGGTCGCCGGCTCCTTCAGCCGTTACGCGCAAGACTACCTCGGCCCATTGGCAGGCTTCCTGACCGGCTGGAACTACTGGTTCCTGTGGTTGGTGACCTGTGTTGCTGAAATCACGGCGGTGGCCATCTACATGGGCATCTGGTTCCCTGATGTACCTCGCTGGATCTGGGCCCTGGCGGCCCTGGCAAGCATGGGTGGGGTCAACCTGATCGCAGTCAAGGCGTTTGGTGAGTTCGAGTTCTGGTTCGCCCTGATCAAGATCGTCACCATCATCGCGATGGTACTGGGCGGTATCGGCGTGATCGCGTTTGGCTTCGGTAACGATGGCGTCGCGCTGGGCATCTCCAACCTCTGGAGCAATGGCGGCTTCATGCCTAACGGCGTGACCGGCGTGCTGATGTCGCTGCAAATGGTGATGTTCGCCTACCTTGGCGTAGAAATGATCGGCCTGACTGCCGGCGAAGCGCGTAACCCGCAAAAGACCATTCCGCATGCCATTGGCTCGGTATTCTGGCGCATCCTGCTGTTCTATGTCGGCGCACTGTTTGTGATCCTGTCCATCTACCCATGGAACGAAATTGGCAGCCAGGGCAGCCCGTTCGTGATGACCTTTGAACGTCTGGGCATCAAGACCGCTGCCGGCATCATCAACTTCGTGGTGATCACTGCGGCACTCTCGTCCTGCAACGGCGGTATCTTCAGTACCGGTCGTATGCTCTACAGCCTTGCGCAGAATGGCCAGGCGCCTGCCTCCTTTGCCCGCACCTCAAGCAACGGCGTGCCGCGCAACGCGCTGCTGCTGTCGATCGCGGCATTGCTGCTGGGTGTACTGCTCAACTACCTGGTACCGGAAAAAGTGTTCGTCTGGGTCACCGCTATCGCTACCTTCGGTGCGATCTGGACCTGGGTCATGATCCTGCTGGCGCAACTGAAGTTCCGTGCTGGCCTGTCCAAGGCCGAACGTGACCGTCTGCAGTTCCGCATGTGGCTGTGGCCGTTGAGCTCCTACCTGGCGCTGGCGTTCCTGATCCTGGTGGTAGGCCTGATGGCGTACTTTGAGGAAACCCGTATCGCACTGTACGTCGGCCCAGCCTTCCTGGTGCTGCTGACGGTACTGTACTACGTGTTCAAGCTGTCCCCGAAAGAGGACAGTGTGGCCGTGGCGCGCTCTGTGTCCTGATACGAAAACCCGGTCCAGTGAATGGATCAGGCTGCTGACGAACCCCCGCTTTTTAGCGGGGGTTTGTATTTCCAAGCCAACGACGTCATCGCAGGCAAGCCAGCTCCAACAGAGCCCGCGCCAGCTGTAGGAGCGGGTCTTGCCCGCGATGCAGCCACCGCGAACTCACGGACACCCCACCGACGCCATCGCAGGCAAGCCAGCTCCAACAGAGCTCGCGCCAGCTGTGGGAGCGGGTCTTGCCCGCGATGCAGGCGCCGCGGACTCGCAGGCACCCCACCGACGCCATCGCAGGCAAGCCTGCTCCAACAGAACCCGCGCCAGCTGTAGGAGCCGGGCTTGCCCGCGATGCAGGCGCCGCGAACTCGCAGGCACCCCACCGACGCCATCGCAGGCGAGCCTGCTCCAACAGACCCCCGCGTAACCTGTAGGAGCCGGGCTTGCCCGCGATGCAGGCGCCGCGAACTCACGGGCACCCCACCGACGCCATCGCAGGCAAGCCAGCTCCAACAG
>JAEAMF010001877.1_pt1 | contig 13387 bp, 12 predicted proteins | sample 8958721 | NCBI WGS metagenome assembly JAEAMF01 (sample SAMN16933255, study PRJNA681124) | bioreactor sludge metagenome | isolation source: anaerobic bioreactor treating anionic surfactant - SDBS | place: India: Bengaluru | collected 2019-02-28
TCAATACTGATCAAAGTGGAATTTTGCGGCCTACGGGTGGTAAACTCGGGCTAGCTCCGGTTTTCATATTTTGTCCTTTTGCGCTTTGATTGGCCTGTTACCCAAACAGCTTATTTCTAATTGTGATTCCTCGGCTCCAGAACGTCACTTGTCTGAAAATCCGTCAGAAGACGTCATGATTGTAGGATCGACCTTTCAAGACAATGAATCGGATGCGATGAGTGCGGCTCCGAGTGCGCCAAGCATTTGCGGCCGGTCGGGAACGAGAAGCTCGCTCTTCGTTGCTTCGCCGATCAGCCGAATCAGGCACTGATTCAGTGCGCCCCCGCCGGCAAAAACGATTGGAGGGATCGCGCTAACCCTTGCCAGCATCGAGCCAATGCGTGAGACTATGGTGCGATGTACCGCCAGGGCGATATCCTCGCGGTGCATCCCTTTGGTCAAAAGTCCAATGACTTCTGATTCGGCAAATACGGCGCACATGCTGCTGATCTGTATACCATTATTGCCTGAGAGAGCTCCGGGGCCGAGCTCCGTCAGCGAGTACCCGAGTGCGGCCGCGACCATCTCCAGAAAACGGCCGGTCCCGGCGGCACAGCGGTCGTTCATTTCAAAAGTGACTGCTTTCCCCAAGCCATCCATTGTAATGACCTTAGTATCCTGCCCTCCAATGTCCAGGACAGTCCTGCAACCGGGAAACAGGGCTTGGGCACCGCGGGCATAGGCTTTGATTTCCGTAACGCTCGGAAACCCAAACGAGACTTCAGCGAGACTGCGGCCATAGCCTGTAGCAATGATACGATCATACGAAACCGATTCCAGCATGTCCCGAGCAACGGCGGCTAAATCCGGTGTCGTCTGTGCTTCCCGGCTGAACAGGAATTCGCCCGTGGCGCCATCGACCACCACAAGTTCGATGCTCCGGGATCCGATATCAAGCCCTGCTGCGCGCAATTTGTTCATTTCAATAGCTCAAGAAATGCCTGAACCCGGGTTTGGATCTGAGCGGCGTCTTCCATGCTGTAATCAGTCTCGATCCGCAGCGAGGGAATACTATTCTCGTTCATCGCTTTTCGAACAGCGAATCCTTCCATCGTATACGGAGTGCAGAACTGGAGTTCATAGTGCACTACACCATTAGCTTTGTACGTGCGTGTCATCTCGGAGACATGCTCGATACGTTCCGGATTTGGTGTGAAAACAGCGCAATCAATTTCCAGATACCGTTGGGCAATCCGATCGAGAATCTCCTCGCGCGTAGTCGCCCCCTGCAAATCGACGAGATTGCGCGTGCCTCGTTCGCCAACACAGGATTCTTCCCCGACTATAACGGCACCGCTTTTTTCGATGATGGCAGGGAGTTTCCAGTTCGGGGCCGCCATGGGGCATCCGCTGACAAGAATCCGTGGAGTGCCCGCAGGTGCAACTCCTTCTTTTTTGGCTATTCTTGTTTCGAGTTCATCACAAAGCTCGTTTATTTTTGCGGTGAAGCGGATCGGATCGTCATAGAACTGCACTTGATTGATGAGAAGACTGTCCAGTCCGGAAATCGGCGCCGGATCCGCGGCACGCAACTGATTCAAGCGATGCAGAGACTGTCGCTTGGCATTTACAACCTGCACGCCTTTTTTCAACAAATCGGCGGTTATTTTCTTTCCTGTTAATTCCTCTATTTTATCCGCCAATCTTCCGACTTCACTTCTCCACAACTGCCGGTCGTTCGCGTTTTTCATGTGGGGGACTTCGAGAATGAACATGGGCTTGTATTGGTTGAATATTTCGTATGCCTTGGTTTTCCCGTCACACGTGGTTTCACCAATGACAAGGTCGCATGCTTCTACATAGGGGCAAACACCTGCCAGTTTGAAGCCGACAAATGACTTTATAAGGGCGCAGGTGTTGCGTGGCAGGATTTGTTCGACGAGTTCCGTTCCGCACTCAGCGCCGGCGCAGAGCCCGACGGATATGGCGTCCGCGGCAACAATGATTTCCTCCGGGACATATAGACAAAAGGTTCCGATAACCTTCCGTCCCTGCTTCTTGGCCTCGACGAGCTCCTCAATCCGCAACCCATGGATTTCGCTCATGACAAAATCCAGATATGCCATGCCGGCGGGCCGATTCTTTTGTGACAGATAGATATCCGAGTAGGCTTTGCCAAGGACCTGAAGTAAACCGTCATGAGCCTCCAAATTCAGCCCGAGACTCTTCCACATTTCGGTATAGTTTTTTGCTTCCACGATCTTCCTCCAGTCCGCGCAGGACGGAATATCAATTCCCGCAGGCGGATCACAATAATGATTGAGACTGCAGATTAACTTTTACGACCATGACAAAAAGGCAAGTCTTGTCAGAGAGTAACGACTATGCTTGCCGTCCACTGGGCCATGAGAATGTCGTTCATGCCGCCTTGAACGCCTACCGCGACCTATTCCTTCATATTGAAATATTAAAGGAATGTGAGGCAGATATGGCTTAATCATCGTATCTCGACCGACAACCGTTCATAGTTGCTTCGAAGAAGCTCACGCCCAGATAGCACCAGGTGCCATTCCGTCGGTACTGGGCCAGACCCCGTTGAGCCCGCCCGTCGAGATATGCGAATAGACCCGGCGCATAAGCATCGTATTCGGCGGGCTGGAAGGCCCGTTCAACTCGGGCAACACGCTGAAACGTAAAGCCGCGTTTCTTAAACAGGATCTCAATCCTTGGCGGCCAGGCCCAGTCGGTAATGAGCATATATAAACGTCCCCCGGGCGCGAGGTAATTACTTGCCCTGTTTGCGAGCCTCCGCAGGTAACGCAAGCCATCGGGACCTCCGTACCTGGCTGCGAGTATCGGCACTGGCGCCGGGAGCTGGGGGAGCGTCGTTATGATGATATCGAAACGTTCACCCCGGACGGGCGCAAACAGAGATCCCACGCGGCCATCAACACGGTCGAGGCCGTTCCTGGCTGCATTGCGGAGAGCGCAGGACACGGCCGCCGGATCGATATCGGTAAGCACAACCTCCCCCGCCCCCCTCGCTGCAGCCGAGAGGCCATAACCGCCTGCTCCACAGCCCATGTCGAGCACTCTGTCGCCGGGCTCTACGCGGATCGCCGCCGCCACGACATCTGCATAGGGATCGGGATAATGCACCGGGGGAGCAACGGAAAGGAAAATCGTTTCATTAGGAGGGATCTGCAGTTTAAAAATCGTAGTGGAAGCCATAAAACTACTCCCGGCGGAATTCCCCGGGAGCCCGATTTTTAAACCAGGTTCCCGGAATGGCGCACTGTTCTACATATCGAATTTCAAGCCCCATCGATAGGTTCGACCGGGTGCAGGATAGAGATAGAGAGTCTGGTATTGCTTATTGCCGATATTGTCGACACCGAAATAGATTGCAAAGCCGCCTTTGATCTTCTGGACCAGCTTCGCGTTGGCCAGGAAGTAATCACCCAATTTTACTTTGCTGGCAATCATGGCTGCGTTGCTGGTGGTGTCCACATGATTGTAGTAGGTTGCCTGGGACATATATATCCCATTGAAATTGGCATCCAGGCCGAATCTAAACCGATGCCTGACTTCCATGCTGACCTGGTGTGCCGGCCGGTAAGGAAGCTCATCAGGACTGTAGGTGAGATTGGGAATATACTGGTTCACGATTGTAACGCTATCCAGCGCATGCGAATGCATGTAGGTGTAACTCAGGAATGCATCCGTGCTGTCCGTAATATGCCCGCTTGTGCTGAGCTCGATTCCGGTGATGGCAGCCTTGGGGTACTGCTCGAAGCGGCCGATCAAATTATCGAAATTGATCATATTTTTGACTCGGCTGTAGAAGTACGCACCCCCAATCTGCATTTTCGGATTCAGGGTAATGTTGGCGCCTGCCTCCACATTTATGGTGCTCTCTTCCTTCAGATCAGGATTGCCCAGGGGCCCTACCACTCCATCCGAGTAGAGATTGCGCATGGTCGGGAATCTCAGCTTGCGCCCAATCGATCCATAGATGCTGACATGAGCGGAGGCATCATACCGCGCCCCGATTTGCGGGCTGAATGCGGGTATATCTTTGCCCGGCTCCAGATCAACGCCTGCCTGATAGCGAATGCGCTTGTTCATGTAATCGAAACTGGCTCCGGGCGTAATTGAAAACTTCTGGCCGATCCTTATCTCGTCCTCAATGCCGACCGACATGGAATCGGACGACAAGTTGTCCGTTGTCGTCCCCGGTGGAAGCAGCGTTGAAGACTGATGTACGTCCCGCCGGAAATTCAACCCGATTCTCAAATCATTGCCGGGAATTCCTTTCCAATAGGCATAGGCGGTGAACCCCGCGTCGTAATCATCCCAGAGCGTGTTGCCCGAAAATGGGCTGACAAGATTTTGGGTCGTGTAGGAAGGATTGTCGTAGCTCGCGAGCGTGTTATCGTATTTATCGTAGAAACCACGGACCTTGATAGTGAAATTTTCCGTAATCCGGCTCTCCTCAATCACATTGACCGTGGTGCGGTTCCAATCGCTAAAGCGCCAGTAGCGTGGATAGTAAAAGAGTTGTCTCCGGTTCCTGTTCTCCCGGACTATCAATGTTGGTGGAACCCCGTAGTCGTTAAAGTAATGCTCAAAGGAAACGCCGAGGGTGTTTTTTGAACCGAGAGCGACGGTTCCCGTAAATGTAAATGCGTTCCGCTGGTAGTACCCATTGTCACGGCTATGCTCGTCGGCGGGAATCGGCGTGTTCTTGATAGTGTTAGGATTAGTAGGCGCCGAAACCATGTTATTCAAAATGTCCTGTGGGAGCGCAAAGTTCTCCGCCAATGGATACCCGTTGCTCTCTCGATGGCTGAAGGCAGCGTAATAGCTAAATGGACCCTTTTTCCAGCCGTGCCCCACCTGGATACTGTTTGTGGCGTATTGGCTGCCTTCATATTGTGCCGAGAAGCTTGGCTTCGATTCTCCTCGTTTGGTTATCACATTGATCACTCCGCCCATTCCGTTGGCGCCATAGAGGACGGAGCCGATTCCCTTGATCAGTTTGATTGAAGAAATGTTCTGTACCGGGATATCCGCCAGATTGATCTGCCCTTCATAGGGAAGTGAAACCGGGATGCCGTCCATCAGAACCAGCACTTTTTCCTGCTCAAATCCTCGTATAGTGACCTGCTCTTCGGTCTTCGAGCGAGCTGTCCGGAATTGAACGCCCGGCAGCAATTGCAAAGCCTGCCCGATATTGGCAACGTTCCGCTGCTGAATCTCTTCCGCCGTGACTTCGTCGATCGTTGTAGGGCTTTCCGGGATTTCCGGTCTCTCCATGTCTGCATAAACAACCACGGTTTCGAACAACTCGACAACGGGCTTCTTCTTTTCTTCTTCAGCAGCCTGTTGCGCAAAGCCCATTGCGCACCAGGAAAAGAGCAATACAAGTATCGCGTTCATTCCTGTCATTATTTTCATATGAACTCCCTAGCCATGGATTGGATTAACGAACTTCGATTTTCTTTATGCGCTTGACGGAACGGCCGCCTGTGCTGTCTTCGCCGGTCACGGACATTGCGAATCCGTCTGTCGACGACAGCGGCTTGCCGTCTTTGACTGTGGCAATAACGATTTGGTCGCCCATGCGTGAATTAAAGATCTCGCCGAACGAGTAGGTCGCACAATAGCCGTCGTCGCTTGTAATAAGAACGTAGCGGTTGTAGGGTGCGGGATCGGGCACGGCTATGTATTTCTTCAGGAGAGTGGATAGCGGAACGCCATCCAAGTCGTGGATTCCATGAAACCCCTCGCACTCGCCGATCATGACTGCAGCGGGAATGTGGACCTTGGGCAGTGCTTTGAGGTCAGCTGGTTTCACAACGCGCTGTATCTTGGCAGCCTGGTCTATCAATGTGAACTCGGCGCTTGGAGGACGGACTCTCTTCTTCTCCTGGTCTTCATAGGCGAGGAGCTCGACATCCACCCGCGAGACTTTGATTTCGGTCAGATCCGTCATCATTCGTCCATCATGGATGTCCGTCGCAACAACCAGGGTGGGGGCGCAGGGCTGATCCCACTGCTCGTAGGCGATCAGGACACTGCGCCCGATGCTAGAGTAGAAGATCTCCCCAAATGAGAATACGATTTCGCGACCGTCTTTGTTGACGACCTGGATATAAACGCCCGGTTCCCATTTCCGCTTGTATTTCAATCCTGCTTTCCACAGGACGTCACGCAAGAGGACGCCGCGAAAAGTCTTTTGAATGACCTTTTCCTCATCTTTCCTGTCGCGCACCCGTTCGGGGATCACAGGAACATCCTGAATGAGGAATGGCGACATTGCCTTGAGATCAGTAAGAGACAGCGACAATTCCTTCTGCACTTCGCCCCGAACCGCTATCGGGATCTCCTGTGAAACAGCGTTTTTCGCAAGGAACGGAGCAAGCAGGGCACAGCACAGGCAGGAAATGAGCAGGCAAGCTCTTCGAGCCTGGACAAAACGCAAATAAAATAAGGAAGACATCGGTAACTCCCTTTGAGAATGCGGCAACCGCATCGTTGCCGTCTCCTCAAGGGAGGTTTAGCAGGCAGGAGGAATCTTCTGCAGAACGTTACCCGGACGGGGACGCAATGACGCGGAATGGTCGGTCTTCAGCATTTGCACGCCGTGCAACCAACGCCGGGTTCAGGTTTTTCTTACAAACATGTTCATGTTATGCCTCGGGTGCCGATTCTAGCACGGACTATCATAATGTCAAATCATTAGCCCCGAACCAATTAGCTGTTGTAATCGGAGATACAAGCCTGTTAATCATGCTTTTGTGATTGGAATTATGCGATGACGCCGCAATAATGATTTGACAACCGGCATTCCTCCCTGATATCAGTTGTGCGAATTTTTGCCATTCCAAATCAGGAGTTCTTCGATGTACTGGTTTATCGGCTTCACCTGAAGCGGCGTAAAAAAGCGACCCGTGTTTGGTTAGCTCAGAGCCAGGTCGATAAAACCGTTTTCTCTTCTCCAATCTCGACCGTAATCGATCAGCCCGGCTCACGGTACGTCCGTCAGCTCTTTGGCGGACGGCGCTGCAGAACAGGTTGCCCGTTTGCAGGTGTCTTGTGACTCTGCCATGGGAGAAGGCCAATGAAAACTAAGCCCTTCTATAACGTCAAGACCTTCGTGATCAGAAATGCTTCGGGAAGGCGGGATCTGAGGAAGAAAAATAATGAGTACAGGACCTGAGTTTAAACCCAGGATGTTGGGCATTGTATGCAATTGGTGTTGTTATGGAGGAGCTGACCTTGCCGGAGTGTCCCGCTTTCAATACCCTCCCTATATAAGGCTGATCCGGGTGATGTGCTCCGGAAGAGTCGATCTCTCGCACATATTGCGTGCTTTCCTAACCGGACAGGATGGAGTGTTTATTGGCGGCTGCCATCTCGGTGACTGCCATTACATCACAAATGGAAATTACGATGTATTGCATATGGTGCATATCTGCAAAAAGATCCTGCAATACTAAGGACTATATCCAGAGAGGTTAAGGCTGGAATGGGTTTCGGCCGGTGAAGGAATTCGGTTTGCCAAAATCATGAACGAATTCAGCAGTGAAGTGAAGAAATTCGGCCCTCTCGGCAAGGGCGAGGGATTATTGGATGAAAAAGAATTAGAGCTCAAACTTGAGGCAGCTGTAAGGCTTGTTCCCTATATCAGGCTGGTACTGACAAAGAGGCTAAGGGTGCGTTTTAGCACCATGGAAGAGTATGCCGACTTCTACGCCGGCGACGAGGCGAACAGGCTCTTTCAGGAGCTGATTGCAGATAGGCTGGTTATGACGGAAATTCTGATGCTGCTTCGGGAGAATCCCCGTTCGGTCGGGGAAATTGCGCATATTCTTAGCCTGGCTCCCTCAGATGTTTCCAGAATTCTAAACAGTTCGGTCAGGCAAAAATTTGTCGGTTTCAGCCAAACCCGGAACTGTTTCATGTGTTGCTGACCCGAAGGGGGAGTGTGAATGCCTTTTGAACCTAAGATCATCGCTTTTTGTTGTGAATACTGCGGGTATGCGGCAGCAGATATGGCGGGCTCCATGAGACTCGAATATCCGTCAAACATAAAAATCATTCGGGTTCCATGTACTGGCCGCATGGATGTGCTGACCGTTCTTAAGGCCTTTGAAAATGGCGTGGATGGCGTCTTTTTCTTTGGGTGCCTGGAGGGAAGCTGCCATTTTGTGGCAGGCAATTTAAGAGCCAAAAAGCGCCTGGCGTATGTCCGCGAGCTTCTGAACGAATGCGGCATCGGGCAAGACCGGGTCGCCATGTTCAACACTTCGTCCGCTATGGGAGTTCAGTTTGCTGGATACGCAAATGAGGTTGTGGAGAAGATTAAGGCGCTTGGCCCAAATCCCGCCGCAAAAGCGCTGGTAGCATGTCAATGAGGATGATGGAACCGGGTTCCCCGCGGTCTGCAAAACCGTGTGCTGCGCTCGCGCTGCGAGCCAAGGTGGGTTCGACTCCCGCCGTCCTCTTTCACAAATAATTCTAGGATCCGGGTATGTACGTTGTTGGAACCTCCGGGCATGTGGATCATGGGAAATCCAGCCTGGTGAGAGCTCTCACCGGCATCGATCCCGATCGCCTGGCCGAGGAAAAGCTGCGTGGAATGACCATCGATCTGGGATTTGCGTGGCTGCGTCTTCCTTCAGGGAAGGAAATCAGCATCATCGACGTGCCCGGTCATCAGCAATTCATTGAAAATATGCTGGCAGGCGTAGGGGCGATAGATGCCGTGATCCTTGTTGTGGCTGCCGATGACGGCGTAATGCCTCAGACGCGCGAGCATCTGGCCATCCTCGACTTGCTGCAAATATCTAAAGGAGTGGTTGCTCTGACGAAGATCGATACGGTGGATCAGTCGCTTCGAGATCTCGCTCTGGAAGAAGTTCGATCGCTGGTCGATTCCACCGCCCTGAGAGGATCCACAATAGTTCCGCTTTCCGCAATAACCGGTGAGGGACTGGCGGAATTTGCCAGTGCGCTGGATGGTGTTCTGGAATCCACGCCGCCCAGGTCCAATCTGGAGCGTCCACGCCTATGGATCGATCGTGCTTTTACCCGCCCGGGTTTCGGCACGATTGTCACGGGAACGCTGATAGATGGGATATTGCGTACCGGCCAGGAAGTCGAGATCTTGCCTGGAAGGATACTCACACGCATCCGGAGAATTGAGACTCATAAGCGATTGGTTGAGCGGGCAATGCCGGGTACGCGTGTGGCTGTTAATTTGCCGGGGTTGGATGTTGCCGACCTGCGGCGTGGCAACGTCCTCGCGATTCCTGATTGTCTTCATCCAACCAAACGACTGGATGTGCGCCTGCACTGTTGGGCGGGCACGGATGAGGCACTTCCCAATTCCGTGAACGGCCGTTTCTTTTCAGGCTCATTCAGCTGTGAAATAAGGGTGCGGTTGCTTGATCGTGATCTGTTGCTCCCCGGCGAAACAGGCTATGCCCAACTGCTCCTTGATTCCGAAGCGGCCTTAGCTCGCGGAGACCGCTTTATTGTTCGCCGGCCGGCGCTGCGCGGCACGGTTGGCGGCGGGCTGATACTGAATCCGCATCCTTTGCATCACAGACGCAAGGATGCCGCTGTGCTCAACAAAATGACGATCCTGGAATCCGGCAATCCGGACCAAGTTCTGCGGTGTGTGCTATCGGACAGGTTGCCCCTGCCCACGGCGCATCTTCAGAAATGGGCTATGCTTCCCTCCGCGGAATTTGCAGTCGGCCTGGAGCATTTGCTGAAAGAGGGCGATGCCATATTGCTGAGTGCCGATCTAAGACGGGTGCAGGCAGCATATGTGGTTTCTCAAACCGGTTGGACGCGTTTATTGAATCGTTTGCAGGATTTGTTGTTGTCATACCATCGTCAGTGCCCGTTGCGCCCGGGCATGCCCAAAGAAGAATGCCGGACCCAACTGGGACAGACGACAGACCTGTTCGGCCTGACCATTCAAAAGGCAGCCATAGACGGATATGTAGTTGATCTGGGCACGGCGATTTGCCTGGCTGGATTCGCCGTGCGATTTTCCCCGCGGCAGCAACAGCAGGTGGACCGACTGCTGAATGCACATCGTTCGTCCCCCTATGCGCCGCCCACGGGGAGCGAATCCATGAGCGCCTATGGCCTGGATGCAGAGTTATTCCGCGCATTGCTGCTGCGTGGAGACCTCATTGATGTTGGCGACGATTTTTACTTCACGCCCCAGGCGTATGAAGAGATGGTCTCGCGCATTTTGGAACACCTGGAGGAGTATGGAAAAATCACGATTGCGCAGGCCCGTAACCTGTTTAAGTCATCCCGCCGATACACTCTGGCCATGCTGATGCACCTCGATCAGAAGATTACGATGAGAGTTGGCGACGAGCGTGTGCTGCGCAATCCCAAACACAGATCGATTGATCTTCCGCGCGCCCTCCATGGTGAGAGAACGGATTAGGTTGTATATTCATCCGGAAAAGGTTTTCGGAATATGCTTGCAATAGGCACGGTTTTGGTGGCACAGTGAAAAGCAGAAAAATGAAGAGAATAACTATTTGCCTCTTTTCCGGCTTTACTTGATAACCGTCCGATAAACGTCGGTACGCCGTCCTTTCACTATACTTAAAAATTCTCCTTTATCCTGTCGGCCGGGTCCATCTTTTAGCCCGGCCGAATAATTTCGCAGGTTTGCGCGAACCATCACGAATTCGAATGGAGGGCCAGCTATGGCGGATGAAAGCAGTAATTCAAACAACATCGAAGGAACAGGACTGAATCGAAGAAACTTCCTTAAGAACGCCGGCGCCGTTGTGGCAGGCAGCACTCTGGGAACGGGTCTGACCATTTCTCATGAAGCGACAGCAACGGCTGCCGCTGAAGCTCCCACAACAATCACCAATTTCAAATGCCCGATCTGCGCCAAAGATTTCAGCACCTACGGCGGGCTTAAATCTCACTTCGCTTCGGCGCATCCCGGCTACATTCTCCCCGTTACTGCTAAACTCAAGGTCAACGGAAAGGACTACGAAGTCCTCATCGAACCGCATTGGACTCTGCAACGCACCCTCCAATTCAAGCTTGGCTTGACCGGAGCAAAGCAGATGTGCGATCGAGGCGTGTGCGGATCATGCACTGTGATCATCGATGGCAGGGCGGTTCTGTCATGCTCGACGCTGGCGGTGGAGTGCGAAGGCAAGTCAATCGAAACCGTCGAAGGAATCGCCGCGAATCCCAAGTGGGGACAGCTGATCCAATCCTACTGCAAATGGGATGCAATGCAGTGCGGGTATTGCACTCCCGGCTTTGTCGTTTCCGCAAAGGCTCTGTTGGAAAAGAATCCCAACCCGACCGAGAACGACTGCAAACAGGCCCTCGCAGGCAATATCTGCTGCTGTGGCACCTACCCGCGACATCCTACCGCTATCATGGAAGCCGCTTCGCTAATGGGCAAGGCATAGGAGGAAACACTCATGAAAGGTTTCAATCATTCGAATGCAAAAACCCTGGTCGAGGTCAAAACTGCCCTTGCCGGCAGAAAAACTGAAATCATTGCGGGTGGCACCGATCTCATCGGCCGCCTCAAAGACAATATCCTTCCCGACGCCATGTACCCGGCTATCTTGGTCAACATCAAGACGGTTGCTCCAAGTCTCGATTACATCAAAGAAGAGGCCGGCGTCCTCAGAATCGGCGCCACCACACGCCTCGCCGATATTGCCTCCAACAAGGCCATCAACGATAAATACACCGCTCTGGCTCAGGCTGCCCTCCTCGTCGCCACTCCCCATGTCCGGGACATGGGCACCATAGGCGGCAACCTTGCTCAACTCCACCGCTGCTGGTACTTCCGCAAACCCGAAAACAGGTTCCCCTGCGTCCGCAAGGGCGGTGCCACCTGTTTCGCCATGATGGGGGACAACCGCTATCATTCCATCTTCGGCAACGTCAACAAGTGCATCGCCGTCCATCCCAGCGATGTCGCGCCCGCTCTCATCGCGTTGAATGCCTCGGTTGTCACCAACACGCGCAAAATCAATGCTGAGAATTTCTTTGATGTCAAATCCCCGGGCAACACCGTCCTGGCCCCCGGCGAATTCATCACCGAAATTCAGGTGCCTGCTCCTCCGGCCGGCGCCAAGAGTGCTTTCCTGAAATTTGCTATCCGCAAATCAATTGATTTCCCGATCGTTAACTGTGCCGTGATGGTTGGAGGAGGAGCCCCGAGAATTGCATTGAATGCCGTGGCCCCGAAACCGTATCGCGCCGTCAAGGCGGAAGCGGCGATTGCGGGCAAGCCGATCAATGAAGCCAATGCAGAAGCGGCCGCTGCTGCGGCCGTCGAAGACGCCAAACCGTTGAACGCAACCAAGTATAAAGTGCAAATAGCCAAGACTCTCGTAAAACGAGCGCTTCTGGCGGCCGTCTAAAAACTCTTAGCCACGAATTGCACGAATCTAATCTGTGTAATTCGTGGCGTTTTGGAAGGATTTGATACGGTGGATAAAGCAGGGAAAAAAGATCCCGGCAGGAAAATATGATTATGACCCTGGAATCACACTGGAAGAACAAATATGGAATCCTGAAAGACTTTCTCTCAATGAATCCGGAGATCCATATTGGCCGGGATGAAGTTAGCATACCCGAAAGTTTGCGCGGCAGATTCTATCAATATTTCGACAACCTTCGAGGGGCAATAGTTGAATCATGGAACATCTCTTTTGCTTTTGATGCTTATGCTCTTTCGAAAAGTTTCATAGCGTGTGAGCATGCGCTATCCGAAGCATTGCAGCTCAGTATTGCATTGCCGCATGATCTGTCCAGCTTTCTACACAACCCCAAAGAAGGCATGATGCGGCTGATCTATAACCGCCTGTTTGAGATGATTCAGGGGAAAATACCCGAAGACGATTTTGAAAGGATGGCGGCAGGCGACCTTACGGCAGATGCAACAGAAATGTTCCGGATAGGGTATGAGACTTGGGCTGCGCTTTCCCTTATCATCCAGATGGAACCGGATGAACTATTGGGGATTGCTCTCGATAGCGATAATAAACCTATTGTTGTCGAGATTAAGGAGATTGCCTTCGGACGCCAATTCCATCACCCGGCCAAGCGCATTCCGGAGTTCATTTTTCATTCAAGGAAACTGGACCGCTATGTAGCTTTTAAAATGCCTTTGGTAAGAGAAGTGAATTCGTACCGTGTTCCGGCTGAAATTCCCACGCAAAGATTGTTGAGGAATCGGAATGGAGATACATCTTCTGCCCTTGATCACAGAATAATTTTTCTATCTGTCGTCAAGGATCTTAAAGAAACACCCGTATTTGCGGATATCCATGAACGGACAGTCCACGGGCCGGATCTCACGATAGAGTTTTCA
>JAEAMF010001857.1_pt1 | contig 13381 bp, 7 predicted proteins | sample 8958721 | NCBI WGS metagenome assembly JAEAMF01 (sample SAMN16933255, study PRJNA681124) | bioreactor sludge metagenome | isolation source: anaerobic bioreactor treating anionic surfactant - SDBS | place: India: Bengaluru | collected 2019-02-28
GGCGCCGCGGGTCAGCCGGCTCATCCAGCTCGCCGGAAGGAGACGCGCCGCTACCCTTGCCAGGCCCACCTGCAAGGAGCGCGAGAGCCGGGCGCGGTTTGGCTTCCTGACCTGCTGCACAACCTGGACAAGGTCGGCCAGGAATGCGTCGGCCACCTGCGCGTGGGCCGGGGTCACGGTGAGGTGCAGGCTCATCGGGAACTGCTGGCGGTCCAGATTCCAGCCGCGCAGGCCCATTTCGTCGCCGACCTCGAACACGTTCAGCCGCCGCGAGGTTATGGCCATGATGCTCATCACCGGCTCGCCGAGAATGGTTAGCTCGGGGATGGCCCGGATGCCATCCTGCAGTGTGCGCACGGTCTTCATGACCGTATCGGTCAGGGCCAGATAGCCTTCCTCACCCAGGTAGTTCAGGACGGCCCAGGCCGCGGCGATTGCGCCGCCGGGACGGGTGCCGGCCATGCTGGGTGAGGCATAGACGCCGCCCGGCCAGTCGGTGTAGACGTGGAACTGGTACCGCCGCAGGGCCCGGTCGCGATAGAGGATGACGGAAGCGCCTTTGGCGGCATAGGCGTACTTGTGCAGGTCCGCCGACAGGGAGGTGACGCCCGGCACGCTCAGGTCAAAATCGGGCACCGGATAGCCCAGTTTGCGCACAAACGGAAGTATAAAGCCGCCCACGCAGGCATCGACGTGGCACAGCAGCCCCTTCTTCTGAGCCAGGGCCGCCAGGCCGGTAATGGGATCCACCACGCCAAAGGGGTAGGCCGGCGCGGAGCCCACCAGCAGAATCGTGTTCGGCGTGATGGCCGCCTCCATGGCGGCCACGTCCGCCCGCAGGTCGGGCCCGACCGGGACAATTACCGGCTTGACGCCAAAGTAGTGGCCGGCCTTGTGGAAAGCGGGATGAGCGGTGCGCGGCAGGACCATCTCCGGTGTGCCAGGGACCGGCCTCCGGGCGTGCGCCCAGTCGCGCGCCGTCTTGACGGCCATGAGGATGCTCTCCGTGCCCCCTCCGGTCATGGTTCCGGCAGTCTGCTCACTGCCGCCGAGCAGGCTGGCGGCCATGGCCACCACCTCGGTCTCGAATTTGCGCAGGGACGGAAAGACAGAAGGGTTGAGGCCGTTCTCGGAGAAAAAGAGCGTGTACGCTTCTTTGACGAGGTCGGTTACCTCGTCGCCGGCGTGGTAGACCAGGCTCCAGGCCCGGCCTTCGTGCCATTTCGCGTCGTGCTCGCGTGCGCTGCGCATGCGCGCCAGTACTTCGTCGGCAGGAGTTCTAGTCACCGGGAATGGCATCATGGTTGCTACTCCCTTCCTCGCCCGGCGGATTCGTGCCGGGCGCAGCAGCATGCGTGCGCCGTGCCCTGTTCTGCGAGCCCCGTTTGAGGGGCGGGAATGACCAGATGAACAACTATACCACGCGGCTATTGAGCTGTCAAACTGCAAAACCGTATCACCGGGCTGCTACCACCTCAGGCCGGTGGCGATATGCCCCTACGTCTCCGGGTGCGCGTTGGCGGCGCAGGAGTACAGCACGGTCTTGACCTGGAAGGGCGTCAGTTCCGGATGCTTGGCGCGGATCAGAGTGATGATGCCGGCAATGTGCGGGGCGGCAAAGCTGTTGCCGGTGGTGACGATGCTGCTGCCGTTCTGCCAGGCCACGCGTACGTCGATGCCCGGTGCGCCAAACTCGACCGGCGGCGATGGATTATAATAGAAGGTGAAAGGATCGTGGCCTTCGTGAGCGGCCACCGATACTACCGATGAGTACAAAGAGGGATAGCTTGGCCCGGGCAGGTTGTTCGCCGCCGAGACCAGCAGGCTGCCCCTGAAATAGGCCTCGTCGGCGAGCTGGTGGAATAGGCCGTAGTACTCGTCGCGAGAGGTGCTGAGACTGAGGTTGATCACCTGCATGCCCTGCTCGATGGCCCAGCGCAGGCCGCCGGCGAACTGGTAGGCCCTCCCGGTCAGGTCGCGGCCCAGCACGCGCACGCTGTACAGCTCGGCCTCGGGTGCCAGGCTGTGGATGATGCCTGCGCAGGCGGTGCCATGGCCATAGAGGTCGATCCGCTCGTGATCTTCCTCCATCCGCACCTTGGTCCGCGTGCGCCCATCGTAGTATACGTTCACCCCGCCACGCCACATCCCTCCGACGGCGGGATGGCCGGCCTCGATGCCGCTGTCGACGATAGCCACGCGCATGCCGCGCCCCGTCGAGCCGCCCCAGGCCCACTCGGGGCGGATGCCGCCCAGCGGGCCGATGGCCTTGAGCTCGCGCAGCGCCGAGGCCGCAAACGAGGACGACCAGGCCGGTCTCTCTTCTTCGCTCATGGCAGGGACTCCGTGTCCCCGCTGCGGGAGAGTAACCCCGACCGGGACTCGGCGTACTCGGCAAAGGCGGTCAGAATCTTCAGGCAGGCCTCTCTCTCCGCCAGCCCCAGCTCGCTCACGGCGCCCAGAACGTCTGCCAGAGCCAGAATCTGCGTTGCGCCCCCGGTCTCTTCCGTCACCGTGAGCACACGCTCCACTTCGGCCATGACGGGCGTTCCACTCTCCTCGGTCAGGCGGCGGATGCCCGCCAGCAGCGCCTGACTGAGATGCTGCTGGTGCAGCGAGGCGCGGATGGCGATCGCTGCCTGGCGGGCAAAGATGCCCAGCAGCTCCATGTCCTGCATCCCGAACGAGGGCGCGTCGATCTTGTCCAGCACCTCGATCACGCCGATCGGGCGATCCCCGTACAAGAGCGGCATGGCCAGAATGGACTTGGGCACATAGCCCGTCTTCTGCGCGGTGTCCCGGGCAAAGCGAGGGTCTTCCTGCACGCTGGACACGGCGATGGGCTGCCCGGTCATCGCCACATAGCCGGCAATGCCCTGGCTCATCGGGATGCGCATGCCCACTACCTCTCTGGCCCCGGCACCGGTGGCCACGCGAAACTCGAGCATCTTTTGCTCTTCATCGAGCAGGGCAATCGAAGAAGCCGCAGCACCAAACAACCGTGCGGCGGCTTCCACAATGGTCTGCAAGAGCTCGTTGCCCGGATCGGGCAGGATGGCGCGGCCGCTGGCCTCGATAGCGTACACCAGGCGGCGCAGCTCGTTGGCCAGTGCGTCGTCGTGCGACTTAAGGTCTGTGCTCATCGGTGGTTTACCTCGACATCCTGTCTGGGGACACGCCAACCCGGGGGACCTTCATGGTCCCCCGGGCGGTGCGCTCTATTGAATTACCCCGGGCCCGGCCGGCCTACGGCTTGTTCGCCGGTTTGTTGGCGGGCTTGTTGGCCGGCTTGGACGCGTGGCCTTCGACCTCGGGCTTGCTCGCTGGCTTGCTGGCCGGTTTGCTGGCTGGCTTGGAGGCGTGGCCCTCGACCTCGGGCTTGTTGGCGGGCTTGTTAGCCGGCTTGAACAGGTGGGCTTGAACAGGTGGCCCTCGACCTCGGGCTTGTTGGCGGGCTTGTTAGCCGGCTTCATCACGTGGCCCTCGACCTCGGGCTTGTTGGCGGGCTTGGTGGCCGGCTTCATCACATGGCCCTCGACCTCGGGCTTGTTAGCGGGTTTCTGCACTTTCTTCAACATGTTTTCCTCCTGATCAGATTTGATTGCTCGCCGGGCCGAGGGCTTGAACTCGTGACCTTCGGTTTCCGGATATGACTTGAACACCATTCCATCCAGCAGACCGCGCTCGTCGCTTCGGAGCGTCTGCCTCACGGCGTTGAGCCGCTTCAGCAGCCTTCGCAGAGCACGGTCCTGCTTCTCGTCCATGGTTTGTCCCTCCTTCCCTTGCCCCTGCATCGTCTTCACAATTCCGCTCTTTCTATGGACAGTATACCACATCCTCCCATTCTTGTCTGTCACCGCGACGACACAAGGGACAGAGTGGTGTGCTGTCACCGGATACAGAGGCTGGGCCCTACCCCTCCTCCTCTTCGGCCAGCCGGCGTAATGCCGCACGGTTGAGCAACACGATCTTGCCGCGGCCGGTCAGAATCCAGCCTGAGCGCCGCCACTTGCTTAGCAGCTCGGCTACAGTCTGGCGTGCCAAACCCACATGGCGCCCCAGGTCTTCCTGCGAGCTGGTGATGTAACCGTCAGCGCGGGCCCTGTGATCCAGTTGCAGCAGAACGCGGGCCAGCCGCGACGGGGCATTCAGGAAGGCCAGCGCACTCTCACGCTCGCTGGACGACCCCAGACGGTTGGCCATGGTGCGCAGCAGGTTCTGCGCCAGAGCCGGCTCCTCCGCCAGCACGGCCATAAACTCGCCGCGTGGGATGACCAGCACCACGCTGTTCTGGCGGGCGAGGGCGCTGGTAGAACGTGGCTGGCCCGTGATCAGGCCAAGTTCACCAAAGCTGTCACCGGTGTGCATCTCATTGATCACCAGCTCGCGTCCGTCAGCGCTGTCAAGACCCAGGTCGATGATCCCGGAGTAGACCAGGAGAAAGCTGTCGGCCGCGTCGCCGCGATTAAAGAGCATCTCCCCGCGCTCCAGACGACGCAGACGGCTGGCCGCCCCCAGTCTGGCCAGGGCTGCGTCGCTGACTCCCTTGAAGACGCTTGCTCCGCGCAGCAGCGATCGGATTGAGGCACGTGACGGTTCGGTCATGACCTAACCTCGGACTCCCACGATCAGGATATCGTCTTCGGGAGCCAGATTCCCGCAAAAGGCTCGCACGGCGTCGTAAGCAGCCTGGCACAGGCCTGTGGCGGGAGCGTCCATGCTCCGCCTCAGGCTCTCATAGAGCCGGTCCGGACCAAACTGGTCCCCGGCTTCATTGCTGGCTTCCGTGGCGCCATCGGTATAGAGCAGCAGCCGCCCGCCCGGAGGCAGTGTCACCTCCTGTGCATCCAGCAGGAGGTCGTCAAACAGGCCCAGAAGCTGGCCCACACCCACGTCCGGTGCCATGCGCTCTCCGTGCGCATCGAGCAAAAGCGGCGGAGGGTGCCCGGCGCGGGCGTAGGCGAACCTGCGGCTGGGGCCGTCCAGAATGCCATAGAGCATGGTAACAAACATGCCGGAATCGCTGATATCAAGGAGCTGGCGGTTGACGTTGCGCAGCACCTGCGAAGGCAAAGCGCCGCGGCTGGCCTCACCGCGCAACAGGCTGAAGGCCAGGGCCATGAACAGCGCCGACCCCACGCCATGGCCACTCACATCACCGATGGCGATGCCCAGCCGGTCGCCCTTGAGCGGGACAAACTCGCACAGGTCGCCGCCCACGCTCGACACCGGCTCGATCAGCATGCCCAGTTCATAGCCGGGCAGGTGCGGTGCCGTGCGCGGCAAAAAGCTACGCTGGATCGAGCGCGCCACTTGCAGCTCCGCCTCCAGGCGCTCCTTCTCCACGAGCTGGGCCTGGGCGGCCTTCAGCTCATCGTAGGCCTGCTTGAGCTGGCGATTCTTCTCCAACAGGTCCTGGATGGTGAGGTTCTCCGATTCCTGCAGGCGCTCGCTCATCGTGCGCACCAGCTCGTAGCCCAGGCGGGGCTGGCGATTGAGCAGCGCGATGAGCTCGCCGCGCGACATGGAGAGGACCCTCAGAGGCGTGCGGGCGCGCACGCTCGCCGTACGCAATCCATTCCGGTCGAAAAGACTCATCTCGCCGAGAAATGACCCCGGCCCGCGCACGCCCATCACGCGTTCGCCTTCGGTCCCCAGGGCCTTGGTGATCTCCACCTGCCCGTCCAGCAGCACCAGCAGTCTGTCCCCTTTCTCGCCCTCGCGGAAGAGCAGGGTGCCGGCGGCGACCGTTTCCGGACGCATGGTCGCGGCCAGGTCCTGCAGCTCTTGCCGGGACAGGGAAGCAAAGGCCGGCACCAGGCGAGCCAGTTGCTCAGGATCTATCGCGTTCATACTTACACCAACCCCCGCACCGAGAAAACGTGCACCGGTTTGGTCTTGCCCTTGAGCTCGACCTCACCCTGGTCTTCGAGCGCGAACTCGGGGCCCAGGTGGACCCGCGTGGCTTCATCGATCAGAATCGGCTGGCCGACGACTTTGGTGTGTGACTCGAGCCGAGCGGCCAGATTCACCGTATCGCCGACGCAGGTGTACGTGGCGCGGCGCTGGGTGCCGGTGTATCCGGCGATCACATCGCCCGAGGCGATGCCCACGCCGATGCGGATGGGCGTCAGCTTGCGCGCAAGGCGTTCCTGGGTGTACTGGTCAATCAGCTCGACCATCTGCAACGCGGCCATGGCCGCGTGCCGGTAGCGATCCTCGCAGGGCCGCGGCGCGCCAAAGATGGCCATTAGCCCGTCGCCCACGATCTGGTTCACCACGCCCTGCTCGCCGTTGATGGCATCCATCATCAGCGTGTAGTAATCGTTCAGCAGCTCGATGGTGTCCGCCGGCGGTTGCGACTCGGAAATCGTAGTAAAGCCGCGGATGTCCGAGAACATGACCGTCGCCGGCACGAACTTGCCCCCCAGGGCAAAACCGGACGCCTCCAGGTCCTCCGCTACTTCCTTGGTGGCGAACTTGCGGATCAGCTCGCGCTGCTGGTCGCGCAGGCGTTTCTTCTCCAGGCTCGAGCCGATGCGCGCTTTCAGCAGGACCGGGTTGATCGGCTTGGGCAGGTAGTCTTCGGCGCCCATCTCGATGCACTTGACCACGCTGTCGAGCTCGCCTACGGCGGAGACCATGATCACCGGCACGTTCTTCAGCTCCGTGTCGGCCATCAGCTCATGCAGTACCTGGTAACCGTCCATCTCGGGCATCAGCACGTCCAACAGCACCAGGTCAAAGCCCTGTGTGTGCAGCATTTCCAGGGCCTGCCGCCCGTTTTCGGCAAACGAGACGTGATGGCCCTGCTGTTCGAGACCGCGTGCCAGCAGCAAGCGGTTCATCTTGTTGTCGTCCACGACCAGGATCTGGCTTGGCTCCATTTTGACTCCTGCCCTACAGCGCGGCGAGCCTGTGCTCCAGCGCCGCTTTGACGCGCGTATACTCCACGTCCGCTGCGGCGATCCTGGCGGCGGCACCTTCCAGCGTGCCCGCTTTGCCCATCATCTCCAGCTCTTTGGCCTGCGCGGAGAGGGTCATGGCGCCCAGGCTGGCGCTGTTTGACTTGAGCGAGTGCGCTGCGCGGCGGAAATCCTCTGCGTTCCTGGCAGCCAGCGCGCCGCGCATCTGCGCGAACAGCTCCGGCGCATCGGTCAGGTAGGTGTCGACCAGCTCTTTGATGAAGGCGGGGTCGCCACCGGTTGACGCCACCAGCTCGTCAAAGGTGGCCTGGTCGATTGCGGTGTTCTCGGTCACGGTCTCTCCTCCTGCGGGCTTGAGTGCGGACTGGGCAAGAGCGGTTACCAGCTCGTTCACCCGGATCGGTTTGCTCAGATAGTCGTCCATGCCGGCGGCCAGGCACATCTCACGGTCGCCTTGCATGGCGTTGGCGGTCATGGCGATGATGCGCGGACGCTTCCCCGCCGGCCAGCGGTGGCAGATTTGCCGCGAGGCTTCCAGGCCATCCATTTCCGGCATCTGCACATCCATCAGGATCACATCGTAGGTCTGGCGCTCCACTGCCTGGATGGCTTCCAGGCCGTTGCCGGCCACGTCGGCGCGATAGCCCATCTGTGCCAGAAGGCGCAGCGCCAGCTTCTGGTTGACGGCGTTGTCCTCCGCCAGCAGAATGCGCAATGGGATCCGCTGCGCCATGCCTGCATCCATCGTGGGTGTGGCGGGTGCGGCTGCCGCCGGTGCCGCGGCTTCGGCAAAGACCGTGGCCAGCGTGTCGAACAACTGCGACTGCTTGAGCGGTTTGTTGAGGAATGCGGCAATCTTGAGCTCCTCGACCCTGGCCTCACGGCGCCCCAGCGATGAGCAGATGATGATCGGCAGTTCTGCGGGCTTGAGTTGTTTGCGGATTGCCGTGGCCAGCTCCAGGCCGTCCATCTCGGGCATGCTCATGTCCAGGATGCCCACGTCAAACGGGTCACCGCGGCGGATCCATTCCAGTGCCTCGCGCGGCGAGCCGGTCTCGCGCGACACCATGCCCCAGGCGCGCACCTGGCGGGTGATGATTAGCCGGTTGGTCTCGTTGTCGTCCACCACCAGCAGTCGCCGCCCGCTGAGCTGCGGCTGTGTCCCTTCGTGACGGCCGGGTGCGGAGAAATCGGGCGCCGGCCGGGCGCTGATGGTGAAGGAGAAGGTCGAACCCTTGCCCGGGTCGCTCTCTACCCAGATGCGCCCGCCCATCATCTCGCACAGACGCTTGCTGATGGCGAGACCCAGCCCCGTTCCACCGTAGCGGCGCGCCGTCGCCGAATCGACCTGGCTGAACGACTGGAACAGGCGGTCGAGCCGGTCGGCAGGGATGCCGATGCCTGTATCGTGTACAGAAAAGCGCAGAGATGGGGTGGCGGTCTCCCCCTCGTCCCTGGATACCCTCACCACCACCTCGCCGCGTTCGGTGAACTTGACCGCGTTCGTCAACAGGTTGATCAGCACCTGGCGCAGGCGTGTCAGGTCCCCGATAATGGCCGCCGGGAGATCATCCTCGAACACGCAGGCCAGGTCGAGCCCTTTCTCTGCCGCCCGCGGCGCCACCAGATCGAGCGCGCTCTCCACGCACCCGCGGAGCTCAAAGGGTTGGCTCTCCAGCTCCATCTTGCCTGCCTCGATCTTGGAAAAGTCGAGGATGTCGTTGATGATCGTCAGCAGCGCGTCGGCGCTGTTGCGGATTGTGTCGGCAAAGTCGCGCTGCTCCGCGTTGAGCGGGGTATCCATCAGCAGGCCGCTCATGCCGATGATGGCATTCATCGGCGTGCGGATCTCGTGGCTCATCGTGGCCAGGAAGGCGCTCTTGGCCGCGTTGGCCGAGTCGGCGGCGGCCTTGGCCTGCTTCAGCTCTTCCTCCGCCTGCCTGCGGTCCGTGATGTCGCGAATGGACTCGATGGCGCCCACCGTCTCGCCCCTGGCGTCGCGCAGCACAGAAGCCGTGGCAAACATGTGCCGTCCGCCGCCAAGGGCAGGCGTGTACGCTTCGCCGTACAGGGTCGCGCCTTCGCGACGGATAGTGGTGTACTTCTTCTCAAGCTCTTCCTGTGGAAGCTGCACCAGGTCAATCAGGATCGGCCGTCTTTCCCCGTAGAAGGGGATCGAGTACTCATAGTCGCCCTTGCCGATAATGTCGGCGGCCTTGACTCCGGTCATGCGCTCCATGGTGCGGTTCCAGGCGATGACCTTGCGGTCGCGGTCGATGACCAGAGTGGCGTCGGGGAAGAACTCGATGATGTCGGCCATTTGCCGGCTGGTTGCGTCAGCAGCTACCTTGGCCGCCTGCGCCTGCTCGAACAGGCGGGCGTTGGTGATGGCGATGGCTGCCTGCCGGGCCAGGCTCACGGCGAAATTCAGGTCGTGCTGAGTGAAGCTGCCTTGCGTGGGCTTGTCGCGCCAGAAGGTCAGCACGCCGATGACCTGCTCGCCGGACAACAGTGGCGCAAAAGCGATGGCTTCGTCCTCGAATTGTTCATCCTTTTCCGAGCCCTGCACGGTAGCTGCGCGCGAATCCTCTTCCGGGTTGTTGACGACCTCGGCCTTCCCGCTCTGGAACACGGAGTATGTGATGCCCTCCCCGGGATGAACTATGTCATTCATGAGCAGATCAGCGTACCTGCCGCGGGCCATGACCGTGCGCAGCGTGCCGTCGGGTTGCAGCAGCCGGAGGGCCACGTCGCGCGCCCGCAGCACTTCCAGGGCGCGCGCGGTGATGCGCTCCAGAACCGTGGTCTGGTCCAGCGTTGCGGAGACCTCGCGCCCTATCTCGGTGAGGGCGGCCATCTCGTCGCCGCGCTGCTCGGCCTCGGCGAAGAGGCGGGCGTTCTCCAGAGCCACGCTCATGTTGAGCGAAAGGGTGGTCAGCAGCCGCAGGTCATCGTTGCTGAAGGCGTGCTCCCGGTCGATATTCTGCAGGGAAATGACCCCGCGTGCCTCGCCGCCCATCAACAGCGGGACGCCCAGGTATGACTTGGGTGCCTGACCGGCGATCACCGTACTGCCGTACTTGGCCGAAATGCGCGCCAGATCTTCGTTGATCAGCAGTGGCTGGCGGGTCTTGAGGATGTGGCCGGAAAAGCCCATGGGCGCCCGCGGCGGAGGATACTGCCGCTCACCCTTTTCTACCGAATAGCGCCAGGTGCAGAGATTGGCTTCGCGGTCGTAGGTAACGATGCTCACCACCTGCGTGTCAAAGACCTCCTGCAGCTTGTCGCCCATGGTCTCGTAGATGCGCTCCAGGTCCAGCTCGCCGACCAACATCTGGCCGACATCGCTGATCTCTTTCAGCTCATCCGCCCGCATCTCGGTCTCGGCCAGCAGGCGCTTGGTCTCGTCGAACAGGCGTGCGTTCTCCAACGCCACGCTCATCGACGAAGCAATGGTCGTCAGCAGGCGCACATCCTGCTCGTCAAAAGCATTCTCGCGCTCCAGGTTCTGCAGGGAGATCGATCCCCGCACGTCCTCGCCCACCACCAGCGGCACATAGACCAGCGACCGGGGCGCCTCCGTGCCGGGAACAACGGTTATGCCGAATGCCGACATACGCTGCATGGCATTCTCATTGACCACAAAGGGCTGTCGCGTGCTCCGGAGATGCTCCACCAATCCTCCCCGGGCAATGGGGTGGGGCGGCTCAAACAACCGCTTGCCCCTCTCCACAGAGTAGTGGAGCTCGACTATACGCGTGTTCCAGTCATAGGTGCTCAGGGTCACAACCTGGGTATCAAAGAGCTCGCGGATCTTGTCCCCGACCAGGTTGGCGATGGACTGCACGTCCAGCTTGGAGGCCAGGGCCTGCTGTACGCTGTTGATGATGCCCAGCTCCGCCGCCCGCTGGTCCGTCTCTTTCAGCAGGCGTGTAGTCTCGTCAAACAGGCGCGCGTTCTCCAGAGCCACGCTCATGCTGTGGGCCAGCATGGTGAGTAGCCGGACGTCGGATTCGTCAAAAGCATGCTCGCGGTCGAGATTCTGCAGCGAGATCGATCCCCGGACCTGGTCGCCGCCGATGAGTGGAACGTACAGCATCGACCGGGGCATCTCGGTGCCGGGCGTTAGCTGCAGGCCGAACTCTTGCCCGCGCCGCTCGCAGTCCTCATCGATCAGCAGCGTCTGGCGTGTGCGGATCAGGTGTCGGCCAATGCCGCTGATGGGCGAGGGTTCCTCGGAAAAGCGCTGGCCCCTTTCGCAATGGTAGCGCAGGTGCTGCAGGTTCGTCTCCAGGTCGTAGCTGTTGATGAGCACCGCCTGCGCGTCAAAGAGGCTGCGAACCTCGTCGCCGACCAGGTCGTACTTGGCCTGCATGTCAAGCGTTGCGGCCAGGCCCTGCTGGACGCGATTGATCACTTCGAGCTCGGTGCTGCGCTGTTGCGTTTCTCCCAGCAAACGCTTGGTCTCGTCGAACAGACGTACGTTCTCCAGGGCTCCGCTCAGGGAAGAGGCCAGTGTAGTCAGCAGGCGCACATCCGAGCCGCGGAAGGCGTTCTCGCGGTCCACATTCTGTATCGAGATGGCCCCGCGGACCTCGCCCGCGGCAATCAGCGGGACATAGAGCGACGATTTGGGGGCCTCCGTGCCCGGGGTGACCCTCTGCCCGCCGAACTCGGCCATGCGCTCGACCATGTTCTCGTTGATCAGAATGGGCTCGCGGGTGCGGCGCATGTGCTCGGCCACGGAGGGAGTGGGGATGGGGCCGGGTGGCAGCTCCATCCGCTTCCCCTTCTCGATGTTGTAGCGCGGGTAGCGCATGCGCGTTTCCCAGTCGTAAGAGGTAATCGCCACCACCTGCGCATCGAACATCTCGCGAACCTTGTCGCCCACCAGGTTGTAGATGGCCTGCACGTCCATCGTCAACGCCAGCCCCTGCTGCACGCTGTTGATAATCTGCAATTCCGCCGCGCGCTGGTCGGTCTCTTTCAGCAGCCGCTTGGTCTCATCGAACAGGCGCGCATTCTCCAGGGCCACGCTCATTGACGACGCCAGTGTGCTCAGCAAGCGCACATCCGACTCGCTGAACGCGTTCTCGCGGTCGACGTTCTGCAGCGAAACCAGTCCCCTGACCTCTCCGCCGGCGATCAGTGGCACATCCAGCGATGACCGGACCGGCTCTGTGCCGGGGACCACTTCCATGCCGCCAAACTCGGCCATCCGCTCCGCCATGTTCTCGTTGATCAGCAAGGGCTGGCGCGTGCGTATGACATGCTCGCCAATGCCGGCTGATCGGAGAAGCGTTGGCCCTTTTCGATGCCATAGCGAATATGCGACATCCCGGGGGCGTCGAAGGTGACAATCATCAGGGCCTGGGCGTCAAAGATATCGCGGATCTTGTCGCCGACGAGGTCGTAGATGGCCTGTACTTCCAGCTTGGACGCGAGACCGTCCTGCACGCTGTTGATGATCGCCAGCTCCGCCGCGCGCTGGTCGGTTTCTTTGAGCAGGCGCTTGGTCTCGTCGAACAGGCGCACGTTCTCCAGCGCCACGCTCATGGAGGAGGCCAGCGTGCTCAGCAAGCGCACGTCCGAGTCGCTGAAGGCATCCTTGCGGTCGACGTTCTGCAGGGAGATGGCCCCGCGCACCTCGCCGCCGGCGATCAGCGGCACATAAACTAGCGACCTCACGTCCTCCGTGCCGGGCATGATCGGCGTGCCTGCGATGACCTCTCTGCTGTCCGCGGCCACGTCGTTACTGACCAGGGGCTGGCAAGTGTCGCGCAGGTAGTCGGCGATTCCGCCCCGGCGTATTGGCTGGGGCTCCTCGAAGATGCGCTTCCCCTTCTCAAAACCATAGCGCATGGTCTGTATCCTCGTCGTCCACTCGTACGTCTGGACCACGACCACCTGCGCGTCAAAGATGTCGCGGATCTTGTCGCCGACCAGGTCGTAGATGGCCTGTACCTCCAGCTTGGAGGCCAGGCCATCCTGCACGCTGTTGATGATGGCCAGCTCCGCCGCGCGCTGGTCGGTCTCTTTCAGCAGACGCTTGGTCTCGTCGAACAGGCGCACGTTCTCCAGTGCCACGCTCATGGACGAGGTCAGGGTCGTTAGCAGCCGCACGTCCGACTCGCTGAATGCGTTCTCGTGGTCCAGATTTTGCAGGCTGACGATGCCCTTGAACTCCTTACCCACCACCAGCGGAACAAAGAGGGCCGACTTGGCCGGCTCCGTGCCGGGGACCGTTGTCATGCCGTGCCCGGCCATGCTCTCGACCGTGTTGAACAGCTCGGGCTGGCCGCGCGCGTGCTCGGCGACGCGTTCCGCACTCAGCTTATTCGGCGGGGCAAGCTCCTGCCGCTGGCCACGCTCCAGCGCGTAGCGCTCTGCCAGTATCTCGGTCTGTGGGTCGTACAGTGCAATGCTGACCACCTGCGCATCAAAGATCTCGGCGA
>JAEAMF010001878.1_pt1 | contig 13376 bp, 10 predicted proteins | sample 8958721 | NCBI WGS metagenome assembly JAEAMF01 (sample SAMN16933255, study PRJNA681124) | bioreactor sludge metagenome | isolation source: anaerobic bioreactor treating anionic surfactant - SDBS | place: India: Bengaluru | collected 2019-02-28
TGGGCCGCAGTGGTCACTACGGTCTGGGTCATGGGCATGGTGAACACGGTGAACTTGCTCGATGGAGTGGATGGCCTGGCCTCGAGCGTGACGGCAGTGGCTGCGGCGGTGCTTTTCATCCACATGGTACAGGCGGGGCAGTACAGTGTTTCCCTGCTGCCGTTGGCCCTTCTGGGCAGCACCCTGGGCTTCCTGCCGGCCAACTTTTACCCGGCGAAGGTATTCATGGGCAGCACCGGCTCGTTTTTCCTGGGCTATGCGCTGGCCACGGTCTCGATCGCCGCGGGACCGCGCCTGGCCATGATGTTGCTTCTGTTGCTGGTGCCCATCATCGATGTGGCCTGGCTGATCCTCATTCGCCTGCGCCGGGCGCCCGAGGCCTTTGCCCAGGGAGACCGCCGGCATCTGCACTTTCGCCTCCTGGACCTGGGATTCTCGCAGCGCCAGGTCGTTCTGGCTTAAGCATCGGTCAGTGAAGCCTTTGGCTTGCTGGCCCTGTCGGTCTCGTCGCGCCTGTTCAAGCTGGGTGCCCTGCTCGTCCTCGGCATCATTGTGTTCATCGGGCTGGCGGTTGTCGCCTCACGGCCTGATCGTTAGCCGGTTTCGAACCGTCTGGGGATGCCTGTCCTGGCCGGTGAGGCTTGGCGTTTTCCTGGCTTCTGTGCTACACTATCACCCAGCAAGGCTGACGTTCCACACACAGGGCCATGGCAAATCCGGTAACACTTGGGAGGCAAGGGTGCAATCGAAGGTATGTTTTCTGAGCGCTCCGTTCGCGGCAGCCAGCTTGGTGGTGTTGGGAACATTGCTGGCTACGGCAACCGGCTGCGACCGTCTTCCGAGCACACCTGAGCCCATGCCAACCGCGACGCAGACTCGGGCCGCGGCCCCAACCTGGACCCCGTTAGCAACTCCAGCCGAGACTCCTGTGGGCGAGATTCCCACCGAGATTCTCTCTGCACGCAGTGCGGCACTCGCCTTTCTCCGGAATCAGTACCCGGCCAGAGCGCCCGCTGACGGTGTGGCCTGGGTTGCCCGCAATACCTCACCGCCGGGAGTGGTCGGTGTCCCAAGCTATGAATTCAGCAGCGACGACTGGCTGATGACCGTTGCAGCGCTGCCGGTCTCGGCAGACGAGATCATCTACGAGACGGGGCTGATGAATCCTCAGACCGGCCTGCGCTGGATGGGCCGGCTGGATAGAAGCTACGGCCTGTTGGAGTCAAGTCTCAACGTGGCGGTCGAGGTTCTCGTGGCTCGCGACCTTGTGCTGGCCTACCTGCGGGAGCACCACGCGGAGGAGGCACCGGCGAAAGCCGTGGTCTGGGTCGGCGAGCGCACGACGCCCTACGGACTGGTGGGCCACGAGACATGCCAGTTCACGGCGACCCCTGCGGGCTGGCGGATGACCGTGGACTATGACGTGGTGGCTCTGGCGCAGCTAGTGTACAACGTAGAGCTGCAGGCCGATACAGGCTTGATGTGGCGCGGACACGTCGACGCGGAAGGCTCCGTTTTTGAGCATCGCTGAGGGCGCGGTTCCTCGCGAGAGTCCTCAGCCGTTCTGAGTATTGCCCCTTTGCCCACCCGATCCGCGAACCTTGCACCGGGGCGGTGACACCGTGGAGCGGATGCTAGTCGTGTAGCACGCTGCTGCTCAGGTTATCGGCGTGATCGCCGATGCGTTCGAGGTTGCGCAGGGTCTCTACGAACAGGATGTCGGCCTTGGGGGTGCAGACCCCCTCTTCCAGGCGCTGGCGGTGCGAATCGCGCAACTGTCTTTCCATCGCGTCGATCTGTTCCTCGTACTCTTTCACCGTTCGCGCCGCAATTTCGTCGTCCGCGTCTATGGCCTTTACGGCCAGGGCCCAGGTCCGTGTGACCAGGGCAAGGAACTGCACCAGCTCGGTATTTGCCTGCGGGCTGAAGGCCACGGACTCGCGGTTCTTCTCCTGCCCGGCCTGGGCCAGGTTTTCGGTCATGTCGGCGACGCGCTCGATATCGGTGATCACGTGCTTGAGCTCGTCGCAACGCATGCGCTCGTCCTCATTGAGAGAACCTCGTTCCAGGCGGTCAACGTATTGCTCGATGGCTCGACAAAGGGGGTCGATTTGTTCGGCTTCGCAGTAGAGCACGCGCTCGATGTTGACCTTGTCACCCTGCAGCAGTGCGTCCCGGCTCCAGTCCAGCATATCGCAGGTCATTCTGCCCACGCGTACGACTTCTTTGCACGCACTGCTCAGGGCGACGGTTGGTACTTTCAGCAGGTTTTCGTCCAGGAACCGGGCCAGCGCCGGGGCTGACTCTTCACCCGGGATCAGGGCCTTGCAGGTGCGTACGATTAAGGGTATACAAGGAAAGAGCACCAGGCTCACCGCGACGTTGAAGACGCTGTGGGCGTTGGCAATCTGCCGGCCCAGGTTATCGGATGTCCGCGCCAGCAGGCTGGCAAATGGGGTGATGAACGGCAGAAACAGGGCAACCCCAAACAGGTTGACCAGGATCTGAGCCAGGGAGGCGCGCCGTGCGGAGCGAGAGGAGCGCAGGGCGGCAATCAGCCCGGTAACGCACGTCCCAATGTTGGCACCCAGGATCACGCCAATGGCTGCAGGCAACGAGATGGCGTTGGAGATTCCCAGAGCGACCGTGAGGCCAGTGGTGGCCGAGCTACTCTGGATCACGGCGGTCAGTATGGCGCCAGCGAGGACACCAAGGATTGAGTTTCGCCCCATGGCAACCAGCCAGGACTGTACCTGCGGTAAGTCGATCAGGGGTCTGATGCCTGATTTCATCGTTTCCAAACTCAGGAAAATGAGGCCGACGCCCAACGCTGCCGTGCCTAACGCCAGCCAGCGCCGCTCTTTCCGCCATGTGCGCAGGACGTAACCCAGGACCAGAAATGCGGAAAGGTAGGGCCCGATGTCAAAGGCGACCAACTGGCCGGTCAGGGTGGTGCCAATCTCCTGACCCATCATTACCCCGACCGCTTGCTCCAGAGTAAACAGGCGTGCATTGATGAGGCCGATCATGGTCACCATTAGCAGGCTGCTACTCTGAAGTATACCTGTGGCCGCGAACCCGAATGCAGCGGCCTTGATCGGGCGATCTGTCATCCTTTCGAGCCAGGTCTGGATCTGTCTGGCGGCCGCCTGCTCCATGCCGGCGCCGAGCATATCAACGCCGAGCAGGAACAGAGCTAGACCCCCCAGAACCTGGATCAAGCCAGCAACAGTCATTACGAGCCCTCCATTGGCAGAGAGTCTGTCTCGCCCTGCGCCGGTCAGGCGGAGCGGAGTGCCCCGCCGGGTGTTATAGATAGCGAGATTCTACCACAACTGCCATTGTCGGGCAATGGTCGGCAACTGTCAACTTTGACCCATGGGTGCTGCATGTCTATAATGATAAAAATCCCGGTTGATCCGTTCAGCGCAATGCGTGGGATGGATTGCGGTCCGTACAGGGAGAGGAGTGAGCCTATGGCGAATCTGGAGATCCGAGAAGTCCGTGAAGAGCGTGACCGGCGGGTGATGGTGATGTTCCCGTGGACGGTGTACCGCGGGGATAAGAACTGGGTGCCGCCGATCCTCAAGGATCGAGATAAAATGCTCGATCCGGGCAGGAACAGCTTTTTCCAGCGGGCCGATATCGCCATGTTCGTGGCCCGGCGTGATGATCGCCCGGTGGGCACGGTTGCGGCCTTTGTCGACCGGGCGTACAACGAGTACTTGAAGCAGAAAGTGTGTTTCTGGGGTTTTTTCGAAGTACTGGAGGACTATGAGGCGGCCGAAGCCTTGCTGAGCACAGCCCGCGACTGGGCCCGCCAGCGGGGCATGGTTGAGCTGCGCGGGCCGATCAACTTTCACCGAGACCGGGAGCGCGGGATCCTGGTTGAGGGAGCGGATGTCCCCCCGCCCATGCTCTGCGGCCACTCGCGGCCGTACTACAAGGGCTTGGTCGAACGCTTTGGGCTGGTCAAGCAGTCCGACGACCTTTGCCGGAGGATGCTGGTTGCGGATATCGTGGCGCCCGACGGCACGCTCCACCCGCGGCTGGCCCGGCTGGAGAAGGTGGCCAAGCGTCGCAGCAACATCAAGATTCGCCAGGCCCGGATGGAGGATTGGGATGCCGAGGTGCAGCGCGTGCGCGTGCTGTACGACGCCACCATCGGGAAGCTTCCCGATCACGTGCCCTGGACGGATGAGGAACTGCACTCCTTTGCCGAGGAGCTTAGGCCGATTGTGGATCCGACCTTTGTGCTTTTTGGCGAGATCGAGGGCAAGACCGTTGGCTGCGTGCTGGCCTTCCCGGATATGAACCAGGTGCTCCTTCACATGAATGGGCGTCTGGACGGCTGGCGCAAGTTGCTGGCGTGGTGGTACCTGAAGCATATCAACATTATCAGCTTCAAGGTCGGGGGCGTGCTGGAAGAATACCAGGGCAGCGGCATCGAAGCGCTGATGTTGCTGGAATTGGCCAAGGTTGGCGCACCCCGGGGCTTTCGCTGGCTGGACATGTCACTGCAGGCTGAGGACAATGAGAAGATCACCACGCTGGTGAGCCACTTTGGGACAGAGGACTATAAGCGCTATCGCGTCTACACGATGGCACTGTGAAGAGAACGCCTGACCCCGCAAGAGCCATCGCCTCAGGCGAGGTGCAGTAGCGAGTGGTGCACTTGCGGGCGATGGCGTCACTACGAGCAGGAGTATGCCGATGGAGGTCAGGAACAACAAGCTGTGCCTGGGCGGTGTTGAGGCCGAGGGCCTGGCGCGTGAGTACGGCACTCCTCTGTATGTGTATGACGAGGCTATCATCCGGTCGAGATTCACCACTCTGGCGGCGGCCATCCCCTACCCACGGCTACGCCTCCACTACGCCTGCAAGGCGAATGGCAATGTCGAGATTCTGAAGCTGATCCGCGAGTTGGGGGCCAACGCGGAGACGGTAAGTCGCGGCGAAATCCTCCTGGCCTTTGGCGCCGGCTTTGCCCCGCAGCAAATCTTGCATACATGCAGCAACGTCCACCCGGATGAGCTACGTTTTGTGGTGGGTAGCGGCGTGATGGTGAATCTGGATTCCCTGGGCCAGATGCGACGCTTCGGCCAGTGGAACCCCGGCGCGTCCGTCTCTGTTCGCATCAACGGGGGAATCGGAGCAGGACACCATCCCCACGTCATCACCGGCGGCCCCGACAGCAAGTTTGGCATTGATATCTCCCAACTGGAGCAAGTGAGGTCACTGGCGAAGGAGTATGGACTGCGGATCGCTGGCATCCACCAGCACATCGGATCGAACGTGCTCGATGCGGCGTTGCTGGTCGAGGCGATGAAGCCCGCGCTAGACAGCGCGGCGACCTTCAGCGGGCTCGAGTTCGTTGACCTGGGTGGCGGTCTGGGGGTCCCCTATCGCCCGGACGAAAAGCCACTCGATGTGCGGCAGTTTGGCACCCTGGCTGCGCGGCTTTTTGAGGCCTTTGGCCGTGAATACGGAAAACCGTTGGACATGGTGCTGGAACCGGGCCGGTATCTGGTGGCGGAGGCGGGAACGCTGCTGGCAACCGTCACCGATGTGAAGAAGACACCCTTCCACGAATTTGTGGGTGTGGATACCGGGTTCAACCACCTGATCCGGCCGGCGATGTACGGTTCCTATCATGCCATCGTGAATGCGAGTTGCGTGGATGGCGAACAGGAGGTTGTGTGGGTCGCCGGTAATTTGTGTGAATCGGGGGACCTGCTGGCCAGAGACCGGGCACTCACCGGGTGCCGCGAGGGCGACACCCTCGCTATTCTGAACGCCGGCGCCTATGGTTTCTCCATGAGCTCGAACTATAACGCCCGCCCCAGGCCGGCTGAAGTGATGGTTTGCGGTGGCACGGCCAGAGTTATCCGGCCGCGCGAAGAAGGCTACAGTTAGTACACCCGGACGATGTAGGAGGCAAGCATGCCAGCAACAGGTGAGATGGCCCCTGAATTCGAGTTGTTGTCCGACGAGGGCAAGAAGGTCAAGCTGTCGGATTTTCGTGGGAAGAAGGTCATCCTCTACTTCTACCCCAAGGCAGGTACGGGGGGCTGAACGGTCCACGCCCAGGGATTCCGTGATGAATCCCTCAGAATCGCTGCAGCCAATGGCGTGGTGATCGGGGTGAGCCCCGATGCGCAGGAGGCGCTGCAAAAGTTCCGCCAGAAGAACTCACTGCCCTTTGTGTTGCTCTCGGACCCGGATCACACGGTCGCGGGGGAATACGGCGTATGGGGTGAGAAGAAGAACTATGGCAAGACCTATATGGGCATCATCCGCAGCCACTTTGTGATTGACGAGAAGGGCCGCATCCTCGATGCGCGCATCAAGGTCGGCCCGGAGGAGAGCGTGCGGCTGGCGGTGGAAGCGGTCAGCAGGTAGCAGGCAGCAGACAGTTGACGGCAGGGGCAGATGGCTGCTGTCTGATCTACCGGTTAGCGGTACTTGGCCTGGTTCTCCAGGTGCTCCTCGAAGGTCTCGGCAAAGGCGTGCGAACCATCGCCCTTGGCCAGGAAGAACAGGTAGTCTGTGTCGGCCGGACTCAGCACTGCTTCGAGCGAAGCCAGTCCCGGGCTGCAGATGGGTCCCGGGGGCAAGCCAGGGTGAATATACGTGTTAAAGGGCGAGTCGATGGTCCGCAACTCCTCGGCCCGGAGCGGTGCCCACCAGCTACCGGCTTCGGCGTTGTAGCCCTTTCCATACAACACGGTCGGGTCAGCCTCCAGATAGATGCCTTGCCGAAGGCGGTTCAGGTACACGCTGGCGATGATGGGCCGTTCTTCCGGGACCACTGCTTCGCGTTCCACGATGGAGGCCAGGGTGAGCGCCTGGAATAGCGTGAGGCCATTGTTCACGGCCTGCTGGCGCATCTCAATGGTTACCCGCCGGTCAAAGTTCTGCAGCAGGGTGTCGATCAGGGCCGTAGTCGAGATGCTGACGGAGAACTGGTAAGTATCGGGGAAGAGAAATCCCTCCAGAGTCTTGGGCGCAGTAGCCGGGCGGTCACGCAGAAAGTCATAGTGGAAGGCATCGTCCCGCACCAGGCGGATGAACTCTTCCTGGTCCGCGAGGCCTTCAATGGCGAAGAGATGGGCCACCTCTTCCGCGCGCAATCCCTCGCGAATGGTGATGGTCTTGGCGAGCAACCGCCCGTGCTGCAACTGGCTCACCACCTCGGACATGGGCATGTTGCGCCGCAAGGAGTAATCACCTGCTTCGAGCTGTGCGTCAACACCCCAGTAGCGCAGCAACAACCGGAACAGCTCGGCATCGGTGATCACCCCCTGGCGCTCCAGGCGCGTGGCGATGGTGGCCCCGTTCTCGCCCGGCTGGATGGTGAATGCGATTGGGGTTGCATCGGTGGCCGGAGGGGTCTCGATTTCGCTGCTGCGCAGGTTAAGGTAGATCCCCAGGAAGGTCTTTTCCAGTGATGAGAGGTCCACGTTGGTGCCAGGCTGTAGAGCCGCCGAACGCATCTGTTGCAGAAAGAACCAGCCGATGCCCAGGGCAGTGCCCAGAATCAGCGCTACTCCAACGAGAAAGAGGACGATCCGTATCAGGGTATGCCGCGTACCTTCCAAAATCTTCCTCCTCAGTTTTCTTGTCCCGCCCCGGTGCTGGCGATGTTGCGCTGCGCATCCAGGTAGCTCTGCAGAATCACTGCTGCCGCGGCGGCGTCGATACGCTCGCGCCGGACGCGCTTCCCCGTCTCGTGGACGAGACGCTCTGCCTGTGCTGTCGAAAGGCGCTCGTCCCACAGAACGATGGGCACGTCTGGCAAGTGGTTACGCAACTGCTGCACGAACTTGTCCACGCGTTGCGCCTGCGGGCCGATGCTGCCATCCAGGCTGCGCGGGTAGCCAATCACCAATTGCTCGACCCGGCGACTCTGCACCAGCTCAAGGATCGCCGCGAGCTCCGCCTCACGACTGCTACTCTTCAAGACAGCCAGTGGCGTAGCCAGCCAGCCCAGAGCATCGCTCAACGCCACCCCGGTGCGACGCTCACCGACGTCCAAAGCCATGATGCGCATGCTCTAGTCCGCAACTACCTGTACGCGGATGCGCGCAGTCCACCAGGGCAGGCGCATTAACGGGCTGTTGCTCAACTCGATCCGCGGCGCGGACCTGAGCGCAAACTGCTGCGACAGGTAGCCGGTAGCCGCCTGCAGCGTCTGGCCGGCAATGGCCTGGCTCACTGCTTGTCCGTCAATTGCCGGAGCTGTGGCCGCGCGCATGCTCATTTCAAAACGCGCCTCTTCGGGTGTCGCCTGAAGCAAGTTCTCGCGCCTGGAGCTCGCGCTGCCGGAAACCAGACGATAACCAGGCTTTGTGCGCTGTTCCAGGAGGCGCAGCAATAGCTCTTCTCCATCAGCGGTGTCAATCGCCAGGCCGCGCGCCTGAACTCGCATCGTCAGAGCCAACTCCTCGGTCATCTCGCCAGTGTTGTGGTCAAACTCTTCATCCAGGATCGTGATAACCAGCGAGTCGGGGGGGATGAACTCGGTCTGTGCCAGGGCACCCGTCAGTTCGGTGTAGATTTCCTGCTGCAGTCGCTCCATGAGCCTGGCGCGCAGGCGCACCTTGTCTTCGGCATCGACCGTGCCCACTCGGCGCACCGTTCCACCGCTGGTGCGCGCATCGTTCAAGACGCCAGCCTGCGCGGCCAATTCACCCTCGATGACGTTGATGCTGAACGCAGGCACGTTGCCGCCGGGGCCGGGTTCGGCCGCCAGAACACCTACGCGTACGGTGCCATAAAGCTCGCCGGGCAGCTGTGCATCGGCGACAGTATAGAAGCGCACATTTTCGCCGGTGCTGGTGCGCACGACCGTGCCTTTGGCGATGGTTGCGCCGATGGAGGTCTTGTTGGCAAAGACTACCGCTCCCTGCGCATAGCCGTCGGGGACATCAACCCGGGCCGTAGTGGCGATCTTGTCGGTACCTTCTCGTTCCGCTGATGCGCTGCGCGCGGGCACCTGGCCGTTGCCATAATCAACCTCATCCAGCCCCGGCACCGCAACGATCTCCATCCTGGCCTCGACCGGTTCGTGCACAGGCACAAGGGTCACCGTGGCGCCGGGCAGGATGAACAGCGAACCCGTAGCGAGTCCGGTGATGAGCAGGACCGCAACCAGCAACGTGCCCAGAGCCTGCCGCCGCGTCGCCCGGGCGCGCGGGCTCGTTGTGGGCCGGGATGCACGCATGGGGAGAATGCTGCTGATAGGCCGGGGGGGCAGCGCCTGGTGCCGGCGCCGTCGACGCTCGAGCAGCCTCAGGTTGGCTTTCTGCCCCTGCTCAATTGAATGGAGGACCAAGAGACCGACCTCACGGGCAAGGCCACGCGTCTCGCGGTCCTCAATGATCACGCCCAGGCGCAGGGTCAGGTTGTCTGCCCAACGACGCAAGACCGACAGATTGACGCGGTTGTTCTCCAGAGCCTCGCACCCCTTGGGGACATAAAGCAAGGCCTCCGCTTCCGGCGCACCCTCGTTCCTGGAGCGGAGGGATGCTTCCTCCAGGAGGTTGCGGATGACTGTTATGTTCTCGCTACCGTTCAGTTCGATGACTTGCATTAGGCGAGCGATCCCCTTACTTTGGGCTCTACCAGATCCAGGGCTTCTTGAATACGACTGGCTTCACCGCCACCAGCCTGGCCCATCTCTGGCCGGCCGCCGCCGCTGCCACCAATGACGCGGGCAATCTCGCCGACCAGCTTCCCGGCGTGCAGGCCACGTTTCACCAGCTCCGGAGACACGGCAGCCACCAGGGTGGCCTTGCCGCTGAGCACAGTGCCCAGAACGATCACGGATCCGGCAACAGGCTGTTGCTGAGAACTGGCCGTCTGCCGCAGGCCGTCCCGGACCAGGTCAATCATCTCCCGTAGATGCTCCACGCTGTCGGCCGCGATGGATGCCGCAAGTACCTGCACATCGGCCAGGGTTTTGGCCCTGGACAGCACGCTCACTGCCGTCTCTCGCACTGCCCGGCTGCGCAGCTCGTTGATTTCGCGCTGCTGGGCGCGCAACTGCTCCACGAGTTCCGTGGATTTTTGGACGAGCTCGGCGGGCCGCGCCTGCAGGACGTCGGCGGCTGCGCTGAGGGTGTCGAGTTGCTCTTGAACGTAGGTCTCGGCACCGCGCCCGGTCACGGCCTCGATGCGCCGCAGGCCGGCACCCACGCTAGACTCACTGAGTATGTGGAAGAAACCAATCTCGCCTGTACTGTGGAGATGGGTTCCGCCGCAGAGCTCCAGGCTGTAGCCATCACCCATGCTGATCATGCGCACCGTGTCACCGTACTTTTCTCCAAAGAGCGCCATGGCGCCCTGAGCACGGGCCCGGTCAAACGAGGTGGTGGTCGAGCCGACGAGCAGGTTGGCGCGGACGGCCGCGTTGACCTCACGCTCGATCTGGCCAAGCTCTTCGCGAGAAACAGATTGCAGGTGGGTAAAGTCGAAACGCAGACGGTCCGGTGCTACCAGGGAGCCGGCCTGCCGTGCATGGTCGCCCAGGATCTTTTGCAGTGCGTGATGCAGCAGGTGGGTGGCGGTGTGGTTACGGGCGATGTCGAGACGTCGCTCTTGATCGACCTGCGCCTCGACCTGGTCGCCAGTTCGGATGACGCCTTCTACCACCTGACCATAGTGCGCGGTGAGCTCCGGCAATGGATGGCGGGTGTCCTTGACCTCGATACGACCCTCTGGCGCAACGATCACGCCCGTGTCGCCGATTTGCCCACCGCTCTCCCCGTAAAACGGGGTGCGGTCCAGGACCACCTGAACCTCCTGCCCGGGCCCTGCCTCCTCCTGAGCCTGGCCATCGCGGATCAAAGCCAGGACTCGAGCATGGGCTGATGGGGCTTCGTAGCCCAGGAAGGCAGATGCCGGCAGGTTCAGACCACGGTACAGCTCGGCCTCTTGCCCTACCGCAAAGTGCTGCGCGGCGCGGGCGCGCTCCTTCTGGGCATCCATCGCCGCACGAAACCCTGCTTCATCCACGGTGAGCTCGGCTTCTTTGGCCACATCGCGGGTCAGGTCCAGCGGGAAGCCATAGGTATCGTACAGCCGGAATGCGTTGTCTCCGGGGATGACGGACTGGCCGGAGCTTTTCACCGTGGTGATGATCTGGTCCAGCAAGTTCAGGCCAACATCGAGAGTTTGCAGGAAACGCTCTTCCTCCTGGGTGGCTGCCTGCAGGATGAAATCGCGGCGCTGGACCAGTTCGCTGTAGTGCTGCCCCATAGTGTCCACTACGACCTGAATCACCCGAGCCATGAAGGGCTCTTTGAAGCCGAGGAGCCGGCCGTGGCGTGCTGCGCGGCGCAGGATGAGCCGGAGCACATAGTTGCGCCCCTCGTTGCCTGGCAGCATACCATCGGCGATCAGAAAGGCAACGGCACGGGCGTGGTCGGCGATGACGCGGTAGGAGACGATACGCTCGTCTCGCTCAGCGTCGGAGTGTCCCAGGAGCTCCTGCGTGCGCTGGATGATGGGCCAGAAGAGGTCGGTCTCGTAGTTGCTGTTGACACCCTGCAGGACGGCGCAGGCCCGTTCCATGCCCATGCCGGTGTCAATACTGGGTTTGGGCAGCGGGCGGGTTGTGCCATCGGCGGTGGTCTCGAATTGCATAAAGACGAGGTTCCACAGCTCCCACCACCGTTCGCAGCCGACGGTCAGATTGCAGTCCGGGCGGCCGCAGGTGCAGTGCTCGGGCCCGCGGTCGTAGTGGATCTCGGAGCAAGGCCCGTTCGGGCCGGTATCGCCCATGGACCAGAAGTTGTCCTTCTTGCCCATGCGTGTGATGCGCGAAGCGGGTACACCCGCGACCTCTTGCCACAGTTGGAAGGCCTCGTCATCTTCGAGGTAGACGGTCGGATACAGCCGGTTCTTGTCCAGGCCCAGTTCCTGGGTCAGAAACTCCCAGGCGTAGGCGATGGCGTCGCGTTTGAAATAGTCGCCAAAGGAAAAGTTGCCCAGCATCTCGAAGAAAGTGTGGTGGCGCGGCGAGGGGCCGACGTTTTCCAGGTCGTTGTGCTTGCCGCTGACGCGCATGCACTTTTGGGCGGTTGTTGCCCGCGAATAGGGGCGTTTCTCGGCGCCGATAAAAACGTCTTTGAACTGCACCATGCCAGCATTGGCAAACAGCAGCGTGGGATCGTTTGCCGGGATCAGCGACGAACTGGGCACCAAGGTGTGGCCCTTTTTCTGAAAGTAGGAAAGAAAGCGATTGCGGATTTCTGCGCTGGTTACCATTGGAGTGCTCCTAGACGGTCTCTTACGGTTTCTCCGAGCTCTGGGACCGGGTCGAGTTGGGAGTCTGGGTCTCGCCACCTTCGGCCGTCGGCTGTGACGAGACGGCACGGCGTTTGCGATCACGGATGGCCTGCGCGTCAATCACGACTTTTTGTACATCCTGACGCGAGGGAATCTCGTACATTACCTCGAGCAGCGTTTCTTCTATGATGGAGCGCAGACCCCGCGCTCCCATACGGTAGCGAAAAGCCTCACGCGCTGTCTCCCGCAGCGCGTCCTCGGTAAAGACGAGCTCCACGCCATCCAAGGCAAAGAGTTTCTGAAACTGCTTGACGATCGAGTTCTTGGGCCGGGTCAGGATGGACATCAGCATGTCTTCGTCGAGCGGGTCGACACTGACGACCACCGGAAGACGCCCAACGAACTCGGGGATCAGCCCGAAATCCAACAAGTCATCGGCAGTAACATCCTTCAGTATCTCGCTGCGCGTGCGCGGCGGTTCCTTCTCACGGGTGGCGTGGCCTTTGAAGCCGAGCCGCCGGCTCCCTTCGGCCAGACGGGCCCCGATGATGTCCTCCAAACCCTCGAATGCGCCGCCGCAGATGAACAGGATGTCCGTCGTGTTCAATTGGATGAACTGTTGCTGCGGGTGCTTGCGCCCACCCTGTGGAGGCACGTTCGCCACTGTGCCTTCCAGAATCTTCAGCAGTCCCTGCTGTACCCCTTCTCCGGACACGTCGCGGGTGATGGATGGATTGTCACCGCTCTTGCGGGCAATCTTGTCTACTTCATCCAGGTAGATGATGCCTCTGGAGGCGCGCTCCGGGTCGTTATTGGCCGCCCGAACGAGGCGCAGTAGAATGTTCTCCACATCTTCGCCAACGTAACCGGCTTCGGTCAACGTGGTGGCGTCGGCCATGGCGAAGGGCACGTCCAGAATCCGGGCCAGGGTCTGCGCCAGCAGCGTTTTCCCACATCCGGTCGGTCCGATGAGCAGGATGTTGCTCTTTTGCAGCTCGATGTCATCCTTCGCTTCTTGCCTGGACAGGGTACGCTTGTAGTGGTTGTAGACGGCGACAGCCAGGACTTTCTTGGCGCGATCC
>JAEAMF010001880.1_pt1 | contig 13371 bp, 11 predicted proteins | sample 8958721 | NCBI WGS metagenome assembly JAEAMF01 (sample SAMN16933255, study PRJNA681124) | bioreactor sludge metagenome | isolation source: anaerobic bioreactor treating anionic surfactant - SDBS | place: India: Bengaluru | collected 2019-02-28
CAGGCCCGCCAGCAACTGCAGGAAGTGGTCACCAAGCTGGAATCGGGCGGCGTCCCGCTGGCGGAGTCGATGCAACTGTGGGAGCGGGGCGAGCAGTTGGCCGCCATCTGCCAACAGTGGCTGGACGGCGCCAAAGCCAAGGTCGAGGCGGCCCGCCAGTCTGCCCGGCCGCAGTAGCAGCCGCTGCGGAACCTATTCCCACTCGATGGTGCCGGGTGGCTTCGGCGTGGTGTCGTACATCACCCTGGTGACGCCGTCGACCTCGGCGATTATCCGCAACGTGATCCGCTTGAGCAGGGCATATGGCAGTTCGGCGACCTCGGCGGTCATCGCGTCCACGCTGTTGACCGCGCGCAGCACGATGGCGTGGCCGTAGGTGCGTGCGCCGTCGACGACACCGACCGCGCGACCACCCGGGCAGACGGTGAAGTACTGCCAGATCTCGTGCGCCAACCCCGCGCGGGCGATCTCGTCGCGCAGGATGGCGTCGGATTCGCGAACCATCCGGACGGTCTCTCGGGTCAGCGCGCCGACGACCCGCACCCCCAGACCGGGGCCGGGGAACGGCTGGCGCCAGACCATCTCGTGCGGCAGGCCGAGCAGTTCGCCGGCGACGCGCACCTCGTCCTTGAACAGGTACTTGACCGGCTCGACCAGCTCGAAGTCGAAGTCGTCGGGCAATCCGCCGACATTGTGGTGCGACTTGACGACGCCGGTGTCGGACTGGGATTCGAGGATGTCCGGGTAGATGGTGCCCTGCACCAGGTAGTCGATCCGGCCGAGCTTGGCCGCCTCGTCCTCGAAGACTCGGATGAATTCCTCGCCGATGATCTTGCGCTTCGTCTCAGGCTCGTCAACGCCGTCGAGCTTGCCGAAGAAGCGGTCTTGGGCGTCCACCATGATCAGGTGCATGCCGAAGTGGTTGCCGAACAGTTCGCGGACCATCTCGGGTTCGCCGGCCCGCATCAGGCCGTGGTCGACGAAGATGCACGTCAACTGGTCGCCGACCGCGGCGTGCACGATCGCGGCGCACACGGAGCTGTCCACCCCGCCGGACAGGGCACAGAGCACCTGCCGGTCGCCCACCTGTCGACGAACCTGGTCGATCATCAGGTCGACGTACTGCTCGATGGTGCCCTCGAACCCGGTGCGGGTGGCCAATGAATCACGCTCCATGGCCGCCCATGCTATGGCATCGGCCAACGCTCTGAACGGTTCAGCGTGACGTGCCCGAACAACGGGTTGCCCTTCAGCCTCTCCACCACAGCGGCGACACCGTCGTGGCGTCCGACCCGCAGGTTGTCGCGTTGGGCGACGTCGCGGGTGAGCACCCCGATCGGCGCCCGGTCAGGCGACGGCCAGCAGAATGGCCACCCAGTGACACATCGCGCCCAGGATCGTCCCGGCGTGGAAGATCTCGTGGAAGCCGAACCATTTCGGGCTCGGGTTGGGACGCTTTCGCGCGTAGACCACCGCCCCCAGCGTGTAACAGACCCCACCCGCGAGCAGCAGGATGACCACCGCTGGCCCGCCGCTGGCCCAGAAGCTGGGCAGCCAGAACAGCGCCACCCAGCCCATCGCGATGTACAGGGCGACGTACAGCCAGCGCGGTGCGCCCAGCCAGAACGTTCGGAACAGCACCTCGGCCAGCGCGCAACCCCAGATCACGCTCAGCAGGACCACCCGGGAGGTGCCTTCCAGCAGGGCCAACGCCAACGGCGTGTAGGTGCCGGCGATGAAGACCGCGATGTTGGAGTGGTCTACTCGCCTCAGCACCGCCTCCACCTTCTCGGTCCACCGCCCACGGTGGTAGACGGCCGAATGCCCGAACAGCAGTACCGCGGTGAGGGTCCAGACTGCGCAACCGACACGAACCAGCGGGTCGTCGGCGAGGATCAGCAGCAGCAGCCCGCCGATCAGCGCAAGGGGCGTGTTGATCATGTGCAAAACGCCGCGCAGCTTGGGCTTGATGAGGGACGCGGCCGCAGCCACGCTCAGGCCCGGCGGGGCGGCCAAGCTGGCGTCGTCCTTGGGACCACTGACCGAATCATCGCGTCCGGGGGCCAGTGGCCCAGCCTCGCGCAGGTCTTGATTCATGGAATCCACCGTACCCCCGCCGACTGGCGCCGAGAAACTTGATCCCAGCGGGCATCGCCCTCGCTACGCTTGCCGCATGGCCAACAAAGTGGTGAACGCGGTTGAAGACACCGTGACCACACTGCTTGACCGGGCCCCCCGGGGGTTGGCCCAGGCCATGTACCGCTTCTACGAGAACCGGCTGCGGAGCCAATTCGACCCTTCAGCGCTGCCCCGTCACGTCGCCGTGCTGGCCGACGGGAACCGGCGTTGGGCCCGCCTGAACGCGCCCGGGCAGCCAGTCGAGGTCGGCTACCAGGCCGGCGCCGACAAGCTGAAGCAGTTCGTCCAATGGTGCGACGGGGTGAAGATCCAGGTGGTCACCTTGTGGGTGCTGTCCACCGACAACCTGCGGCGCTCCCAGGACGAGGAACTGTTGCCGCTGCTTAGGGTCATCGTGAACCTGGTGGACGAACTGGCTGCCACCCGCAAGTACCAGGTGATGGTGGTGGGCGACCTGGGGTTGCTGCCGCCCGACTGCGCAGCCGAGTTGACGCGGGCCGCCACCGCCACCCAGCCCGTTCGCGGCATGCACGTCAATGTGGCGGTCAGCTACGGTGGACGCCACGAACTGCGCGACGCGGTACGCTCGCTGCTCGCAAAGGAGGCGGCGGCGGGCAACACCTTGGAGTCCTTGGCGGAAAGCCTTGAGATCGACCAGATCTCCGAGCACCTCTATACCAAGGGGCAGCCCGACCCCGACCTGATCATCAGGACCTCTGGCGAGCAACGACTCAGCGGCTTCCTGATGTGGCAGTCGGCGCACAGTGAGTTCTACTTCTGTGAAGCGTTGTGGCCCGACTTCCGCAAAGTCGATTTCTACCGGGCGTTGCGTTCGTACTCCGACCGGGAGCGCCGATTCGGCAAGTGAGCCGGGTCAGTGGGTTTGGGCCCAGAGCAGGCCGCGCAGGTCGGCCCAGTCAGCGGTCGGCTCCTGGCAGGTCACACCACGGCAGACGTAGACGGTGGGCTGGTCGTTGCGCATGCTGCGTCCGGTGAACAGGTCACCGAAGCCCAGCGTGCCGGCGGGCGCCGAGACCACGACACTGCCCCACGGCGCCAGCCGCCAGGCCGCCCGAGCTTGCTCGGACATCGGGTCGCCGGAGTCGTCGACCACCACCACCTCGGCAGGTCCCCAGCCGCGCCGGGCTTCGTCGTCCGAGAGGAGTTCGGCGAACCCCCAGCCGGAGTGTCTGGGCGAGACCACCAGGACCGAGTGCAGGGTGGCCTGTGCGGTGTCCGCCCGTGCCGCCAGGTCGGGACGCTCGGCGAGCCGCGCCGCGGCCCGTAGCGCGATCACCATCAGCGAAGTGCTGCTGGGTAGCGCCTCGTCGTCCTTGCGCCGGGGACGCTCGAACAACTCCGTTGACGCGGTCGCGTCGAAGAAACCGCCGTCCGCGGCACCGAACAGCTCGATTGCCCGCTCGAGCAGGACGATCGCCCTGGCAAGCCAGTCGGCGTCGCCCAACGCCCCGGACAGCGAGACGAAGCCGAGCGCGGCAGCCGCGTAGTCGGACGTCACGCCGTCGGGCCCAGCCGTGACCCGGCTAAGCACCCGACGCTCGACGTCCCAGTGCTGTTCCCACAGGTAGCCGGCCGCGCCGGCGGCCAGGTCGAGCCACTCGCGCTCGCCGAAGACCATGGCCGCCCTGGTCAGCGAATCAACCAGGAGACCGTTCCACGCCGTCACTACCTTGTCGTCACGATCGGGACGCGGTCGCCGATCGCGGATCGCCTTCAGCACCGCGATGACGTTGGCGAGGCGTCCGGGATGCGGGTTGCCGTGCAGCTGCAGGGTGGACAGCCCGCTGCCGTCGGTCGGGGCGTGCGCACCCATCGGCAGGTTCCCGCCGTGGGTGACGTGGAAGACTCCTTGGGCGAACTTCGAGTCCTTGCCCAGGTACTCGTCGAACAGTTGCGGACTCCACAGGTAGTGGGCGCCTTCGGTATGCTCACCGCCCTCGTTCAGCGAGTCGGCGTCCAGGCTCGCCGCGAAACCGCCACCGGGCAGCGCCATCTCGTTGGCCAGCCAGCTGACGATGCCACGCACCACCCGCTCGAACAATTCCCGCTGCTCTGTGCCGTCGTCTGGTATCGCCCGCAGCCAGCCACGGGTGTAGGTGCCGAGCAGCAGCGCATTGTCGTAGAGCATCTTCTCGAAGTGCGGCACCTCCCAGCCGGCGTCGACCGAATAACGGTGGAAGCCGCCGCCGACCTGGGCGCAGATGCCACCGCGAGCCATCGACTCGAGGGTGAACAGCGCCCGGTCGGGGCCCAGCTGCTCGGTGCGCACGAGCAGGGCGTCCAGCACCGGCGCCTGCGGGAACTTGGGGGCGCCGCCGAAGCCGCCGTGGCCGGGATCGAACTCGGTGTGCACCTTGGTGAGCAGCCGATGCGGGGCGAGGTTGGCCTCCGGGATGGACAGCAGCGGCGGCCGGTCGAGGTCTGCGACGCGCCTGACGATGGTGGCCGCAGAGTTGGTCACCTCGTCTCGGCGTTCCGCCCAGACCTCGGCCAGCGCTTCGACCAGTTCGCTGAAGGACGGTAGGCCACCCCGCGGTTCGGGCGGGAAGTAGGTGCCGGCGAAGAACGGTTCACCCGCTGGCGTGCAGAAGACCGTCATCGGCCAGCCGCCCTGGCCGGTGAGGGCCTGGGTCGTGCGCATGAACGCCTGGTCGACGTCGGGGTGCTCTTCACGGTCGACCTTGATGGCGACGAAGTGCTCGTTGACGAAGGCGCCGACCTCGGCGTCGGCGAAGGTTTCGCGGGCCATCACGTGACACCAGTGACACGACGAATAGCCGATACTCACCAAAACCAGCACGTCACGTCGGGCCGCCTCGGCGAAGGCCTCCGGCCCCCAGTTCCACCAATCAACCGGGTTGTCGGCGTGCTGGCGTAGGTACTGGCTGGTCGCGGACGCGAGTCGGTTCGGCATGGGGGCTAGGCTACGTGGCCGAAGACAGCAACTCGTAGATGCCGTAGTTGCGCGCCCGGTCGCGGACCTCCTCGTCCACTGTGATACCGGTTGGTTGCGCTCCGGCGGCCAGTGCGGCCGCGATCGACGCCACGTTCTCGCGTTCGATCCTGAGCAGCAGGCGCGACAACCCGAGTTCGTTCAACGCCCAGTCGCTCAGCAGTTCCACGGCACGGCGAGCGACCCGGTTGCCGCGCGCCCAGTCGGCCACCCAGTAGCCGATCTCGCCCTGCGCCACCTGTTCATCGATATGCATCAACGAGATGGCGCCGATCACTGCGTCTTCGTCATCGGTAATCGCGCAGTTGACGTCGCTACGCTGTCGCCAGAGCTGGGACCCCAAGGCAACGAATGCCTCGGCATCGCTCAGCTGGTAGGGCGAAGGCACCCGGGTGAAGGCCTGCACCATCTCGTCCTGACAGGCTTCGAAGACCGCCTGTGCATCTTCTGGACGCCACGGCCGCAAGATGATCGTTTCGCCATCCAGAATCGGCTGGTCATCGGGCCAGTTCAGAGTCATGACCGAAGCCTACCGACTTGGCAAAGCTCGGATCATGGCTCACCGGGAGTCGTTGCGGGGCAGTGGCAGGCCTTCGGCCCACGCCGGATACTCACCTGTTGTCTGCGCCACCCAGTTCACATACGCCTCGACTGCGGTGGGCAGGGTGGGATAAGCCCGTCCACTGAGGCGTTCGAGGAAACCGGCGCGCGCCAACTCGTCACGGGTGTCCTGCTTCACTCTGGCTAGGGCGACGACGACGCCGCGAGCCTCCAACGCGCGACGCACCTCCTCCAATGCGTCGATGGCGGTCAGATCCAGCTGGGTGTTGGCCTCGACATTGAGCAGGAACCAGTGGATCTCTCCAGGGGCCTCGTCGACGGCAGCCAATGCCCGGCGCCTGAAGTTCTCGGCGTTGGCGAAGAAGAGCGGCGAGTCGTAGCGAAAGACGACCAGCCCCGGTACCTGCTCCCCTTGGGGGAAATCGGTGATGTCGTGCATGCCCGCCAGTCCCGGCACGTAGCCGAGCACGGCGGCCCCCGGATTCGCGATGCGCCGCACCAGGTCGAGCAGCGACAGCACAACTGCGATCGCGATCCCGATGAGGACGTTGGAGAGCACCACGGCGAGCGTGGTGGCCAACGCGAGCACCAACTCGGCGAGCCGGAAGCGTGCCAGCCGGCGGAACTCATGGACATCAATCAACTGGACCGCCGCGTAGATCACCACAGCACCCAGCGTGGCCTCGGGAAATGCCGCAAGCACCGGGCCCAGCACGAACATGGTCGCAAGCAGGCAGCCCAACGCCACCAGCGAGTAGAGCTGCGTGCGTGATCCCATCGAGTCCCCCAGCACGGCGCGTGACCCGCTGGACGAGACCGGGAAACCTTGGGTGAGCCCGGCCGAGATGTTGCACAGACCGAGAGCGAGCAGTTCCTGGTTGGCGTCGACATGTTCCCGGCGCCGGGCGGCGAACGCCCGCCCGGTCAGCGCATCGCTGCTGAACCCGACGACGGCGATACCGAGCGCAGCTGGCAGCAGCTTCGTCCAGTCGACGCCGGTGAAGTCGGGGATGGCCACGCCAGGCACCCCGACGGGCACTTCACCTACCACACGGACACCCAGCGCCCCCATCCCGGCGAAATGGACCACCGCCGCCGCCACCAGGATTGTCAGTAGCGGGCTGGGCCATCTGGGTGCGAACCGCTTCGCCAGGAAGAGCGTCACAACAGAGAAGGTCGCCAGCACCAGAGTCGGGACGTTCGCCTGGTCAAGGTGGGTGAGCAGCGATATCACTTCGCTCCCAACTCCTTCGCCACTGATCTGTAAGCCGGTCACCTTGCCGAATTGGCTGACGATCATCAGCACCGCCACCCCGGCGAGGTAACCGATCAGCACGGGACGCGACAGCAGCCCCGCCAGGAAACCCAGTCGCGCCACGTAGGCGACCACACAGACGGCTCCGGTGGCCAACGCCAGGATCGCGCCCAAGGTCGCCCGGGTCACCAAATCCGCCTCCTGGACCGAACCGGTTCCCGCCATGGAACCGATCGCCAGCGCGGTCATCAGCGCGGTGGTCGTCTCCGGGCCGACCGAAAGCTGCCGGCTGGGACCGAAGAACGCATAGACCAACAGTGGACCGACCAACGTCCACAGGCCCACCACCGCGGGCAGCCCGGCAACCTCGGCGTAGGCCATCGACTGTGGGATCATGTAGGCCGCCACCGTGACACCGGCGAGCACGTCTCCACGCAGCCAGCTACGGTCGTAGTGCCGCAGCACGCCCAGCCCGGGGACGAAACTCATTGTCCAACGTTAGCTGCGGTGGTCCTTCTCACAGGTCGATGCGGCTCAGCGCGCCGACCTCAGCGTCGAACCGGGCGGAGGCGGGGTTCCCCCGAGCAAGTGGTCCAACGTGACGAGCGAGAACCCGCGATCGCGCAGCCCATCGAGAATCGCAGGAACCTGCTCGACGGTGTTCGCCTTGATGTCGTGGAACAAGATGATCGAGCCGTCCTTGGCCGGGCTGACCGCGTTGTCGACCAGCACTGCCGCCGGTGGCCCCTGCCAGTCAGCCGAGTCCACGTCCCATAGCACCGCAGGAAGGCCCAACTCGGCGAGCTTGCCGGTAACGCGTTCACTCAAAGCGCCGTACGGCGGACGGAAGTAAGTCGGCGTCTGGCCGGTGATCGTCGCCACCGCGCGTTGGGTTCGCTCGATCTCTTCGACGATCTTCTCGTCGGTCAGACCGGTGAGTTCGGGGTGGCTCCAACTGTGGGTGCCGATGGTGTGCCCCTCGGCGTACGCGCGTTTCACCGTCTCTGGTGAACCCTGGGCCGCCGGGCCGAGCACGAAGAAGGTGGCGGAGGCATCGGCTTGCGCGAGCGCGTCGAGCACCGCCGGTGTGCCGGGCCCGGGGCCGTCGTCGAAGGTCACCGCCACACAGGGCACGAGATCGCAGTTGGTGCGATCCGCGGCGGCCGGCAGATCCGCCGGGCCGGCATAGGGCTGCTGCACGGCGACCGCGTCGAGCAGCGCCTGACCGAACGGCGAGAACAGCCGGCGCCCCTGTTCCGCGGGCAACGTCACCGAGGCCGGGAAGAGCGCGTCGAACCCGGCCAGGGAATCGAATTCCCGACCCTCGAGCGGTCGCTCGAAGGGCAAGCTGACCGAGCCATCGGCGCCGACCGAGGCGCGCAGCAGCGCACTCTCGACGGCGGCGCGCGCCGGTTCACCGGGGGGCGAGACCTCGACGTCCCAGAGGGCGCCGGCGGCCTGTCGCAGGGCGCCGGCGATCGGGGCCCAGACCTCGTCGAGGGCGCCCGCGAGGACGACGTCGGGGCCCTCGACGATTTCACCAGTGGAGGTGTCGGTGAACAGCACGGTGGTGGTGTCGCCGGTGACCGCCTCGGCGGTGCCGGAGACGACGCGGACACGTTCACCGAAGTAGGGGCCGGACGCCAGGACGACGTCGCAAACCAGCGCGACCACCGCACCACCAGTCCCCTGGGGCGCCAACGCAGGATCGGCCAGTATCTTGGCTGCCGGCCGCAGCGATGACCCGGCCAGACAGCCTCGATCGCCGAGTCCGGCACCGGATGGACTGGGCGCGGGCTGGTAGACGGGCAGGCCCTGCGCGGCACCATGCGCGGCGATCGCCTTGACGACGAGATCGTCGAGGCGATCGTTGAACGCAGACTCCCCCGGCAGGTAGGTCCAGCGCGCCGCCGCCCTGGCCGTCGCCGATTCGAGGCGCTGGGGGACCAGGCCTGCGACCGACGACTGGTCGATTATGCCGGACGGCAAGACGGTGTCCGAAGGATCCGTCCGCCCCACCTGAACCGCGGAGGCAGCGCGCTGCACAGGTATCCAGCCCGGTTCCAAGGAGGGGGCTGCGGCCACCTTCGTGGCCAGCACCACCGCGACGACGAGCCCCAGCACCACCGACGCTCGGCGTCGGCGGTATACGCGAGGGTGGGTGGTCACGACGGCATCCCCAGACTCCCGATGAGCTGGGCGATCGTTGCACGGTAGCCGGCAGCGTCGATGCCCGGCTCGAATGCGGCCACCACGTCGACCACCAGAGGTTGCCCCGAAGCCCCGGGCGTCTCAGTTTCGGACGCCACGGCGAGGAAGCCGACTTCGGGCTTGTTCGCGGCCCACCGGGGCCGTTTGTCAGCGACCGCAGCCGCGTCGACATGCCGCACGACCAGGTCGGGCCGCGGCTGTTCCACGTTCCACCCTCCGGTGCTGGTCGTGGCCTTGGCGCCAGTGCTCTCCAGCAGCTGCTGTGCGGCCGATTCGGGGGGCACGCCCGGCTCATGGAGCGTGAGCACCACATGCAGCGCCCCATCCGGTGATCGCAGTTCGCCGGTGTCGCGGCTGACCGGGTACTGCGTGACGGCCCACCCGGCGGGCGCGACCAAGGTGGCGGCCGCTCCATCAAGACGAAGCTCGACGAGTGCATCCTCGTCACTGACCCTGGTTGCCAGGTCTCGGACGACGCCGGGGCCCCAGACGACACCCGCCACCACCCCACCCAGCACGAGGACGAGCCCCGCTCGGCGCCGACGGATGCGAGCGCTGACGCGCCGCGACGGCGCCCCGGACGTTCGGTGGCGCGTGGCTCGGGCTGGCGTCTGGCTCATCCGGGCTCCTCGCGTGGTCAATGGTGGGCCGCGCAACCCCCAAGCGGGCCCTACCAGCATCGTCGCCACCGACCAGCCCGACGCCAAGCCGACCCGCCGCGTCCGGCCAGATCAGATGACCCACAGATCAGACGGATCCGGCTGCCCGGGCGCGACAACCCGCAGCCCGGCGAACAGGTCGGACTCCGGGATCACGGTCGGGACCGCGCTGAACACCAGTTGCCAGTCCTCCGTCGGCCAGGCCTTCGCCTGGATCTCCAGCGGCACCGAGAACCAGCGGCCGTCGGGGTCGATCTGGGACGCGTGCGCACGCAGCGCAGCGTCCCTGATCTCGAAGTAGTCCGAGCACCGGACACGGGTGGTGATGCGATGCTCGTAGTGCCGGTCCTCCCAAGCGGCCAGCCTTTCGGTGTAGGGCGAGTCCATGCCCTGCTCGTGCAGCGCCAAATCGAGCGCTGCGTAGCGCAGCCGGTGGAAACCCATCTGGTAGTAGACCTTCGGCACACTCCACGCCGATCCCAGGTCGGGGCGGTAGGACGCATCCGCGGCCAATCGCAGCGCCTGCACGCTGACGCGGTGGCATTGGACGTGGTCGGGGTGGGGATACCCACCCTGCTCGTCATAGGTCGTCAACACGTGTGGACGCACCCTGCGAATCACCGCGACCAGAGGTTCGGCGGCCTGCACCGGAGCCATCAGCGCGAAGCAGCCGCTCGGCAGGTCAGGCAGCGGGTCACCCTCGGGCAGCCCCGAATCGACGAACCCCAGCGCGTAATGCTCGACACCCAAGATCTCTCGGGCCCGCGCCATCTCGGCCTGCCGGATCTCGGCCATGTTCTCCCACACTTCGGGACGATCCATCTTCGGGTTCAAGACCGAGCCACGTTCCCCACCGGTACAGGTGGCCACCGCCACCCGAACCCCTTCGGTCACGTACTTGGCGGTCGTGGCCGCGCCCTTGGAGGACTCGTCATCGGGATGGGCGTGCACGTGGAGGAGCCGTAGCTGCTCGCCGTCGGCCGCCTGGGCAGAGAAGGGAACGGACATGGTCACCATTTTGCCCAGCACCGACAAAGTGGTCGCAACTACGGGTCGGAGTGGGGGGTCTGCTCCACGGAGGCTAGAATGGTGCGATGGTTGAACAAGAGACGGTGTGGTTGACCCGGGACGCGTACGATCTGCTTTCCGCCGAACTGGACGACCTCAAGACTGTCGGCCGGCCGAAAGTGTCCGCCAAGATCGCCGCTGCCCGCGAAGAGGGCGACCTGTCCGAGAACGGCGGCTATCACGCCGCCCGCGAGGAACAAGGACAGATGGAGGGCCGCATCGCGCAATTGGCCGCGATACTGCGCACCGCGAAGGTCGGGCAGGCGCCCGCCAATCCCGACCAGGTGGGCGTGGGCACCCTGGTGACCGTGGCGTACTTCGGTGACGAGGACGACACCGAGGACTTCCTGCTCGGCTCCCGCGAGATGCTCGGCCTCGACACTGACATCGACACCCACGTCTTCAGCCCGCAGTCGCCTCTCGGCTCCGCCGTGCTCGGCGCCGCCAAGGGCGACACTGTCACCTACACAGCCCCCAACGGCAAGATCATCGAGGTCACCGTCGTCGAAGTCGCGCCCTTCAAGGCTTGATCGGCCGTCAGTCCTGGACGCGGACCACCGCCCGTCCCATCACCACACTGATCTCGAGTTTGGCCGCCCCGTTCCCGACCACGTACTCATCGAGTTCACCGTAGGGTTCACCCGGCCAGCTGATGCGGCCGAGTTGGGTCTGCGAACGGATGGTCACGTTGGCCCCGCGGGTCAGGCGCACCGAGAGATTGCCCGATTCGACGCGAACGCGCGAGCGTCCTTCACTGATCGGGCCAGAGATGACGGCGCCGCCGGCCTGTACCAGGGCGTCGGCGACCTCGACGACTCCCTGAAGGTCCGCCGCCCCGGCGCTGACCCGGATCTTGCCCAGCCGTGGCACATCGATCGTGGTCAACCGGCTGCCGGTAACCTCCGCGTCCACGGGGATCGCCGGGTTCACCCGGACCACGAGTTCCTTGCCGAAACCGAGGATGCGCAGGTCCTCGACTGACCGGGGTGGCCGCACGACGCTGAAGCTGTCCAGGTTCAGACCCAACTCGCCCTCGGTGCTGACCTCCAAGGTGACGCCTTCACGCCGAAGGGTGTGGGGACCCTCGACCATGATCGTGCCAACCTTCGGGTCACCCACCAGCCGAACGCGACGACCCACCGAACGCAGGACGAGGCGCTCTACACCCCGACTACCGGTTGGCTTGGGCGGCGCCTGCTCCTCGTCGGGAGCTGCGTGGGGGTGCGGTGCGGCGGTCTCCGAGATCACACCGCTGGCGAGCTGTCCCAACCGCTGGAAAGCGCTGCGGGCGAAGTCGCCGGCGTCCTTCAGCACGTCACCGGCAACGTTGGCCATGTCGCCCATCTGGACGCTGAACATGACGTAGTCGTCGTCAGCGGACCGGCCCTGCTCGGTGGTCGGTTCGTGCGCGTCCTGGCCCGCCTCGGCCTCGGTCGGTTCGGCGCCCGGCTCGTCGGGCAGCGCGCGGGTCGGCGGGCTGTCGTAGAGCGCCTCCACATCCACCCGGGGCTGGCCGCCCGGCGACTTCAGCTCTTCGATCAGGGTGGCAGCCTGGGCAGCGGTGATCTTGCCACTGGCAAGCTCTTCGAGGATACGGTTCAGGTCGGCGGGAGCGCTCATGAATCAAATCTAGACGGCGTGCGCGGCAACTTGAACCGGGATCCGGACCTTTCCGGGGTATCCCCCTCCCCGCCTTGGGGTACCCACTTCGGCAGATTGGCCCGCCTCATACCGACATCGTCGGACGCGAAAACCCCTTCCGCACCACGAATGCAGCCGGTCGCGAAAGCCACCAGCGGGATCGCGAACAGCGCGCCGGCGATGCCGGCGATAATGGCGCCGGCGGAGATGCCCAGCAGGATCAGCAATGGATGGATCTCCACGGCCCGGCCCAGCAGCAGCGGCTGCAGCACGTTGGCCTCGATGCTCATCACCGCGACGAAGATGGCCAACATGATCACAGCCTTGACCGGCCCGAGTGTCACCAAGACCACGATGGTGGCCACGGCGCCAGCGATGGTGGCGCCCAACAGCGGGATAAACGAGCAGACGAAGGTGAATGCCGTGATGGCGAGCCAGAGGTTCGAACCCAGGATCAGCGCACCCAGCCCCGCTCCGACGCCATCGATACCCGCCACGATGACCGCGGCCCGCACGTACGAGCTGAGCGAGGTCCAGCCACCGCGCGCCGCCGGCTCGATGGTAGCCAAGGCGTAGTCGGGGATAACCTTCTCGAACACGCCGACTATCCCGCGGCCGTCCTTCAGGAAGAAGAACGCCGCGAACAGGCACGTTGCCAGCCCGGCGAAGAAAGAGCCCACCCGGGTGCCCGCCGTCGCCAAGCCTGAGGCGATCTGCTGAGTGGAATTGCTGATGTACTGCCCGGCCTGATCCAGCCAGGTCTGCACCTGCTCGTCACTGATCCGCAGCGGGCCGGTGCCCAGCCACTCCAGTAAAGCCCGGAAGCCTTCTCCCGCGGCGGCGGTCAACTGCGTCCACTGCGC
>JAEAMF010001883.1_pt1 | contig 13349 bp, 12 predicted proteins | sample 8958721 | NCBI WGS metagenome assembly JAEAMF01 (sample SAMN16933255, study PRJNA681124) | bioreactor sludge metagenome | isolation source: anaerobic bioreactor treating anionic surfactant - SDBS | place: India: Bengaluru | collected 2019-02-28
GGACAGCAGCAGGAGGCCCTGGCTTCCAGCTCACCCCGAACCCGCTGGTCAATGGCTATGCGACCATCCGGTACAGCCTGCCGAAGGCCGGGCCGGTGAATGTCACCGTCCTCGACGTTGTCGGCCGGACGGTGCTCCGTCGAACAGCCCTGGGCAACCGGCACTCATCGATGGCGCTGGACCTGAGAGGCCTGAGCGCGGGCGTGTACCTCGTCCGGCTTGATGCTGACGGCGGCACGCAGAGCCGGAAGCTGGTCGTGCAGAGGTAATGAAGCCTCAAGCTTCAAGCCTCAAGCACTAAGCCAAGGACAGAAGACAACCAGAGGCGGGCGCAAGCCCGCCTCTGTTGTTTCCGGGCGGCCCTTGACTTGTCTTTCGGGCGCGGTTGAATTGACTCGAGTGCCGATGACCAATTCAGTGCCGGCCGGGACCTTCGCGGCGTGCCTCGTCCTCGGGGCGGCGCTGTTTTCTCCGGCGACGGCCGGCTACCTGATAACCACACCCGATTCGCTCCTGGATAACGGCGCTGATTACCTCGTCATCACTCACCCGGACTTCACTAGCGCGCTTTACCCGCTCTGTGCTTTGCGCGACAGCCTGGGGCTTAGCGTGAAGATGGCCGAAGTCAGCCTCGTCTACTCGACGTTCCCGTCCGGGCCGCGCACCGACCGCATCCGCTCGTTCCTCAAACAGGTCTACGAACACTGGAGCCCGCGGCCGGAGTTTGTCCTGCTGGTCGGCGACGCGTGCCGGGACTCGACCGCCGGCGACTACCTGCCGGTGAAGCTGTTTCCCAAGTTCAGCTACGCCTACGCCGGCGGGCTTACCACCCATGGCGCGGACAACTGGTATGCGACGCTGTCGGGCGCAGACTCCATTCCAGATATCATCATCGGCCGGCTGCCGGTGAACACGCTCGGCCGCGCCGAGTCGCTGGTGGCCAAGATAGTCCGGTACGAGACATCAGCCGATACCGGGCGCTGGACCCGTACGACCGCGCTGGTGTCGTCGGATGACCGGGCGTTCTGCGCGACCGATCTGGAAACGCTCTACTTCCGCCCCAACGGCGACTCGGTCTACAAGGTGACCGAGTCCGAAGGCAGCAGCGCGTTCCTCCGGCACAAGACGCTGACCGGCTTCAACCATGGATTGGCGCTCGTCTGTCACTGCGCCCACGGTTCCCAGCCGCCGGCCTGGACCGGTTCGAAGACGCTGCTCTCCTACGTCGACGTCGACTCGCTGACCAACATCGGCGCGCTGCCGGTGGTGCTGGACCGGGGTTGAACCGACGGCTACTTCGACAATCCCAGTTGGGATTGCATGGCCGAATACCTGCTCGAGTCGGGCAAGGGCGGTGCGGTGGCCGTGGTCGCCTATAACCCGTGCGGGGTGAACAGCACGAGCCAGGTGCTCTTCAAGGAGGTCCTGAACCGGGTATTTCGTGACGGAGAGACATGCCTGGGCCGGGCGGTGTTCGCGGCCAGGTGCTCGGTGATTGCCCGGTACCCGACCAATGACAACCTGTACGGCCCGGCGGTGCTCTGGACGATACTGGGCGACCCGGCGCTCAGGCTCAAGTACCGCGTGCTGTCGGGCACGCAGGAGCCGGTGCGGGACCCCAGCCCGGGGTTGATGCTTGCGGCTTGGCCCAGCGTGGGGCAGGGAGCGCCGGCAGTCTGTCTCCGCGTGCCGGCCGGCGGGCCGGTTCGCCTGCAACTCTACGATGCAGCCGGCTTGCTGGTCCAGACGCTGGTCGCGGGCCGCCGTGAGCCGGGGCGCTACCGCGCGCGCCCGACCGGCGGCCTCGGACCGGGCATCTACCTGCTGAGACTCGACGCCGGGCGGGTGACCGCGACCGCCAAGTTCGTCGTCACCGACTAGCGCCGGATCGCAACCCGGCCACGCCAAACCCATAGATTTCGCCTGTCGGGGAAGGCCTACCAAGGGCAGCGCAGCCCGGATTTGACTTGCCCGACCGGGCCACGTATCCTTTGGCGTCTTGGGGGCCTGAAAGACGGGCCTGGTTCTGTCCTAAGGCCTCATTTCAGAGTCGTTTACCCGGCAACGGCGGTCGCTCTGAATCGCAGACGGCCGGTCCTCCGGCCGTATCGCGGCCGCGCGTGCTGTCCCGGTCGCTGGAACAGCAGCCCGGAATCATAATAGCCGTTGCGATAAGACAAGCCGTAAGCGTAACTTATTACAGGAGGCTCTATGTTGACACCGTTCAAGAACGAGAGCTACCTTGACTTCTCGAAACCGGAGCATATCGCCGGCATGAAGGCCGCGATTGCCCAACTCAAGGAGCAGTCGGGCAAGGCTTGGGACCTCGTCATCGGCGGCAAGCACCTGAAGGCGAAAGAGCAGTTCGCATCCTACAATCCTTCGGACGAAGAGCCGCTGGGCACATTCCAGAAGGCGACAATCAAAGAAGCCGAGGCGGCGATACAGGCCGCGCTCAAGGCTTTCGAGACCTGGCGGTTCATGCCGGCCATCGAGCGGGCGGCCATCGTCCTGCGCGCCGCCCGGATGATGCGCGACCAGCGCTACCTGTTCGACGCCGCGATGGTGCTCGAGGAGGGCAAGCGCTGGCTCGAGGCGGACGCGGACTTTGCCGAGGCGGTGGACTTCCTCGAATTCTACGCCCGAGAGGCGATCCGTTACGACGCGCCGGCCGGCGTCACGCCCTTTCCGGGCGAGGCGCAGGAAGTGCGCTACATCCCCTTGGGCGTGGGCGTGGTCATCCCGCCGTGGAACTTCCCGTGCGCCATCATGGCCGGGATGACGACCGCGGCCGCGGTGACCGGCAACACGGTGGTGCTGAAGCCGTCGTCGGACGCGCCGCTCCTGGCCGCTTTGTTCATGGACGTGCTCGAACGAGCCGGGCTGCCGTCGGGCGTGGTCAACCTCTTGACCGGCCCGGGCGGCGCGGTGGGCGACTACCTGGTCGAGCACCCGAAGACGCGGTTCATCTCCTTTACCGGCTCCAAGCAGGTCGGCCTGGGTATCGTCGAGAAGGCGGCGAAGACCGCCCCCGGCCAGATATGGATGAAGCGGGTGGTGGCCGAGATGGGCGGCAAGGACTGCATCATCGTTGACTCCGAGGCAGACCTGGCCGAGGCAGTAGAAGGCACCGCCGTTTCGGCGTTCGGGTTCCAGGGCCAGAAGTGCTCGGCCTGCTCGCGGGTGGTCGTCGACGCGAAGGTGTACGACGAGTTCCTCACCCGGCTGGTCGAGCGGGTGAAGAAGATCGTCATCGGCCCGGTCGAAGACCCGGAAAACTGGCTCGGCCCGGTCATCAACGCGCGGGCCTGCGAGTCGATCATGGGCTACATCAAGGTCGGCAAGGAAGAGGGCCGGCTCGTTACCGGCGGCAGGCGGCTCCCGGGCAAGGGCTTCTTCATCCAGCCGACGGTCATCGCCGACCTCAAGCGCAATGCCCGCATTGCCCGGGAGGAGATCTTCGGGCCGGTGCTCGCGGTCTTGAAGGCGCGCAACTACGACGACGCGCTGGCCATCGCCAACGGCACCGAGTACGGCCTGACCGGCGCGGTGTTCTCCCGTAACCGGGAGAAGCTGTACCGGGCGAAGCGCGAGTTCATGGTCGGCAACATGTACCTGAACCGCAAGTGCACCGGCGCGCTGGTGGACGTGCAGCCGTTCGGCGGGTTCAACATGTCCGGCACCGACTCCAAGGCGGGCGGCCGCGACTACCTGCTGCTGTTCCTCCAGGCAAAATCAATGACCGAGAAGTTTTAGAGGTGAATATGACCAATCCGACCGATTCCCGAACCCCGAAACGCATCATAATAGTCGGCGCGGCCGGGATGGACTACCACCTGTTCAACACCGTGTTCCGAGACAACGAGGAGTACGAGGTGGTGGCGTTCACCATGGCCGCGGAGCAGAACCTGGGCACGACCGGGGGCTTGAGGACCTACCCGGCCAGCCTCGCCGGCCGGCTGTACCCGAAAGGCATACCGACATACTTCGAAAAAGAGCTCCCGGAACTCATCAAGAAGCTCAAGGCCGACGAAGTCGTTTTCGCTTACTCGGACATAGCGCACGTCACATTGATGAACCTCGCGTCCCAGGTACTCGTGGCCGGGGCGAGCTGGCGGCTCCTGTCGCCCGGGCGGCTGCAGCTTGAGTCGAAGAAACCGGTGGTGGCGGTGTGCGCGGTCCGCACCGGTTGCGGCAAGTCCCAGACGTCAAGGCGGGTGTGCGAGATCATCAAGGCCAGGGGCCGCTCGGTCGTCGCGGTGCGCGAGCCGATGCCCTACGGTGACCTGGAGAAGCAGGTCTGGCAGCGGTTTGCCACCTACGAGGACCTGGACAAGGCCAAGGCGACGGTCGAGGAGCGCGAGGAATACGAGCCGTACATCGAGAACGGCATGGTCATCTACGCCGGGTGCGATTACGCAAAGATTCTCAAGCACGCGGAAGCCGAAGCGGACGTCATCGTCTGGGACGGCGGCAACAACGAGATATCCTTCTTCAAACCGGACTGCCTTATCGTGCTGGTCGACCCCTTGAGGCCCGGGCACGAACTGCGCTACCATCCCGGGGAAGTCAACCTGCGCCAGGCCGACGTGGTGGTCATCAACAAAGAAGACACCGCCCGGCCCAACGACATCGAGAAGGTGCGCGCCAACGTCAAAGCCGCCAACCCGCGGGCGATCATCGTGGACGCCGATTCGCCGATTACGGTCGCGGACCCGGACGCGGTCAAAGGCAAGCGCGTGCTCGTCGTCGAGGACGGCCCGACCGTCACGCACGGCGGCATGGGCTACGGCGCGGGCAAGATTGCGGCGCAGAAGTACGGGGCGAAGGAGATGGTCGACCCGCGGCCGTTCGTCACCGGGTCGCTGGCCAGGGCGATGGAGGAGTTCAAGCAGCTCCAGAAGGTCCTGCCGGCCATGGGCTACTCGGATTCGCAGCTGCGCGAGCTCGAGGACGCGGTGAACAAAGCCGACTGCGACGTCGTGCTTTCCGGCACGCCGATAGACCTTTCGAGGATCATCAAGGCCAACAAGCCGATTGTCCGGGTGGGCTACCGCCTCGCGGAGAAGTCGAAGCCGGACCTGGACGAAATCGTCGGCAAGGTGCTCAAACAGAAAGGGCTGTAGGGGCAGAGGGGTCGAGGGTCCCGGCCGATACCCGACCCCCCGTTGCCCCGACCCCTTGAATCTCACTCCGGCTGACCGCCACTGGCGGACCAGCGTCGCGGTGCTGGGCTGGATGCTGGCGGTCCAGTCCGGGCTCGGGCTCGTCGGCGCGCTGCTGTCGATACCACTGGCGTCGACGTTCACGCCGGACAGCCTGCTGCCCCGGCTCGGCCCGATGTACGGCGGGGTCGACCTGTCGGTCGTCACCGACCTGTTGGGTCAATTGCGCCTCATCAGCATTCTCCAGGCGCTGGCCAACGGTGCCATCTGCGCCGGCGCAGTCGGGCTCCTGCTCAGGAAGAAGTGGGGCTGGTATCTGACCGTCATCCTGAACATTCTCCAGGCCGCGGCCGCGATACCCCTGGGCCAGCCGCCGGTCGAGCGGATGCTCGCGCTCATCAACCCGGGCCAGGCGGTCGTGCTGAGCTACGTCATCGCCGGCCTGGTGGCCCTCATTCCCGCCTCAATCGCCGCGTTCCTGATGCTCAAGCCGGTGGTGCGGCAGTTCGAAGGAACTAACGACAGGCAGGCAGGACAGCCAGGATGCTGACAAGGCCGGCCGGTCGATACCTCAGGCTGAATGTCGCCGACGTCCTCTTGGTGGCCGCGCTAATCGGCCTGCCGGTGCTGGCGCTGGTGCGGGGTTCGGCCCGGGCGCGGGAGTCGGCGGCAGCATACGTGTACCGCGACGGCCGGCTGGTGGCGGTGCTGGCGCTCGACCGCGACCGTGAGTTTGCGGTCGAGTCCGGCAGGTACCGGCTGCTGCTCGAAGTAAGGGACGGCGGCGTGTCGGTCAAGGAGTCGAGCTGCCCGAGGGGCATCTGCCGGCACACCGGCCACATCGACCGGCCGGGACGGCCGATTGTCTGCATTCCCGGCCGGGTCGTCGTGGAAGTGCGCGGTCGCTACCCGGGCTATGACGCCGAGACGTACTGATTCCGGCGGAAGCCGGCCCGAACCAGGGCGTTCGGCTGCTGTGCCTCCTGATATCGCCCGCGTCGCGCTGCTGGTTGCCGCAGCGGCGGTGCTGCAGGTGGCCGAGTCGTTCATTCCCTACCCGGTACCGGGCGTGCGCGTCGGCCTCGCCAACATCGTCACGCTCGTTGCCCTGGTCCGGCTGGGGCGGGGCGAGGCGATACGCATCTCGTTCCTGCGGACGGTCATCGGCTCGGTCTTCCTGGGCACGTTCCTGTCGCCCACCTTCCTCCTGAGTCTCGCGGGCGCGCTGGCCAGCGTGCTGGTGATGGCCGGGCTGCACCTGGCGTCCGAGAAGACGCCGGCGCGGTTCGGCCTGATCGGCATCAGCGTGGCCGGTTCGGTTACCCACATCGTCGCGCAGGTGCTGGTCGCATACCTGCTGCTTATCCGCGCGCCGGCGGTCATTGCCATCGTTCCCTGGCTGGCACTTGCGGCGGTCGCGACCGGGCTATTGACGGGCGTCGTCGCACTCCAGGCGGCCCGCCGGCTGGCCGACGACGCACCGGACAGCGGGCCGGCCCGACAGCCGGACAGCCTGCCAGCCGGGCAGCCGGACGGCCCGACAACTGCGAGCGTGCTGCAGCGCGCGCCGGCGTGGCTCAAGGTGGTCGTGACGACGCTGGTCGCGGTGCTGGTCATCGCCTGGCAGAACCCGGCGGCCTATGCGGCCACACTTGCTGTCTTGGTACTGCTTGCCGTGCTGGCGCGGGTGAGCGTTGCCCGGCTCGCCCGCGACCTGCGCCGCGTCAGCCTGCTCGTCGTGCTGGCGTTCATCGTGCCGGCGCTGACCACAGGCTTCGGCCGGGTGCTGCTCGCGTTCGGGCCGCTGCGGGTGACCGGCGACGGCCTGGCGGCGGGCGGGTTCTTCGCCGCTCGGGTTGCCCTGCTGTTCCTCGCCACTACAATCCTCGCGTGGACGACCGCGCCGGCCGATATCGTCCGGGTGCTGGACGCGCCGCTCCGCATCTTCGGGCACTCCGGCCGGATGGCCGAGATCGCCGGCCTGGCCTGGTCGGCATTCCCGATGCTCTGGGATTACGCCCGCCGGCTCATCGCCGGCCGCCTGCGCCGGCCGGGCCGTGCGCGGGCCGAATCGAAGACGGCAAGCTCGCTGGCCGGGCTGGTAGCCGAGGTATACCGTGAAGCCGAGCGTCTCAGCAGTCGCCAGGCGTAGCCGGCCGCTGCTGGCCGGCCTCGTGCTGCTCGCCTGCAGCCGGCCCGGCGCGCCCCCGCTACACAGAGAAACCCGGCTGCTGATGGACACCTACGTAACCATCACCGCCGCCGGCGCGTCCCGCACCACCAGCCGGGCGCTGGCGGCGGCGTTCGACCGGATGGCGGAAATCAACCGCAAGTTCAACCACCTCGACTCGACCAGCCCGGTGTTCGCTTTCAATACCCGGGGCGAGCCGATTACCGACCCGGAAGTCGTCGATGTCATTAGGGCCGCGCAGGACATCAGCTCGGCGTCGGGCGGCGTGTTCGACGTGACGGTCGAGCCGCTGGTCCGGCTCTGGGGGTTCTACGGCGAAGCGCCGGCGCTGCCCGAGGACGCGGCCATCGACTCCTGTCGCCGGCTGGTCGGGTTCCGCAAGCTTGCGGTGGAACCGGGCCGGGTCACCAGGCTCGACCCGCGCGTGACCGTCGACCTGGGCGGCATCGCCAAGGGGTTCGCCCTGCGCGAGGCGGCGGCCGTGCTGCGCGCGAACGGCGTCGATTCGGGCATCATCGACCTGGGCGGCGACGTCTACGCCATCGGCAACAAGGCGGGCAAAGAGTGGCGGGTCGGGGTGCGCAACCCGCGCGGCCCGGGCGTGGTCGCCGCGGCGGCGGTGACGAACCGGGCGGTCGTGACGTCCGGCGACTATGAGCGGTTCTTCGTCGGCCCGGATTCGGTCCGCTACTGCCACATCATCGACCCGCGCACCGGCCGGCCGGCGCGCGGCATCGCCAGCACCACCATCATCACCGACGACCCGCTGGCAGCCCAGGGCTGGTCCAAGGTACTGTTCATCCTGGGCCCGTCAGCGGCAGCCCGGGCGGAGAGTTCGGGAATTACCGGCATACTGGTCATCGACGACAGCCTGCGGGCCTTTGCCGCCGGCCGGTTTACCGGCGCGTTCGACAGCACCGCGCTGCGCCCGGCCCGACTGCCGCAGTAGCCGGGCGGGTTTGACTGCCCGGGCCGATGTCCTAGCATTATTGTCACACGCCAGGCCTTGGCCCGGCGAAAAAGGAGAACAATGCCTACAAGACTGCTTCTCACAGTTCTGATACTGGCCGGCGGCGCCTGGGCCGACTGGGCCGGCATCGGCCCGTTCGGCGGGCCCGCGATGTCTGTCGCGGCCAGCCCGTCCAACCCGCAGGTTGTCTACGCTTCGCCGCAGGGCTACCCGACGCCGATGCTCAAATCCACCGACGGCGGCGCGACGTGGAAGACGGCGGGCAGCATGGGCTACTACGCGTTCAACCTGTCGGTCCACCCGACCAACCCGGATAACGTGGTTGCCGCCATCGGGTCCATCGTGCGCACGACCAACGGCGGCACCCAGTGGAACTACGCCACGGTGCCGGGCGGCACCTACGCGCGCGGCCTAAGCCGCTGCACGGCCGACCCGCAGCGCATCTACACGACCGGCTACGTCTACCTGAACAGCAATACCCGGTTCGGAGTCAACATTTCGACCGACGGCGGCGTGACCTGGGACTCGGTCTGCGTGGACACGACCATCTACGGCAACGGCTACGCCATCGCCGTATCGCCGGCCGACGCCAACGTCGTCTACGCCGGCGGGTACCCGGGTAACGGCGCGACCGCCAACACCGTGGTCTACAAGTCCACCGACGGCGGCGCGACCTGGTCGAAGAACCTGACCGGGGTCAACGGCTACTGGATATACGGGATGATGGTGTCGAGCGCGAACCCGAACGTCGTGCTCGCCGGCACGAACACCGGCGGCCTCATCCGTTCCACCGACGCGGGCGCGAGCTGGTCGGTGGCGTACAACCAGTACAACGTCCAGGCCATCGCCGAGGTGCCCGGCAACCCGGCGCTCGTCTACGCGGTTTCCGACACCGCGCTGCTGCGCTCGGCCGACACCGGCCGCACCTGGGTCAACGCCGGCGGCATCCCTGGCAAGAACATCCGCTCGGTCGGCACGAGCGCGGCCTCGGGTGCGACGGTCTTCTGCGCGACGCGCAACGGCGTCTACCGCTCGCTGACCTCAGGCGGCAACTGGGAACTTGTGACCGGCGACGTCGCCATCGCCAAGATATCGGCCATCGGCCTGTCGCCCGCCGACCCCAACACGTTCTACGCCGAGTACAAGGAGAACGCGGTCTACAAGACGACCGACGCGGGCGCGACGTGGAACCGGCTGCCCGACTTCCTGTCCTGCGGCAGCCTGTGCGGGATTATCGTGGACCGCGGCAACCCGCAGCGGCTCTGGACGCTCGAAGGCTCGGGTTGAGGGAACGCCGAGCTCTTCAGGAGCACAGACGGCGGGTCCGTCTGGACACAGATTGAGAGTTACCTGGGCGACGGCGGCCAGCTTCTCCAGTCGCCATACAACCCGGACCTGCTCTACTCGGTCGGCTCAGCCTACATCTCGAGCAGCTACTGCGCGATGACGTCGTACTCAACCGACGGCGGCGCGAGCTGGGTGCACGACACCTGCGACGACTACAACGTCCGGGCCACCTGCCTGGCGTTCGACCCGGACAGCCCGACGCGGCTCCTGGTCGGCGGGGACTCGGGCTACAGCTACCGGTTTATGAAGGCGACGACCGACCTGGGCGCGACCTGGACGCGCTGCGACTCGGGCCTGGCCGGCCAGGTGTTCTGCGTGCTCGCGGCGCGGTCCGGGGCCGACAACTGGTACTGCGGCACCGGCACCGGGTTCTTTAAGTCGACGGACGACGGCTTTCACTGGACGCGCAAGGGCACTATCAGCAACGTCCGCGCCGTCTGCGCGGACTCGGTCAGCACCAATGTCGTCTACGCCGGCACCGCGTCCGGCGTCTACGTCTCGACCGACGCGGGTGAGACCTGGAACGCGATGAACACCGGGCTGGGCAGCACCGACATCCTGACCCTGGCGCTGCGCAGCGGGCCTTCGGGCGCGCTCTACGCCGGCACCAACGGCGCTTCGCTCTATGCCACTGAGCCGCTGCTGGCAATCGAAGAAGGCCTCAAGCCGCAGGCCCCGAGCCGCAAGCCCGGGCCGACGGTCGTCCGGGGCGTTCTCCGGCTGGCGCCGGCCGCAAGTCTCAGACTTCAAGTTTCAAGCCTGCTGGATGCGAGCGGGCGCGCGGTCATGGCGCTGCAACCCGGCGACAACGACGTCCGGCACCTGGCCGCGGGCCAGTACTTCATCGTCTCGGCCGGGCCCGCCGGCGCGGTCCTGGTGGACAAGATAGTCATCCAGCGTTAGGCGATAGCTGGCGCACGCGGGCGGGCTTGTTGCCCGCCCGCTCTTCTGAGGCGGCAAACGCCGCGCGACAGGCTGGTGTTGTTGCAGGTCGTCTTCCTCGTCCGAAACCAGGGAGACATTTACGCCGACAACCAACGTAACGTCCTCTCTCGGTTCGAAGCTGACGTCCGCGCCAACAACCTCACCGACAGCCCCAGTCGATTCCTCACCGACAGCCACGCCGACAACCTCATCGAGTTCCACGTCGAGAACCAAACTGAGAACCTCGCCGACAACCGCCTTAACGTCCAAACCGAAATCCAAGCTGACAAGCAGCCCCCTATACGGCCCTGGGCTGCCCAGGGGGCAGGGCGAAAAGTTGCGGATCTGGCCGCCACCGCCGGGATAACGCGTGGCCGTGCATTGGGATAGAAGAACATGGCACAAGTTCGGCAAGTGTCGGCTTGGTGTAGCCATCGCGATGGGCGCCCTGACCAGCCAGGTTGCTCCAACCCGCTGTTGACAAAGATGTGTCGGGACATATCATCGGACAGCAGTAAGGTTACGTCCGAGCGGTCAAAGCGCGTTGGCGGCCGCCTAGTGCGTGGCCGACCGGTCCCTCTATAGGTGCAGAGCAGGACTCATAAGGAGGTCCAATGCCGAGGTCCCATCTCGCGGCGATGCTGTGTCTGCTGTTCGCAGGCGCGGTCATCGCGGCACAACCGTCGTCTCCGAAAGCGGAGACCGACGCAATCTCAACGCCCCAACTCATCAACTACCAGGGCAAGCTGACCGACTCCGACGGCGACCCGCTGACCGGGACGTACGACATGGCGTTTGCCATCTACAACGTCGCGAGCGGCGGCAGCGCGCTGTGGAGCGAGAGCCAGGCGGACGTGGTGGTGACCGAGGGCATCTTCAACGTGATACTGGGCAGCGTGACGCCCATCACCGGGCTGCCGGAAGGTCCGGACTGCTACCTCGGGATAGCGGTGGAGACCGACCCGGAGATAGCCCCGCGGACGCGGCTGGTGAGCGTGCCGTATGCATACCATTCAGACAATACTGCTAAACTGCAGGGATCACCGGTATCCGCTACTGCGCCGGGCAGCGGCCAGGTGCTGGCGTGGGACGGCGCGGCGTGGGCGCCGGCCGGGGACCAGGTCGGGACGAACTACTGGTCCATCGGCGGCGGTTCGCTATGGCTTGAGCCCAGTATGCCCGGCAGCGGCAACAGCGGTGTCAGGGTCTACAGAGCCGGCGACGCCAATTACAACCTGTATTGCGTGACCAACGCCGTCAACCAGTACGGAGTGTACGGGTACAACGTCTTCAGTGGCGGCATCGGCGTCTATGGCGTGACCAACGGAGCCGATGGCTACGCGGTATATGGCTTCGACAAAACCAGCGGTTACTCGTACGGAGTCCTTGCGCCCGGCTACACCGCGGCTGGCTCGCGCTACATCGGTGTGTGGGGCGTCACGACCGCCGGCACGGCCGGTTCCTACGGTGTTGTCGGCGAGGGTTACACTGGCGTGCGTGGCACTGCCACGAATGCGTCCGGCTACGGCGTGTACGGCTACTACGATGCGAACCACTACGGGTATCTCGGAGGCGGCACCTACGGCACTTACGGGTTCGCGACCGGGTCCAGTCAAGCGGGCGTCTACGGCTGCGGCTACGTAGCCACATCTGGCTACAATACCTACGGTGTTGCGGGCTGCGCCTACAGCCCGAACAGCCAAGGCAACACGTACGGCCTGTACGGGTACGGCTCTTCCTATTACCAGAACGCCTACGGCTCGTTCGACTACGGATACTGCGGCTACTACGGTCAGAGCTACGGAACATACGGCTACTCGTATCACCCTTACACGGGTAGCCCCAGCTATGGCGGCTACTTCTACAGCAATATGGGGTCCAGTACCTACTCGTATGGATACCCAACGTACGGCGTGTATGGGTACAGTCAACAGGTCCGCCCCCAGGGACCGAATTACGGCGGGTTCTTTGGAGTCTACGGCGGGTCCAGCGTTTACGGCGCAGGGTACGGCGTATACGGCGTGTTCGCGTCCGCCACCAGCTACAACAACTGCGGGCCGATGTACGGTGTCTACGCATACTGCCGGCCTTCATACAACTACTCCAGCTACTACACCTACGGCGTCTATGCTTCTTCCTACAACCCATACGGCAATACCTATACCTTCCCAATCTACACCTACAATCAGAACTACGGCTACATCGCCTTCATCAACGCTCAGGGTTACAAGATCTACGGTACTGGTGCGGTCTCGACGTACGTGCTCGACGAGCAGGGTGATGCCCGGACGCTGCACTGCCCGGAAACGCCCGAGGTGCTGTTTGAGGACGTGGGTTCGAACCGACTGGTCAACGGCTACTGCCGGGTCAACATCGACCCGCTGCTGCAGCGCGGCATCGTGATTGATGAGCAGAACCCGCTGCGGGTGTTCGTCACCCCGACCGACGAAGTGGTGACGCTTGCGGTGCGCAAGGGCGATACCTACTTCGAGGTGCTCGGGCCGGCGGGCTCGAACGTAGCGTTCGACTGGCGTCTGGTCGCCAACCGCAGCGGCTTCCAGAACATGCGGTTCGAGAAGCGCGACCTTCCTGAGGACCTCAGGGGCAAGCCTTACAAGACGCCGATGGAGATGGAGCCGAACCTCCAGAAGACGGCCTACACCCAATAGCATGGCGGCACGCAACCCTGAAAGGGGGAAATGATGGCTAGACTGAAACTGACCACAGCCGTCGCCGTGCTGCTGTGTGTGTC
>JAEAMF010001884.1_pt1 | contig 13347 bp, 9 predicted proteins | sample 8958721 | NCBI WGS metagenome assembly JAEAMF01 (sample SAMN16933255, study PRJNA681124) | bioreactor sludge metagenome | isolation source: anaerobic bioreactor treating anionic surfactant - SDBS | place: India: Bengaluru | collected 2019-02-28
AAAAAACCGGTCATGATCCCTTGTCGTCTGAGTATCCAAAACAGAAGAAAAGCAGAAAAGAAAGAGACGAGCATACCACCCGCCAATCGCCTAACGACTGGAAGGACATGAAAATGCTTAAATGTATCAAGCTGCAATGGAGAATAAAGAGGGATAAAAATTTGAGGGTCCTTAGCACCCTCTTCGATGGTTATGTTCAGAACGTTGTCCTGAATTCTAAATGTCCGGATTTGATGTGCAGGGCGCAATGTGTCCAGGTCGATGGACGAGACGGATTTGCCGAAACCATTGACGATGGAGATCCCTTTTACGGAAACGGCTCCTCCGGTCTGGAGAGGGTCGAAACGGAGACTCTCGATGGTCACCAGAGGCAGGGGCAGGCTATAGGTATGGAACTCACCGTCGCCCGCTATGTCCATCTTCACCGATTCCCGTTCCGTAAGACCCTCGCCTGTATCGTAATAAAACTGTGTGCGACCAGGAACCGATGAGCTCATCGAGACCTGGAGCGAAAAGGAACGGGCATCGCGATATAGGGATCTGAAATGAACTGCTGAAACGAGTACGGCAAGAACCAACGCACAAAAAAACACGCCAAAATATTTGGATCTTCCGGGTTTTTGGTTCATCGATTGGTTGAGGTTGGGTTCTTCGATAAATGAGTTGATGATTTTAAGAATGAGGGATTCTGGGTCCTTACTTTTTTCTCAGGGAATCCAACCAATCCAACAGACGGTACTGATACCGGTAGGACAGCAATTGATCAAGCTTCCGAGAATCGAAGACGGTATCGCCGGACTCCAGCGCCAGATCCACAGCAGGCCAATCCTGGTAACGTATCGTCGCGGGTCGCACCATTGCAATCCATTCCGCGGCCTGCCGCAGCGAATAGTCTTCCCCGCCGATGTTGTAGACGGCATTTTTGGTTTGCCTGTTGGACAGAGAGCGGAACATGATTTCCCCGATGTCTCCCACATGCGTGAACGTCCTTCGCTGGCTGCCGTCGCCGAATATGGTGATTGTTCCGGTCTCGGCCTGTTTCATCAGGAAGCCGATCGTCCCATAGGAAAAGGGAACGTCACCGAGATTTCCATAAGGGACGCATATTCTAACAACCGTGTAGGGGATGCCGTAATGCACAGAATAAATCTTCAAGAGCTGCTCGCAGCAGAACTTGTTGAGCGCGTAGACTGTTTTGAACTCTTTTTCATCATCTTCCTTTAGCGGATTCGGAGCGCCCTTGTATACCAGGCGCGTCGACGGAAACAAGATGCGTGAATGAACCCCTTGCCTCGCCATAGCATCAAGGGTATGGACCAGTCCAAGCTCATTGGTTCTCACATAAGATGGAGCTTTCTCGATGGAAGCCCTGGTGCCCGTCAAGCCCGCAAGGAAATAGACCGCATCAGCGCTCCAATCCACCGCCTGCACGGCCTGTTCGTCGGTGATGTCCAATGATTGATAGGAAAAGCGATGAGCCTGCTCCTTTAACGCTCCGGCGCAGTGAATATCGTAACAGGCCAGATGGACACCGCGATTGAGCAGGTCAATGGTGAGGTTCTGCCCCAGGTATCCGTTGCTGCCGATAATTATGGCTTTCAATGGCGGAAATCCTCCGAATGGATCTATGCTGTTCTTTGATTTGTCAAGGGATGTAATGAATCCTGCCCTTTTCCTGCAGGGCCGTCAGCAGTCTGCTCTGATCGAAAAGATCCTCCTGATGTTTGGCGAACTGCTGTTGCCGGATGCAGATGACGAATTCCCCCAGTATGTTTTTGAAGTGATTGTCGGCGGGAAGTGAGAACGACCTTAACCCCTCCGCCGAACCGACTCTCACCGTCGGCTGAAAATCAGGCGGCGGCGTGAATGAACGGTCGCAGTAGATAATCCCCTTGTTTCCCCATAATTCATAATTACACTGATAAAAATGGTCGAATCCAAAAGCGATCAGTGCGCTCAAACCGCTCTTCGGAGAGTGGAGAAGCGCCGACCCGCGGACACAAATATCGGTGCTCCGGTCATAAAACAGTGCGGCATATCCCACTTCCAGATCATTGCCGAGAAACCAGCGGGAGGCGTTGACGGGATAGGCCGCCGCATCCAGAATGGCCCCGCCCCCCAAATCCTTGTTATAGCGAAAGTTATTCGGATCCAAAGGCGGAAACGCAAAATAGGAGCGCAACATGCGCAACTCTCCTATGGCACCTTGTTGCAGTTGCTCAAAAACAAACCGGTGCTGACGATGATATCGATACATGAAATCCTCCATCAGCACTCGTTTCTTTTCTGCGGCCAGGTCCAGCATTCGTCGAGCGGAGGCCACGTTCATTGCAAGAGATTTTTCCGCAAATACATGCTTGCCCTTCTGCAGGGCAAGAAGGATCCACTGCTCATGCATCCCCGTCGGGAGGGGAACGTAAACAGCATCAATATCCGTTCTGTTTAAGAGATTTTCATAGCCCTCGATGGCCTCCCCGCCGAAACGATCCGTGCAGACTTTGGCTTTATCAAGGGTGCGGCTTGCCACGGCCGCGAGTTCCAGGTCCGAAGTGTCAAGAATTGCCTGAATCATGTATCGTTGCGCTATGCTCGCGCATCCCATGACTCCGATGCGAATTTTTTTGCGTTCCATGGACCTGCTCACCTCTCCCGATTTTCCACGACACGCTCTTTTCTGAAATCGATCGCGGACAGAAGACTCCTGGCCTGGATATTCAAATAATTATTGTATCGGATGAACTCCATCAATTGGCCCAGAGTCATCCATGTGTAACGTTGCGGCAACGGTTCAATAGGGAATTCATCCCCGACTTCCACAAGGATGTTTAAATTCTGTTCCCGAAAAAAACGGCCGCCCTCTTCGGATTGCAGCGTTTTATACAAGACTTGCCCGGGTTCGGCGTTGAGGAAATGTTCCAGGAACGGCACTTCATATTCACTCAATCCCTTTCGATAATTTCCGGTAAGGCATTGAACGGTCGGCGCCAGTTCCAGAATGTCGAAATTTCCCGCCTCCACCTTGGCTTGCACCAGAAAATGATAGACGCCGTTGATTTTCTTGACGAGGAATCCGATGATGCCTTCCTGTGCGGATTGCATGATGGGTTGAGACCACTGTTTGACCTCCCGGTTACCGATGCAGACGTCCACCGCCAATACCCTAAAATACTTCCGTTCCGCATGATAAATCTCATCCTCGCTGCGAACCCACCCGGCCACCTGATTCAGGGGGATGGGATGAACATCCAGCTCATAAAGGGTTTTCAATCGGGTCATCCAGGCAATATGATGGTCAAGATCCAGATAGGCCTTGTTCAAATCCAGAGCGGACGTGAGCATCGCTTCATCAATGGCGTCGGCACATTGAAAATCATCCCTGAGGGAATGTCCGTAGGATATGCTCGAGATCACGGTGCGAGTGTCCATGTTCACCGTATTGTCGCAGCGCATCAAGGCTTTGATCTGTCCTAAAGACAACCAGATGAAATTATCGAATATCGGCAACCCGTCGAATATCTCAATAATCATATTGCGATTTCTTTTTTTCAGGAATCTTGCGCCCTGTTCCGATTGCAACTGATCGACCAATACCCTCACCCTTGCATCGGATTCACCCGTGAAATAATCCAGATACAGCGGCTTGTTTCCGCCATGAACGCGCGAACAATTGCTCCTGGTGGCCTGCAGAGTGGGGGAGAGCTGCACATAATTGATGTTGCCCGGTTCGATTTTGGCCTGCATCAGAAAATGAAGGACGCCGTTTATTTTTTTTGCGATAATTCCCAATATCCCGACTTCCGGCTGGTTGATGATCGGTTGCTGCCAGTGTGTCTTGATGCCGTGGTTCGTCGAGATGTCGATTCCATGAATGGTGAAAAATTTCCCGGAAACGTGGCAGATATTGCCGGTTTCAGGATGAAAATACCAGTCACGCAACCTACAAAAAGGGATTTTTTGGATTTCGGCCGTGACGCAATCTCTTTGCTCATCGAGCCAATGAAAGAATGCACTCTCCGTCGTCTCATGATCCTTCGGATCGCAAACCAAAGAGGCAAGAAAATCGGCCTTATCGAAAAGACTGATCTCCCTGCTGCCGTTGAAACACCGCATATGATCATTTGCTGGATTCATGCCGTCCAACCGTTCACCGCTTCATCAGATTCCGTCGCCAACCCACTCTCCGCCTTGCCTTTTTCACGGTTTCGTAATAAGAGCCGCAATACCCTGTGGTGAAAGAACCCATGAAACCTCTGATCTGTAACTTTTCGTCTTTATTGACTTCCAACGGCGACTCGGTTTTTGCCGCCAGACTGGTCAAGGCGATTGAGCCCCTGCAAGCCGTTACCTTTCACAACGACTTGCGCACACCGCTGCTTCCAAAGGAAACCAATTTGGAGGCCAAAACAAAATTCAACGAAATTTATTGGATCTCACCGAAACATTTGAAAAAGTTTTTGGACATGCTTCGGGCCTCCGACGTCATCCATCTCAGCCCTTTCAATTTTTCCGACATCCTGATTGCCTGCGTGCTGAAGATCCTGCGAAAAAAAATTCTGTTTACCATGCACGCGAATATCCATTTCAAAATTAAAACCGTCGTTAAAATTCTTGAAGGGCTTCGTTTTATCATCAATTACAATTTTTATGTACTCGTCGCTGACCGGATCGTTTTTGTCACCCGCGCGCAGCGGCAGGCTTTTCTCGCCTATTGCCCTTGGAGAAAAACGGTCCGGCGAAAATCGGTCGTGATCCACAATGCGATCGAGAGAGAAAGAATTATTCCCGATAGAAACCACGAATCGTCCTTCTTATCCGTCCTTTTTGTCGGCCGCCTGGAACGAGGCAAGGGTATCTATGACTTACTGAAGGTCGCAAAGCAAGTCGAAAAAGAGGAGTTTCATTTTTTCGTGGCCGGCCGGGGAGATCCTTTTTTGGAATCCAACGCTTATCCGAATGTCACTTTTTGCGGGAACGTGCCCAACGAAGAACTCTATTCGCTCTATGACCGTTCGGATCTCCTGATTGTCCCCTCTTATGCGGAGGCTTTCGGAATTGTCATTCTGGAGGCCATGGCGAGAGGCCTCACCATTCTGGCCTCCGATCTGCCTTGCATCCGTGAATTTCTTCAGGAACGCAGGAACGCTTACTTCTTCCCGGTCGGCGATACCGAGGCCATGATATCCAGGATCCGTTATCTGCAACAAAACAGGCAGGAACTGAACCGGATGGGCAAAAACAACCTCATGGACGTACGGCGGTTCACGGTGGAAAGCCAAGCCCGGCAGTACCGGAATCTCTACGAGGAACTAACACGGCATGATTGATCTTTTCCATCAAAATCGGGAGCCGATCACCCATTTCATCTGGAGAATCAGCCAGCTTCTGATGAAAGACGGCATCAATTTTCTCATTTTTATTTTTGCCGCGAAACTGTTGATTCCCTATGAATTTGGAATCTTCAATTATGTGATGGCGCTGGTGTTTTTCTTTATCCTCTTCGGGGATTTCGGCATATCCGTGGCTGCTTCGAAATTCGTCGCCGAATACGATGCAACCGACAAGGATAAAATCGCCTATGTGCTTTTCAACTCTGCATTGGTGATCTGTGTTTTTTCCGCCGGGTGCTGTCTCCTATTGATCCTGATCGGCCCCCACTTTCTGAAGGAGCAATTTCCCTATGTCCTTTGCGTGATTCCCACCATGTTTCTGGCTCCGCTGACCTCCTTATATGACGGCATATACCGGGGCTTGAGGCAGTTCAAAAAGCTCTCGCTCATCTCCATGACGACAGGCATCGTCTCGCTGGCCCTCATTTATTGGCTCATCAAATCGTACGGCCTGTGGGGAACACTGATTGCCCAGAATCTTTTTTATTGTCTGCTCCTGCTGGGTCTGGGCCTGTTCCATCGGGGAAACCGCTGCGTTCTGCACCGGCCCATTCTCAAAACCATTGGCACGTATGCTCTCATCATCGGCACGATTCATGTCAGTGCGTTCCTTTACACCAGGGTCGATACGCTGGTTCTGGGATACTTCGGATTTATCACCGAGATCAACTATTATGAAATTGTCAACAAGTTCCTGATGCTGATGCTCATGCCTTTTCTCGTGGCCGCCCAGGTTCAGGCCCCGAATGTTGTGGCGCTATACAGCGGAGAGAACCGACCTCTGGTTCTGGGAAAAATGAAGAAGTATGTCCAATGGGTCTCCCTTTTTTCCGCTTTGGCCATCCTGGCAACCTATCTGGCCGCCCCCTATATTCTCCAGGGCTTTTTCCCTGAATACCTTTCCCCGGCCATGCTGTTGATCACCAATACCTTTCTTTTGCTTTTTTTCTTCCAGAATGTATCCAATTTCGTCGGGAATACCTTTATCGTCTCCACCGGCCATGCCAAAATCAACATGATCAATATCATTATATTCGGCCTGTTGAACGTGGTTCTGGATGTTTTCCTGGTTCAAAAAACGGGCTTTATGGGAATTGCCTATGCGAAGATTATTGTCGTGATTCCTGCGTGCGCCTCGCTGCTGTTTTTCTATCATCGAGCCCTGTCGAAATCCGCCAGGATCCGCCGGTAGCAATCCAGGTATCGGGCCGCCGCATATTTCCAGTCATAGCGTTCCACGAGCCGGGCACTCTCCTTCCCGAACGGTTCCAGCCACTCCGGATGATGCAGAAATTTTCTTATAGCCCCCTTCAGGGCCGGCACATCCCTGTGGGGAATAAAATACCCGTTCTCCCCATCGACGACCATTCCTTCGGAACCCTGAACACGAGTTGAAATGATCGGCAAACCGCAGGCCATGGCTTGAAGAACCACGCTGGGCATGCCTTCATAATCGGAGGTCAAAACAAACACATCCGATGAATGATAATGGTCCCTCAACTGTTCGATTTTAACCCACCCCAGCAGATGAATCCGCTGCCGCAATCGCTCGTCGCCTGCCAGAAAAGTTTCATAGTCCTGCCTTAGAGGACCGTCGCCAATGACTGTCAGCGACCAGCCGTCCTCGCCTTCATCCAGCAGTTCTTTGCACGCCTGCAACAGCAGATCCAGACGCTTGTTGACCGCAAATCGAGCGACAAAGAGCAATCGGAGAGCGGAGGTTCGGTCCCGGCGATTGCCGGGATAAAAAGTTTCCAGATCGATCCCATTTTCGACCACGTCCACCGAGCAGCCCCGCACATTGGCTTCCGCCGCTTCCTTCAATCCCTGGCTGTTGGCGACAACGAAGCCGGCATTCCGCCAGATGATTTTGGTCAGCGGTTTAAGTATGGCATGCTGTATGCCGACTTCCTGATTGTAGATGCCCGGCACGTCCGCTCCCAGTAAAGACAAAACATAGGGCAAATGAAACCTTTTTTGAATCATCCACCCGATCGGTCCGGTAGGATAGCCGAAAAAAATATGCAGCAGGTCCGGCTGCCAGGAGCGTACCATGCGATAGGCCCGGGAGATACCGTTGATCAGGAACAGGAACATCTCCCATTGATCGGACTGGTACATTTTATCTCGGCGCGTTTTAAACCGGATGATCTCATAACCGTCGATCGTCTCACGGACAGACAGTCCCGGAAAACCGGTCGTGAGGACACGAATCTGCACCCCGCTCCTGGCAAGATGCTTGGCAAGGAACATGGTGGTCGTTCCGCCGCCTCCGCCCAGCGGGGGAAATTCATAGTTGATCATTAAAACCTTCATGAAGGACGCCTCACGATTGCGGTCCGAACGCGTCACGCCAGATGTCGAAAAGCCAGAGGTTCCAGAGGAACATCCGGTGGTCGGATCGTCCGGCACGATGCTCGGCGGCCTTTTTTCGGATGTAGGATGCATTGTGAATCCCCCCTCCATCCTCTCGAACGGTCAGACGGCCTTCGGCGAACCACTTACCGATCGGAACGCCGAAACCCTTCTTGGAACGGTAGAGAATTTTATTCGGGAGAACGGGCTCCAGGGACTTTTTCAACAGGTACTTGGTGCAGCCGCGCCGGTATTTGTACCGGTGGGGAATGCGCCGGACGAAATCCACCAGATCGACATCCAGGTAGGGCGCCCGCACCTCCAGCGAATTCATCATGCTGGCACGATCCGCCTTGACGAGGATGTCGTCCTGTAGATAGAGTTTTGTGTAAAACTGCAGCGTCTTGTCCACAAGGTTGTCCTGCGGACAGGCCTCCCATTGCTCGATGGCCTCGGCGTAAAGCTCCTCCAACGGGATCGGTTCGTGAAACAGATCGGACAGATCCGACGGATCCAGCGGCCCCAGCCACACCGCGTTCCACAGTCGACGGTCGTAAGACAGACCCCGAAGCGTCCGTTTGAGCCGAAAATCCAGGCTCATGTTTCGATGAGCCGTCGGCAACAGGGATACGAGTGTCCGAACGGCCTGATGGACCCGCCTCGGCATCAGCGCATCGTACAGGCCGGCCGAAGTCAGAGCGCAAAAAGGGTCATACCCCGCAAAAAGTTCGTCGCCGCCGTCTCCGGACAGGGCCACCGTAACGAACTTCCGTGTTTCCTGACAAAGCAGATACGTCGGCAACAGGGAGCTGTCTCCCATGGGTTCGTCCAGACGACCGGCAATGACCGGCAGCAGGTCTTTTCCCCGTTCGATGGACAGAATTTCCTGATGGTGCTCCGTCTGAAAGAGATCGGCGACCTCCCGAGCATATTGTGTTTCATCGAAACTGGCCTCTTCGAAGCCGACACAGAAGGTTTTGATCCGCTCGCGTCCCACAATCTCGGCGGCGAAGGCCGTAATCGAGGATGAATCGATGCCGCCGCTCAGGAAAACCCCCAGCGGCACATCCGACATCAGCCGCTTTTGAACGGATTCCCTCAGCAGCCGACGCACTTCCTCTCCCCATTCCTCCTCCGGATGCTTCGGAATCTTCTCGAACGGATCCAGGACGAATTCCCAGTACGAACCCGTTCGAACACGCATGTCGGCCAGGCTCACCGTCAGATTCCATCCGGCTGGAAGTTTGCAGACATCCCGGCAGATCGTCCGCGGCGCCGGAATGAAGCCATAGGCAAAATATTTTTTCAGACTCAGGGAATCGATGCGGGCGCGGACGGACGGATGCCGGATCAGGGCGTTCAGTTCCGAGGCAAAGACAAACGAGTCTCCTTGCAGCGTATAGAAAAGGGGTTTCTTGCCGAACCGATCCCGCGAAAGGAAAAGACTTCCCTTTTCAACGTCATACAGCGCGAAAGCCCACATCCCGTTCAAACGGGAAACGAACGGCTCACCCCATTGACGGTAACCGTGGAGCAGGACCTCGGTATCCGAGTGGTCGGTCAGAAAACGATGCCCAAGCTGGACAAGCTGCCGTCGGAGTTCCAGATGATTGTAGATCTCCCCGTTGAAAACGATCCCCAACCGACCGTCCGCCGTCCACATGGGCTGGTCGCCGCTGACCAGATCGATGATGGAAAGGCGGCGGTGCCCCAGATAGACGGCCCGCGTGGAATCGTGCCAATGCCCCTCCGCATCGGGCCCGCGATGGCGCAGCAGATCGGTCATGCGCCTCAAATCGGTGTCGGATCCGGAACCGATAAAGCCGCAGATGCCGCACATCAGGGTTTCACATCCATATTGCGGCACGAGTCGATCAGGTACACCGGCTTCCCCTGGGACTCATAGTAGGTCCGCATGATCAGTTCGGCCAGCAGCCCCATCAGGATGCACATGATGCCGGTGATCCCGGCCATCACGAAGATCAGCGGCAGGGGCGTTTCGATGAACGATTTTTCACCCGTCAGCTTGTAGTACAAAGATGCGGCCGCGGCCAGAAAGGCCACTGCCAGGCTCAGCAAACCGACATTGCCGAAAACATAGATCGGTTTTTGAGCATATCGCGCGAGGAATTTCACCACAATCAAATCCAGAATGACCTTCACGGTCCGCTCCAGGCCATATTTCGAGGTTCCATGGATGCGGGCGTGATGGGTCACGGGAATCTCCGTAACGCGGGCGCCCTGCCAACTGGCATAGATGGGAATGAACCGGTGCATTTCCCCGTAAAGCTTGACCCCTTTGATGACTTCCTTCTTGTATGCCTTCAGGGTGCAACCATAGTCATGCAGATGAACGCCGGAGATGGTCGAAATCAACCAGTTGGCCAGCCGGCTGGGCAGATTCCGTTTCAGCGGGTTGTCCTTTCTCGATTCGCGCCATCCGGAACAGACATCATACCCTTCATCCAGTTTGTCGAGCAGCCGCGGAATGTCGTTCGGATCATTCTGGAGATCTCCGTCCATGGGGATGAGCACCTCCCCCGTGGAAAAATCGATGCCCGCCATGATGGCCGTCGTCTGACCGAAATTTCTCCTGAAATGAATGACTTTTACCGTGGAATCCGTGTCCGCCAAGCCGTCCAGAATCTCCCTGCTGCCGTCGGACGATCCGTCATTGATGAATATGATTTCCACCCGGCAGGGCAATTTGGGGATGACTTCCTCGATTTTTTCGTACAGGGGAAGGATGTTCCCCGCTTCGTTATAAAGAGGAATGATCAGTGACAATCGGCGGTTCCGGCCATTCAAAGTCATAACCCTCTCCTTGTCAACTCACTTTGGGCAGATACGGCAGAGCTGCGAAGACGAAAGATGAAACGCTGAAAAGAAACAGACAAAAGCTGAAACAGGGGATGAATCGCTTTCGTATCCACTCAGGCAATCGCGCCGTCCCTACCAACAGAATGGGAATGATCGGAAACAGATAGCGCCCCTGCGGCTCATAGTCCGCCACCCAGGAGAAGTAGACGGACGCACCGACCACCAGAAACGAAAAGAACAGTGCCGACAGCAGCACCAATGAATCCCTCCACGGCGGAGAATGGTAAACGGTATAGAAAAGGATAAACAGGAATGCCGCGGCCAGCAGGATGGTAATCGCCTGATAATGATATTTCTTGGCATAGTAAATCATAAACCCGTAGACGCCAAAAAAACTTTTGAACGACATCTGTCGCCATTCATCGTTTTCCAGAAATAATTTTCTGAATGTCACGCCCTTGTCCCTAAGGGCCAAACCCGGGTATGACTCAGAGGGCTTATTTTTTATCGTGCTTCCCTTGAACGGATACAACGCTTTCTGTTCGGCGATACGATCGATTCTTTCCTGTTTCTGGAAACCATTGATGTACTGGTCATAAACGATGTAGGGGAGATAGATGGACAGTGCAACCCCTGCAATCAAAATTCCCTTCTTCATTTGGAGAGGCCAGCGGCCTGCCGAACCCGAACGGGATTCAAAAAACAAACGCAAAACGAGAATGAGTGCGATGAAGGCCAGGTAAATATGGTAATTTTGTTTCGACAAGAGCATCAAACCGAGGAGAATCCCCAGCAGCACGCCACCGGATATCCGGTCCCGTAGGGTAGGGCTGTCAAAGTATCGACTGCTTATGGTATTCGAATACATCACTTGCACGGCGATGAGAAGAGCCAGGAACAGTGGAAAGGCATCTCCGTTAAAATAAGAGAAAATATACCAGACCTGGGGCGTGGCCACCAGACCCAGGACAAAAAGAAAGGGCTCTTGGGTCCGACGGATCGCCATCGTCATCAACAGCCCAAAAAGGAAAACATTAAAAAGCCGAAGGCTCAGATACGATTCGTGGATCAGGCCGGACAGAAGAACGGCCGTCTTTCCGGCCAGGAAGTAGACGATCTCCGTCCGGAAAAGATAGCTGACACCGTAACCGGACAATGTTTTGATCACCGCCGGATCATCCACGGCTGGGGGCAGCCAATGGTTCGCGAAATATGCGGCGCACACTTCGTGTCCCAATTCATCGGGATTCCCCTGGGGGTGGCTGACCACGGCCATGGCCAGAATCAATCCCAGCGTACAGCCCAGATAGATCAGATGCATTTTCCGCTGAAAAAAGGTTCCATCCAGAAACTGATGGATGCTTCCGGTATACCTTCTCCGGATCAGAACGGCGATCAGCAGCAATGAACCGATGAACGCCCATTTGAACAGCACCGCTCTCAGAAAATCCCATATAGGGAAAGTATCCGATAGAGGCGGAGATAGACGCTCCGCGCTGAGAATGTCGATCTGCGGATCGCCTGCGGCTTTATCCATTGTGACGATCAACTCCTGCCCCCGCTTTTCAAAAGTCCGGATGTCGACGTTGGGCCTGAGCCGGTCGAACGGCACCGTATGCAGGAGTTTTCCGTATGGATCCGTGATTTCGATTTTGCGGATCGTCACCGCACCCGGTATATCCAGCGGATCAAAACGCAGTTGGAAAAACCGCCCTGGGATCTTGAAACGATATTCCCTGAATGCGCTGTCCGTGCGGATATCTTTTCCCGGTAAAATCTCGAGCGCCGACGCATCCGTCTCATTGATGCTTCCGCCCAGATCGTAATACAGTTTCGCAACGCCTCCCCTCGCGTCGGACATCATGGTGACCTTGAAATAGGAGGAAGCAGCCTTGCAGGATTCAACGGCATCCTCATACAGAAACCAGCCGGCGGGGAGAATGGCCAGGACAACCAGTGTTGCGATCGTCTTGTCTCTGAAACGCGACCAGACAAAAATCAGGAAAACGCAAATGAAAAACAACAGAATCCATTCAAGCACAATGCCGCTGACCAGCATACGCACGAATTGGTAGCGATTGACGGAGATGGGCCGTTTCAGACCGAGATCCATATAGGGATCGTTTGCCGGCTCATCGATACGAAATCGCACCTCTCCGTTTTGATGGGTAAATTGCCCGATCTGGTTGAGCGGTCGTAATCCGTTCAGGTCAAAGCGCTGCAGCACCCGGCCATAATGATCGACCAACTCCAAACGATTGATCGCAATTTCTCCTTTTTTCACGGAAGGGGGGTCAAACCGGAGATGATAAATCGTATAAAATACCGGGAGTTTGAAACGAACCTCCTGATATTGGCCGTCTGCCACCATAAAGGCCGAACTCACATGATTCGGATTGTACTGCTTGCCGATGTCGTAAAACAAAGTGCCGTTTCCGGATTCCGGGGTTTTGATGGACATCTGAAGATACATGGCCAAATCGTCGACATAGGAGGTCAATCTGTCCCACGTTGCCAACAGACAGGACAAGATCAAGGCCGTCCACAGCAAACGCCGGACAGCCCTGTCCGGCAGGAATGATTTCAGGATCATCTTCGTTTTATTCATAAACCCTCACGGCACTTATACACGGCACTTATAGCAGATAACCGGAACCCGCTCCATTTTTCTTTGACTTGATTGGAAGGATCCTGAAATTGCTCGGACGGTTCAATTGATTAATGAGAATGACTGGAACGATTCGCCCTCATAAACGGGTCGCGCAGAAGCTCGCGCTGCAGCTTT
>JAEAMF010001865.1_pt1 | contig 13334 bp, 8 predicted proteins | sample 8958721 | NCBI WGS metagenome assembly JAEAMF01 (sample SAMN16933255, study PRJNA681124) | bioreactor sludge metagenome | isolation source: anaerobic bioreactor treating anionic surfactant - SDBS | place: India: Bengaluru | collected 2019-02-28
CGGGTGGAGTAGAAGAGCTGGAAGTCGGTGTCGGGCCGCGCGTTGCTGGTCTCGAAGCCGGCTACGGCGTGGCGGGCGTCGGGGCGGCGCACCTCCACGGGGTGGCTGGGCGAGTAGACCGACTGCAGGTCGTGGGTGCTGCTCAACGCCACCTTGACGGAGACGCTGCCCACGGGCTGGGCGGAGAACTTCTCGGTGTTCAGCGGATAGACGTACTCCACCAGTCCGCTCTCCTGGCGCAGCACCTGGGTGTAGCTCAGGCGCACGCGCTTTTCGCTGCGCGGCTCGATGGGGAAGATGCGCACCTTGAACAGCCCCTGGCCGGCGTACTCCATCAGGGCCGGGTCGCGCATGCGCCGGACGATATCCTCGTAGATCTGCCGCGCCTTGGCGGCGTCGAGCAGTTCCGCCTCGGTCATCTTGCCGTCGATGTCCATGGCGAAGCGGTCGATCTGGGCGCCGGCGGGGATCGGGAAGATGTACGTCCCCTCCAGCCGGGCGGAGGTGGGATTGTAGAACGACTGGTCCACCTCGGTCACGGCCACCTGGTCGGTGATCGTGACGGTGACGTGGTGGTACTTGACGGCCAGCGGCGCGAACGCGTAGGGCTGACCCGGGCCCGGGTGCGGGTGCGGGGCGATGATGAGCCCGTCGGCCCGGGCGATGCCGGCCGCGTACGCGGCGATGCAGATGATCAGGGCGAGGTGGGGAATGCGTCTCATCGGGGTCCTCCTGGTGGCGGTGGCGCCGTTTGGTAACTATTTGACCCGTCCCGCGGGGAAACGGATCATCGGCGCGGTCACTTTAGAGACGGCGGCGGCGCGGCCGGCTTGCAATATTTTTGCGGACAGGGCGCCGACGGCGCGTTTCATGGCGGTTAAGATGCGGCGGCGGGTGAATTTGGCGGCGCTGGCAGGGGCGGGGCGTCAGGGACTTGGGACACTCAGCCGGCCGCGGCGGAGAGGCGGTTCGAGCGCCTCCCCCGCGGGCGGCGCCGGCCAGGGCCGGACCTTGGCCGCGGCGGCGGGGACGTCCATCCCGAGCCAGGCGGAGAGCGTGGCCAGGACGAGTTCCCGGTCGTCCAGTCCGCTGATGCGGATGCCGTGGTCCGCTCCCGGCTGGATGATCTTCAGCGCGACCGCCTCGCCGGTGAGTTCCACGGCGCAGGCGGTCCAGGGGTCCCAGCCCCCGTAGATGTAGAGGATGCGATCCCCCTCGGTCTGGAGCCAGCCCAGGATGTCCGTCATGGCCTCCGGCCGGTAGGGGAGCGGGGTGTCCAGGGGGGCGAAGACGCTGTAGTCGGGGTTCGGGACGTAGACGAGCAGGTCGTCGAGGTGCTCGTGCAGGTAGCGGCAGTAGCCGGTCTCGGTCAGGAACTGGTAGAAGGCCGGTTCGAAGTAGGCGATGCCCTGGTCGGAGTAGTAATCGAAGCCCACCGTTTCGGCCAGGTGCGCGAACATCGTCGCCGCGGAGGCACCCGGGCCGGGGATGGTGTTGCAGTCGCTGGGGCCGTACTGCCAGAAGGCGAACGGGTGTTCCATGACCGCGTGCTCCACGGCCGCGTTGAAGCCGATCCGGTGGTAGGTCCGTCCGGTCTGGGCGGCCCAGGTGCTCAGCCGCGTGGCGATGGCGGAGCGGTTCTGCAGCGCCCGCCGCTGGAAGGCCCATATCCGGTCGCGGCATTCGGCGGTGCCGAGCCCCTGGATCATGTCCGTCGGCCGCGGATCCTCCAGCGCCAGCATCAGCGGCGCCACGTACGCCACCGTCACGTCGACGTCACGGGGGTGGAAGCGGCGGTGGAACAGGGCGGTCATGCCCCCCTTGCTGCCCCCCGTGTTCACCCACCGGCCGGGGTAAAGGTCCTTGAACAGGGCGGCGAGGCGATGATGATCCGCCGCAGCCTGGACGATGTTCAGTTTCTCCCAGTCCAGGTCCGCCGGCGCCGCCCCGTCGAAGAACCGGTGGGGGACGACCAGCTCGTTGGCGTCCAGCAGCCCGCACAGCTCGGTGACCAGGTTGCGGCTGATGCCGTAGCCCCCGAGGTACATGACCATGGGCCGATCTTCGCCCAGGTGGTTCAGCCAGATGCGCTGGATGAAGGTCTCGCCGCCGGGGTTCTGGTGATCCAGCAGCTGGGTGATCCGGATCTCGTAGGCGGCCGGATACGGCGCCGGCGGCGTCACCGGAGTAACCACCACCCCCGGCAGCGCCATGAGGCGATCCAGGAAAGGTCTCGTTTCCCGGTGGGGGGCGGCTTCGGTGAAGAGCAGCCGCGACAGGCCCTGCCCGGACATGTGGATGCCGGTGACGGCGCCGTCGGCCCAGGCCACGATCCGATCGATCCCGGCCCCGACGAGGTGCGGAAAGATGAACTCGAGCAGGCGCACATAGGGGGTGTCGGGCGGGATGTCCACGAGCACCCGGTCGATCTCGGCGCCGCCCCGGTATGCTTTCAGGATGGCGGAGACCGGTTCCCCGGCGGCGTTGTACAGGGCCAGGCCGGTCCAGTCGAGTCCGCCGGCGGCATAGGTCGGGAAGGAGAACACCCACTCCCCGGCCGGCGCCTGCGTGAGGAGGAATTCCGCTGTGCCGCCGTCGGCGGTGGCGACGTAGGCCAGCCGGGCGAGCAGCCCGGCGGGGCAGCCGGTGAGGCAGCCGCTGTCGGCGGGCGGGTCGGCGTAGGCCGTGAGGTCGATGGCGCGGCTTTCGCCCGGCGCCACGGTGACGGGCTCGACGGCCACCGGCTGCCCCTGGTGGAAGAGGCGGAGCGTGACGGCGGCGGGTGCGCCGTCCGGATTGTCCAGCACCAGCCAGTTGGCCCAGGTATCGGCGCTGCCGGCCGTGACGTGGGGCAGGGGGCGGGTTTCGCCGCCGCCGCTTCCGCCCGCGGCGGGGGTGAAGAGCAGGCGGGCCAGATCATGGCCGGAGATATGCAGGCCGCACACGGGCACGTCGGACCGCACTTCGATCCGTGCGACGCCGGGGAGGGAAAGACCGGGGAAGAAGTCGGCGAGCATCTGCACCAGGAGGTCGCGCCCGCCGATCACGTGCTCAACGACACCCAGGCTGGCGCCGGACGGGGCGTAGGCCTCCAGCGCGACCGCGGCGGGCGCCTCGCCCGGGTTCATCACCGCCAGCCCGGTCCAGTTGACGATGCCATCCGCATAGTGGGGGAGCAGGAATTGGAGCCGCGTCCCGGCGTCCTCCCCGAGGGCGAACTCGGCGATGCCGCCCTCGACACTGTGGCGGAACGCCAGCTTGACGACGATGTTGGGCTCGTCGTGGGTAACCGTGCCGCAGCTCCCCTCGGTCAGCGGGATGTAGGCGGCCTGCCCGGCGGCCACTGCGTGGGACTGGGGCGCGCCGGCCTCTCCGCTGGAGTACAGCGAGACCGTGACGGCGGTGTCGGTGAAACCGGTGTTGTCCACCACCAGAGCGGTCTCCCACCCATACGCAGCGGTGACGTAGGGGATGGGCACGGTGCGGGCGGCCGGGATGTTCCACGCGCACAGGCACAGGCAGATCCAGCCGAATAGCGTCCGCATGACGGAGCCTCCCCATGGGGCATCTGGGTTTGGATATTGTACGAGCGATGCCGCTGCAATGTTAACCGGTCGGCGCCGGCGAGCCGTCCGTCAACAGCCGTCTTGCATTCCCCGCGGGCATCTCGTAAGATGAACGCCGTCCCATCCCATGTGGATCCCCATGGGAATGCAGTCGGGCGGAGTGACGCGGGTGGAATCCACGGATCCTCAGCGACAGGCGGCCAATCGCGAAAAGCGCCTCGTGGCCCTGAGCTCGGTGCTTGCGGCCGTCTTCCTCACCGGGATCAAGCTGGGCGTGGGCCTCTGGACCAACAGCCTCGGCATCCTGTCGGAGGCGGCCCACTCGGGCCTGGACCTGGTGGCGGCGGCGGTGACGCTCTGGGCGGTCCGCGTGTCGGGCCATCCGGCCGACCGGGACCACACCTACGGCCACGGCAAGGTGGAGAACCTGTCGGCGCTGTTCGAGACGCTGCTCCTGCTCCTCACCTGCACCTGGATCATCTATGAGGCCTTCCGCCGGCTGTTCAGCCCGGAGCCGGTGGTGGTGGACGCCAGCATCTGGGCGTTCCTGGTGGTCATCGTGTCCATCGTGGTGGACGTGTCGCGGTCCCGGGCCCTGCGGCGGGTGGCGGAGAAGCACGGGAGCCAGGCGCTGGAGGCCGACGCGCTCCATTTTTCCACCGACATCTACTCGTCGCTGGTGGTTCTGGTGGGCCTGGCCGGCGTGCGCGCCGCCGCCGCATTCCACCTGCCGGTCCTCGAGAAGATGGATGCCCTGGCGGCGCTCGGCGTGGCGGTGATCGTGGTGTGGGTGAGCATCCAGCTCGGGCTGCGGTCGGTGCGCGACCTGCTGGATGCCGTGCCCCGCGACCTGCCCGAACGGATGGCCGGCCTGATCCGGAGCGTGCCCGGCGTGGCGCGGGTGACCCAGTTGCGCGTGCGGCGGAGCGGGCCGGACCTGTTCGCCGACGTGACGGTGGCGGCCGCGCCGGGGCTGCCGCTGGAGCGCGTCCATGCCATCGCCGATGCGGTGGAGACGGCGATCCGGGACGCCCATCCCCGGGCGGACGTCGTCGTCCACGTGGAACCCGACGCCGCGGGGACCGAGGGGCTGGTGGCCGCGGTGCGCCTCCAGGCCGCCCGTCTGGGCCTGGCCGCCCACGCGGTGCGGTTCTACGAGCGGGACGCCCGGCGGTCGGTGGAACTGCACCTGGAGGTGGACGAGGGGCTGAGCCTGGACGAGGCCCACGGCCAGGCCGACCGGTTCGAACAGGCCCTGCGGCGGGAGCTGCCTGAAATCGCCGACGTGGTGACCCATCTGGAACCGGTGGGCGACGGCTCGGCGGCCTGCCGGGCGGAAGCCATTCCCGCCGGCCGCATCCACGACGCGATCGCCGAGTTCCTGGCCGGCGAGGCCATCGCGGCGCAACCGCACGATCTGCAGGTCCAGCGGCTGGCTGAGGGACTGTCGATCTCGCTGCACTGCGCCCTCGACCCGGGGACCGGCATCCGCGACGCCCACGACCTGACCGAGCGCATGGAGCGCTTCCTGAAGGCGCGCGTGCCCGGCGTGGCCCGGGTGGTTGTCCACACCGAGCCGCGGGACGCGTGAAACTTGCGGCGATTTGCGCTATCCTGACAGGCACAAGGAGGATGCGCCATGGCCCATGACGACAACGAGCCGGCTGTGCCCCGGCCCCTGCAGCAGATGGCCGAGTCGTTCGACGACAGCGACCGCGAGTACATCGCCCGGAAGCTGCCGGGGAAACTCGAGCAGCTCGAGCGGGCCCACCGCGACGTGGGCTACATCAACCGGCTGCTGCGCCGGGCGCGGCTCTTCTTCGACCTGCTGTTCGACAAGTCGTTCAAGACGAGCTGGAAAGTGTACGCCGTGACCGGCGGGGCGCTGCTCTATTTTCTCAACCCGCTCGACGTCATCCCGGACGTGATCATCGGGATCGGCTGGCTCGATGACGCCTACGTGCTGGGCTGGGTGATGAAAATCTACAACGACGAGATCGAGCGCTACATCGCCTTCCGCGGCCTGTCGGATCATGAGTACCGGTGACCGGTCGCGGCTCACTCACCACCAGGCACAGAGAACACAAAGAATTTAGGGTTGGGGGATCGGGCATCGGATCCCGGCTCCAGGATCCAGATCCCTGTTCCCAGGTCCCAGGTTCCAGAACCCAGGTCCGATACCCAATGTCCGATTTCCGAAGTCCGACTTCCGACGTTCGCATGCCGGGAACGAGCCTCGAGTCTCGAGCCTCGAGCCTCGATTACGATCACGATTACGATTACGATCACGATTACGAATTACGAGCACGATATCTGATGTCCGACGTCCTCTGACCGCTACCTGACAACAATCATATGATCTTCAACTTTTTTCCGATCGGCGTCATCTAACACCCCAGACAATGTTTGCTACCCATTTACGGCCGGTGACGCCTCCCGTCTGCCGGCTTTTTTCTTCTGATATAATCGGCCGAATGATCCAGGCAGGAGCAAACCCATGAGCGGATTTTTCAATGCGGCGACCGCCGGCGCGGCACGGCTGGGCCGACTGGCCGCCGCAGCCTGCTGCGCGGCGCTCTGCGCCGGCGCCATCGGCGGCGCCGGTCCCGCGGACGACTGGCGGCACAAGGTGGACCCGGAGGTGGCGGCGCCGGGCGAGGCGCCGCGGGAGTTCCTGGTGGTCCTGGGAGAGCAGGCCGACCTGTCCGGCGCCCGCCGTCTGGCCACCCACGCGCAGAAGACGGTGTGGGTGCACCGCCGGCTCCGCGAGACCGCGGCGCGCACCCAGGCCCCGGTGGTGGAGGCGCTCCGCGCTGCGGGGGCCGAGGTGCAGCCGTTCTGGATCGCCAACTTCGTCTGGGCCCGCGGCGGTCGCCACGCGGTGGAGGCGGCGGCCGCGCGCCCCGACGTGGCGCTGGTTGAGGCCAACCCGCCGGTGGCGCCGGCGCTGCCGATTCCGGAAACACGGCACGCGGACAAGAGCGTCGACATCCCGTGGGGAATCCTGAAGACGCGCGCGCCCGAAGCGTGGGCAGCCGGCGCTCGCGGACAGGGCGCCGTCGTGGCGGGCGCCGACACCGGCTATGACTGGGACCACCCGGCGCTCATCCGCCAATATCGCGGCTGGGATGGCGCCGCCGCGACGCACGACCACAACTGGCACGACGCGGTGCACGCGGCGGGCAGCTCCTGCGGCGCCGACGCACCCGAACCGTGCGACGACAACGGCCACGGCACCCACACCATGGGCACCATGGCGGGCGACGACGGCGCCGGCGCGGTGGTGGGCATGGCGCCGGCGGCCGCCTGGATCGGCTGCCGCAACATGAATGCGGGCTGGGGGACGCCGGCCACCTACATGGAGTGCCTGCAGTGGTTCGTCGCTCCCACCGACGGGGCGGGGCAGGATCCCGATCCGGCCCGGGCGCCCCACGTGATCAACAACTCGTACAGCTGCACCGCGTCGGAGGGGTGCGGCGACCCGGCGGCGCTGCTGCTGGCGGTGGAGAACGTGCGCGCCGCCGGCATCTTCATGGCCGTGTCGGCGGGCAACTCCGGCCCGGCCTGCGGTTCGGTGTACGATCCGCCGGCCATCTACGACGCGGCGTTCACCGTGGGGTCCGTCGACGGCAACGACGTGGCCGCCTCATCCAGCAGCCGGGGGCCGGTGACCCGCGACGGCAGCAACCGGCTCAAGCCCGACATCGCCGCACCCGGCGTCAGCGTCACGTCGTGCCTGCCGGGCACGGGGTACGGGGTGATGTCCGGCACCAGCATGGCGGCCCCGCACGTGGCGGGGCTCGTGGCGCTGGTCATCAGCGCCAACCCCGACACCGCCGGCGACGTGGACTGGCTGGAGGCGCTCATCGCCCGGTCGGCCGTGGGTTTGACCAACGCCCAGAACTGCGGGGATTTCGCCGGGGCGGACATCCCCAACGCGGTGTACGGCCACGGGCGGATCGATGCTCTGGCGGCGGTGGTCGCCGCCCGCTCCGACCTGGACCGCGACGGCCGGCTGACGGCGGCCGACCCGCCGCTGCTCGCCCGCTCGCTCGCGGGCAATCCCACGACGCCGGCCCGGCCTGCAGGGGGCGGTGGCGGGCCGCGTCATCACCGGGGTCACGGCCCGCTGGCGCCGGGCGGTCCGCCCGTCGGCCGCCGCGGTGGCGCGCGGCTTGCCGGGCCGGCGGGTGACGGCGCTGACCCGCCGCGGCAAGTACCTCGTCTTCCACCTGGACCGCGGCGCGCTGCTGATCCATCTCAAGATGAGCGGCAACCTGCAGGTGGTCCCTGCCGGCGAGCGCTGCGGCCGCCACGTGCGCACCGTGTTCGCCCTGGACAACGGCTGCGAGCTCCGGTTCGAGGACCCGCGCAAGTTCGGTCGCGTCTACCTCGCGGACGATCCCGCCGAGGTGGTGGGGCGGCTGGGACCGGAGCCGCTGCCGGCCGACTTCTCCGCCGACGATTTCCGCGCCCTGTTCCTCGGCCGGCGGGGCCGCCTCAAGCCGCTGCTGCTGAACCAGGAGTTCATCGCCGGGATCGGCAACATCTACGCCGACGAGAGCTGTTTCGGCGCGCGGCTCGATCCCCGGCGCCGGGTGGAGACCCTGGGCGACGCCGAGTTGGGCCGGCTCTACCGCTCCATCCGCCGCGCCCTGCGCCGGGGGATCATGCTGGGCGGCGCCAGCCTCGACCACGTCTTCCGGGGCGGCCGCTTTCAGGACGAATTCCGGGTGTACGGCCGCACCGGCCAGCCGTGTCCGGCCTGCGGCGCGCCCATCCGCCGCGTGGTGCTCGGGGGGCGCTCCACGCATTTCTGCCCCCGCTGCCAGCGGTGAGCCGGCGGTCGGTGGCGCGCGGTGCGGTCGGACGGCGGGATTCAGTCGGCGGATGTGACGGGGTAGGTTTCGACGCGGTTGCGGCCGCGGGCCTTGGCCGCCATCAGCGCCTCGTCGGCCTGCTGCACCAGTCGCTCGAGGATGCCCGGCTGGTCGCCGCTCTCCAGCGGCAGCGTGGCGAGGCCAATGGAGATCGTCACCCCGAAGGGCCGACCGTCCGGAGACTGGCACGCCATTCCTTCGATGACCCCGCGGATCCGTTCGGCGACTTCGGTGGCGCTGCGGATGTCGGTCTCGGGCAGGATCAGCAGGAACTCCTCGCCGCCGTACCGGCCGACGAAGTCGGTGCCCCGAAGCGCTCCGGTGAGGACCTGGGCCACGCGCTTGAGGGTGATGTCCCCGGTGGGATGGCCGTAGTTGTCGTTGACCAGCTTGAAGAAATCCATGTCGGCCATGCCCACGGCCAGCGGACGGCCGTACCGGGTGGCGCGCCGGATCTCCTGCGCCAGCCGCTCGAAGACCGCCTCCCGCCGCAGCATGCCGGTGAGGCTGTCGTAGGTGGCGGACTCGTAGAGCCGGGCGTTTTCGAACACCATCCCCACGTGGCGGGCCAGGAAACCCAGCATCTCCACCTGCTCGGCCCGGAACTGCTGGCCGCTCCGTTTCCGGCCCACGAGCAGGAGGCCGCTCAGCGCCTTGGCGCCGAAGAGCGGCACGACGATGGCGGTGCCGTAGTGCTCCAGCAGGCCGGCCAGGCGCGTCTCCTTGGCCGTGAGGCGCTCCACGTGGAGCGGCCGCTGGATCTTGTTCAGCAGCTCGATGCCCGGGTCCTGCCGGCTGATGATGAGCGGATCGCCGGCGGGGACAGGCTCGTCGGCGTGGACCACGGCCGCAAGCGGCGACAGGATGCCGGTGGCGGGATCCAGCGAAAGCACGGCGGCCGACCGGAGCTCAAAGATCTCCTGCAGCTGGGCCACCAGGTGGCGGCCCATCCGGGGCACCTTGCCGTGGGCCGGGAGCTGGGAGGCCAGATCCAGGAGCTGCTGGCGGAAGGCCCGCTGCTCGGGGAAGAACCGCGCGTCCACCATGTGCTGGAACACCTCGCGCAGCGGCTGGAACACCAGGCCCAGCACGAGGGCCGTGCCGGCGAACAGCCAGATGGATGACGTGCCGCCGGGCAGAAGGCGGGTGAGCAGGAAGCTGCCGGCGCCGAGCGAACCGTAGAAGATCAGCACCAGCGCGCCCGTGAGGGCGGAGTACATGAGCCCCTTGCGCACCACCACCTGGATGTCGAAAAGCTGGTAGCGGTACATGGCGATGAAAATCGCCACCGGGAAGGGGAAGACGATGAGGGGCCAGTACGTCTCCAGCCATTCCGGTTGGGGAAGGCCGAGAAGGCCCATGGTCGACGTGTAGAGCGCATAGAGCAGCCACGGCGAGGTGCCGAGCAGGACCAGCAGCGCCTGGTGGCGTCCCAGCGGCGTCGGAAAGCGGATCGCCTGGGTGCCGAGGAGGATCAGCAGCGACAGGGCCCAGACGGGGAACAGGTACAAGTCGATGATGTCGCCGCCGAACGGCAGCGTTCCGAGGAACGACTCCCAGCCCAGCATAAAATCCAGGATGCTCAGGGCGGCATAGACGCCCAGGCCGATTCCGACCACGTAGAAGAGCCGGATCAGCCACGGGCGCCTGGCTACCCACGGGTGGACGTCGGGGATGGAACTGGCCAGGTGCAGTTCGGTGGCGAACTGGATTCCGGTGAACAGGTAGAACAGGACGCCGGTGGCCAGTTCCACCATGGGACTGCCGATGAGGCTGAACGGCGGCAGGGCGAATTCGAAGGCGATGGCCGCGGTGAATATGAAGAGGAGCAGCTTGCGGGTGTCCGGCGGCGGGAGCAGGAACGCCAGAATGCCGATGCCGAGGTACGCCAGCACGTTGACCAGACTCTCGATGAACTCGCCCCACGGGAAATCGATGCCCGGCCGGATGGTGAGCGTCAGCGTCTGGTCGCCCCGACGGACCTGCAACTGGGCGGGCTGGCCCGCCTGGTATCCGGCGGCGATGCGGTCGTACTCGGGGTTGTTGCTCACGACCTGACCGTTGACAGCGACGATCCGGTCGCCCGCGAGAAGGCCGCCCCGCTCGGCGGGCAGGCCGGGGGTTACGCCCGTGATGCGTAAATCGTTTTGGACCAGGATGCCCACCGTGTGATCGGCGCGAAACTTGCGGCCCCACCACTGGCTGAACACCAGCAGGGTGGCGAACGCCACGACTAATATCACCGCGGTGATGCGCAGCTTGTGGGCGGTGGCCTTGCCCTCTCGTTCCATGGTCATCCGATTCATCACCCCGACCGGCGGGAATCTTCGCGCCGGTGCAGATTTCGATTGGTGTATCCGATGGCTATTGTATGATTAAAACCATAGAGGACAATAACTATCTGTTGGATTTGTGCTGCCGGTCACAAAGTCGCCGTCTCACCGGTGCGGGGGTTCGGATCGGTTTGAGTTGACAGCCGGTCCGCGGGGCAGGCGGTGGCGTGGAGTCTGAATCTCTTTACCCGACTATGCTGTTGTGTCAGAATGAACGAAGCGCAGTTCCCCAGGAGGCGTCCCGATGATCGACCGGCGGGATTTCATGCGCGCGGCCGGATTGGCCGCGGCCGGCTGGCTGCTCCCGGGGACCGCGAGCCGGGTCCTGGGCGCGCCCGCGCGGCCGGTGGCCCCGCCGGTTCCCTGGACGCCGGTCCGGGTGCGGGGCATCGTCCGGGTGGGCGGCGTCGGCCGGGCGGGCATCGCCGTGACCGACGGCCTCACCGTCGCCGCCACCGGGGTGGACGGCGCCTTTGAGCTGATCACCACCTCGCGCCGGCCGCATGTCTATCTGTCGCTGCCGGCCGATGCCGACTTCGGCGCCCCCGTCGGCGGGCCGGTTCGCTACCACCAGCGCCTGCATCCCAACGCGGCCGGCGAGGCCGCGGCAGCCTTTGATTTGACCCCGGCGGGCGTCGACAGCGAGCGACACGCCTTCTTCCTGCTGGCCGATCCCCAGGTGCAGACGCCGGCCGAGGTCCGCCTGTTCCAGACCGAGACGGTCGCGGATCTCAAGGCCTCGGCGGCGCGGCTGGGCGGCCAGCCGGTGTTCGGCGTCTCGGCGGGGGATCTCGTCTATAACCACCCGGAGCTCCTGGCCGGATACACAGCCGCGGTGACGGCGACGGGCCTCCCGTTCTTCCAGGTGATGGGCAACCACGATGTGGATCCCGACGCCCGCACCGACGGCCGGTCCGCCGGCCCGTTCCTGCGGGCGTTCGGTCCGGTCCACTATTCGTTCAACCGCGGCGCGGTGCACTACGTGGTGCTGGACGACATTCACTGGTTCGGCGGCTACATCGGCTACCTGGACCAGTCCCAGCTGGAGTGGCTGGCGGGGGATCTGACCCTGGTGGAGCCCGGCCGAACGGTGGTGGTGTTCGTGCACATCCCGCCCTACAACGAGCAGCACGTCCGGCACGGCCGCGAGAAGCCGAACCTGGCGGAAGTGGTGGGGAACCGGGAGGCCCTGTATGAGATCCTCGCGCCGTACCGCGCCTATGTGCTGTGTGGGCACATGCACGAGTGCGAGTACCTGCGCGACGGCGGGGTTGACATCCACATCGGGGGCGCGGTCTGCGGCGCCTGGTGGACGGGGCCGGTCTGCCCCGACGGCACCCCGCGGGGCTACACGGTGTACGAGGTCAGGGGCGTCGAGCTGACCCGGCGCTACCAGTCGGTGGGCCAGCCGCCCGACCACCAGTTGCGTGTCTATCCGGTTGGCAGCGATCCCGAGGCACCCGACGAAATCGTGGCCAACGTCTGGGGTGCCGACGGCAGCTGGCGGATCATCGCCTATGCCGACGGGCTGCGCGCCGGCGAGATGGCGCGCCGGACCGGCTGCGACCCGCTGGCGGTGGAGCTCTACACGGGGGACGATCGCCCGGCCAAGCACCCGTGGGTGGAACCCACCCGGACCGACCACCTGTTCTACTTCAGACCCCCGACCGGCTCACGACAGGTGGTCGTGGAAGCCACGGATCCGTGGGGCCGGATCTACACAGCGTCTTTGCCGATGAACGGGTAAAGCGCGCCCGCTGCCGGCTGCGTGCCACGGAGATTGAGCGAGGAGCGGTCATGAACGTCCTGCTGGTGTATCCGCAGTATCCCGACACATTCTGGAGTTTCCGGCACGTGCTCAAGTTCGTGAAGAAGCGGGCGGCGTTCCCGCCGCTGGGACTGCTCACGGTGAGCGCCATGCTGCCGCCGGAGTGGGAGCGACGGCTGGCGGACCTGAACGTGGCCGAGTTGACGGACGAGCAACTGGACTGGGCCGACCTGGTGTTCGTGAGCGCCATGCTGGTGCAGGGCGACAGCGCCCGCGAGGTCATCGCGCGGTGCCGCCGGCGCGGCAAGCGGGTGGTGGCCGGCGGCCCGGCCTTCACCACGGGCCACGCGGAGTTCGACGGCGTGGACCACTTCGTGCTGGGCGAGGCGGAGCAGACCCTGCCGGCGTTCCTGCGGGACCTGGCCGCCGGCGATCCGCAGCCGCTCTACACCGCCGCCGGGTGGCCCGCCGTCACCGGGACGCCGGCGCCGGACTGGCGCCTCGTCGACTTCCGCCACTACGCCACCATGGCGGTGCAGTACTCCCGCGGCTGCCCGTTCGATTGCGAGTTCTGCGACATCATCGTCATGAACGGCCGCGTCCCTCGCACGAAAACGCCGGCCCAGGTGCTGGGCGAACTGGACGCGCTGTACGCCGCCGGCGGCCGCGGCGCGCTGTTCTTCGTGGACGACAACTTCATCGGCAACAAGGCCCGGGTCAAGGAGCTGCTGCCGGAGATCATCCGCTGGCAGAAGGCCCACCGCTACCCGTTCCGGCTCTTCACCGA
>JAEAMF010001887.1_pt1 | contig 13333 bp, 10 predicted proteins | sample 8958721 | NCBI WGS metagenome assembly JAEAMF01 (sample SAMN16933255, study PRJNA681124) | bioreactor sludge metagenome | isolation source: anaerobic bioreactor treating anionic surfactant - SDBS | place: India: Bengaluru | collected 2019-02-28
GGCAAGGCAATTGGTCTCTCCGGCAAGGATGGAAGGCTCCTTTTGGCAAAAAAGGTTAAAGGCAAAGACATTGGCTTTGTGGGTGAGATTGTGGGCGTGGATGTATCCATTATTAAGGACATATCCAAGCATGGTTACATTCCGGTCATTGCACCCATTGCCGATGGCATTGACGGCAAATCATATAATATAAACGCAGACACTGCTGCCGGAAGTATTGCCAAGGCATTATCAGCAGAGAAGCTGATTCTTCTCACCGACGTAAAGGGGGTTCTTGATAAAGAAGAAAATCTTATCTCGTCTTTGAAAAAGTCAGAAATTGAAACCCTGATAAAAAACAAGACCGTCTCCGGTGGCATGATACCAAAAGTAGGCTGTTGTGTTGATGCCATAGAGGGAGGTGTTGAGGAAACACACATAATAGATGGTAGGATCCCTCACGCCATACTTCTCGAAGTCTTTACCGATTCAGGAATAGGAACTCAAATTACAGGAGGGGCCTGAGATGCAAGAAGCACTTATTCAAAAGGCAAAGAAATACATTGCAAACACGTATAATAGATATCCCATAGCTGCAACCAAGGGCGAAGGATGCTGGATATGGGACCTTGACGGCAGGAGATACCTGGACTTTCTTGCCGGTATCGCTGTCTGCAATCTCGGGCATGTGCGCAAAGAAGTCCTCGACGGTTTGATTGCCCAGGCAGGAAAGCTCTTCCACATATCTAACCTCTTTTATATGGAGCCCCAAATTAAGGCAGCAGAAGTCCTTGTGGATCATTCATTTGGAGACAAGGTCTTCTTTTGCAACAGCGGTGCGGAGGCAAACGAGGCAGCAATAAAACTTGCACGAAGGTATTCCTGGAAAAAATACGGCAAAGAACGCTATGAGATTATCGTAATGGACAACTCCTTTCATGGACGAACCTTATGCACGTTATCAGCTACAGGGCAGAGGAAGTTCTGGGAGGGATTTGATCCGCTTGTTCAAGGTTTTACCTATGTGCCTTTCAATAATATCGGTGCACTGCAAAAGGCCATCAGTAAGAAAACCTGCGCTGTCATGCTGGAGCTCATCCAGGCTGAGGGCGGAATATACGTTGCTGAAAAGGAATATATTACAGCACTGCGTGCCCTTACGAAAGAGAAAGACATCGTGCTTATTCTAGATGAAGTCCAGACAGGCATGGGAAGGACGGGGAAACTCTTTGCATATGAACACTTTGACATTACACCGGATCTTATGACCCTTGCAAAGGCTCTGGGAAATGGTTTTCCTGTTGGGGCCCTTATTGGAACAGATGATGCTATGGGGGCATTTGAACCTGGCACTCACGCATCAACCTTTGGTGGAAATCCATTGGCTTCAGCTGCGGTTTATGCAACGCTCACCACGATGCTAGGAGAAGGTATTCTAAAAAATTGCACTGAAATGGGGAATTACCTCCATAAGCACCTCCTCTCCCTTAAGAAAAAATATTCATTCATTACCGACGTAAGGGGAAAAGGACTTATTTGGGGAATAGAGCTTTCCATAGATGGTGATGCTGTTCAGCGGGAGTTTCTCAAGGAAGGGGTGATTCTCAATTGCACTAAGGGTACGATTTTGAGACTTGTTCCTCCCCTTATTGTGGGCTCAGAAGAGATAGATATTTTTCACGAGATTGCTGACAGGGTTTTTGAAAGGCTCTCGAAAGACACTGCTTCGAAAGCCGATAGGCTTATTTAATTTTTAAGCGAGGAAAGAACTTTGAAAAGGGACTTTACAAAGCTTCTCGATATCAACAAGGATGAGGGTTCCTACCTTCTTGAACGGACAGCATTCCTTAAAAAAATGCGCGTCAGCGGTAAGGAACACAAACCTTTGAAAAATAAAAACCTGGCGATGATCTTTGAGAAGGCCTCCACCCGAACAAGGGTCTCATTTGAAGTTGGCATACGTGACCTTGGAGGGCACCCCATATACTTGAGTGCCAGCGAGACACAAATAGGAAGAGGAGAGCCCATAAAGGATACCGCCCGAGTTTTAAGCCGCTATGCAGATGCCATTATGATTCGAACATACTCACAAAGCAATGTGGATGAGCTAGCCCGTTGGGCAAGCGTCCCTGTCATTAATGGCCTTTCAGACCTCTACCATCCCTGCCAGATACTGGCAGACCTCTTCACAATTTTAGAAACTAAAGGAACCATAGCGAATGCAAAAATTGCTTATGTCGGTGATGGCAATAATGTTGCTAATTCATGGATAGAAGCTGCCATCCTTTTTGGCCTTAACCTCTCAGTGGCAACACCGAAGGGCTATAAGCCAGACCAGGCCCTGCTCAAAAAGGCAAAAAAGGCTAACAGCTTTTTCATCACCAATGACCCGATTGAAGCTGTAAAAGAAGCAGATGTTATCAATACTGACGTCTGGGCAAGCATGGGTCAGGAGAGCGAGAAGGAAGAGAGAAAGAAGGCATTCGAAGGGTACAGGGTCGACAAAAAGCTTTTGAAACATGCGAAGAAAAATGTGATTGTCCTGCATTGCTTGCCTGCATACAGAAACGAAGAAATTGCAGAGGACGTCTTTGAAAAATTCAGCAAGGTTATTTTCACTCAGGCGGAAAATAGGCTGCATGCCCAGAAAGCCTTGCTTGAATGGTTAATTAAAAAGAGCGAATAGCTGATAGCTATAAGCTAATACTTTGGAGGCATATCATGAGTGAAAAAATTAAAAAAGTGGTTCTGGCTTATTCAGGAGGACTTGACACATCAATCATAGTCAAGTGGCTCATTGAGAAATACAAATGTGAGGTTATTGCATTTGCAGCCGATGTGGGACAGGAAGAGGAGCTAAAAGGATTGAAGGAGAAGGCCATTAAAACAGGCGCTTCCAAGATATACATTGATGATTTGCGGGAAGAATTTGCGCGTGATTTTGTTTTCTTTGCTATTAAGGCAAACGCGATATATGAGGGCGTGTATCTCATGGGCACCTCCATCGCCCGGCCGCTTATTGCAAAAAGGCAGATTGAAATCGCACGGAAAGAGAAGGCCCACGCAGTCTGTCATGGCTCTACAGGAACAGGAAATGACCAGGTAAGGTTCGAACTTACGTACTATGCCATGGAGCCCGGCATCAAGGTTATTGCGCCCTGGAGGGAATGGGAGTTTACCTCTCGTGATGAGCTTATCGATTATGCGAAAAAACACGGCATCCCAGTCCCTGTAACGAAGAAGAAGCCTTACAGTATGGACAGGAACATGATGCACATAAGCTACGAAGGGGGCATCCTTGAGGATCCGTGGAACGAGCCCAACGAAAATATGTTCCTTACTACCGTGTCGCCCGAAAAAGCGCCGGACAAACCCACCTATGTCGAGGTTGACTTTGTTAATGGTGAACCTGTGAAGATTGACGGAAAGACTATGTCTCCTGCAAAGATTGTTATCTATCTCAACAAGGTGGGCGGTAAGAACGGCATCGGAAGGGTTGATATGGTTGAAAACAGGTTTGTGGGAATGAAATCAAGGGGCGTCTATGAGACCCCCGGGTGTACAATCCTCCACGCTGCTCACAGGGCTATGGAGTCAATCACCATGGACCGCGAAGTAATGCACATCCGTGACAGCCTTATACCGAAGATTTCAGAACTCATTTATTACGGGTTCTGGTACTCTCCTGAGCTGAACATACTCAAAGCCCTTGTCGACGAGAGCCAGGTAGGGGTTACCGGAACAGTAAGAATGAAACTCTATAAGGGAAATTGTATCGTGGCAGGACGCAAGTCAGACATATCCTGTTACCGGCAGGATTTTGCCACCTTTGATAAAGACGTTGTCTACGATCAGCAGGATGCAGGCGGTTTTATCCGCCTCAACTCCCTGCGATTACGGATCAGGGCAATGTTGGAACAAAATAAGTGTTAAATCCAATATGAAATAGTGGCTATGGGCTATGGGCAACAGGCTAGAGGATAATCAAGCCTTTAACCCATTGCCTATCGCCTGTCACCTATCGCCCCAAGGCTATTTAATGAGGTTGCTATGAATCACTATGATCCGCAGGTTATAGAAGAGAAACGACAGGAAATCTGGGAACGGGAACGCTTGTTCAGGGTTACAGAAGACGGAACGAAGGAAAAGTACTACCTTCTGGAAATGTTCCCCTATCCATCAGGCAAGATTCACATGGGTCACGTCCGCAATTACTCCATTGGCGACGTGATTGCTCGCTACAAGCGCATGAGGGGATTTAACGTGCTTCATCCTATGGGGTGGGATGCCTTCGGCATGCCGGCAGAGAATGCTGCCATTGATCGTGGTATCCAGCCTGCTACATGGACTTATGAAAACATTGACTATATGAGGAAACAGCTCAAGCGCCTCGGGTTCAGCTATGACTGGGAACGAGAGATTGCCACCTGCGATGTTGACTACTATCGGTGGGAGCAATGGATGTTCCTCAAGATGTACGAGAAGGGGCTTGTCTATCGAAAGAGTTCCCCTGTGAACTATTGCCAGAAATGCCAGACAGTACTTGCAAACGAACAGGTTGAGGGAGGTGCATGCTGGCGTTGCGGCGAAGAGGTTATTCAGAAGGAGCTGACTCAATGGTTTTTTAAGATCACCCAATACGCTGATGAGCTTTTCGAGTATTGCGATAAGTTGCCCGGCTGGCCAGAGCGGGTCCTCAACATGCAGAAGAACTGGATTGGAAAAAGCTTTGGCGTTGAAGTCGATTTCCCCATGGAAGACGGCACACCGCTGACCATCTTTACGACACGACCAGACACTCTCTTTGGGGTAACCTTTATGGTCCTTGCCCCTGAACACCCGTTAGCAACAGAACTTCCAAAGGGAACCCCTCAGGAGCAGGCTGCCCTCGCCTTTGTAGAAAAGGCAAAGACACAGGACAAGAGCTTCAGGACAGAAATGGCAATCAGCAAGGAAGGTGTTTTTACAGGAAAGTATGTAACGAACCCCCTGACCGGGGCTCGGGTGCCAATCTACATCGGTAACTTTGTGCTCATGGAGTATGGTACAGGCGCTATCATGTCTGTGCCAGCTCACGACCAGAGGGATTTTGAGTTTGCCAAGGAGTATAATATCCCCATTATTATCACTATCATGCCAGAAAACGCCACTCTCGATCCTGCAGCGATGACAGAGGCCTACGAAGGCGACGGGAAGATGGTTAATTCAGGTCCCTTCAACGGAAGGAAGAACCGGGAGGCTGTTCCCGCGATTATCGATTACCTTGAAGAAAAAAAACTGGGTAAGCGAACAATGAATTTCCGCCTTCGGGATTGGGGGATTTCCCGGCAACGGTATTGGGGAGCGCCGATTCCTATCATCTATTGCGATAGCTGCGGCACAGTTCCTGTTCCCTACGATGATCTCCCTGTTGTTCTTCCCGTTGACCTTGCTGTCACCATGGTAGGGAAATCACCTCTTGCCGATCACGCTGCATTCTACCAGGTAGAATGCCCGGTGTGCAAAAAACCGGCACGCCGGGAAACGGACACGATGGACACCTTTGTTGAGTCTTCCTGGTATTTTCTCAAATACGCCTGCCCCGATTACAATGAAGGTCCTCTCGACAGCAAGCGGGTAAACTACTGGATGCCTGTTGATCAGTATATAGGTGGCGTTGAACATGCAGTGCTCCACCTCCTCTATTCCAGATTTTTCAACAGGGTGCTGAACGAATTCGGGCTGGTGGCAGCACGTGAACCTTTCGAAAATCTTCTGACCCAGGGCATGGTTATCAAAGACGGCGCCAAGATGAGCAAATCAAAAGGGAACGTGGTTGACCCTGATTACATGATTAAAAAATACGGTGCAGACACTGCAAGGCTCTTCTGTCTTTTTGCATCTCCTCCGGAAAAAGATCTCGACTGGAACGATAAGGGCGTTGAGGGTTGTTCACGTTTCCTGCAGAGGGTATGGAGGCTCATCTCGGAGCATATTGATGACATAAAAGGTGTTGAGGCAGCGGTTGAGCCGCTAAATGATGATAGCGACGCTGTCCAGCTTTCCTATCTTATGCATAAAACAATCAAGAAGGTCACCGAGGATATTGACAGATTTCATCTGAACACCGCTATTGCCAGGATCATGGAGCTCGTGAACGGCCTTTATAAGTTCCTTGAAAAAGAACGTAAAGACGAGGCGACAAAGAGGTTCGTCAGAGGCGCCTTCGAATCGCTGGTTGCCCTTCTCTTTCCCTTTGTTCCACACATTGCAGAAGAATTGTGTGAAATGTTGGGTAAGGATTCTCTTGCAATAGGAAAAGAATGGCCCCGATACAATCCTCACTATGTGGAGGAGGACACAGTGCTCGTGGTTGTCCAGGTGAACGGAAAACTAAGGGACCGCTGCGAGGTCGATCGTGATATAAGCCAGGAATTGTTGAAGGAACTCGTCTTTACCCTGGACAATGTGAAACGGCACATTGAGGGAAAAACAATTGTCAAAACAATTGTCGTTCCTAACAAGCTGGTGAATATTGTTGTTAAATGACGGGGAACTGGCGGGAAAAGGTGCAAGGCGGGAAAAGAAAGATGCGGTGAGGGGCTATGGGCGATAGGCAATGGATTTAAAAATATCATTTGCTATGGGCTTTCAGCTTTGAGCTTACATACGTAGGGAATATAGAATGAAATCAATAAAACATTTGTTAATTTTTGTCATACTTGCATCCCTGGTTTCCGGCTGCGGGTATGAACTGGTAAGAGATAAAGGGATTTTTGGCGGAGAGATTACTACCGTCTCTTTGCCTATCTTCAAAAATCCCACATATGAACCCCATGTCTCAAAGTATGTTTCCCAGGCATTTACCAAAGAACTTATGGGAACAGGGGTTTTTAAACTTGATAGGGGCGGCACAGACGGATACTTTGAAGGCACAATAAAGGACATTAGGACTATACCGAATACTTTGGGAAAAACAGGAATTGTCACAGAAAAAAAGATTTATATGGATCTGGAGCTTGTCTTATTTAGAAAGAATGGAACCCTCATCAGAAGATGGACGTTAACTGACAGTCAAGTTTATAGAGCAGATGTTCCTAATTATGAAGAGTATAACAAGAGGGCTGCTTACGAGAAATTATCCGAGCGGATGGCTCGCAGATTTTCCGCGGCCATCCTTGCGAATTACTAACTTATACTTTTTCTTGCAGGAAGGCGTTCACCTTCTTTGAGAGCCTTGACACTTTTCTTGCGGCATTGTTCTTGTGAACCACACCTTTTGATGCTGCCTTGTTGATATAGGAAACGGTTTTCTTCAAAACCGCATCAAGGGACTCCTTTTCTTTGTTTTCCAGGGCAGTTGTGACCTTTTTTATTTGGCCCTTCATCGTTGATTTAACATGAGAATTTCTTAACCTTCTGTCTTCAGACTGCCTTGCCCTTTTTATTGCAGATTTGTTTTCCCTCAAAATCTTACCTCCAGCAAATTTTCGTTTATTTACCATTTCTTAGCAATAAAAGTCAATAGAAATTAAAGAACTTCGACGATAGGCGAGGGGCAAGGGGTTATGGGTTTAAACCTGTAGCCTATTGCCCATAGCCAGGTTTATATATGTCTGAATGCATTCTTTATCGTTTCTGTTTTTACAGGCTCGCTGAAGAGAGAAACGACAAAGAAAACAATAAACGAAACCGGCAATGCGATGACCTGCGGATCGATCATGTTCCATGGATGGCCTAAAAGACTGTCAGAGCCAAAGAAATTCCTGGCCAGTCCGATGGCCTTTGATTCCTGCTCATGCACAAAAAGCATCCAGAGAAGGGAAAGAGAAAAACCGCACAGAATGCTTGCCTTGGCGCCAACCTTTGTCCCCCTTTTCCAGTAAAGGGCAAAAAGATATGCCGGTATAAAGGTTGCCCCGCACAGGCTGAAAAAAAAGGCTGTGGCTATGGCAACAATGCTTTCAGGCAGGAGAAGCCCGATTATAAGGGTTGCAAAAATGCTGAAAACGATCCCGATCCGGGTAACAATGGTAGTTTCCGCCACAGATCTTCCCCTCAGCAAGGCCTGCTCAAAAATATCCCGGCTCAAGGATGTGCCGATCGCGTGAAACTGCCCGCTATTGGCGCTCATGGCTGCTGCCATGAGGGTTACGAGAAAAAGGGCCACAAACCATTGGGAATAAAATACATCAATGTATAAAGGTATAATTTTATCGACATTACCGTGCACCGCTTGAATTGACAATTGGCCGTATCTCTCATAGAAAAGCACATTCGTGAGCGCGCCCACGGCAAAGGCAATGCCGGTAGTAAAAATGATGAATAAAGCCGTAAAAGGAATGGACCTATTCAGTTCCCTGTCTGATTTCATCGTCATAAAACGAACGTTGAGCTGGGGCTGGCCGATAACGCCGATGCCAACTCCCATAATCATCGTGGTGATCACATACCACCAAAGCCGTGAACCGCCAACGGGCATTGACGTGAACCCCGCATGCCCCATGGCTTTGAGGTTCTCAGGCAGAAAGGATGTCAATCCCGACAGCGCTGTGTGGCCTGCAACCAAGCCGCCGACAGATGAATAGGTTGATATGCCGATCCCAACCATGACCACTATCATGATGACTCCCTGAAAGGCTGAAGTGTAAAGAACACCTTTCAGGCCACCCCAAATGACATAACATGCGGTAATGAGGAGGAAAGCGAGGAATGCAGTGGAAAAAGGAATCTTCATGTAGACTTCAATGAACCTGGAAATTCCGATAAGGACTGCCGCCGTATATACAGGCATAAACACGAGGATAACAAAACCGGAAAACCCCTGGACGAATCTTGACTCATACCTTCTCCCCAATAACTCCGGAAAGGTGTGAGCATCGAGGGCTTTGCCCATCTTCCGTGTCCGTTTACCAAAAACAACGAAAGCAATCCAAACACCGACCAGTATATTGAGAAAGGTAAGCCATGTGAGACTGAAACCATAGAGGGCGCTGATACCGCCGAATCCAATCACCGCAGAGGTGCTTATATAGGTCGATCCATAACTCAGAGACATTACAAGGGGATGAACCTGTCTGCCTGCAAGGAGGTAATCCGACACTGTTGTTGTCTTCCTGTAGCCAAGATAGCTCAGATAGATCGTCGCAGCAAGGTATATCAAGGTAAATGTAATGAGATAAAGCATACTATGGAAGTTTCTCGATCAGCTCAATCTCTTCTTTTTCCCAACGAATCTCTTCCCTGTAATCACCATCTTTCTCGGTGACTCCTTTCCGCCAGTTGATAAACCCGTAGACAAGACAATAAAGAGTGAAAACAATTGTAAGCATATATCCGAGAAAGACCCAGAAGTCATTGAATCCAAGCATTATATACTATTAATGACACGCAGGCTAAGATCATGTCAAGGTTTAACTGAGGGCAGCCATTGCCTTTTTGTTTCGCATTCGCCTGATTAGCTTCTCTGTCTCCATTGCAAAAAACACGATTGAAGAGAGGCCAAAAGCTATCATAAGCTCCCAAAAAGAGAGGGGATGTGTTTTGAATACCTTATTGAGGACTGGAATATATATCGTTGCCAATTGCAGCACTAGGGTGAGAAGAAATGCACCAAACAATGGTTTGTTTGATAGCATACCCTGCTTGAAAAGAGATTCGCTCTCGGAACGAAGGGCAAGGACATTCCCCATCTGGCTTAAGCAGAGCACGGTAAAAACCATTGTCTGCCAGTGAACATCTCCTGTCCTGATAGACCATGCCTGGGTAAAGATACAGACAAAACCCATGAGAAGCCCCACAAGAAAAATCCGAACCCCGAGACCTCCGGCGAATATGCTTTCCTGAGGTTGTCTTGGTGGCCTGTTCATTATACCTTTTTCCGCTGATTCGGCTGCAAGGGCAAGCCCTGGAAGGCCGTCAGTAACCAAATTGATCCAGAGGATATGTATAGGGAGCAGAGGAATAGGAAGCCCCAAAAAAGGTGCAAGAAATATGGTCCATATCTCACCTGAGTTGCTCGTCATCGTGTATTGAATAAATTTCCGGATATTATCGAAGATCCTCCTGCCTTCCTTCACGGCCCGCACGATGGTAGCGAAGTTGTCGTCAAGCAGTACCATATGGGATGCTTCTTTTGAAACATCCGTCCCGGTTATGCCCATTGCAATGCCGATATCAGCTCTTTTTAATGCAGGAGCGTCGTTGACGCCATCGCCCGTCATGGCAACAAATTGGTTCTTATCCTGAAGGGCTTTGACAATCTTCAGTTTCTGTTCCGGGGCAACCCTTGCATAGACCCTCAGGTGTTCCACCTTTTCCTCAAATTCTTCGAGAGGCATTGCTTCAAGATCTCTGCCGTTAATAATCGCCTTCATTCCATCCCCGACAATGCCGAGTTGTCTTGCTATGGCTCTTGCAGTAACGGGGTGATCTCCGGTGATCATAACCGGGGTAATGCCCGCAGTTTTGCATAATGTAACCGCGTCCTTCACCTCTTCCCGGGGAGGATCTATCATCGCTATGAGGCCAAGGATGGTGAGCTCTTTTTCAACATATTCCGGAGACAGGTTGTCGGGGAGTTCAGGCCAGTGTCTCATGGCAATGCAAAGTACCCTCAGGCCATCTGAAGCCATTCTTTCATTCACACTATTGATCTCTTCATGGTCTACAGGCTGCAATCCATCGGAAGTCAAAACGCTGCCTGATCGCGCCAGGAGCACCTCTGCAGCACCTTTCGTGAACGATATAACCCTCATTGTATCGCTTTTACTCTGAAAACCCTGCCATTCCCCCGTTATTTCATGAAATGTGGTCATGCATTTTCGTTCAGAGTCAAAGGGGATTTCGCTAACCCGAGGAAAAGACTTTACCATTTCTTCCTTAGCGAAACCTCGTTCCCTGGCAAAAGTATAAAGCGCCGTCTCCGTGGGGTCTCCCATAACAGTGCCGTCGCCACCGGCTACAGCATCGTTGCTGATGGCCATGCCAAGAAAAAGATTACAAAAGGTTATTTCCGTTGGATTATTACAGTCATATCCCTCCGGAACGTTTGTCCTCAGTTCTTCGGTCTTCATCACGCTGTTTCCCGCGTAGATTTCCTCTACCCTCATTTTGTTTTGTGTCAATGTGCCCGTCTTGTCTGAGCAGATAAACGTCACTGAACCAAGGGTCTCCACAGCAGGAAGTTTTCGTATAAGCGCATTTTGCTTTACCAATTTTCTTGCCCCTAGAGCGAGAGAGATTGTTACGACGGCCGGAAGGGCTTCCGGGATAGCTGCCACTGCAAGAGATATGGCCGTTAGGAACATGAGAAGAACAGGCTCCCCACGAAGCACGCCCACGCCAAAGACGATTGCACATATAATGAGGACAATTACAGCAAGATTCTTGCTGAACCGTGCAAGCCTTTTCTGGAGGGGTGTTTTGACCTCTTCTTCTTCCTGAAGCATGGTGGCAATCCTGCCGAGTTCAGTCCTCATGCCCGTGGTCACGACAACCCCCTTCCCTCTTCCATAGGAGGCTATCGTGCCTTTAAAAGCCATGTTCTTGCGATCTGCAATCGGCATATCATCGGGAAGGGTAGCAACTTCTTTCTCAACAGGGACTGATTCACCGGTGAGCGCAGCCTCCTCGACTTTCAACTGATGAACCTCCAAAAGTCTGAGATCTGCCGGCACAACCGCCCCTGCTTCAAGAAGCACGATGTCGCCGGGTACAACCTGTTCAGAAGGGATACTCGCTAAGACGCCGTCTCGGAAAACATTTGCAGTTGGCGCAGCCATCTTCTTCAGGGCCGCAAGAGCTTTCTCTGCCCTGAATTCCTGCACAAAACCAATGACGGCATTTAATGCGACGATAACGACAATTGCTATAGTATCAGAAAGCTCACCGATTACGCCCGATATGATGGCGGCAGCGATGAGCACCAGGATCATGAAGTCCTTGAATTGATCCAAGAACATCATAATCATGGTCTTCTTCTGTTTCTCCTCAAGCTGGTTCGGCCCGAACTGTTTGAGAAGTATTGTGGCGGAATCTGAGGAAAGACCCTGATCGGATGTCCGTAGGGCCTCTAAAACCTCCCCTGAATCCATCTGGTGCCATCTATTCATGAGCACCTTTTTGCTTATTCTCTCAAGCTATTTCCGAAATACACTAAATAGCTTGTCAAGAGCGTTCTTTTCGAGCTTTGATACAGACTCAAACTCCCCCGCATCAAGCCATACGCCTTCACACTCTGAGCACTTGTCGATTTTGATATGATGATAGTCGATCTCGATCAACTCCATACCACACTTGGGACACCTCATAAAGTGGACGTCCTTAAGCCTCTTCTTTTCTTCTTCCGCAAGCTTCAGGTGTTTTTCGTGCTCCATTTTCTTCTTTTTATCATATTCGAGCCGTGCAAAATATTCTTCTTCCTTCTCACTTGGTTTGTCAATCATTAAGAAATCCTCCCTTGCAATTTTTATCTTTTTATTTCAGTTCCTTTGAACGGGGTCAAACACATGATATCACATTCTGGCACCGTGTTTTTTGCTCACACATGATAACCACCATTTTTTTTGTTGTCAACATCTTCTCATTTCAACCCCCCGTTAAATACAAATATCATGCATGTTGCTCATCTGATTGTTTATTGAACGGTCGCTGCTGTTTGAATCGAACATTTTCACTGTTTCCCCCTTCTCAACCATTTGTCCATTTCAACAACAATTACTATTGTCAATGCCACAATGGCCACCTTTACCCAATCTGTAAGAGAAAGGGGAACAGTGCGAAAAACCCATTGGAGAGCCGGCACGTAGATAACTGCAATTTGGGCAAGGAAAGCAGCAACCATGCTGTAAAAAAGAAAAGGATTGCCGAAAACACTGATCCGAAAAACAGACCGTGTTTCCGATCTGGAGTTCCATGCCTGGAAGAACTGAAAAAGAACCATGGTGGTCATAGCGATGGTTCGCGCATGCTCGAGGGAAACATTTTCAGATAAAGCAGAGTAAAAATTGTAAATAACCCCAGCTGCAATGATAATCCCGACAGCGATGCTTCGTTCGATCATAAGCCTTGACATGATACCCTCTTTGGGGTTTCTCGGTTTTCTTTTTATAATGTCTTTTTCACCTGGCTCAAAGGCGAGAGCTACGTCCTGCAGACCGTTCGTAACAAGGTTGATCCAAAGCAACTGGGCTGCCACAAAAGGTATCGGTATTTCAAGAATCATGGACGCGAGAATGGAAATTATGGCTGCAAATCCCGTGGGGATGAGAAACATGGTAACCTTGCGTATATTGTCGAAAACTATCCTTCCCTCTTCAACAGCATGGAAGATGGAGGCAAAATTATCGTCAGTGATAACCATATCTGCTGCCTC
>JAEAMF010001888.1_pt1 | contig 13324 bp, 9 predicted proteins | sample 8958721 | NCBI WGS metagenome assembly JAEAMF01 (sample SAMN16933255, study PRJNA681124) | bioreactor sludge metagenome | isolation source: anaerobic bioreactor treating anionic surfactant - SDBS | place: India: Bengaluru | collected 2019-02-28
ACTCCTCGCGCAGCTTCTGGATGAGCAGGTTGTCGATGGCCGCCGGGACGTAGTCGGGGCCGACGTTGCGCAGGCCGTTCCAGGTCGCCTCTTTCCGGGAGCGCTCGATCTGGGCCTCGGTCAGGGCCCGGTTGAGCTGGCCCAGCCGGTCGATGACCGTCGTCTCGTTGTCGCTCAAGGCGACGATGTTGGCCTGGGCCTCATAGCCCTGGAGCTGGTTCTCCTTCTGCTGGATCTCGGCCTGGAGGCCCTTGATCTGCTCGGCCAGGAACGTCGTGGCCTGCTCCGTCGCGGCGTACTTCATGTTGATGTTGAGGTCGATGAAAGCGGCCGCCAGCTCGTTGACGATGCCGGCCGCCAGCCGCGGGTCGCGGGCCTCGAAGGCCACGTCGACCAGGCGCGTCAGCCGCACCGGCCGGACGCCCAAGCGGTCCAGGAACTCGTCGATGAGCCGCTCCCGGAAGGCGTGGTCGGCCGGGTCGGGGGCCTCTTTGCCGGCCTTGGGCCGGCCGGCGAACTCGGGGTTCTCATAAAGCTTGAGCCGCTCGATGACCGTGTCGGCCAGGCCCCGGCCGCTCAAGAGCTTGTACTGGGTCTGGTAGAAGTCGTCGCGCATGGCCTCGATCTGGAGGACCTGGTCGAACGACAGGATGTTGGGCTCCTTCTCGATCAGCAGCTGGGACTTGGCCGTGTAGACGGGCCGCTGGATGAAGGTCCAGAACGCGCCCAGGACGAACACGCCCAGGGTCACGGCCAGCACCGTCCGGCGCCGGCGCCAGAGACGGTCCCAGTACTCGCGGAGGTTGATCTCCTGGCCCTCGGCCACCTCGTAGTCCGCGAGCTGGATCTCGCTGCCGTTCTTCATCGGGCCTCGTCCTACCAGAAGCTCTCGGGCACGAAGACGACGTCGCCCTCCTGCAGGCGCATGTCCATCTTCTTGCCCCGGATGATGTCCTTGAGATTGACCTTGAACTGGACCTCGTTGCCGTTCGGGCCCTTGCGCTTGATGGTCACCCCCGACGCCTTCGAGCCCTCGGCCAGCCCGCCCGCGCCGGCGATGGCCTGGAGCAGCGTGATGCCCTCCGAGAACTTGGCCACGACCTGCCCGGGCTGGTTGACCCGGCCCATGACGAACACCCGGACCTCGCGGTCCACGGGCACGTTGATGACGTCGTTCGGCTCGATGGGCACGTTCAGGGTCTGGTTGCCGTTGACCAGCAGGTCCTTCAGGTCGATGACGATCGTCGAGGTCTGCCCGTCGGGGCCCTCGCGCAGGATGAAGGCCTGGTTGCCGGCCGTTTCGTCGAAACCGCCGGCCATAGAGATCATCTGCAGCAGGTTCCGGCGTCCCACCAGCTCGTAGCTGCCGGCGTTCACCACGGCGCCGATCACGGCCACCTGCTGGTTCTTGTATTCGCGGATGAAGATCGTCACCTGCGGATTCTTGACGTACTTGGCCTGCAGGAGCTCCGCCAGACGCTGGGTCACGCCCTCCTGCGTCAGGCCGCCGACCTCCACGCGACCCAGGAGCGGCAGGGTGATCGTCCCGTCCTCCGAGACCCGGACCGTCTGGCTCAGCTGTTCGACCTCGAAGACCCGGACCTCCAGCAGGTCGCCGGGGCCGATGCGGTAAGCCCGGACGAACTGGTCCCGGGCCTCCTGGGCCTGGGCCGGGGTTTGGGCGGCGGAACCGGCGCCGGCCGGAGGCGCGACCTGCGCTCCGAGCGCCAGCCCCAAGGTCAACACGGCGGCCGCGGCGGCGGCGAGCTTGTTCGGCACGTTCTTCATGGCGTCGGTCTCCGGCCTAGAACTCGTAGGTCAGGTTCAACCCGTAGAACATCCGTTTGTCGTCCTCGCCGTAGACGTTGGAGTCCCGGTTCCACCAGCTGAGGACCACGCCCAGGGCCGTGTTCCGGACGATCCGGAAATAGAGACCGCTCGTATGGATGTCGTACTTGTCGAGGCGGGCGATGGCCTCGCCCCCCTGCCCCGCCACGGGATAGCGGTTCTGGCCCCAGGAATAATCGTAATCGAGCCGCAGGAACGGCAGCGGATAGATCGAGGCCCCAACCGCGGGCCGGGTTTCGATGTAGTAGGCGTCGCCGTACCAGAGCGAGAACCGGACATCGCGAAGATAGCTGCCCCGGACCTGGAACATCCGGGCCAGGCGGACCGAGACGCGGGTGTCGCCGACGAAGCCGCTGTAGTCCGGGCTGTTGGGATTGCGGACATCGAACATCCGGTAGCCAAGACGGATCCGGCCCCGGACGCGGGTGCCGAGCTGGGAGAACTCGACGCCGGCCATGACCGCCCCGCTCTGGCCGTCGCGCAGGGTGGCCTGGGTGGGGAACTCGAAATCGAACCGGCCGTACTCGAGGTCGATGAAGAAGCGCCGGTTGGCCGATGCCTGGTAATAGCCGGAGAAGGTCGCGTACTGCTCCTGGCGGTTCAGCCGCTCCTGGACGTTCAGCCCTTCGCCGAACTCGACGCTCTCGTATTTGTAGCGGACGGTCCGGTAGCCCAGCGCGAAAGAGGTCTTCCAGGCCACGCGCAGCAGGACCGAGCCGCCCAGGCCCTCTTCCTTCCGGCGCGGCCGGATGTCGATCTCGGTGTTCCAGCGCTCCCGGGCGTCCGAATACACCCCGTCCAGGCTGAAGAAGGCGTTCTTGAGGTCGAGTTGGACGGCCCCGCTGAGGTAGTAGTTCCAGGACCGCTCCCGCTCGGTCTTGGAGTACCAGACGTATTGGGGCGAGCCGGTGGCCGTCAGGACCAGCCGGCGGCGGATGGGCAGGTAGACGGTCGCGGCCGGGCCGACCGTCAGGGTGAAGTCCTGGATCGGGTCGTTGGAGGAGTAGTAGACGTTGGTGTCGATGCCGGCGTTGGAGACGACGAGTGACGGCCGGATGGCGAACGGCCCGAAGTGCCAGGGGGCCTCGCTCATGGCCCGCTGGAGCTCCAGGCCCCGCCAGGTCTGGGCCCGCAGCGCGGCCGGGGCCAGGGCCAGGACGGCCAACAGCGCCAGGACGGCGAGGCGCGCCAAGGCGCGCCGGGGCGGGGCGGTCATGGGTGGACCTCCTGGTGGTAGCCGATGCCCATGTTCTTGAGGTGCTCGATGACGCGGTCGCGGTCGCCGTCGATGGCGGCGTCGATGATGCCCTTGAGGCCGAGCTCGCGGCCCTCCAGCTCCTCGGTGGCCGGGGCGATGAAGATGCGGTCGAACTTCGTCGTCCGGTTCTTCTCCTTCTCGATGAGGATCTCCTCGTAGAGCTTCTCGCCCGGCCGCATGCCGACGAACTGGATCTCGATGTCGTCCTCGCGCTGGCCGGACAGGCGGATCAGGGTCTTGACCATGTCGACGATCTTGATGGGCTCGCCCATGTCCAGGATGAAGATCTCGCCCCGCTCGCCCAGGGTGTTGGCCTGGATGATCAGCCGGACGGCCTCGGGGATGGACATGAAGAAGCGGCGGACCTCGGGGTGGGTCACCGTGACCGGGCCGCCCTTGGCGATCTGCTTCTGGAAGAGCGGGATGACGCTGCCCCGGCTGCCGATGACGTTGCCGAACCGGACGCAGGCGAACTTGGTCGCGCTGGTCTTGGCCACCTCCTGGATCAGGATCTCGCCGATCTTCTTGGTCGCCCCCATGACGTTGGTCGGGTTGACGGCCTTGTCGGAGGAGATGAACAGGAAGCGCTCGACGCCGGACACCCGGGCCGTGTCGATGAGGTTGTTGGTGCCGACGACGTTGTTGAGGATGGCCTCCCCGACGTTGAACTCCATCAGCGGCACGTGCTTGTGGGCCGCGGCGTCGAAGACGATCTCCGGCTTGTACTGGTCGAAGAGCGACCGCAGCCGGTCGGCGTTCATGATGCTGGCGATGACCGGATAGACCTTGACGCCCTTGGACTTGCCGGCCTTGAGGTCGTTGTCGATCTCGAAGATGCTGTTCTCGTCCTTGTCGAGGAGGATGATCTCGCTCGGGCCCAGGGTAGCCAGCTGGCGGCAGAGCTCGGAGCCGATCGACCCGCCGGCCCCGGCGACCAGGATGCGCTTGCCGCGGTAGACGGCGGCGACGTCCTCGAGATGCTGCTCGATCTGGAAAACGCTGCGGCCGAGGAGGTCGTCGATGTTGACCTCGCGGACCCGGGTGACCTTGACCCGGTCGTCGAGCAGCTCGAACAGGCCGGGCACGATGCGGGTCTTGAGGCCGGCCTTGACGCAGATGTCGGTGATGCGGCGCAGCTCCTTGGACGAGGCGTTGGCGATGGTGATGATGGCCTCGGTCAGGCCGAACTTCTTGGTCAGACCCGGGATCTGGGCGGTCGTGCCCAGGACCTTGAAGCCCTGGACCCGCTTGCCGCGCTGCTTGCGGTTGTCGTCGACGAAACCGATGATGGCCGTGTTCAGGTCGGTCCGGTTGACGAGCTCCTTGGCCACCATGTTGCCGGCCCCGCCGGCGCCGATCAGGATGGTCCGGGCGTGGGGCACGGCCCCGGCGCTGGTCCGCAGGCGCTCGCGGTTCTGGCCCTCGGTGTACAGGCGCCAGAAGATCCGGACACCGAGCGTGCCCAGGAGCGCGAACGTGAACTCCATGGCGATGATGCTCAAGGGGAGCCGGAAGACGGCCAGGGTGCCGGGCAGCTCGATGCGGGCGGCAAAGAGGAGGAGGGTGGTGGGCAGCAGGGCGGCGAAGATCCGGACGACCTCGTGGACCGAGACGAACCGCCAGATGGTCAGGTAAACGGAGAACAGGGTGAAGCTCAACAGGCGGACCAGGACGATGAACGGCAGGACCATGCGGATCTGTTCGCGGACCTCGGGCTGGACCGGGATGCCCTCGAAGCGCAGCACGAACGGGATGAGGACGGCCAGGCCGAAGATGACCATGTCGATGGCCATCTGGATCAGGCGCGACCAGGTCAGGGTGTGAAGGCGGGACCGGAACTTGCCCATCCTACTTGCCCCCTTCCAGGACCTGCCGCAGGACCCCGGCCACATAGTCCATTTCGTCCTCCCGCAGCGTCGGGAAGATGGGCAGGGAGAAGCAGCCGTTCCAGGTCCGTTCGGCGCCCGGGAATCCCCCGGGCTCCAACCGATATGTTTCCCGATAGTAGGTCATCCGGTGCAGCGGCCGGTAGTGGACCGAGGTGCCGATCCCCTCTTCGGCCAGGCGCTCGACGCAACGGTCGCGATCGACAGGGGCCCCGGGCCGGACGACGACCGGGAAGAGGTGCCAGGCGTGGTCCTCGAGCGGGCCGCGGACGACCGGCAGGTCCAGGTGGGGAATGCCGGCCAGGGCCCGCAGATAATGGCGGGCGCAGCGGACGCGCCCCCGGTGGAATTCGGCGGCCCTCTCGAGCTGGGCCAGCCCGACGGCGGCGTTGATGTCCGGCATGTTGTATTTAAAGCCGGGGGCGACGACGTCGTAGACCCAGCTGGGCTTGTCGGACTTGTAGCGGTCCCAGACGACGCGGTCGATGCCGTGCAGGCGCATGGTCCGGGCCCGTTGGGCCAGGGCGGCGTCGTTGGTCGTCAGCATGCCGCCCTCGCCGGTGGTGATGGTCTTGTTGGCGTAAAAGCTGAAGCAGGTCGCGTCCCCGATCGAGCCCACCGTGGCCGGGCCGCACTTCGTCGGGAAGGCGTGGGCGGCGTCCTCCACGACGCGAAGGCCGTGGCGGCGGCAGATCTCGAGCAGGCCCTCCTCCCCGTCCCGCCCGAGCATGGGCGCGGCCTGGCCCCCGTAGTGGACGACGACCAGGGTCTTCACGGCCGGATGCCGGCGGATGGCTTCCCGAAGGATGTCCGGGGTCAGCAGGCAGGTGCCGTATTCGACGTCCAGGAAGACGGGGTGGGCGTTCAGGTAGCGGACCACCTCGGCCGAGGCCGTGAAGGTCATGGTCGGCACGAAGACCTCGTCGCCGGCCTTGACCCCGGCGGCCTCGAGGGCCAGGTGCAGGGCGGAGGTGCAGGAATTGACGGCCACGGCGTGCTCGGCCCCGACGGCCTCGGCGAACCGGCGCTCGAAGTCCAGGGCCTTGGCCCCGGTCGTCAGCCAGCCGCTGGCCAGGACCTCTTTGATATAGGCCAGTTCGTTGCCGTCGCAGTCGATCCGGCAGTAAGGGACTTTCATGGGATACCTATGAATACACTTCAACCTTCAGGATTATGAAGCAATTATAAGCGACCCTCCCGGGGAAGTCCAGCCCGGCGGGAAATGGCCTCCCGGCGTTCAGGCGGGCCTGTCCGAGGGGCCCTTCAGGGTCATGAGGTATTCGTTCATGGCCCGGCCCTCGGGGGTGACGAAGCTGGCCGTCAGGCGGAACCCGAGCTTCTGGTAGAACTGGTTCACCCGGTCGTTGCCGTCCCGGTCGGTGGTCAGACAATACTCGAGGATGCCGCGCTCGGCCAGGGCCGCGCCGAAGCCCGTCACCAGGTCCCGGCCGAGGCCCTTGCCCGAGGTGCCGGGCCGGACGGCGATGGACATCAGGCAGGCCGGGGCCGCCGACTGCCGCGAGCGGCGGGACTGGCCCAAGGCACGGACCAGCCGGGGGATGATGGCCGGCCGCCGGGCCACGGCGCCCAGGGAGGCCCAGGCGAAGCGGTGGGCCCGGCTCTTGATCAGCTGCCGGTAGAAGTCCGCCTGATCGGTGACGCCGGCCACGAAGCCCTCGAGCCCGGCCTCGGTCTCCGCGACCAGGGCCACGCCGCGGGGATGGGCCAGGAGGCCTTCGTAAAGGAGGGTCAGGAAGCGCGGCCCGAGGAAGCTTAAAAAGAAGCCGCCGAAGCTCTCCAGGTGGATGCGGACGACCTCGGGCACGTCCGGGGGCGTCATCGGGCGGACCGGCATGTCAGCCTCCTCCCGCCCCGGCCGGGCCGAGCTGCCGCAGGCGGTACTGGCCGTATCCGGCCAGGCAGCCCAGGATCGGCAGCAGCTCCTTGGCGTCGTAGAGCACGGCGGTGGCCATGAAGAACGTGTAGATGAACAGGAGGATCTCGATGGCGAAATAGAGCTGCTTCGAGCCGTCCTCGGCGGCCGTCCGGTAGAGGCCGATGAAGCGGGAGAAAAGCAGGCCCAGGAAGCCCAGGAACAGGCCGCAGCCGACGATCCCGGTGCTGGCCAGGAGCTCGAGCGGGGTGGAATGGGCGTAGACGCCGAGCTTGCTGTGGCTCCAGAAATTGTCGAAGCCCACTCCGACGAAGAAGGTCCGGACGTTGGTCAGCCAGACCTCCACCGCCTCCCGGGCCAGCTCCATCCGGTTGGCGTCCGAGGCGTTCGACAGGCCGGCCAGGAGCTGCTGCATGCGGAAGAAGAACGGCGAGGTGTAGATGAAGTAGGCGGCCACCAGGATCAAGGCGGCCGAGGCCAGGACGATCAGGCCCCGTCGCAGCGGCGTCAGGTTCTCCCGCTTGAAGAGCAGCCGGGTCACGAAGAGGACCAGCAGGGCCAGGCCGATCAGTCCCTTCTTGGAGCCGGAATAATAGATGAGGACCAGCGAAACGCCGATGGGCAAAAGGTAGACCGCGCCCCGGAGGCGGTCCTTTTGGGCCCGCACCAGGAGCAGGATGGCCGCCCAGGTGATGATCAGGGCGAAGATGGCGGCCACGTTGGCGTTGCTCAAGGTGCCGGCGAAGCGGTCCTCCTCCGTGACCTGCCCCGTGACCTGCATCAGCCCGATCTCGCCCCGGTTCACGTAATAGACGTAAAGGACCGAGAAGACGAAGAGCCGCAGGGCCATGAACAGATCGGCGTCGGTCTTGATGAGCTGGGCGCAGGCCAGGGTGGCGGCCACGACCTTGAGCAGCGTCCCCAGGCTCGGGATGAAGCCCTCGCCGGCCCGGGGCCCGATGTAGTGGGTGAACGCGGCCCACAGGCCGAACAGGCCGTAGAGGCCGATCGAAGCCGGGATCTTGATCTCGAAGGACGCCAGCAGGTCGTAGAGGGCATAGCCGACCACGACGGCGCCCAGGAGCTGGGGGATGATCGAGAGGGCCCCCGAGGCGCTGCCGGTGAAGGCGGCGACGCTGAAAAGGTAGGTCCCGACGATGAGGCCGGGCAGACCGGCCTTCGGGTTAGCCGCGACGTCCATCGGTCCCTTTCAGCGCGGCAACGAAATCCTCGGCCATGAACCACTCCGGGACGAAGGCCCCCTCGTGCCAGACCATGTCCGCGTCCCAATAGCCGGGGCAGTCTTTGTAGCCGCTCTGCAGGAAGGCGTAGCTGATCTCGAGGAGCCGGGGCCGTCCCCCGTCGAACACGAAGTCGTAGGCCAGGCATTGGGCCCCGATCCGCCGGGTGAGATCGAAGGAGATCCTGACGGCCTCGGGATCGACCGCCTCCCGGGCGTGCTTGAGGACGCCGCTCCCCGAGGCCCGGAAATCGTTGGCCCGGACCATGCGGCGGATGCCGAAGGCCCGGTTCCCGATGACGACGATCCGGTTGTCGAAATCGTTGTCGGGCACGAAATCCTGGAAGTAGACGTAGCCCTTTTCCCGGGGCGAGTTCCGCTCCAGCTTGGTCGGCACGGCCAGCCGGGCCAGGCCCTTGCCGAGCCCGGACAGGGACCGCAGATTCCGATCCCGCTTGAGGTGCCACAGCCGGTCCATGAACAGGACCCTCCGGTTGATGGGCGGAAAGCCCCGGCCGAAGGCCCGGCGGACGAGGGCGCGGGCCTGGGCCTTCGTGCGGACCAGGACCACGTTGGACGAGCCGGCCCCGCGCCGCAGCTTGAACACCTTGGGGTAGGCGGCCTCCTCGATCCAGGCCAAGGCCTCGTCTTTATTGTAGCTGACGAAAGACGGCACCAGCGGCGCGCCCAGCCCTTCGAGAAGGTACTTCTGGCCGATCTTGTCGTCGTAGTGCCAGCAGGTCTTCCAATCGGGGAAGATCTTCTTCCCGGCCATTTCCAGGGACAGGGCCAGCTGCCGCGCCATGCGGGCCGCCCGGAAGTCCCAATGGGCCCAGTGCCACATCAGGCCGTCGCAGCCGGCGAGCCGGGCGACGATGTCGGAGGACAGAGCGTCGACCTGTTCGACCTCGATCCCCCGGCGGCGGAAGTATTCCAGCCATTGGTCGGAATAGCTGCCCGGAGTTGTGTGGACGGCGATCTTCATATTATTTCAGGAGCCTTTCGATGACGTCGCGGGCGGCCTCGGCGTGGGACTCGCAGCGGATCGAGTTCAGGATCCCGGCGTATTGCGCCTTGGTGACGAAAAGCCGGTCCAGCCCGAGCTTCGACAGGCCGGCGAAGGCCCGGTCGCCCCGAATAATGCGTAAAGGATTGAAAATATTAATGTAATAACGGGCATATTGATCAAGGAAGGCGTCCCATTCCTTGTTCAGCAGGCCCTCGTCGGCGATCGTCCGGCTGTAGCCCCGGACCTCCTCGAGGATGGCCGCGCCGCGCTCCCCTTCGAGCGCGGTCAGGGAGAAATCCGTGCGGGATTGGACGACGGGGGTGAGCTCCCATCCCGCCGCGCCGCCGCGCTCGAAGCGCAGGGCCAGGACCAGGCCCAGATACCACCAGTCATATTCGGAAGGCAGGGTGAACAGGAAATTGCCGAGGCTGTAGAAGATCGGACACCCGTGGTGGACCTCGAAGCCGCCGATGCAGTGCGGATGGTGCCCGACGATGGCCGTGGCCCCGTTCTCGGCCAGGAACCGGTACTGCCGGACCATCCGCGGGGTCGGATAATGGTAGTCCTCCTGGCCGCCGTGGATGACGACCAGGACCGCGTCGCAGGCCCGGCGGGCCTCGCGGACCTGGCGGACGTTCTCCACCAGGTCCAGAGCGTTGGCGCCGGCCCGGCCGGCCCGGGCCCCGGACCACTCGTTCTCGGCGAAGTTCAGGACGGCCAGGCGCAGCCCGTCCTTCTCCAGGACGAGGGGTTGGGCGGCCGCAGCCGCGTCGAGACCGGCCCCGACGGCACCGATCCCGGCGCGTCGCAGGTGTCCCAGGGTCTCCTCAAGGCCGGGGCGGCCGAAATCCATGATGTGATTGTTGGCCAGCGTGGCCGCATCCACGCCCAGGGCGGTCAGGACAGGCAGGATGGTGTCGGCGGAGGACCGGATGTGGGGACCGGTCTTCAGGATCCGGTCCTCGCTCCGTCCGGCGGTGATGGGGGCCTCCAGGTTGACGAGACGGCGGTCCGCCCCGGCGAAAAGGGCGGCCACGGACGGGTCCCAAAGCGTGCGGCCCCGGAAGCTGTCCGAAACATGCAGGTCCCCGGTGATCAGGATCTTCATCGATCTGGGGTCCAGTCTACCCCATAAGGGGGCTCCCAATCAAGGGTAGCGGGAGGCCGGCGAGGTCAGGCGCGGGTCTCTAGCCGGCAGAGAGGGCCCTGGCGAACCACGGAGCCGGGCGGCAGGTTCCGTCCGGCCAGCCGGACCTCCACCTCCCCTGCCTCGGCCGGCACTTCGAAGGCCAAGCCATGGCAATCCTCGGGCGCGAGGTCCTGGCGTCCGAACAGGGGGTCGTCCAGGCCCTCGATGTCGATGATCAGGCGGCCGGCCACGGCCCGGGAGGAATACATCAGGAACGTCCGCAGCCGCGTCCATTCGAGGAGCGTGGTCAGCGGCGCCACCCAGATCCGGCCGCGGTCGCGGTAGTCCCGAAGGCGCCGGAAGTTCCCGATGGTCCCGTCCTGAATGGGGAAGTTGCGCTCCACGGTCCAATGCGTGAACAGGATGCAGGCGCCCTGGGCCCGGCAGAGCCGCTCCAGGTTCTCCTCGCTGAAGAGGACCGAGGCGTCGAACGCTTTCGGGGAGTCCCTCAAGGCCACCGTGACCCCGGGCGGGGCGCCGGCCTTGCCGTAACAGCGCCGGAAGCGGTAGTACCGGGTCCCGTCGTCCATGGCCACCGGCTCGAGGATGGACGGACGGCCGCCGATCAAGGGTTCGGGCAGGACGATCTCGTTGGCCAGCTCGTCGCCCCCGGCTTCCAGCCAAACGTACCGCAGCCCGTTGGCCCGCAGGACGTCGTTGATGTAATAAGGGGAGCCGGGATTGTCGCCCTGGTACCAGAGCTGGCGCCAGACGATCGGGTAGCGGGTCCGGCCCAACAGGGGCCCGATGGCGTACCGGGCGACCTGGCGGGCCAGGCCGAAGAGCCTGTTGGGCCGCAGGGAATCCGGGCAGAGGCCGGACGGCGAGACCAGGGCGGAGTGGTTGATCCAGGTCTTGGGCTTGGGGACACCCTCGCTTTCGCACCAGCGGTAGAAGCTCTCGAGCAGGGGAAGCACCTGCTCCCGGCGATAATGGAGAAACCCGTGGAAGGCGTCGATCTGCCCGGCCCGAAGCCAGCCCTTGATGGCCTCGCAGGCGTTGCGGCCGTCGCTCTCGTCCTCGCGGAAGGCGCCGGACGCGGCGTCGAACCTGTACATGCCCATGCTGACGTCGTCCGCGATGAGGAAGAACGTGTCGGCCAGGTCCAGCCCCAGGCCCGGCACCCCGCCGGCGACGCGGTCATACCAGCGGCTGGCTTCGGTCAGCCCGAGCGTCTCCCATTCCGGTGTCCCGGGGCGGATGACGCCGGCGCCGCAGAACAAGGCGTGGATGGCCGAGAAGCGGCGAAAGCTGGCATTGTCGGTGTCCGAAGCCACGGTGGCCGCCGCTTCGTAAGGGAATGGGTACTTGCGGAGGCGGACCGCACCGGGGCCGTTCGCGTCCCCCGTTCCGGGTCCCGGAACGGCGCGGCCCGAGGATTGCCCGACTTTGCGTTCCGGAGCCATTTTTTGTATGATAACCGCCGCGTGCGGATTAATCAAGCCACTCGCCGCCGGCCCGGGGCCGCCGGCGGAACCACATGAAACAGTCGCATCTCATCGCCCTCAATACGGTCATCATCTGGGGCACGACCGTCCTCCAGGTCATCCCGCCGCTCATCCTCGTTCCCTTCCTGATCAAGGCCCTGGGCGACAGCGGCTACGGCGAATACACCATGATCTGGGCCCTGCTCATGGCCGTCGAACAGCTGGCCACCTCCCTGCAGGCCGGCGGGACCAAGTTCGGGGCCGCGGCCCTGGCCCAGGGCCGGATCGAAGAGGTCAACCGGGTCTTGAGCTCGACCTTCGTGTTCGCCGTCGGCCTGGCCGTCCTGGCCAGCCTGGGGGTGGCCGGGACCGCGGTCGCCAGCTTCAGCCAGACGAAGAGCATGATGGTCTCCCTGCTGATCGTCGGGGCCATGATGCTCTTCCTCATCCCCGGAACGCCCTTCGTGGGCATCATCCAGGCCAAGCAGCGGCATTTCGTCAACGCCATCGCCGGCATCGCGTCGCAGTACGCGGGCCTGATCCTGGCGGTGGCCTGGTTCCGCCTGGTCGGGCCCTCCGTCGAGGCCCTGATCGCCATCATGGCCGGGACCCTGCTGATGTCCCGGCTGGCCCAGGTCCCGGTCGCGCACAAGCTGGTGCCGGGCCTGAAGCTCCGGCTCCGGTCCTTCGACGCGGCCACGTTCCGGCGCATCTTCGGCTTCGGCACGGCGGTCATTCTCATGTCGCTCTGCCTGACCCTCAACTCGGCCGGCATCCGCTGGCTCTCGGGGCTGATCGTGTCGACCGCTTTCGTCGCCCACCTGGCCATCATCCTGATGCCGGGCACGATGATGTCCCAGGTCGTCCTGGCCATGACCATCACCGTCATGCCGGCCACGAGCGCCTTCGACGCCTCGAACGACCGGGGCATGCTCCGCGAGCTGTTCCTGCGCTCGACCCGCTATGTCGTCCTGATCGTCTCGGCCGGACTGCTGGCCGCCTACCTGCTGATCGGCGACCTCCTGCGGCTGTGGGTCGGCCCGCAGTACATGTTCCTGGGCGTCTACACCCTCGTCTACCTGCTCGGCGTGGCCATCCAGATGTCGTCCTCGTGCGCCCACCAGATGCTCAAGGGCCTGGGCCTGCTGCGAAAGGTCCTCGGGGCTTACATCCTGGGCATGCTGGTCATCCCCTTTTCGGTCTTCCTGGCCGTCAACGGCCTGTGGCATTCGCCCTACTGGGCGGTCTCGATCGGCTTGCTCCTCGGCAACCTGACGGCCGGGGTCCTGCAGCTCCGGGCCTGCGTCCGGGCCGTCGGGATCGACGCCCGGGAGTTCGTCGGCCGGGCCTTCCTCCAGCCCCTGGCGCCGGCCGCGGCGATCGGGGGATTGACCGTCGCCTTGCGGGCCCTGGCCGGCCCGGGATCGTTCGTCGTGCGCCTGGCCGTGGCGGCCGCGGCCGTCGGCCTCGTCTTCGGAAGCTTCTATGTCCTGCTCGTCGGCCCCCAGGAGCGGCGGCTGTTCAAGGAATTCCTGCACATGCTCAAGGGACGGCTCGGCGGCGGTCCGGCCGC
>JAEAMF010001901.1_pt1 | contig 13272 bp, 10 predicted proteins | sample 8958721 | NCBI WGS metagenome assembly JAEAMF01 (sample SAMN16933255, study PRJNA681124) | bioreactor sludge metagenome | isolation source: anaerobic bioreactor treating anionic surfactant - SDBS | place: India: Bengaluru | collected 2019-02-28
TCCACAACAGCCCATTGCGCGTAGCCTCTATGCAGATCTGCTTGCGGGAAACGAGGAAATCCTTCATGTGAGGATGAAAGGAGGTGTTGATTCCTTTATTGAGAATTGGCCGGCGTTTCGTGAGACGACGCAGAAAGAAGCGGCACGCCTCGAACATGCTCTTGATTTTGATGCAAAGGCACTCTCCCTACTCTTCTCACAGCGCAGTTACGGACCGCGCACACGCCCCTTTCAGTCCGACCTACGTCCTGCGGAGACGCACACCTACCGTCCCATTTCCAATGAACTTAAGGAAAGTCTTGCAAATGAGTGGTTGCAATATGGAAATGCCATGACTCGTTATGTGGATGAAATCGATGATGTGACGGACCGGCCGAGCATTTTCAGCTGGATGCATCTGATTTCGCGCGATGGCGACGGAGCACTCGATAACCTGCTTGTGAAGTGCGGAGGGGCGATGGCAAAGCTCGATGATAAGCTCACAGAATTCTGTTGGTACATTCCTCGGATGGCCGCAAAGATCACGGGACTCGAAGGCTGGCTCGTTCACACCAGTGACCATGCGAAGAAGGCAAAGCTCACCGCGATAATCGCGGAACTTCGCGCGATGAAAGAGGGAATAGAAAAAGTGAAGAGTATCTACGAGTCTTTTCGTAACAAGCACCAGCAAAAGCTGCAGAACATTCGGCAGGATATTCAATTGCTCAAGCAGTTGCGGGCTGTTGCCTCCGCTGACGATCTCTCCGTAACGGTGCACCCGCCCGAATTCCCGCCCGAGCGGGAGCTCGGAAATTTGGCTGCCTATGTGACGAGTCTCGGTACGGAGTACAAGAAAGCAAAAGAAGAATTCGATCGGGCAAGCGGTGCTGGAGATGTTCCGAAGTTGGTAGCGGCAAACAAGCGTCTCAATGAGGCGAAGAACCGCATTATCGGGGTGAATCTCTACATCCTTGCCGTCATGAGAACGGAACACGTCCCGGCGCTTGTGACAGGTATCAAGGAACTGCAGAGCGATCTGAATACCAGCACAGGATTCAACATTGCGCAGGAGCATCGCTTCAATGAAATGGCATTTGCCCCTCTCGGTTGGATAGAAGGTTTGGCGTGGACAGGAGGCATCGGTGCAGTGTCGTATGGTATCGGTGGGCGGGGCGGAGCCATGTGGCTGTTCCAAAACCCACTGGCAGCGCGCGGTGCTCCTGTTTGGCACCTCGGGAAGAGAGTCCCTGGTTTTGGCATGTTACAGGGTGCAGGTGAGACGGTGTTTCGCATTGCCAACGGTCCAGTCAGCCTGGCAGATCGCCTTCTTGTCACGGGACCTGCGAAGGCAGGTGCCGGGTTCTATCGGGGCAAAGGATTCCTCAATAGGCTGGCCCGGTTTGCTGGGGGTATTTGAGCGGTGCTTTTCGCCCGTCAATTACGTCATTCGAGCGGAGCAGGCTCCTTCTCAAAAAAGAGGTGGATGCGGCAAGGACCGCACTGGAGAATATGAAGAGAGAGATCATCGCGGTACGAGCGCAAGCTGCTCGGGACATTGCAGCAGCAGGGAGAAACGGACGAGAAGCTGGCAGAGTTGCGGCGGAGGCGCGGGCGAGTGCCATCATCGCTGAAAAAGAGGCGAAGCTGAAGCAGCTGACGTCCAACCATCAGGCAGCTTTGAGAAAAATTGCGGTGCTCGAGGCTCAGCAGGTCGAGTCAAAGGCGCTGGAAGGATTGCGTGTTCGCTTGCTGGCACTGAGTGATGAGTACGATGCCATAAAAAATGCGAGGAATATGGATCCTCGCCTCCGGCAAATGCGACTAGCAGAGCTTGAAGAGCGAGCAATTCGTTTCCAGGAGGATCTTGCTCGTGTGGGTGGGAAGGAATATCAAGCACTTGCTCGCGTTCTCTTCCCAGAGGCAAGCGATCTCCAGCTCGAGCTCCTTCGCCGCGCACATGCTCATGGCGGTCCCCGACCGGCCAGTGGGAAGTGGCCGCCGGCAGTTCTGGAGCAGAAGATGAAAATCCTCCGCGGCATCGATCCCGCCACGGGCGCGCCCCTCAACATCAACGGGAGACCAGTGGCTGCGGCCGAAGCCTTCGGCGACGAGGCGGTGAAGGCGCTCCGCGTGGGGATGGCGGGGGAAACGGCTGTGCTGGAAGCGCCGGCCGGGGCGGCAGAACGAGCGGCTTCTGGCCTCTCCGAAATTGCGAAGCAGTACAGAGGGGCCGCGCGCGAGGCCTTTGATACTGCGGCAAACCGTTGTGCTCAGCTCGGTCTCAATGCCGACGAAGCCGCGAACGTCCTCTCCCACACCCCTACCGTCCGCTGGCTCTCCGAGGTGCCGGAGGATCTCCTCCGACAGGTGAACCTGCCTGCGGGACCTGCGCGGATCGCCGCTCTCAGGAGGATCGGTTCCTTCGTGCAGGGTATGGAGGGGGCGGGGCATGCCCTCGATGTGCGGATTCTCCAGCTCGTTGCGGAATCCCCCGTCCAGGATGTCCATCCGCTGGTGAAGATCGCCCGCAGCGCTCGTCTGGGGGGTGACGCCGAAAAGATCGCCCGGGCCATGCGGCAGTTCAATGAGTGGAAGGGTGCTGGCCCTGTTGCGCGCAATCTCGCGCGTCTCGGAGTGGCCCTCGAGTGGATGGCGGTGTGTTTCTCTGCAGAAGAGGCCCTGTCGGCGACGGAGCGCATCAATGAACTCAAGGCGTCCCTCGATGAAAAGATGCGGAAGGCGAAATTCACCTTCGATGAGGGTACCGGTCAGTGGGTGCATCCCTCCGGGGCCAGACTCGAGGTGAAAACCTTTGAAAAATCCCTGGATGAACTCAATAATCCGGCATGGACGCGTGTGGGTGTGGATAGTGCCAGTGCTCTCGCGAATACGGCGGTACTTGTCATCAATCCTGCGCTCCTCCTGCACCCCGCCGGATGGGTGGTGGCAGGGGTACAGATTGTCGTGCATGGTGTCATCACCACGTGGGAGCAGACACAGAATCGCGCGTTCCTCGAGAACATCCCCATGCCTGTGCTCGCGCTCCTGGGAACGGGCAAGCCGACCGGGATGGGCGAGGCGGACGTCATCGCCGAGCACTCCAATAGCATGATCTCGGACCTGTGGGTCAACGAGTACATCAATGGTGTGCGCGGCCTCGACCAGAAGGACCTCATCCGCAAGAAAGCCTTTATGGCAGTGCTCTATCGCGAGCTCCTTGGATTGCAGGGCCCCCATGCCGATCTCTTCGCCGATATCGTTGGTGAAGAGGATCCCATCGCCTTCTTCAGTGAGAATGGCACGCTCTTCCGCGAGGATTTCGAACGGTTCTTCCGGCCGTATCTCGCCGTGCGTCTCTTCCAGCGCTCCAACGACGGAGGAGTGCAGTGGAGCGACTTCAAGGATCTCCGGACGGATGAAGGGTGGTTCGATCTGGAGAACGTGACGGACACGGATATCCGTATCGCGGCGCGGGAGGCTCTGGTCCTCTATGCCCAGCATCGACGCGAGCTCACGGCGCGCAAGCAATCCGCGAATCCGGCAGCCGTTTCCGGTGGACCGATCGACTCTCTCGCGGATTTGCGGGCGAGGTCTGCTGCGCAGTTTGATTCTGAGCGTCGCTCCTCCACCGAGCGCGTCTTTGGGAAAGAGCTTGGTTCCCTGTCTTCCCTTTCAGGCGGGCGGACGTACGCGCTTGCCTTGGTGCAGGATCTGTACAAAAGAGTGGGTGATTTCTACGAACGCCATCCACGGATTATGACGCGTGGTGAATCCTGGAATAAGGTAAACGTCGTTCCCGCTGAGTACCGCAATGCCACGCGGGCTGAGCTCATCAAAAGGTACCCTGACCTCTTCCGCGTCGAGCTTCCTGAGGCGATTCGACAAGAGCGCTCCGGGGCGTCTGTGGAGATGTCTTCCCTGCCGTTCCTTCTCTTCGAACGGGAAGAGCACGAGGAACTCGATCGCTCGAACTTCGATGCCTACCTCGGCATGCTCAAAGTGATCGATGCGGATCTCTACCCCATGACCCGGAGCATCCAGTTCCCCCAGGCGCATTACGAACATCTCATGACTGCGGAGTATCTCTTCCGCCAGCTCTCACGGGTTCCCGCGCTCGATTCCGATGGCTCGCTCCGTCGGCAGATCTACCGCATGCGCACTCTGAACTGGGAGCCTCATGGATTCCTGGAACTCGGCGACCCCGCGAATGTGCAGCGCCAGGAGGTGTTTCAGACGTTCACCCAATCCCTCCGCAATCGCATCCAGTGGCTGGAGGAGAGGCGCTATGCGTTCTGCCCCGTCGAGCGCAGCAAGCAATCTCTGCAGGTCGTCTCTCTCGGCTATCACGAGTATCTGACTCACACGAAGTCCCCGCAACTCCATGTCGTGGTTCCGGGACCATCGGGGGAGATGCGGGAGCAGCTCTTGGACTTGGGCGGGGAGAGGCAGAAGCAGTTTTCACTTCCCGGTATGGGCACTGTCGTTGCGGAGAGGGTTGGTGATGAAGTGACATGGAGAATTGAGGGGCAGCAGGAAGGAGCGAAGTTCTATGTATTTGAACAGAATGCCGCAGGCATCGAGCAGCCGGGCAGCTGGGTCACGATTGAGCAGCCGCCGGATCTTCCCGAGGTTGTTCCTCCCGGTCAGGATTTCTTCATCTATCCGCACGGGTACTTCCGGGCACGTCTCGAGCTTGCCGACGGCCGCGTGATTGAGGCCGATTATCTTCAGGACAGTCAGTGGAACGACGTGAAGTCCCGCATGGATCCGTACGTGACGATTCGGGCAGTGACAGATACTCCCCAGACTCGCATTCAAGGCAGTGCCTTCGGCGAACAGACATGGGCGAATGAGAAGAAACAACTGATTGCCAGATGGAGAAAAATAACCTATGGGATGGGCTTCCAGATCAATGATCGCAGCATGGTGAAGCGTCTCATCCTGACCGCTCCGGGCACGACGCGCACAGGTGAGCGGACCATCCTCGATATTGCTCGTTCCCCGCGGATGGAGCATCGGGGTCTCCTTCCCAAGAAGGGGGAGATTCGGCAGGTAGCCCTTCCCGAGAAGGGTGATGTCGGCAAGGTTGGCAGCCTTGATCTCCATCAGAACGCTCTGAAGTATCCCCGCCATTTTTTCAACGTGGAACTGACGCTCTGGGATGGGAGACGCGTTCGTGGGACGAATACGTCGCCGGAGCAGCTCATTCCCTATCTTGCCCTGCTGCCACGCTCCGTTGGCACCAATTTTGTGATTGGTACAGACCTGCTTCCAACAGGGGTACCGAAGGATGTGAGCAAACGCGGATGGACATTCGTCCTGAGAAACCGGGAGGCTGTTCGCGGAATGGATGTGCACTACATTGATGATGAAACGGGACGGGAGAGCGGCACGCTCCATGTAGATATTGTGCAGCCGCCGTCCTCTGTCGCCACCGCGGAATGACCGATTCCCGTGGGCTTGCGACTTGACTCCCCTGCCCCGTTCCCGTACCGTTCCGGGGCTTTTCTATGCCTATCACCTCTTCTGCCACTAAGGCGATGCGACAGGCGGCCAAGCGCAGGGCTGCGCGGCGGCCGGTGAGCACGTACCTCAAGACCATGCTCCGCAAGGTGTCCGATGCTGCGAAGGCGGGGAAGAAGGACGAAGTGGTGAAGCTCCTGCCGCAGGTTTACAAGTCCATCGATATGGCAGCGAAGAAGCACCTCATTCACCAGAATAACGCCGCTCGCAAGAAATCCCTGGTGGCGCGCCTCGCCGCGGGCCTGAAGAAGTAGCTGTGGCACGCATCCTCGCACTGGACATCGGCACCCGGAAGACCGGCGTGGCTTTTGCGGACGAGTCGGTCGGCGTGGCGCTGCCGCTCGCGACTCTCCGCCACGATTCTCCGGAAGATCTCCTCGGACAAGTGCTCTCTCTCATGGAGGAGCGGAAGGCGGAACGCCTGCTCGTCGGACTCCCCCTCCTCCCCTCGGGAATGGAAGGAACACAGGCGAAGCTGGTGCGAGAAGTGGTGGGGAAATTGGAGGCGGCGGGGGTCGCCGTGACGCTCTTGGATGAGCGCTACTCAAACCCGCGCGAGAATCGTCAAAATGATGATGTTTATGCTGCCTGGAACCTCCTAAATGCCTTTCTGGGAAAAGAGGAGCGAGGTGTTTGACATAATTATGAAAATGATTAAAATATCATCCTTTGGCTCTTTGAACACCATCGTTTTACCCACGCAGCCGCGGTGCATCGGGACTTCGGGTGAAGTATCACTGCGACGGTGAACGGATAGAAAATGCTGTTGCGTTTCTCTGACTTGCAGGCCAAGAGAGAGAAAGCAATAACTTCTCTCTTCCGTCCACCCAATCCAATACGGCATCTTTTGTCTCTGTCAATGTTGTGGTAAAACGAGGGATGTTCTTTCCCCCGCCCTCATGCCCTCCCCCGCGACGCAAACTCCCTCCCCTCAGCAGCACTCCGCCCAGAGCGGCCAATTCGCGCTGAATCTCCAGGAGTTGCTGGATAATCTGTTTCTTGTTCTCACGGAGAAAGAGGCGACCGTTGTCAACAAACGTTTTGCGTTGCAGGGGCACCAGAAGCAGACGCTCGAGAAGATCGGGAAGCACTTCAACGTGACCCGCGAGCGCATCCGCCAGATCGAATCTATCGCGCTCTCTAAGCTCAAGCGGACAGTGCGGACGACGAAGCTCGATGAGGTCAATGAGATGGCAAAGGGCATCCTCCGTCTCAATGGCGGGCTCATGCGGGAGGACGAGTGCATTACGGCGGTGCTGCGCAGGATTCAGGGCAGTTCGGCGGTGGACGGATCGGTTCTCCGCCTCTCCTTCTCCATCGATGCGGAAATGGTGCAGGGCACGCGGAGCAACACGTTCGTCCCCTTCTGGCGCCTCGAGTCGCTCGCCATGGACGATATTCTCCTCATCGTGAACAGCATCGTGCGGATTCTCAAAAAGCGGAAGGCCTGCATGCAGGCGGACGAGCTCGTCTCGGCCATTCAGGCGATGAACCTCTTCGAGGGGCGCGTCCCGAGCCGCGAGCTCATCCTCTCCTGCCTCAAGATCGACGACCGGCTGAAGGAGATCCCGGAGGGCTGGGGTCTCACGGAATGGCGCTTCGTCCGACCGCGCTCCATCCGCGACAAGGTGGAAATCATCCTGAAGAAGTCCGGCGAGCCGCTCCACTTCATGGAGATCGCCAACCGCATCCGCGAGGCGCACTTCGACCACAAGAATGTGACGGTGCAGGCGGTCCACAATGAGCTCATCCGCTACCCGCAGTTTGTCCTCGTGGGCCGCGGTCTCTACGCACTCAAGGATTGGGGCTACGAGCCAGGGACGGTGGCGGACGTGATCGAGCGGATCCTCAAGGAGAAGGGGCCCCTCTCGAAGAAGGAGATCATCGCCGAAGTCGGCAAGCAGCGGACGGTGAAGGTGGGGACCATCAGCCTGAACCTTCAGAAGATGCCCTACTTCGTCCGCGTGGGTCGCGCGGTCTATGCGTTCGACCAGGCGAAGAAGAAGTGAGGCTTTCCTTGATTTCGATGAAAAGAGGTCCGCGGGGGCCTCTTTTTGAGGGCAGGAAGGTAAGGAAAGCAAGGAAGGTAGAGCGGAGGAAGAGGGGGGATGTGCGTGAATGTTCCTTGCATTCTCCCGCCGGCACTTCGAGAATATCCCTCATGCGCAGGTCTCCTCTTCTTTTCCTCCTGCTTGTCTTCTCTTCGCTCGGGCTGACAGCCTGCGGGGAGAAGCCCCTCCCCCCTCCTCTCCCCGCGGGGGAGCAGACCGTGAGCGGGGTCCTCCTCCCCGCGGAAATCTCCCTCTTGCGGCGCGGGACGCACGTGCTGCGTGTTCAGGGGAAGGAGACCTACTTCGTCGAGAGTTCCGTCGTGAATCTTCGCTCGCTTGAGCAGCGGGAAGTCGTCCTGAAGGGCACGCTCGAGGAAAATACCGATCCGGAGATGCTCCCCGTGCTCGTCGTGCGAGAGCTCGTGAGTTCCGTCGATCGCACACGCGCCTGGGATCTCCCGTCGCTCGGCCTCTCCTTCCGTGCGCCGCTCTCCTGGAAGATGACAGAGGAAGGCAGGCAGGTGCAGTTCTCCCTCGAAGGACAGGAGAAGCCCATCCTCATCCTCTCGAAGGAGAAGTGTGAGGAGTTTCCCCCCCCGCCGGGAGTCCCCGATGTCATCGCAGGGTACCGTGCAGAGCGGACGGGGAATGCGGAGAACGGGGATGAGCGGATGGAGGTTCTCGTCGAGGGGACGCTCTACACCTTCCTCTTCACCCCGGGGAATACGGAGAAAACTTCGGAACTCACGAGCGATCTCAGGGGGGTCTTCGCTTCCCTCGCGTTTCACAGGGGGGGGAGCGGCTCATCGATGTCCTCCCAGCAGACCGGATCGGGAGCTGGCATTCCCTGTGGTGGTCCTGCAGGCATCCTCTGTCCTGCCGGCCAGTACTGCTCCATCACGGACTTTCAGGAGAACATCGGGCACTGCCGTCCTGTCCGTTAATTCATTGGGAGGGAGGAGGGATTTTCGCATTGTGGAATATGGGTGTACGATAATACACCACCATCAAGGTGTACGCCAGGCAATGCAATATTTTTGACCGAATCGCGCATCGGTCCTTAGAGTGGTGCACATCCTCACACCTTTCTCATCCCCTTCCCTTTCCATACTATGACGAGAGTAGCCGATTCAAAAGAGACCATGCAGACTGCCAAGCAGGAGAATACCCATCGCTCCACCGCTCATCCCCGCGAGGAAGCCCTCGCCTCTGCGCTCTCGCAGATCGAGAAGCAGTATGGTGCCGGTGCCGTCATGCTCATGGGCGAGGAGCATGTCGTGAAGATCGAGACCGTTCCATCCGGTTCCATCTCCCTCGATATCGCCCTCGGCGGTGGCATCCCCAAGGGCCGCATCGTCGAGATTTACGGACCGGAGTCCTCCGGCAAGACCACGCTCGCGCTCCACTCCATCGCGGAGGTCCAGCGGCGCGGCGGGCGGGCTGCCTTCATCGACGCGGAGCACGCGCTCGACGTGCAGTATGCGAAGAAGATCGGCGTGAATATCGACGCGCTCCTCGTCTCCCAGCCCGATGACGGCGAGCAGGCGCTGGAGATCACGGAGACGCTCGTGCGCTCCGGCGGGATCGACATCATCGTCATCGACTCGGTGGCGGCTCTCACGCCGCGCGCGGAGATCGAAGGCATGATGGGTGACAGCCACTTGGGCCTTCAGGCGCGCCTCATGAGTCAGGCCCTGCGCAAGCTCACCTCCATTGTGAGCAAGACGAGCTGCTCGGTCATCTTCATCAACCAGATGCGCATGAAGATCGGCGTCATGTTCGGCAACCCCGAGACGACGACCGGCGGCAATGCGCTCAAATTTTATGCTTCTATCCGCATCGACGTGCGCCGGATCGACAAGATCCTCGAGAAGGGCGAGGGCGAGCAGGAGATCGTGGGGAACCGCACGCGGGCGAAGATCGTGAAGAACAAAATCGCGCCCCCCTTCCGGCAGGCGGAATTCGACATCCTCTACGCGCGTGGCATCAGCCAGGAGGGTGATCTTCTCGATTTGGGGATCAAGTACGGCATCCTCGAGAAGTCCGGCACGCACTTCCGCTATGGCGGGGAGTCCATCGGGCAGGGCCGCGAGCAGGCGCGCCTCCACCTCATCGAGAATCCGAAGCTCGCGGAGAAGCTGGAGAAGGAGATCCGGAAGGCGGCGGGCATCGAATAGTTACAACGGGGATTCATCAACCCCGGCTGTAGTATCATTCCACGCAATGAAAGAACTCTTCTCCGGACACGGGTGGCGTGTCACCCTCGATGAGGCGGCGCTCCCGGACGGGCGCATGAAGAAAGCGGCACGCGTCCACTCCGCGGACACGGTCGTCATCCTTCCGCTCGTACAGCCGGATAGGGTCGTGATTCTCCGCGAATTCCGCCCGTTCTGGGGCTGTTATGTCTGGATGCTGCCGAGCGGCAAAGCGGACAAGGAAACAGACATCCTCGCAGCTGCGCAGCGGGAATTGCGGGAGGAGACGGGCATGCGGGCGGGGAAGATCACGCCCTACGGGACGTGCTACTACCGCGACACCATCGCCTATACCTGCCATTTTTTCCTCGCGGAAGACCTCGTCGCCGACCCTCTGCCGCGGGACGCCACGGAACTGATGGAAGTCCATACTCTGCCGATCGACGAGGCCATACAGCGTGTCGTGACCGGTGAACGGTCCCATGCGGCCAGCGGGAATTTGCTCCTCCGCTATGCGCGGGAGCACGGCTTCTAGCTCTTTCCACATTCCGTCCACATTTCCTCCTCGCAAGGCGCACTACTCGTGAAGCCCTTCAAGGGAGATTGGTTGCTCGAACCAGGTCGTCAACTACAATGCGGCCCCATGCCTGCGACGCTTATCGAAACCCAGCCGCACTCCATCGAAGCCGAGCGCACCGTGCTCGGGGCACTCCTCGTGGATCCGGATGCCATCATCAAGGTGAGCGACTTCCTCCTGCCAGCGGATTTCTACGATCCGGTGTACCGCGAGGTTTACCAGGCAGTGCATGATCTCTACCAGGCGCACGAGCCCATCGACTTCATCACCGTCTCGACGAAATTGAAAGGGAACCAGAAGGTGGAGTCCTCCGGCGGCAGTGCCTTCCTCGCGGAGGTTGCTTCGGATGTGCCCACCTCCTCGCACGTCTACCAGTACGGACAGATCGTGAAGACGAAAGCGGTGCATCGCCGCATCATCGCGGCAGGCCAGAAGATTATGGGGTTCGGCTTCGAGGAAGGGAAACTCGTTCCCGAGCTCCTCGATCAGGTGGAGAAGACGGTGTTCGAGATCTCGAACATGTACCTGAAGGACAAATTCGTGCACATCCAGGAGATCCTGGAGGCGCGCTACGAGCGCTTTGCGGAGATGCACGAGTCCAAGGATGAGGGTACCACCAAGGGCGTGCCGACCGGCTTCCATGCACTCGACCAGAAGCTCTCGGGCCTGCAGCCCTCTGACCTTGTGGTCATCGCGGCTCGTCCCAGCATGGGGAAAACCAGCCTCGCGCTGAATATCGCGCAGAATGCCGCTATCCGCTCCGGGAAGACTGTAGGCATCTTCTCGCTCGAGATGAGCAAGGAGCAGCTCGTGGACCGCCTCTTCGCCTCGATGCTCGGCGTGGATTCCTGGAAGCTGCAACGCGGCAAGCTCGATGACAGCGACTTCCAGAATATGGGGCCGATCATGGATGAACTCAACAAGGCGAACCTCTTCATCGATGACTCCGTGGCCTCCACCATCCCGGAACTCCGTGCGAAGGCGCGGCGTCTCCAGATGGAGCACGGGCTTGACCTGCTCATCATCGACTACCTGCAGCTCATGAGTACGGGCAACGTGAGCTACGCCGGCAATCGCGTGCAGGAGATCTCGGAGATTTCCCGCTCACTGAAGCAGCTCGGACGCGAACTCCGCGTGCCGATCCTGGCACTCTCCCAGCTCTCCCGCGCGGTCGAGAGCCGTCCGGGCAATATTCCGCAACTCTCCGACCTTCGCGAGTCGGGCTCCATCGAGCAGGATTCCGACGTGGTCCTCATGATGTATCGCGAGGACTACTACGAGGAGGACAGCGACCGCCCGGGCATGACGGACATCTACATCCGCAAGCACCGCAACGGCCCCATCGGACGCGTGGAGCTCCTCTTCAAGAAGGAGCAAATGCGCTTCTACGACGTGGACAAGGTTCATACAGCTTCCTGATGCAGGTTTGTGTGGAGGGGATTCCGGCGCTAGGCTGTCCCTATGCCCGTCGCCTTCACTCCCGTCCGGCCGGAGATTTCTCTCATGGCTATTCTCGTGTACGCCGTGGTCGCCTTCGTGATGGGCGTCTCGCTCACCCCGTGGTACGCCTCTTTTCTCCGGCGCCACCGCATCGGAAAGCAATTGCGCAAGGAAACCGTGGATGGGTTCGTCCCTGCAGTCTTCACGAAGTTCCACCAGGGCAAGGAGGGCACACCCACGATGGGTGGCGTCCTGATCTGGGGCTCCATTCTTCTCACCATTTTCCTCTCCCGCGCTCTCTCCTACTTCGGCTTCGTGGAGAATTCCCTCCTCCAGCGCGGGCAGGTCTACCTGCCGCTTTTCATGCTGATCTCCTTCGGCTTGCTGGGCGCGCTCGATGATTACCTGAATATCCGCTGCATCGGGAGGAAGCGGGGGCTCAATTGGCTCCCCAAGATGCTGACGCTCCTCCTCCTCTCCACGGCGGGAGCGCTCTGGTTCTACCTCAAGCTCAACTACAACTCCATTGATGTCCCCTTCTATGGCCTGGTTACTGTGGGGTGGTGGTACATCCCCATCTTCATCTTCATCATCGTGGGGACCGCGAATGCCGTGAATGTGACGGACGGGCTCGACGGGCTCGCGGGCGGCCTCCTCATCCTCGCCTTCGGTTCCTTCGCCATCCTCGCCTATCTTCAGGGGCTCTTCGTCCTCTCGGCCTTCTGCGCCGTCACCGTCGGTTCGCTCGTCGCCTTCCTCTGGAACAATGTGCCTCCGGCGCTCTTCTTCATGGGGGACACCGGTTCCCTGGCGCTCGGAGGGGCGCTCGGCGTCATCGCGCTCATGATTGATCATGTCCTCGTCCTCCCGCTCATCGGCTTCATCTTCGTCATGGAGATGCTCTCGGTGATCATCCAGCTCACGAGCAAGCGGCTCCGCGGCGGGAAGAAAGTCTTCATTGCCGCACCCATTCACCATCACTTCGAGGCGCTGCAGTGGGGGGAGAGCAAAGTGACGATGCGCCTCTGGATTATCGGCGGCTTCTTCGCCTTCCTCGGAATCATTGTAGGTCTTGTGGGCTAAAAAATGGCTTCCTGAAGCCAGGTTTCGCATCCTCTTGTCAGGGAGTTTCCGTTGAGTATCATCAATCTATGTTACGCATAGCCATTAACGGATATGGACGCATCGGTCGGGTCGTTCACCGCCAACTGCTCACCCGCTATCCGAACGATGTTGAAGTGGTCGCGATTAACGCGTCCAGCGACGCCGCCATGCGCCGTTATCTCCTCAAGTACGATACGCTGCACGGGCGCTTCGATCGCTCCGTGGAAGTGGCCGGCGAGAACCTCGTGATCGAGGGCAAACCCGTTTCCGTGGTGAAGGAGAAGGATCCTGCCAAGTGCCCCTGGAAGGACCTGAAGGTGGATGTGGTCATCGAGGCCACAGGCAAGTTCCGCACGAAGGAGAAGGCGCAGGCACACCTCACGGCAGGCGCCAGGGCCGTCAT
>JAEAMF010001902.1_pt1 | contig 13259 bp, 13 predicted proteins | sample 8958721 | NCBI WGS metagenome assembly JAEAMF01 (sample SAMN16933255, study PRJNA681124) | bioreactor sludge metagenome | isolation source: anaerobic bioreactor treating anionic surfactant - SDBS | place: India: Bengaluru | collected 2019-02-28
CTGCTCAACGAGGTACTGGCGGACGAGCTGACCGCCATCAGCCAGTACATGGTGCACTCGGAAATGTGCGCGGCCTGGGGTTACGGCAAGCTGCACGAGATGGTCGAGAAGCGGGCCGTGACCGAGATGAAGCACGCGGAAGAGCTGATCGGGCGCATCCTCTTCCTCGAGGGCAAGCCCATCGTCAGCAAACTCAACGCGATGCATATCGGCGCCGACGTTGAGAAGCAGCTGCAAAATGACAGGGGCGCCGAGTTCGGTGCGATCAAGGCCTACAACGCGGGCAGCAAGCTGGCCGCCGAGCAGGGCGACTATGGCACTCACCAGCTGCTCAATGGCATCCTGAAGGATGAGGAAGCGCATATTGATGAGATCGAGGAGCAGCTTGACCTGATCTCCCAGGTGGGTCTGCAGAACTACCTGGCGCAGCAGATCGCGTAAGCCGGGCTTTAGCCCACAGCGATACCTTTGGCGTTGGATGCAGGTGGCCCGCACCGCGCATGGGCGGGCCGCCTGTTCTCCCGCACGCCTCTATCCGACGGACAGCTCCACGGCACATTCCAGACTCTGATCGGAGGATAGACTATGTACCGTCTCTTCGCCCGCGCCAGCGGCCTTGACCGGCTGATCGCTCGCTATCCGGCCGGCAAGGAGCCCACGGGAACCACAATGACCTGGCAGACGGTGATGATTGGCCCCGTCGTCTACCGGCGCTGTGTCACCGCTCATGTGGCCGCAGAGGGGCTGTACCTGCATGTTCATCCCCCTCTTCGCAGTTATCCTCTCTTGTTCATACCCTGGTCCGAGGTCAGCGCGGCACGTCCGGCCACACTGCACTGGCAAAAGGGCCTCCGTCTATCCATCGGCCGGCCCACGGTCGCCACGGTCACCTCTGTGGGTAATCTCCTGCGGGCCATCCGTCCCCACCTGCCGGCGGGCCTCGTGCCGCCCGGATGAGCGGCAAGGCTGGCGCGATGGGGCGCGCGCCTCGTCGCGGGCGCATGTCCGGCGGCCCGGCGCGAGCCCTGGTATCGTGGAGCAGCGGCAAGGATAGCGCGCTGGCGCTGCGCACCGTGCTCGACCAGGGTGTGTGCCAGGTTGCAGCTCTCCTCACCACCGTGAGCTCGCCGGCTGGCCGCATCGCGATGCATGGCGTGCGCCGGGCGCTTGTGGAGCAACAGGCGGCGGCTTTGGGGCTACCGCTGGAGGTCGTGACGTTCAATCCGGATGAGCCGGCTGCGGCCTACGAAGCCGCTTTGCGTCACGTGCTCTCCCGCTGGCAGAAGCAGGGTGTGCAAGCGGTCATCTGCGGCGACATCTTTCTCGAGTCTGTGCGCCGGCGGCGCGAGGAAAAGCTGGCTGCGGCAGGTTGGTCGGCCCTGTTTCCCCTGTGGGGTCGCGATCCGCGCGAGCTGATGGCCGAGTTCGTTCACTACGGTTTCAGGGCCATCCTCACCAGCGTCGACACGGCGGTGCTCGGCTGCGAGTTCCTCGGCAGGGTGATTGATCAGCGTTTCCTGGCCGAGCTGCCGCCGAGGGTCGACCCCTGTGGTGAGAATGGTGAGTACCACACCTTTGTCTTTGACGGCCCGGGCTTTTCCCGGCCGGTCGGTTTCACCATTGGCACCGTCGAGTCTCCCGATGGCCGTTACTTCACCTGTGACCTGCTGCCCCTCCCGTAGGGGCGTTCAATCGAACGCCCCTACCGGCTGCACACCCGTAGCGGCGGCCCTGTAGTGGCGACCTGGTCACTGCACAGGGGAGGAGGAAGGCGCTCTGCTTTTCTCGTTGGTGTCTCGAGTCGCGCCTGGCTCCCGCTGCCGCATCCTCGTTTTGTATTTTGCCCTCCCCTGCGCTACACTCTGCCCACTGGCGCACATTGCCCGGCCGCCCATCCATCCATGGAGGATTGCAATGGACAGCAAGATCATTTCCCTGGCCGAAGCGGCTGCCCTCATCCCCGACGGCGCAACGGTCTCCTTTGGCGGGTTCACGACCCAGCGCCACCCGATGGCGTTTGTCTATGAGCTGATTCGCTTGAAGCGTCGCAACCTCTACCTGTTTGGCCATTCCCCGGGCGGCGACTGGGACATCCTGATCGGTGCCGGTTGCGTCAAGCGTGTCGAGCTGGCCTACGAGGCGGACGAAGCCTTTGCCACCATTGGCCCGCGCTGGCGACTGGCGGTGCAGCGCGGGCAGATCGAATGGGAGGACTATTCCAACTTTTCGATGGTAGCGCGTTTTACCGCCGGGGCGATGGGCATACCCTTCATGCCGGTGCGCAGCCTGCTGGGCAGCGATGTGCTGGCTCGCCAGGGGCTCACGGATGAGCAGCGTGCCGCGGATTCCCGCACTGCACCGAAGAAGCTGCACGTGATGCAGTCGCCCTTTGACCCCGATGACCGCGTGGTGCTTGTCCCGGCGATCCACACCGAGTTTGCCGTTCTCCATGTGCAGAAAGCCACCGCCAGCGGCATCGTGCGTATCGAGGGGCAGACGTTTGCCGACGTACAGCAGGCGCTGTGCGCCGACACGGTGATCGTGACCTGTGAAGAGCTCGTCGACGAGCAGGTCTTGCGCCGCGAGCCGGAGCGCAACCTGATTCCTTACTTTGCGGTGAAGCATGTCTGCCACGTGCCGTTCGGCGCTCACCCCTATGCCGTGTTCAACTATTACGATTACGACCCCCGCCAGCTCAAGACGTACCACGACTGCGCGGAGGACGAAGCGGGCTTCCGGCAGTACCTGGAGCGATTCGTATACGGGGTCAAGACCCACGGCGAGTACCTTGCCGCTGTCGGCGGCGCCTCCCGGCTCGATGCTCTCAAGGCTGATCCCGCCTACGGCTACCGGCCCGATCTGAAGCGAAGGAGGTTGGACGGATGACCACCGCAGCCTACACCCTGACCGAGTTGATGGCCGTCACGGCGGCGCGGGAGATCCGCGATGGCGAGGTCGTTTTTGCCGGGACCGGTTTGCCGATGCTGGGGGCCATGCTGGCCCAGCGCACGCATGCCCCGCAGTGCTGCATCATCTTTGAAGCCGGCACGGTGGCCTGCCAGCTGGCTCACCTGCCTATGTCGGTGGGCGATCCGCGGGCCATGCGCGGGGCTGCGGTGGCCGCGGGCCTGAGCGAAGTCTTTTCCTACGTGCTCCAGGCCGGCCGTGTGGACGTGGGCTTTCTCAGCGGTGCCCAGATCGACCGCTTCGGCAACATCAACAGCACATCCATCGGACCCGACCCGCGCCATCCCGCGGTGCGTTTCCCGGGCAGTGGCGGCTCTTGCGATATTGCCTGCCTCTCCAGGCGCACCGTGATCATCGCCTTGCACGAGAAGAGGCGTTTTCCGTTCAAGACCGACTATGTGACCAGCCCCGGCTGGCTGGAGGGTGGGGACAGCCGCGCGAAGGCCGGCCTCGTGCGCGGCGGTCCGAGCGTCGTGGTCACGACCAAGGGTGTCATGCGCTTCCGCGCCGGTAGTAAAGAGATGTATCTGGCCAGCTACCATCCCGGACTCACCGCGCAGGCGGTTGCCGACGATACCGGCTTTCCTCTGGACACTACCGGGGCGACCGAGACGCCCGCCCCGACAGCGGACGAGCTGCATATCCTGCGCGAGATTGTCGACCCGGAGAGGGTGTTTCTGAAGTAGTGACGGTTCAGACGGCCACCCCGCCAACCTCGCCAAGAACGCGAGGCGCAGTAGCGGGAGCACGGGGCAAACAGCAAGGGCCTATGCTACGGACGGTCACGAGGAGGCAAGATGGACAGACGCCGGCTAGGACGCACTGAGCACATGAGCACGGTCGCTATTCTGGGTGCGGCGGCATTTGGCCGCAGCAGCCAGGAGGAAACAGACGCTGCGATGGAGACCGCGCTCAAGGCGGGCGTGAACCACATCGATGTAGCGCCCACGTACGGCGCTGCGGAGGAACGGCTGGGCCCGTGGCTGGCACGCGAGCGCCAACGCTTCTTTCTGGGCTGCAAGACCACGCAGCGCACCCGCGACGGCGCCCGTCAGGAGCTGGAGCGTTCGTTGCTACGGCTGCAGGTCAGCGCGCTGGATCTGTACCAGCTTCACGCCGTGGCCAGCCTGGCACTGCTGGATCAGGTGACCGCGCCGGGCGGCGCGCTGGAGACGATGGTAGCGGCACGTGAGGAGGGCCTCACCCGCTTCTTTGGAATCACCGCGCATGGCTGGCAGGCGCCCGCGGTCCTGCTGGAGGCGCTGCGACGCTTCGCGTTCGACACCGTTCTCTTCCCGCTGAACTTGATCCTGTGGGGCCAGCCCGCCTACCGTGCGGACGCGGAGGAGCTCCTGCGACAGTGCCAGAGCCGGGATGTCGGGGTCATGACCATCAAGGCCATCGCCAGAGGGCCGTGGGGCGAAAAGCCACGCAAGTACAGGACGTGGTACGAGCCATTCGACGAGCCCGCGCCGGTCCAGCAGGCAGTGGATTTCGTGCTATCGCAGAACGTCACCGGGCTGTGCACCGCGGGCGACGTGACCCTGCTGCCGCTGGTTCTGCAGGCCTGCGCCCACTTCGGGACCATGCCCCCGGCAGCTCAGGCGGCTCTGCTGGCCACAGCCGGTCAGTACGAGCCCATTCTGGAGCCGCCCAGTTAGGGCACCCGGTACTTCCCTACTTTCCCAACACCTGTTTCAGCGCGTCGGGCGCATTGGTGGTGATGGCATCCACGCCCCACTCGGCCATGCGCCGCATCTCAGCGGGGCTGTCCACGGTCCACACGCCGATTTTGAGCCCGGCGGCATGTACGGCATTGACCAGCAGGTCCGATACGCCGGCCGACGAGGGCATGATATAGTCCGCGCCCGTCTCCTGGATGACTTCTTTCACGTACTGCTCGTGAGGTTTGGCGATGTTCAGCTTCAGGGTCGTGGTGCTCATCAACGCACCTGTCTTGAAGCGGGGGTCCAGCTTTTTCACATCCGCGATCGTGGGCAAGTCGAAGGAGATGATGATGACGTCGTCCACCATGCCGCGGGCATTCACGGCGTCAATCACTTCTTGCTCAATCCCGGCGTAGCGGCCCAGGAATTTCTCCACTTTGATTTCGATCTGTATCTTCGTCTTGCCTTTGACCAGGTCGAGCACCTCACCCAGAGTGGGCACCGGCTCGGCCGGCCACGGTCCGGCCTTGAATCTGGCCGCCGCGTTCAGCTTCCGGATGTCAGGCAGGTTCATCTGGTAGATAAAGCCGTTGCCATCCGTGGTGCGCGTCAGGTCCGGGTCGTGCATGACTACCAGCTCGCCGTCCTTGGACAGGTGAACGTCGCACTCGACCATATCTACGCCGATCTTGAGCGCGTTGGCGAACGCCCCCAGGGTGTTCTCCGGGGCCAGCGCCGCGCCACCGCGATGGGCCACGACGAGGATGCCGGGCCAGGCCTGCACAGTGGGCGTCGGCTGCGCGGCCGGAGCAGCAGTTGGCTGAGCGACCGGCGGGGCTGCAGGCACGGAGGTGGGTGTTGGGGCCGGCGCGGTCGTGCCGCATCCCGCCAGAAAAATGGGCATTGATGAAATGGCCGAGAGAGCGATGAGTGTGCGCAACCACAGGCGCTTTCCGGAAATCGACATAACAACCCCCTGTTCAAAGACTCTGACTACAACATCCGGCCTATGATACCCATACCTGGCCAACCTGCAAAAACAAGTGGCCCGCTGTGAGGCGGGCCACTTGAGTGGACCTGAATTCAGCACACCGGAGCGTGTTGACGCTCGATGCGCCTACTGGACCGTGTCGTTATAGTCCAGAATGGCCTGGGTCACGCTTGCCGCAGCTTCGTCGAGTGCCTGCTGGGCGGTTACGCCGCCGGCCAGGTACTTTTCGACCGCGGCCTCAACCGTCTGGCGAGCCTCGGGAAATACCCCGATCAGGCCGCCCGCCGTATAGTTGTTGATCGGTGCAGCATGGAGCTGGTCGATGGCAACCTGGAACTGCGGGTACTTCTCGCGCCAGGCCACGTCATCGGGATGGTTGTAGCCCTTGGCATTGACCGGGTAGTAGCCCGTATGGGTGTGCCAGTAGGCCTGTGATTCGGCCGTATTCAGGAACTGGACGAACTTCCAGGCGGCTTCCTGCTCCGCTTCGGGTCGCAGGTTGAGAATCCACACGGACGCGCCGCCGATGATGGTGCCGGATTTCTGGAAATCGGCCTCGCCGGAGCGCGGCAGGAACCCGACGCCCACGTCGAACTTGCCGGCGGCATTGTCAATGCGGTCGCGAACACCCGCGGTGGAGTCGAGGGTCATGGCCACAACGCCCGAGTCGAAGGCCTTTTTCGTGTCGGCGGTCTTGCGGCCCAGGTTGACGCAGATGCCCTCGTCGACCATGCTCTTCCACCACTCCAGAAGCTTGACCCCCTCGGGGCCGTTGAAGGTAGCGGCGGTAGCGCGGTCTACGCGGCCGTTCTCGTTATTTACGTAGTAGCCGCCCTGTACGGCGATGAACTGTTCCACGAACCAGCCGTAGATAGCGAAGGAGCAGCCGTACTGCACCGTCTTGCCGCTGGCGTCCTTCTTGACCAGCTTGCGCGCGGCTTCGGTCACTTCGGCCCACGTGCGCGGAGCCTTCTCCGGATCCAGACCGGCTTCCTTGAACATATCCTTATTGTAGTACAGCACCGGGTTGGAAGAGTTGAACGGCATCGGATAGAGCTTGCCGCCCACCGAGTAATAGTTGCGCACGGCGGGCTCTACGTCACCGATGTCATACTTGTCGCGGTCAATAAAGTCCTGGACCGGCTTGACAACCTTGAGGTCGATCAGCAGGCGCGTCCCGAGGTCGTACATTTGCGTGACAGCCGGAACGTCCTTGGACTGCAAACCGGCTTTCAGCTTGGTGATGGCATCGTCGTAGGAGCCCTGGTACGTTGCGGTCACGATGACGTCCTTCTGGGACTCATTGAACCGCTTTACCAGCTCCTGGACCGCCTCGCCTGCCGTTCCGCTCATGGCAAACCAGAAGTCGATCTTTACCGGTTCCTTGGGCGGCACAGCGGTCGGGGGCACGGCGGTGGGTGGCACAGCCGTGGGGGGAACCGCGGTCGGCTGGGCGACCGGCGGCTTGGTCGGCACGGCCGTCGGGGCCGCAGGCTGGCAGCTCGTCAGCAGCATACTTGCCACCACCAGGACGCTCAATACTGCACAGAAAATTCGCTTCATGCTTCTCCTTCACTTTCGTTGTGAGATTTTTTGTTCCTCAACCGATGACCCGGACACGGCGTTGGTTGGCCTTGCATCACCTCCCTGCATACGTTCTGAAAACATGCCAGGAATCGGATTGCCGGCGCATTTGCGCTTGTGGAAGGCCTGACTAGCCCTTCAGGGCACCGGCAGTCAGGCCGCGGATCAACTGCCTGTTCGCAACTACGAACAAGATGAGCGTCGGGAGCATGACCATGATCACACCGGCCATCACCACGTTCCAGGCTTCGCGCTCAAACTCCTGCAGCATGCGGATGCCGATCTGCACTGTGCGCATGTTGGTGCTGTTGGTAATCAGCAGCGGCCACAGGTACTGGTTGTACGTCTGCAGGAAGCTGTAGACGGCCAGCGTCCCCAGGGCCGGGCGCGCCAGCGGGGTGGCGATGGTGACCAGAAAGCGCAGATTGCTGCACCCATCGATGATCGCGGCATCGTACAGGTCCTTGGGCAGGCTCATAAAGAACTGGCGAATCAGAAAAGTGCCAAACGCAGTCGCCATGAATGGCGCCATCAGGCCCAGGTACGTGTCGTCCCAGCCGATCCTCTGGACGAACAGGTAATTGGGGATGATCGTAGCTTCCCAGGGAATCATCATCGTCGAAAGGAAGACCAGAAAGACGAACTGCTTGCCCTTGAACTGCAGAAAGGCAAAGGCGAACGCCGCCAGGCTGGCCAGGACCAACTGGGAAACCATGACGCTGAAGGATTGGACAAAGCTATTGAACACGAAACGGGGCAGGGGAGCCATCTCCAGGGCGGCGACATAGTTCTGCCACTGGAAATCGACCGGAAACAGTTTGGGCGGGTAGGTGTCCAGGTTTTGCCCGCTCAGCAGGGAGGTTACCAGGCCTGTGTACAGGGGGAAAAGGATGATCACTGCGGCAATGGTCAGCAGCAGATACAGCGCAACTTTGCCGGCAATGGCCTTGGTCTTGTGCGTTGTCATGTGTAGTGTACCCTCTTCTCAACTACTCCGAACTGGATGATCGTAAGCACCAGGATAATCACGAACAGGATCAATGCCTGTGCCGATGCCAGACCATACTGTCCGTTGAAGTAGAAACTGCGGTAGATTTCGTGAACCACCACCTGCGTGGAGTCGACCGGGCCGCCGGCCGTCAGCACGTTGACCTCGGTGAACGTCTGAAATGCGTTGAGTGAGATCACGACCAGGAGGAAGAACAGACTGGGCGTCACCAGTGGAAGCGTGATATGCCTCCAGCTGTCCCAGAAACCCGCGCCGTCGATCTTGGCGGCCTCGTACAGCTCATCGGAGATGCCCTGCATGCCGGCCAGCAAGACGACCGTGGCAAAACCGGTCTGCAGCCAGACGCGCGGTATGGCTACCGACGCCAAGGCGAAACGGGCATCCGTGAGCCAGGGAACCCGGCCAACTCCGATCAGCTCCATCAGGTAGTTGAATGTGCCGATCACCGGATGGTACAGAAACATAAAGATCAATGCCGCAGTCGCGCCGGAAACCGCCAGGGTGATGGCAAAGGCGATGCGATAGAAGGCGATGCCTTTCAAGCGCAGGTTGCCCAGCGTCGCCAGCAGCAGCGAGATGAGAATCACGGCCGGCACGGTGTAGAGCACGAACTTTAATGTCACTTTCAGGCTGTTGAGGTACACCGGGGAGGCGATCAGCCGCTGGAACCATTTCGCGCCCACGAACTTGGTCATTTCACCAATCGGGGTCGTGGCGTACGTACTCATGACGACGGTACGTATCAGCGGAATAAAGACAAAGATCGCAAACAGGATAAGAGAGGGACCCAAGTAGGGGACTGCGGCGAGCCACTGCTTCATGTCGCGGCGGCGCTCTTTGGCGCGCGCCTCTGCGCTGATGCCCGATGCAGGCTTCTTCGTCGAGACTGCCATGTAACGCTCCTCACGCGTAGGATGTGCTCCCGGGTGATTGTCGAGGTACCCGGGAGTTGTTGAGTGCACACGTGTGCGCCGGGGCTTGGATAGGCGCTAGTCTAGCACAGACACAAAGGATTGTCAAGTGAGCAGATGATGAGGGGCACAGTTCAGTTTTGGGGCGGAGTGGCGATTTACGTGCAGCGTAGGGCCTTGCCGTTCGCCCCGCGTCAGTTCGACGGGGTGCCCGTTTCCGCGTTGCTACCATGACGCCCACCCCGCCAACCTCGCCAAGAACGCGAGGCGCAGTAGCGGGAGCACGGGGCGCAGTAGCGGCAAGGGGCTATGCTACAAGTGCGCCCCCAATGTGAACTAGACCCGATGATAAATGCGGCGGTTTGGGTGGTACGCGAATTGGCGCTATAATGGCTGGCGTCGAATTACCAACATGGATCTGGAGAGGGCCAACATGTTCCTCCTCGAAGATGCGATCAAGCTGCTGATGGCGGTCGTTATCGGCGGCCTGATCGGGGCCGAGCGTGAGTTCCGCGGCAAGACGGCCGGCCTGCGCACGATCATTTTCATCACTCTGGGTGCGGCGTTTTTCACCATGGTGTCCTTCAAGCTCGGCAGCCCGCAGGATCCCGTGCGGATCGCCTCGAACATTGTTACCGGCGTCGGTTTCCTGGGTGCGGGCTCGATCCTGCGCGCTGAGGGCCGCATTACCGGCCTGACCACAGCCTCCACCATCTGGCTGTCGGCGGCGCTGGGCATGGGCATAGGCGGCGGCTACTTCGGGCTGGCCATCCTCGCCACTGCCATAACCCTCGTCGTGCTGATGGTTTTCCCCAGGGTCGAAATGGGGATGGACCGGCTCCTGGACCTGAGGACCTACGAGGTGATATTGCCCGTCCGAACCGACCTGGTGCCGGAGCTGGAGGACATTATGCGCGCCTCCGGCCTGACCATGCGCCATAGCAGCCGCTCCAAGGCGGCTTCCGAGATGCTGTGCATCTGGCAGGTGTCCGGCTCAGCCGAGGCCCACGTGGTCTTCACCGACGCCCTGCTGGCTCATCCCGCCGTGCGTCGCTTTAATGTGTGGAACTAGAGACGGTTGTCGCTCTCTGCCGAAGCGGACGGTTCAAAGCCGCGGAATGCCCCCGGGGTCTCCATCTTGATCGAGGTCACCTCTGCCGCAAACCGGCATGCCTCGTCCGGCGGTGCGCTCAGCCGGCGGGCCAGATAAGCTGCGAAGCAGGTGTCCCCACGGCCGGTCCGCCCCGCCAGGGAGCGCGGCGTGAACGATGCCTCGTACGGGGCACCATCGGCGTACACGAGGACGCCTCTGGCATGGGTCAGCACCACCTCCTGCGGACCCCAACCGGCCAGCACCCGCGCCGCCTCCAGCAGGTCGGTCCGACCCGTCAGTACCTCGGCCTCGGCGCTATCCACCTTCAGGTACTGCACGTGCGGCAGGCCCTCCTCCTTCTCCGGCCAATCCTGAAAAACCAGGTCGTTGCCGACGCGCACACGGACAAAGCCCTGCGCGTCCAGCGCCACCGGCCCGCGCACGGACAGCGCGCGGACAAAGGTCAGGTCGACCTCACCGGCCATGACCGGGCCAACCATCCAGATTCGTGCGTTTAGCCGCGGCACATCCGCCAACCGAAACGCCCCGGCAAAGCCCAGCGGCCTGGTCAGGCGGCGGTCCATGTCGGCGGTCAGGTAAGTGTTTTCAATGCCGCTGGTCTGGTCGGTGGCTTTGGCGTACACCCGGACTCCCGCCTCTCTGAGCTCGTCCAGGCGCGGCCAGTCCGCCTGTGCCAGCCGGGTCACTACCGCCACGCGCAGCCCCAGGCGGCGCAGCGCCAGTGCCCCGTAATACACGGACCCGCCGGATGCGACCGTTTCCCGACCGCCGACGATGATCACATCCCTGGCGAAATGCCCAATCACCGCGATGTCAATGTTGTATCTCATCTCCAGTCTCTAATTTCTCATTTCCAATTCCCAATTTTCTCCTCCACCTCCCGCATCTCCCTGCGGAACGGCCCCTCCGCCTCCATCTTCAGACTGGTCACGGCCGCCGCCCACACCGTGGCCTCAGCGGGGGACGCGCTGAGCCGTTTGCAGATGTAGCTGGCAATGCAGGTATCCCCGCGCCCGCTGCGTCCCACCAGCTTCCGCGGGGAAAAGCCCGCCTCGTGGAACTGGCCACCGGCCAGTACCAGCAGACCATCGCGGTGGGTCAGAACGACCTCGCGCGGGCCCCAGGCGGCGATCATCCGTGCGGCGCTGCGGATGTCGGTGCTGCCGGTGAGCAACTCGGCCTCTACGGCATCGGTCTTGAGCACGTCAAGGTAGCCCAGCACCCGCTCCTTCTGTGGCCAGGGTGCCGCCACCAGGATTCCGCCGTCATTGATCCGCAAAAAGCTCTGCACATCGGCGACGAGCAATGTCTCCTTCTTGCGCAGCGCTTGAATCACCCTGAGACCTACCTCGCCGCGCATCGAGGCCCCGATCAGAAAGGCTCGCGCCTGCAAATCCTTGACTTCCGCAGTCGTGAACGACCCCGCTGTACTGGCGACGTGAATGGTGCGCTGGTCCACATTGGCCGTGGGATACTCCAGACGCAGGCAGGTGGACTGCGGGGTGATGGTCGCGAACACGTCCACGCCCAGGGCCTGCAACGCCTCCATGACCTGGAGATCTTGCTGCGCCAGGCGCGTCACCACTGCGGTGCGCAGTCCCATGCGGACGGCAACGTTGGCACCATAGTTGCAGGCGCCGCCGTTCACCACGCGCGTTCCGGCCGATGAGACAATCGTATCCCTGGTATAGTTCCCAACAAAAGCAACATCATAGTTCCGCATGGGTTACTCCATCGGCAAAAATGATCCACAGACGGTAGAATCAATCTGTGTAATCTGTGTAATCTGTGGATAGACTACTCTGCCACAGGGCGGCAGTGGACCATCGGCAGGCGCACCTTGACCCGGTCGCCGGCGCCAAAGCGTACCTTGCCGTCGGTCTGCACGCGCAGCTCAACGGTCTGGGTCAGGTTGACGCGGTAGTCAATGCGGTCGCCCAGGTAGGTCAGCTTGCCGATTGTTCCATCGAGCACATTGGTGGCTTGGCCGGAGTCAGCCGGGAGCAAGTCAATGTCGTTGGGTCGCACAAAAATGAGCCAGTCCTGACCCACCTGCGTTTCCGCCGTCGCCGGAACGACCAGATGCAGGCCGTCGATAGCGACGGTCGCCTGATCACCGGTAACGGCGAGCACCTTGCCCCGGATGAAATTGGAGAGGCCGATGAAATCCGCCACAAACTTGCTGCGCGGGCATTCGTAGATCTCATCGGGCGTGCCCACCTGTTCGATACGTCCGGCATTCATCACCGCCACGCGGTCGGACATGGCCAGCGCTTCCGCCTGATCGTGCGTCACGTACACGCCGGTGATGCTCAGCCGGCGGATCAGGTCCTTGATCTCAAAGCGCATCTCCTCGCGCAGTTTGGCATCGAGGTTCGAAAGCGGCTCGTCCATGAGCAGTACTTTCGGATGGTACACCAGGGCACGCGCCAGGCCGACGCGCTGCTGCTGGCCGCCCGAGAGCTGGCGCGGAAAGTGCTCCGCGTAGGTCTCCATGCGGATCAGCTTTAGCGTGTCTATAACCATCTCGTGGCGCTGCTCTGAGGGCAGGCCACGGATCATCAGCGGAAAGTCGACGTTCTCAAACACGGTCATGTGCGGAAACAGGGCAAAGTTCTGAAAGACCATCCCGAGTTCGCGCTTGTGAGTCGGCACGCGGGTCACGTCCACACCGTCAATGAGCACCTGGCCCGCATCGGGGGTAATCTGGCCGGTGATGCAGCGCAGCGCGGTCGTCTTGCCGCAGCCGGATGGGCCCAGCAAGGTCATCAGCTCGCCATGCAGGATTTGCAGCGAAACACTGTTATTCGCCAGGAGTTGGCCGTAGCGCTTGGTGATGTTGCGCAGTTCGATCATACAGTCAGGCATGCTATACCCCTTTGAACCCGCCGATCAACTTCTCCGGCGCGATCTGGCGCTGGATCATGTACAGCACAAAGAACGACGGAATCACCAGGATCATCGACAGGGCGCTGGTTACCTCCCAGTACCCTTCACCGACCGCCAGATAGGTGCG
>JAEAMF010001907.1_pt1 | contig 13227 bp, 11 predicted proteins | sample 8958721 | NCBI WGS metagenome assembly JAEAMF01 (sample SAMN16933255, study PRJNA681124) | bioreactor sludge metagenome | isolation source: anaerobic bioreactor treating anionic surfactant - SDBS | place: India: Bengaluru | collected 2019-02-28
TACGCACGGTGGTGTGAGAGGACGGCGGGTGTGAACTCGCCTCCTACTCGATTTCAGTCACACTGGTCGAGGTTGCTTCCTGCCCGCTTGAGGTGTCCCTTGGGGCAGAATCCAAGTAAAGTGCCGCTCCCGCCGTACCCGCAGAGGATTTTTCATGAGCCAACCCATCAATATTGCCGTGATCGGCGCCACCGGAACGGTCGGCGAAACCCTTGTGCAGATTCTTGAGGAGCGCGATTTTCCGCTGGGTACGTTGCACCTGTTGGCGAGCATCGAGTCGGCCGGCAGCTCGGTGGCCTACCGTGGCAAGAACCTGCGCGTGCGCGAGGTGGATGCGTTTGATTTCAGTCAGGTCCAGTTGGCGTTCTTTGCCGCCAGCCCGAGCGTGACCCTGAGTTTTGCGCCGCGAGCACAGGCCGCCGGGTGTGCGGTGATCGACCTGTCCGGCGCCTTGTCGGCCGAGCAGGCGCCTGCCGTCGTGCCAGAAGCCAATGCCGCCCTGATTGCCGGCCTGGCCTCGCCCAAGCAACTGCGTAGCCCGAGTGCCGCCGCGGTGGCGCTGGCGGTGGCATTGGCACCGCTCAAGGGTTTGCTGGAGCTGGAGCGTGTGCAACTGACCGCGTGCCTGGCGGTTTCGGCCCAGGGGCGTGAGGCGGTCAACGAACTGGCTCGCCAGACGGCTGAGCTGCTCAATGCACGTCCACTGGAGCCACGCTTCTTCGACCGGCAGATGGCCTTCAATCTACTGGCTCAGGTCGGTGCCAGTGATGATGCGGGGCACGGTGTGCTGGAGCGTCGTCTGGTGGCCGAGCTGCGTGAGCTGCTGGATTTGCCTTTGCTCAAGATTTCCGTGACCTGCGTTCAAGTCCCGGTGTTTTTTGGCGATAGCTACAGTGTGTCGTTGCACAGTCGTACGGCGGTTGATCTGGCGGCGGTCAATGCTGCATTGGAGTCGGCAGAGGGCGTGGAGCTGGTCGATGCCGGTGACTATCCAACGCCGGTCGGTGACGCGGTGGGGCAGGATGTGGTCTATGTAGGGCGGGTGCGTGGAGGTATCGACGAAGCCGAGCAACTCAACCTGTGGCTGACTACGGACAATGTGCGCAAAGGCGCGGCCTTGAACGCAGTGCAACTGGCGGAATTGTTGATAAAAGACCTTGCGTAAAAGATACTTGGCAACACTTTGCATAAAGATTCTGGATTGCTGGAAGTGAGCGGCCCCTGGGCGCTTGCGGGGCAGGTTGCAAACATGGCTCGCAGCTCAATGCCGGTCGATGCCCAAGGGCAGTTTTTCACTTCTTCTCGGTTGCCGGGGAAGGCTCACACAAAGGATGAGGTCATGCTTCGAATTCGCAAACTGGTGTTAGCAATAGCTGCCGCGTCGGCGCTGTCGTCCGGTATGGCGCATGCCCTTGGCTTGGGCGAGCTGACCCTCAAGTCGGCGCAGAACCAACCGCTGTATGCCGAAATCGAATTGCTCGATGTGCGTGACCTGACCGCTGCCGAAATCGCGCCGAGCCTGGCACCGAACGAAGAGTTCGCCAAGGCCGGTGTGGAGCGCCTGGGCTACCTCAATGACCTGACGTTCACGCCGGTGATCAATCCGGCCGGCAAAAGTGTGCTGCGGGTGACCTCCAGTCAGCCGCTGCCGGCACCGATGGTCAAGTTCCTTGTTCAGGTCATGTGGCCCAACGGGCGCTTGCTGCGTGACTACAGCGTACTGATCGATCAGGCGAAGTTCTCGCCCCAGTCGGCGCAGGCGGCTGCAGTGACCCCTGCGGTGACCGCGCCGGCGCGCTACACCACGGTTCGCCGTGACACCTTGTGGGAAATTGCCGCCAAGGCGCGTCAGGGCGGTTCGGTGCAGCAGACCATGCTGGCTATCCAGGCCCTGAACCCGGATGCGTTCATCAATGGCAACATCAATCAGCTCAAGACGGGCCAGGTGTTGCGCCTGCCCGACGCCCAGCAGATTCAGAGCACACCCCAGCCGCAGGCCGTGAAGGAAGTGGCCGAGCAGTATGCGGCCTGGCGTGAGGGGCGCCGTCTGGGCCCGCGCGCGCGTCAACTGGACGCCACGCACCGCGTCAAGGCTCAGGCTGCACCCGCCCGTATCGTCAAGCAGGACAACCTGCGTCTGGTGACGCCTGGCGCCAAGGGTGCTTCGGGCAACAAGGCGCTGGCTGACAAGCTGGCAACCACTCAGGAAAGCCTCGACACCAGCCGCCGCGATAACGCCGAGCTGAAAGAGCGCATGGCGGACCTGCAAAGCCAGCTGGACAAGCTTCAGCGCCTTATTCAGCTGAAAAATGATCAATTGGCTCGGCTTGAGGCTCAGGCCGCAGCCGCTCCAGAGCCTGCAGCGAATGCGGCGCCGGAGCAGCCGGTGATTGCTGCACAATTGCAGCCGGCGGCGACCAACCCTGTCGTCACGCCTGCGCCCGCTACGACCGATGCCGCGCCCGCGCCGGTAGAGTCGCAGGCAGCCAAGACTTCGCTGGATGATCTGTTGGGCAATCCGCTGCTGCTGGCACTGATCGCAGGCTCGGCGTTGCTGGTGTTGCTACTGCTTTTGCTGTTGTTGGCGCGTAAGCGCAAGGCCCAGCAGGAGGCGGAAAAGCACCTGCGCATGGCACGTGCACTGGCTGAAGAGTCCGAGTTGGGGCCTGACCTGGACCTGCCGGAAAGCAGCTTCGAGGGGCTGGAAGTGTCGGCGCCAAGCGTCAAGCTGGCTCCTGCCGTGGTGGCTGCATCCGCAGCGGCGGCCACGGCCGCTGAACAGGCGCCGGTAGAGCCTGCGCCGAAAGCCGTTGAGCCGAAGCCAGTGGTGAAGGCTGCTCCAGTGGTTGAGGATGAGCCAGAGTTGGTCGCTGAGCCCGAAATTGTGGCTGAGCCAGTAGACCCCCTGTTGGCTGAGGTTGACTTGAGCATTGCGCGTGGTCGTTTGAACCATGCTGCCGAGTTGCTTGAACCAGCGGTTGAGCAAGCGCCGCAGCGCAGCGATCTGCGTTTGAAGTTGATGGAGGTCTACGCGCGCCAAGGTGATCGCGATGCCTTTACCGGTCATGAGCGTCAACTGATCGCCACGGGGCAGAATCACGCCGATGTTGAAGCGCTGAAGAGCCGCTTCCCGGCGATGGTCGCCCTTGCAGGTGGTGCGGCTGCCCTTGCTGCAGAACTGGACGCACAGTACGTCAAGGAACTGCTCCAGGATGAGTCACCGGCCGAGGTTGCGCCGCAGGTGCCTGAGGATGACCTGGGTGATGCCTTTGACCTGAGCCTGGATGATCTGGAGGGGTTGGACCTGGCGGATGCCACGGGTGTCGAAGAGGCCGTTGTGCCGGAGTTGACCGAGCAGGTAGCTGCGCACACTGAAGATGATCTGAGCTTTGATTCGGTGCTGCAGGAGCAGGTGGCCGCACCGCAGGTACCTGAACCAACGCCGCAGCCTGAGCCGGAGCCTGCAGCAGTGCCTGAAGTGGTTGTCGAAGCTGAACCCGAGCCCGAGCCCGAGCCACTGGATGACCTGGCTGATTTCGACCTGGATGTGGGTGATCAGCCATCGCCTTCGGTCGCCCAGGCGCCTCGGGATATCGAGGCTGAACTGGCGGCATTTGATGAGTCGCTAGGGCTTGAAGCCGACCTGCCAGAGCTTTCAGGCTTGGGTGATCTGGACTTCCCTGATGATTTCGACCTGAGCGTGTCGGGGGATTCGGATGCGGCTTCCGCCAGCTTTGCGTCCGAGCTGGAGGACGTCAATGCCGAGCTCGACAAGCTGTCGCAGGGTTTCGAGCTGCCGCCGGTCGCGCCGCGGTTTACCGCTGAAGATGCCGCCAGTCTGAATGACGAACCCGAGTTCGACTACCTGGCTGGCACCGATGAGGTAGCGACCAAGCTGGATCTGGCTCGGGCGTATATCGACATGGGCGACAATGAAGGTGCTCGCGATATTCTTGATGAAGTGGTCAAGGAGGGTGATCAGGAGCAGCGCCGCGAAGCCAGCGAAATGCGTTCGCGACTGGCCTGAGTCTTTTCCTGCAAGTCCAACGGCAGCCCTGGTGGCTGCCGTTGTCGTTATACTCCCCGCCATTGCGTAAATCGACAGGTTGTATCCCCTTGGACATAATTGATAACGCGGCCGCCGAAGCAGCGGCCGAAGGCTTTTTCAGAATTGCCCTGGGCGTCGAGTACAAAGGCTCGCGCTATCACGGCTGGCAGCGTCAGCGAAGCGGCGTATTGAGCGTGCAGCAAACGCTTGAGGAAGCCCTGTCGAAGGTGGCGGACTCACCGGTTTCCCTGGTCTGTGCAGGACGTACCGATGCCGGCGTACATGGTTGCGGCCAGGTTGTGCACTTCGACACTCAGGTCGTGCGCAGTAGCAAGGCCTGGGTCATGGGCGCCAACATCAACTTGCCCCATGACATCAGCGTTGCCTGGTCGCAGGAGATGCCGGCGCATTTTCATGCGCGCTTCAAGGCCACGGCCCGGCGCTATCGCTATGTGATCTACAACGATCAGATCCGTCCGGCCCACCTGGGGCAGGAAGTGACCTGGAACCATCGTCCGCTGGATGTTCAGCGTATGGCCGAGGCGGCTGCGTACCTGGTCGGGACGCATGACTTCAGCGCGTTTCGTGCGGGGCAGTGCCAAGCCAAGTCGCCGATCAAGGAAATCCATCATTTGCGCGTGACCCGTCACGGCAAGATGATTGTGCTGGATATTCGCGCCAGTGCCTTCCTGCACCATATGGTTCGGAATATTGCAGGCGTGCTGATGACCATTGGCGCGGGCGAACGCCCGGTGGCCTGGGCGCGAGACGTGCTGGAAAGTCGTGACCGCCGTAGTGCGGGCGTTACGGCCCATCCTTACGGGTTGTACCTGGTACAGGTCGAGTACCCCGAAGAGTTCGCCTTGCCTGAGCGTTTTATCGGTCCGCACTTCCTGACCGGCTTCGAAGCATTGGCGGCTGACGACCGGCAAGTCATTTGCTAACATCCGGTGCTTTCCGGTTCAGCTGAGGTTTTACCGAGTATGTCAGCAGTTCGCAGCAAAATCTGCGGGATTACCCGTGTAGAAGATGCGCTGGCAGCGGCCGAGGCGGGCGCTGACGCCATTGGGCTGGTCTTTTACGCGAAGAGTCCGCGGGCGGTTGATGTGCATCAGGCGCGAGCGATCATTGCCGCGTTGCCACCGTTTGTTACCACGGTGGGCTTGTTCGTCAACGCCAGCCGCTGTGAACTCAACGAAATTCTCGACGCCGTACCGCTGGACCTGTTGCAGTTTCATGGTGATGAAACGCCTGAGCAGTGCGAGGGATTCAATCGGCCCTGGATCAAGGCACTGCGGGTGCGCCCGGGGGACGACCTGGAAGCCAGTTGCCGCCGGTATCACAACGCTAGCGGGGTTCTGCTTGATACCTACGTGGCGGGCGTACCGGGTGGTACGGGTGAGTCTTTCGACTGGTCGTTGGTGCCGGCGAAATTGAGCAAGCCGGTGATCCTGGCCGGCGGCCTGACGGCAGACAACGTGGCATCGGCCATTGCCCAGGTTCGGCCTTATGCGGTGGATGTCAGTGGCGGGGTCGAGCAGGCCAAGGGGATCAAGGACCCGGCCCGTATCGAAGCGTTTTTACGTGCGGTGCGTCAGGCGTGATACGCGGATGTGACGGTTGGCGGCGGGCCATCGTCCATAGCTATCGCAGCCTGATGCTGCCTGGCTGTGCCGCAAGGCCGGTCGAAATTACCGGGTGGTGCCTGTGGCATCGCCTGTAAAGAGTGAATGGGGTGCGGGATCGACGCGAGACCTCGCGGGTCCGCGCCACCTTCTTATAAACACGAATTGGCTCAAGGGCATACGCGTGACCCGACAGTGCGCTGTCTGCGGTCGCCGCTACTGGAGAAAGAAAGCATGAGCAACTGGTTGGTAGACAAACTGATCCCTTCGATCATGCGTTCCGAGGTGAAGAAAAGTTCCGTGCCTGAAGGGCTGTGGCACAAGTGCCCATCCTGCGAAGCGGTGCTTTATCGTCCGGAGCTGGAAAAGACCCTGGATGTCTGCCCGAAGTGTAATCACCACATGCGTATCGGTGCGCGGGCGCGCCTGGACATTTTCCTCGACGCCGAAGGCCGTGCCGAGCTGGGCGCCGACCTGGAGCCGGTGGACCGTCTGAAGTTCCGTGATGGCAAGAAGTACAAGGACCGCCTGAGCGGTGCGCAGAAGCAGACTGGCGAAAAAGACGCGCTGATCTCCATGAGCGGCACCCTGTTTGGCATGCCGATTGTGGTCAGTGCTTTCGAGTTCTCCTTCATGGGTGGCTCGATGGGTGCCATCGTCGGTGAGCGTTTTGTTCGTGCGGCCAACTATGCCCTGGAAAACCGTTGCCCAATGGTCTGCTTCTCGGCTTCCGGTGGTGCGCGCATGCAGGAAGCGCTGATCTCGCTGATGCAGATGGCCAAGACCTCGGCCGTGCTGGCGCGTCTGCGTGAAGAAGGCATTCCGTTCATCTCGGTGCTGACCGACCCGGTGTATGGCGGCGTCTCTGCCAGCCTGGCAATGCTGGGGGATGTGATCGTTGGTGAGCCCAAGGCGCTGATCGGTTTCGCCGGCCCGCGTGTCATCGAGCAAACCGTACGTGAGAAGCTGCCAGAAGGCTTCCAGCGCAGCGAGTTCCTCCTTGAGCACGGCGCCATCGACATGATCATTCCGCGTCAGGAGTTGCGTGCACGTCTGGGCACGCTGCTGGCCCAGATGATGGGGCTGCCGACGCCGAAGATCGTTGCTGCGGTTGCCGAGCCTGTGGTTGTTCCGCCGGCGCCAGCCACGGTATGACCTCGCGTACCCTTGGCGACTGGCTTGCCTACCTGGAGCAGTTGCATCCGTCGGCCATCGACATGGGCCTGGAGCGCTCGCAACAGGTTGCGGCGCGGCTCGGGTTGGGCAAGCCGGCGCCACGGGTAATCACCGTGACCGGCACCAACGGCAAGGGTTCGACCTGCGCCTTCGTGGCGGCACTGTTGCAGGCGCAGGGGCTCAAGGTGGGTGTCTACAGCTCGCCGCACCTGCTGCGTTACAACGAGCGCGTGCAGATCGACGGTGTCGAGGCCAGCGATGCGCAGTTGTGCGAGGCGTTCGTGGCGGTCGAGGCCGCCCGTGGCGATATTTCCCTGACCTACTTCGAGATGGGTACGCTGGCGGCGTTCTGGCTGTTCCGGCAGTCGGCGCTGGATGCCGTTGTGCTAGAAGTCGGGTTGGGCGGTCGGCTGGATGCTGTCAATCTGGTCGATGCCGACCTTGCTGTTGTCACCAGTATTGGTGTCGATCATGCCGACTGGCTGGGCGATACCCGCGAATCGGTCGCCTTTGAAAAGGCCGGGATCTTCCGCCAGGGCAAGCCGGCCTTGTGTGGTGATCTCAATCCGCCACAGCCCTTGCTGGATAAGGCGCGTGAGTTGGCCTGTCCGTTTTTCCTGCGTGGTCGTGACTTCGATCTGTCCAGTACTGACCTGTATTGGCAGTGGCGCGGCGTTGATGCGCGCGGCAATGCAGTCGAGTTGCAGGACTTGCCGTTGCTTGACCTGCCGATGGAAAACGCGGCGCTGGCCTTGCAGGCTTACCTGTTGCTGGATTTGCCATGGAATGCCGGGCAGATCATCGCTGCCTTGAAGGCTACCCGGATCGTCGGTCGCCTGGACCGTCGGCAGTTTACCTGGCAGGGCAAGCGTCTGAGTATTCTGCTGGACGTGGGGCACAACCCTCATGCAGCGCAATACCTGGCTCAGCGCCTGGCGGCGCGAGCACCTGAAGGCAAGCGCCTGGCGGTGTTTGGCCTGCTCAGTGACAAAGACCTGGCGGGCGTTATCGAACCGTTGTGCAAGCAGGTTCACGGCTGGGCAGTGGCGCCGCTGCAGAGCGCCCGTAGCCGACCGGCTGTCGAGTTGCAGGTAGCGCTAGAGAATCTTGGTGCGAACGTGCAGTCTTATCCAAGTGTCGCAGCGGCCCTTGAAGGGCAGTGTGCGCACGCAACGGCAGATGATGAAATCCTGCTGTTCGGATCATTTTTCTGTGTCGGTGAAGCCCTTGAGTGGCTCGCTCAGCAGGCCAAGGAGGACGAGGTAGATGGCGTCGCTGGATAAGGTCGTCAAGCAACGTATGGTCGGCGCATTGGTGTTGGTTGCGCTGGCGGTAATCTTCCTGCCCATGTTGTTCTCGCGTGAGGATGAGTTGCGTCAGGTGCGGGTCGAGGCGCCGGAAGCGCCTGGCATGCCGAATTTGCCGCAGGTTCAGGTTGAACCGGTGCAGGTGCCCGAGCCGCAGCCGTTGCCTGAGGAGCCGGTTGTGGTGCAGCAAGTGCCTGCGTTATCGGCCCCGAGTACGCCGGTCGCACAGGTAGCAACGCCTGTTCCAGCGCCCGCTCCCGCGCCGGCCACCACGCCTGTGCCGGTGCCTGCGGCGGCCAAGCCGGTCGCGCCAGCGGCAGCGCCGGTGAGTAAGCCAGCGCCGACGACTGCTCCGGTTGCGGCTGTTGCAGCGGCCAAGCCGGTTGCGCCGAGCAAGGTCGATGTCAACGGCCTGCCGGTCAGCTGGTCGGTGCAGTTGGCCAGCCTGTCCAACCGTGCCAGTGCCGATACCTTGCAGAAAACCCTTCGTAGCCAGGGCTATAATGCTTACATTCGTTCGTCCGACGGCATGAATCGGGTGTTTGTCGGGCCGTTGATCGAGCGTGCCGAGGCTGAGCGCTTGCGTGATCTGCTGGGGCGTCAGCACAAGCTCAAGGGCTTTGTCGTTCGTTTTCAGCCAGAACGCAGCTAAGCCTTGCCGTCCGGTCGTTACCGGACGGCAAATCACCGCTTACCGATAGCGCATCGCTCTGGTAAAATGCGCCGCCTTATCCGTTTGCAGGCAGCACCGTGGCATTTACCTGGGTCGACTGGGCGATCATCGCGATTATCGCCATTTCCTCGCTGATCAGTTTGAAGCGCGGCTTTGTCAAAGAAGCCTTGTCGCTGCTTACCTGGATCATCGCCGGGGCTGTGGCCTGGATGTTTGGCGGCGGTGTATCGCAATACCTGGAAAGCTATATCCAGACGCCGTCGGCCCGCGTCATCGCCGGCTGCGCCATTCTTTTCGTCGCCACCTTGCTGGTGGGGGCAATGATCAACTTTATTATCGGCGAGCTGATTCGTGTCACCGGGTTGTCCGGGACCGATCGTTTCCTCGGCATGGCCTTCGGCGCCGCGCGGGGTGGCTTGCTGGTTGTCGTGGCGGTCGGGCTGCTGAGCCTGGGGCCGGTACAACAGGATCCGTGGTGGCAGGAGTCCCGGCTTTTGCCACAATTTCTATTGGTCGCTGACTGGTCGAAAAACCTTATTCTGGGGTTTACCAGCCAGTGGCTCGCCAGCGGGATCAGCGCACCGGTTGATCTCCCGTTCAAGGAGCAGCTCCTGGGGCCCAAGACGCCTTGAGTGCTGTTCAGTCCAGTTTCATTAAGTAGGGGTTGCGTCGCATGTGTGGCATCGTCGGTATCGTCGGTAAGTCGAACGTCAATCAGGCGCTGTATGACGCGCTAACCGTCCTCCAGCACCGCGGCCAGGACGCTGCCGGTATTGTGACCAGCCATGATGGCCGGTTATTTCTGCGCAAGGACAATGGCCTGGTGCGTGATGTGTTCCAGCAGCGCCACATGCAGCGCCTGGTGGGGCATATGGGTATTGGTCATGTGCGCTACCCGACTGCGGGCAGCTCGACCTCGGCCGAGGCTCAGCCGTTCTATGTCAACTCGCCTTACGGCATTACGCTGGCGCACAACGGTAACCTGACCAACGTCGAGCAGTTGGCCAAGGAAATCTACGAATCCGATCTGCGTCATGTCAACACCAGTTCCGATTCGGAAGTGCTGCTGAACGTCTTCGCCCATGAGTTGGCGGTGCGTGGCAAGTTGCAGCCGACTGAAGAAGACGTCTTCGCTGCCGTCACCGACGTTCACAATCGCTGCCGTGGTGGCTACGCCGTAGTGGCCATGATCACCGGTTACGGGATTGTCGGCTTCCGCGACCCGAACGCCATCCGTCCGATTGTCTTCGGTCAGCGTCATACCGACGAAGGCGTCGAGTACATGATCGCCTCCGAAAGCGTTTCGCTGGACGTACTGGGTTTCACCCTGATTCGTGACCTGGCGCCGGGCGAAGCGGTGTACATCACCGAAGATGGCCAGTTGCACACCCGTCAGTGCGCGACCAATCCGAAATACTCGCCGTGCATTTTCGAGCACGTTTACCTGGCGCGTCCTGACTCGATCATCGACGGCGTTTCGGTCTACAAGGCTCGCCTGCGCATGGGTGAGAAGCTCGCCGAGAAGATCCAGCGCGAGCGCCCGAATCACGACATCGATGTGGTCATCCCGATTCCCGACACCAGCCGTACCGCTGCGCTGGAACTGGCCAACCACCTGGGCGTCAAGTTCCGCGAAGGTTTCGTCAAGAACCGCTACATCGGTCGTACCTTCATCATGCCCGGCCAGGCCGCGCGCAAGAAGTCGGTTCGGCAGAAGCTCAACGCCATCGAGCTCGAGTTCCGTGGCAAGAACGTCATGCTGGTCGATGACTCGATCGTGCGCGGCACCACCTGCAAGCAGATCATTCAGATGGCCCGTGAAGCGGGTGCGAAGAATGTCTACTTCTGCTCGGCGGCGCCAGCGGTACGTTACCCTAACGTCTACGGCATCGACATGCCGAGCGCTCATGAGTTGATCGCACACAACCGCACCACTCAGGACGTCGCTGACCTGATCGGCGCCGACTGGCTGGTCTACCAGGACCTGTCGGACCTGATCGACGCAGTGGGCGGCGGCAAGATCAAGATCGAGAATTTCGACTGCGCGGTGTTCGATGGCCAGTACGTGACCGGCGATATCGACGAAGCCTACCTCGAGAAGATCGAGCAGGCGCGTAACGACGCCTCCAAGGTCAAGAATCAAGCGGTCAGCGCGATCATCGACCTCTACAACAACTGAGTGGGAGCAGCGGCATGACACAGGAATGGGATGCCGGGCGCCTCGACAGCGACCTTGAAGGGGTTGCGTTCGATACCCTGGCCGTACGTGCCGGTCAGCATCGCACGCCGGAAGGTGAACACAGCGACCCGCTGTTCTTCACCTCCAGCTATGTGTTCCGTACGGCGGCTGATGCCGCCGCGCGGTTCGCGGGTGATGTGCCGGGCAACGTCTATTCGCGCTACACCAACCCGACCGTTCGGGCTTTCGAGGAGCGCATCGCCGCCCTTGAAGGCGCCGAGCAGGCGGTTGCGACGTCGACGGGTATGTCGGCCATTCTCTCGACGGTGATGGCCCTGTGCAGCGCTGGCGATCATGTGCTGGTGTCGCAGAGTGTGTTCGGTTCGACCATCAGCCTGTTCGAGAAGTACTTCAAGCGCTTCGGTGTGCAGGTTGACTATGTGCCGTTGACGGATCTGGCTGCCTGGGAATCGGCGATCAAGGCCAATACCAAGCTGCTGTTCGTCGAGTCGCCGTCTAACCCGCTGGCCGAGTTGGTGGATATCGCCGCGTTGGCCAGCGTGGCCCATGCCAAGGGCGCGCAACTGGTGGTCGACAACTGCTTCAGCACGCCGGCCTTGCAGCAGCCGCTGAAGCTGGGCGCCGACATTGTCGTGCACTCGGCGACCAAGTTCATCGACGGCCAGGGTCGTTGCATGGGCGGTGTGGTTGCAGGTCGCGCCGAGCAGATGAAGGAAGTGGTGGGTTTTCTGCGTACGGCAGGCCCGTCGCTGAGCCCCTTCAATGCCTGGATCTTCCTCAAGGGCCTGGAAACCCTCAACCTGCGGATGCGTGCCCATTGTGCCAACGCACAGGCACTGGCCGAATGGCTGGAGCAGCAGGATGGCATCGAGAAGGTTCACTATGCCGGGCTCAAGAGCCATCCGCAGCATGAACTGGCCGAGCGTCAGATGAAGGGCTTCGGTGCGGTGGTGAGCTTTGAGGTCAAGGGCGGCAAGGAAGGAGCCTGGCGCTTCATCGATGCCACCCGCTTGATTTCGATCACCGCGAACCTGGGCGACAGCAAGACCACCATCACGCACCCGGGCACCACCTCGCACGGCCGTCTGTCGCCGCAGGAGCGTGAGGCGGCGGGTATCCGCGACAGTCTGATCCGTGTTGCGGTCGGCCTGGAAGATGTGGCTGACCTCAAGGCCGATCTGGCCCGCGGGTTGGCGGCGCTGTGATCGACTGGTCAACCCCCGAAAGCAGCCATAACGGTCGTGTCGCACTGGTCACCGGTGCGGCACGGGGGATTGGCCTTGGCATTGCTGCCTGGCTGATCTGTGAAGGCTGGCAGGTGGTGCTGACCGACCTTGACCGTGCGCGTGGCTCCATGGCCGCCAAAGTGCTGGGTGACAATGCCTGGTTCGTTGCCATGGATGTCGCCGATGAGGCCCAGGTCGCCGTCGGTGTGGCCGAGGTGCTGGGCCAGTTCGGCCGGCTTGATGCCTTGGTGTGCAATGCCGCCATTGCCGACCCTCACAATACGACCCTGGAAAGCCTCAGCCTTGCGCACTGGAACCGTGTGCTGGCGGTCAACCTGGGTGGACCGATGCTGCTGGCCAAGCATTGTGCGCCTTACCTGCGTGCGCATTGTGGCGCTATCGTGAACCTGGCTTCGACCCGGGCGGCGCAGTCCGAGCCTGATACCGAAGCCTATGCCGCGAGCAAGGGCGGTTTGCTGGCCTTGACCCACGCCCTGGCGGTGAGCCTTGGCCCGGAGATCCGGGTCAATGCCGTCAGCCCGGGCTGGATCGATGCCCGTGACCCCTCCCAGCGCCGTGCCGAACCGCTGACTGAATCCGACCATGCTCAGCACCCGGCGGGCAGGGTAGGGACGGTAGAGGATGTGGCGGCTATGGTGGCCTGGCTGTTGTCGAAGAATTCCGGCTTTGTTACTGGGCAGGAGTTCGTGGTCGACGGTGGCATGACCAAGAAGATGATTTACCAGTAACAGGTTTTACGCTGGGCGCTTCATGAGGTACACGGCGGTTTCTGCTTTTGCGGGCAGCTTGTCGCTTAAGGGTGAAGCAACTTTTTTGCGGTTTTTTAAAAAAACTTCAACAGGGGTATTGACTTAGGTTCGATACCTGCGTAAATTTCGCCACCTCAGCGAAGCACACGGGTGATTAGCTCAGCCGGGAGAGCATCTGCCTTACAAGCAGAGGGTCGGCGGT
>JAEAMF010001911.1_pt1 | contig 13217 bp, 7 predicted proteins | sample 8958721 | NCBI WGS metagenome assembly JAEAMF01 (sample SAMN16933255, study PRJNA681124) | bioreactor sludge metagenome | isolation source: anaerobic bioreactor treating anionic surfactant - SDBS | place: India: Bengaluru | collected 2019-02-28
CTGCCCCGTCGGAGAACGCCATCTCGGATCAGTATGTGAAGCACGTCATCGAGCGGGTGAAGAAGGGAATCGATCATGCGAAGGAGGGGTCGGGGGAGGCTCCCGTCTCCATGCGCATCCCCTGGCTCATCAGCCTCGCTTCCACCTTCTTCGCCCTCATCGATACGGATCTGCGTCTCTCCGATCAGGAGCGCGACCTCCTCGCGAACTCCCCCTGCCTGCACTGGGACCTCTCGCTTCTGGAGCAGTGGATTGAGGAGGTGCGTCAGGAGCAGCGTGCCGCCTTTGAGCAGTCTTCGCTCATCGGCATCATGCGCTTCGCCTCCCTCTCGCGGTACCTCAACGCCCGCTTCAAGGCCATCCTCCTCGGAGGACGCGACCCCACCTACGTCGATAAGGGCGAAGGCATGCGCTACTACTTCGATCCCCCGCCGTACTGGTGCTGTACCGCGGAAGCAGTGGACGAGGAGGAGGGCACCGGCGAAGCAGGAACCTGCCAGAAAAAAGGAGATGATGATCAGGCGACGAAGTGTCTGCAGGAGAGGGGGACGATCTACAAGCGTCTCGCCGCCTGCAAGGATGCCGGCTGCACGGGACCCGGTTCCTCGGAAAGTGAACCGGAAAACTTCTGCCCCTTCGATTCCGACTACCTGCCTGCTACCTCCGTCGGGTACGGCTGCGACCTCTCCGTCCTCGGCAAGATCCAGGGGGAAGACAGCAAGTCCATCAAAGCAGAGTACAAGGCGCTCCAGAAGCTCGTCGAGAAGCGGGATGAATTCATCAATGGTATGAGACCCCTGAAGGAGAGCATTGAGACGATCGAGCGCACGCTCAATATCCCCCCATCGGATCTCACGGACTTCCAGGCGGGGTTGGAGAGCAGGCGCGCGCACAAGCGCCTCACTGGATGCCTGCCAGCCGGAAAGGAGCTGCCTGAAGGTCTCGCGGCAGTGGAGAAGCGCGGGCCTTTCTCCTTTACAAGGGACGAGCGCAAACTGCTGGGCCGCCTCTACGTCCTCTGGCGTGGATGGGGGAGCTCCCGCAAGTTCCCTGACTACCTCAAGACCTCCAAGGAATTCCCCGAAGGGTCCACGGAGCAGGAGCAGGCAAAGAGTCGCGAGCAGAGCCCCTTCGCCTTCCTCTACATGACCGCGCAGTACGCCATGCGGACCTACTTCCTCCGCTGGACGACGGAGCAGTCGGGCGACGAGAGCTTGAGTATCGCAAAGACCTCTGATGCACCGATGGAGATCCTCGAAGTCCTGAAGCCCCTGCGCAAGGAGATGTCCGCCATGGCGCAGACCACGAAGAGCCCCCGCTTCGGCTTCCGCGGTTTCGTCCGGAACTTCGCGTACTTCCTCCGACGCTCCTGCCTCTTCCGCCCCTGCAACGAGCAGCTGGAGACCATCCTGAAGATCGTCTTCGAGAATGCCTGCTTCCCCTACGCCGACGCCGATTCCATCTTCGAGGACTCGTTCTACGGAAAATGCGCAGATGCTGCCGGAGTATCCGGCCCCTGAGAAACCGGGAAAGGCAGAGCCCCCTTCCACTCTCTCTGGAAGGTGAATTGACTTTTCTCGCTTCTTCCGTACCCTTTTCTTACTCCCTTGGCCCAATCCTGCCAGGAGTCCTCTTCATACTCTTTTCAACCCTTCCTGTATGGCATCCTCTCTTTCTCTCGAGCTCTTTGCGCCGATTCTGGCGATCCTTGGGCTCCTCTACAGTCTCGTCTTCTGGAGGCACGTCACCCATGCCGGGAATGGCACGCCCGCCATGCAGAAAGTGGCCCATGCCATTTCCGTCGGCGCGCGCGCCTTCATCCGGCGCCAATACAAGACCATTACGATTCTTGCGCTCGTTGCAGGTCTCGCCATGATCGTGGCTTACGGCCTCACCGGAGCTCCGGGAGAGGGATGGAGACGTGGTCTCGAAGTGGGCATCTCCTTCCTCCTGGGCTCTCTCCTCTCCGGAATCGCAGGAGTGGTGAGCATGGTCGTGGCCACCAAGGCAAACCTGAAAACTGCGAGCGCCTCCCGCTCGGGAGTGAACGCGGCTCTGCAGATGGCTCTCCGCGCAGGAACGGTCTCGGCAATCGTCATCACGGCCCTCTCCCTCCTCGGCATCAGCGGGCTCTACCTCTTCTACCGCTTCGTCCTCCATGTGGATGTTGTGCAGATCCCCGCACTCATCGTGGGCTACGGCTTCGGGGCCAGCTTCGTCGCACTTTTTGCACAGCTGGGCGGCGGGATCTACACGAAGGCGGCGGATGTAGGTGCAGACCTCGTCGGAAAAATCGAAGCAGGCATCCCGGAGGATGATCCACGTAACCCCGCCGTCGTCGCAGATCTTGTGGGAGACAATGTGGGAGACTGCGCGGGTCGCGGTGCGGACCTCTTCGAATCGATCTCAGCGGAGAACATCGGGGCGATGGTGCTCGGCGTTGCGCTGTACTCCACGTTCGGACTGAAGGGCATCCTCTTCCCGCTCATCCTTCGCGCCCTCGGGCTCGTCGCCACGATCCTCGGCATCTACACGGTCAGCGTGAGGCGTGCGGAGGCCCCGATGAGTTCCATGATCCGCGGCTACTGGTTCACGACTGCTCTCACGACTCTTGCGCTCTTTGTCTGCTGCGCCCTCATGCTTTCCACCTTCAATCCGAGCTCGATCGGCCTAGCATTCCGCTCCTTCTTTGATCTGCAGAATTCCGCCCCCTGGTTCTTCTTCTGTGGAATCACAGGCATCCTCACGAGCGTGGCCTTCGTGTACATCACGGACTACTACACAGGAAAGCAGCACCGCCCGGTCCAGTCGATCGCACAGGCTTCGACGACCGGCCATGCGACGAACATCATTTCAGGAACGGCAATCGGCATGGAATCCACGGGCCTCACGGTGCTCACTGTGTGTGTCGCCCTCTTTGCCTCCTACTGGTTCGGCACTCAGACGGGTATCGGCGTGGCTGGCGGCCTCTACGGGACGGCTGTCGCCACCATGGGCATGCTCGCCATGGTCGGCTTCGTGCTCGCCATGGACATGTTCGGCCCGATCACCGATAACGCCGGCGGCATCGTGGAGATGAGCAAGGCACCGGAAGAGATGCGTGTCATCACGGACGAGCTCGACGCAACGGGCAATACGACGAAAGCCCTCACGAAGGGGTATGCCGTTGGTTCGGCTGCTCTCGCAGCCTTCCTGCTCTTCTCCGCCTTCTTGGAGGAGGCTCACCTCACCTCTGTCGACCTCGCGAAAGTTCCGGTATTCATCGGGGCCTTCCTCGGCGCAATGGTCGTCTTCTTCTTCACCTCCCTCACCATTCGCGCTGTCGGCCGCGCCGCAGGCGTGATCGTCGAGGAGGTGCGCAAGCAATTCCGCGAGAACAAGGGAATCATGGAGGGGAAGACAGAGCCGGATTACGCGGCAGCCGTGGACATCGCCACGAAGGGTGCCCTCAAGGAGATGATCCTCCCGGGCCTCGTGGCGGTGATTTCCCCGATCGCCGTGGGACTCCTCTTCAAAAAGCAGGGCATGGGTGCCGAAGCGGTCGCCGGTCTCCTCATGGTCGGCACCATCACCGGCGTGATTCTCGCTGCCTATCTCAACAATGCTGGAGGCGCCTGGGACAACGCGAAGAAGTACATCGAGACGGGGCACCTCGGCGGGAAGCGCAGCCCAGCCCATCAGGCTGCTGTGACGGGCGACACCGTCGGCGACCCATTCAAGGATACCGCCGGTCCGAGCCTGCACGTGCTCATCAAGCTCTTCTCGACCCTGACGCTCGCACTCGCGACGCTCTTCATTTGATCCTGTTTCTCGTGTCTTAAATATCCCCCCTCTCTCCCACATATACGGGGGAGAGGGCAGGGGTGAGGGGAAATAGCCGGCTTGTCCGGCTTTTCTTTTGCTAAAATAAGCCGGCTTTCCATCCTCTGATGCTGCGCCGCCCCGCCTTCACCCTCCTCGAACTTCTGCTTGTTCTTGGCGTCCTCGGCGTTCTCGCCGCCATCGTGCTCATCGCCATCAACCCCACGAAGCAGCTGGAATCTGCCCGCTCCACAGGCCGCTCCGTCTCCGTCCGCGAGCTGGAGAATGCCATTGTGCAGTACCTCATCGACGGCAACACGCTCTCGGATATCCCCGCCATCAAGTCACAGGCAAAGGATGTTTGCCAGGATACGGTCCGCGGCGCTGCCTGCACGGACCCGCCGGTAAGCGGCTACGATCTCTCGGCGCTCATTCCAAGCTATCTTGTGGATATCCCGATCGACCCCAATGAGACAGGGGCAATCCTGACAGGCTACCGCATCTACCGCTTGGGGAGCTTTGTGAAAATCTGTTCGCTCAGCACAGATGCAGAGTGCGGAACATGAAGTGAATAAGGGCTGAAAGCTTCCGTCTCCGCCCACCCCCTCTGCTACACTCAAGTGCCCATGAAGGCCTCGGATTTCGTCCATCTCCACTGCCACTCCACTTACTCCCTCCTCGAGGCGCTCCCGAGCACGGAGGAGATCGTGGAACGTGCGAAGGAATTGGGAGAGAACACCGTCGGCATCGCCGACAAGGGCTACACCTACGGGCTCGTGGAGTTCTATCAGGAAGCTGGAAAGAAAGGATTGAAGCCCATCCTCGGCATGGAGACATACGTCGCAGCGCGCACACGCTTCGACCAGGAGAGCGGGACCGACACGAAGCGCTACCCGCTCGTGCTCATCGCCGAGAATGAGGAGGGGTACCGCAACCTCCTGGAGCTCGCCACGCATGCGGCCCTCGAGGGGATGTACTACAAGCCGCGCGTGGACGCGGAGCTACTCACGAAGTACGGGAAGGGGCTCATCGCGCTCACCGGACCGATCAGCGGCGCCATCCCGCAGGCAGCCCTCGCGGAGGACGGCGAGCGTATCCGACAGCTCACTGAGCAGTACCGATTGTTCTTCGGCAAGGACAACCTCTACTTCGAGCTCATGGACCTGCCCAATGTGAACGGGCAGGCAGAGGTGAACCAGCAGCTCATCCGCTGGGGAAAGGAGCTCGGCGTCCCCCTCGTCGCCACCTGCAACAGCCACTACTGCCGCCCGCAGGACGCGGAGGCGCACGACGTGCTCCTCTGCATCCAGAAGAACGCGCGCATCAACGATCCGAGCCGCTTCTCCATGCGTGACAGTGACTTCTCCATGCGCCCCTACGAGGAGCTGGAACGCGCCTTCAGCCATGTCCCCGAGGCGCTGAAGAACACGCGCGTCATCGCGGACCGCTGCTCCGTGACTCTCGATCTCGGGACGTACCACATTCCACGCTTTCCGACCGCCCCCGGAAAGACGGAGGCGCAGGAACTCCTGGTGCTCTGCGAGAGAGGCTTCGCCGAACGCTACCCCCACCCCACTCCCGCCCACCGCGAGCGGCTCGCCTACGAGCTCAAGATCATCGAGCAGATGGGATTCTCCGGGTACTTCCTCATTGTCGCGGACTTCGTGAATGAGGCGAAGCGGCGCGGCATCACCGTGGGGCCGGGCCGCGGCTCCGCCGCCGGCTCCCTCGTCTCGTACTGCCTGAACATCACGGGGCTCGATCCACTGGAGCACGGCCTCCTCTTCGAGCGCTTCCTCAACCCCGAACGCATCACCCTGCCCGATATCGACATCGACTTCGCGGACACCCGCCGCGACGAAGTTCTCGACTATGTCCGCGGGAAGTACGGCTCCGACCACGTCGTGCAGATCTGTACGTTCGGAACGCTCGCGGCCCGCGCGGCAGTGAAGGATGTGGGACGCGCCTACGGGGTCCCCTTCCTCGAGATGAACGCCCTCGCCAAGCTCATCCTGGAGCGCCCGGGCACGAAGCTTGCGGAGTCCCTCGAGACGCATGAGATGAAAGCTGCATACGAATCCAACGAGACCTATCGCAAGATCATCGATACCGCCCTCAAGCTCGAGGGGAAGGCCCGGCACGTCTCCGTCCATGCCTGCGGCGTCATCATCACGGAGAAGCCCACGACGCACTACACGGCCCTCCAGCGCGCCCCGAAGGATGACAAGACGATCATCACGCAGACCTCTGCCAAGCCGCTCGAGGCGCTCGGCCTCCTCAAGATGGATTTCCTGGGGCTCATGAACCTCACGGTCATCCAAACGACACTCGAGATCGTGGAGCGCCTCATGGGGGAGAAGATCGACATCGCCACCATCCCCCTCGATGATGCGGAGACCTTCGCCCTCCTCCGCCGCGGCGACACGACGGGTGTCTTCCAGCTGGAATCCGCGGGCATGCGCCGGTACCTGAAGCAGCTCAAGCCGACGGAATTCGGCCACATCACCGCCATGGTCGCCCTCTTCCGCCCGGGTCCCATGGACTGGATCCCCAGCTTCATCAAGCGCAAGAACGGCGAGGAGGAGGTGCGCTACATCCATGAAGATCTGAAGGCCATCCTCCAGCAGACCTACGGGATCGGCCTCTACCAGGAGCAGATTCTGGAGATCGCGCGGGTCTTCGCCGGCTTCTCCCTCGGAGAGGCGGACATCCTCCGCCGCGCCATCGGGAAGAAGATCAAGAAGGAGCTGGACGCCCAGCGCGAGAAGTTCCTCGCAGGAGCCGCCGCCAAAGGCTACGCGGCCGCAACAGCGGAGAAAATTTTCGACGATGTCATCACGCCGTTCGCCGGCTACGGTTTCAACAAGTCCCACGCCGCCGGCTATGCGCGCATCGCCTACGAAACAGCCTATTTGAAGGCCCGCTTCCCAACCGCCTTCATGGCGGCCCTCCTCTCGAGCGATGCACAGAACACGGACCGCGTGATGATCGAAATCGACGAGAGCCGCCAGATGGGCATTGATGTCCTGCCACCGGACATCAACGAATCCCTGCGACACTTCACGGCTCTCCTCCCAACAGGAGAGCACCCTCGCGGGGCCATCCGCTTCGGCCTCACCGCCATCAAGGGCATCGGCGAGAGCTCCGTCCAACAGATCATCACAGCGCGCGAGGCGGGCGGGAAATTCCAGTCGGTCGAGGACTTCGCCCAGCGCGTCCCATCCCGCGTGCTCAATAAGAAGCTCATCGAATCGCTGGCCAAGTCCGGCGCTCTGGATTGCCTCGGCAAGCGGCGGACCTTCCTCGAGCACTACGAGCGCATCGCGGAGTTCGCCAAATCAGCGGGGAACAAGAGCGCACTGCAATCGGATCTCTTCGCGGGTGCGGGCGGGATGATGGAAGCCGCGGCAATCGATTTCCCCGACACCCCCGAGGCCACCGTGCAGGAGAAGCTCCAGTGGGAGAAGGAGACACTCGGCATGTATGTCTCCAATCACCCGCTCGCCGGCCTGAAGAAATACATCGGGAAGAAGGCGCAGCTCATCGCCGATCTCACGGCCAAGGAGTCGGGGAAGAAGGTAAAGCTCGCCGGCCTCGTGGAGGGGGTGAAGAAGATCACGACGAAGAAGGGCGAGACCATGGCCGTCGTTCTCCTCGAGGATCCCACCGGCAAGATCGAGGTGACGCTCTTCCCGCGCATTTACGCGGAGTTCGCCGAGCTCCTCGAACAGCCGGATACCGTTCTCGTGGTGGGTGGCACGCTCGACCTTCGGGCGGGGCAGCTCCAGCTGCGGGTGGACGCCGTCAAGAAAGCCGCCCTCTCCACCATGATCGCGCGGGCGAAGGAGGAGGGGTTCTTCGATGAGGAGGAAGCCCGTCGCGGCCTGACGATTTCGCGCAGGAAGGTGGAGGAAGTGGAGCAGGTGGAAGTGCTCGATGAGGAGGGGAATGTCGTTGCCGGGGAGACAGTCAGTGTGGGAAAGGAAGAGAATGGATCGGATGAGTATCTGGGTCCCCTCGGACAGTGGATCGTGAAGGGAATGGATATGAAGGAAGTACTGCAAATATTGGAATGTGATTCCCCTGGTGTGCCTTCTGTCCCTGCCCCGGAAAAACAAAAGAAAGCGAGCGTTCGCCATCAGGAAGAAGGAGAGCCACAAGCAACCTCCTTCTCCTCCACCCAGATTTCCATCCACACCATTGCCCTTCCCGAGCGTGCGCCGAAGAAGCTCCTCCTCGACCTCAAAGCCGTACTGGAGCGTTTCCCGGGAAAGGAGAAAGTACAGCTCAAAATCGGCGAGCAGCTCATCCCGCTCCCGCTCACAATCAATATGTCCACGGTGCTCGAGAAGAAGATTGAAGAAGTATTGAGTGTGTATACCGCAAGAAGTGGAATGGAGAGCTTTAAGCCTTAAGCTTTAAGCCTTAAGCTGCTTATAGCTTGAAGGTTCTGCCACTCTCACTACAGGCCATCGATCAGGCGCTGGAAATCCTCGCGCACGGCGGCAGCGTCGCTCACGCAACGGAGACGTGCTACGGCCTCGCCTGCGATCTCACGAACCCCAAGGCAGTGAAGCGGCTCTTCGCCATCAAGGCCCGTCCCGCCGACCAACCTGTGAGCGCTCTGTTCTCTTCCCTTGAGGAGGCAAAGAAATACGTGGAGTGGAGTGATGAGGCAGAGGAGCTCGCCCAAAAACACCTTCCTGGTCCCCTCACTCTCATCCTCCGGCTCCGCCGTGATGCCCCAAAACTTTTCCCTACCCCCTACACCCCTGTCCTGAGCGGAGTCGAAGGGCTACCCCCTACACCCTCCCTCGGCCTCCGCCTCTCCTCCCATCCCGTCGCCCGGACGCTTGCCGAACGCTTCGGCAAGCCTTTGAGCACCACCTCCGCCAATATCCACGGCAAACCTTCCCCCTACTCCCTCTCTGATCTGAGAAGGCAATTCCATGGAGAGGATGGCCCTGACCTCATCATCGATAGCGGAGAGCTCCCGCCGACACCCCCCTCCACTGTCATCGACCTCTCGCAGGCCGGCAGGAAGGAGGTGAAACGCCAGGGAAATCTCTCCATCAACCCGGAAAGAAACGACATTGGGTTATGAGGTATACTGTCCGTCACATTCCCCCTCTCCTATGGTCAGGAATGAGAAAACCGGTCGCCGCGTGGCAAAAATCGCCGGAAGGCTCCTCCGCCGCAGCCGCAGCAAGGACGTGCGACGCGTGTCTGCCAGCGCTCTCACGCAGGCTCCAAATCGTTCAAGAAGGAAAAAGAGGCGATGATATTTCCCATGAAAGCCGCTTCCGCCGGCTCCGCGAAGCCGGGTAAGCTCTTGGTATGTTGTGCCCCCGGTGCAAATCGCCGGATACAGCTGTGATTGATTCCCGCCTCTCGGAGGAAGGGCGCGCTGTTCGACGTCGACGCGAGTGCCCCAAGTGCAACCATCGTTTCACGACCTTCGAGCGACAGGAGCTCTCGAGCCTCATCGTCGTGAAGCGCGACGGCACCCGCGAACCCTACAGCCGCAGTAAGCTCGAGCGCGGGGTCTGGCTCGCCTGCACCAAGCGTCCCGTCACCCAGCAGAAGATCGACAAGCTCCTCACGACGCTCGAGGAGAAGTGGGCCGCCAATAAGCAGGAAGTCTCCTCCGCGACCATCGGCACAGACGTGATGAAGGCCCTGAAGAAGCTCGATCAGGTGGCCTACATCCGCTTCGCCTCCGTTCACCGGGAGTTCAAAGATGTGGAGGAGTTTAAGCAGGAAGTGGGGAGGCTCTTCAAATAGTCAAAATCATTGTTGTTCCTAGTCATTCCCGTCATCCCCTCCTATACTTTGTGCCTATGTTGAGGACACACACCTGCGGCGAACTCCGTGCTTCCCACGCCAAAAAAGCTGTGACTCTCTGCGGTTGGGTGCATCGCCGCCGTGACCACGGGGGGCTCATCTTCGTGGACCTCCGCGACCACTATGGCATCACACAGGTTGTCTTCGACCCCCGGCAGAAGGACACCTTCGCACTCGCGGAGAAGATCCGCCCCGAGTGGGTGCTCAAGGTCGAGGGCGCCGTGAGTAAGCGCAAGGAGGGCGCCGAGCGCAAGGATAACCCTACGGGCGACATTGAGGTGCTCGCACAGAGCCTGGTCGTCCTGAGCGAGTCCAAAACTCCTCCATTTGAGATCGACCAGGAGAAGGATGTGAATGAGGAATTGCGGCTCCAGTACCGCTTCCTCGACCTGCGCCGCCCCACCCTGCAGGAGATGATGATGAGGCGCGATCAGTTCATCACCGCGATCAGAAAGTACATGCACAGCAAGAATTTCACGGAAGTGCAGACCCCCATCCTCGCGAATTCCTCGCCGGAAGGCGCCCGCGACTACCTCGTCCCCAGTCGCATCCATAAGGGCATGTTCTACGCGCTCCCGCAGGCCCCGCAGCAATTCAAGCAGCTCCTCATGGTCGCAGGACTGGACCGCTACTTCCAGATCGCCCCGTGCTTCCGCGACGAGGACCCGCGCGCGGACCGCCACCCGGGAGAGTTCTACCAGCTCGACCTCGAAATGAGCTTCGTGGAACAGGAGGATGTCTTCGAGACGGTGGAACCGCTCATGGTGGAACTCACGCAGACCTTCAGTGATAAGAAAATCACGAAGTCCCCTTTCCCGCGCCTGACGTGGAAGGACGCGCTCTCCCGCTTCGGCTCCGATAAACCCGACTTGCGTTATGGGCTTGAGCTCAAGGACATCACGCCCCTCGTGAAAGACTGTGGCTTCTCCGTCTTCGCGGATGCCGTGAAGAAAGGCGGCACGGTGCAGGCGCTCTGCGTGCCCCATGGCGCGGAATTCAGCCGCAAAGACATCGATGATCTCACGGAGACAGCCAAAGTCTACGGTGCCAAGGGACTCGCGTACATTTTGATCAAGGGAGCGGAACTCCAGTCGCCGATCGTGAAATTCCTGGGCGAAGACCTCACGAAGAAGATCGCCAAAGAGACCGGGACGAAGAGCGGAGATGCCGTCTTCTTCGCCGCGGACAAGTGGCAGGCGGCCTGCAAGGTTCTCGGGCAGGTGCGCATCGAGGTGGCAAAGAGGCAAAAGCTCACGGATTCCAAAAAGGCCGCGTGGGTCTGGGTGAAGGACTTCCCGATGTACGAGTGGAACGAGGAAGAGAAGAAGATCGACTTCTCCCATAATCCCTTTTCCATGCCGCAGGGGGGAATGGAGGCGCTCAATTCCAAGGACCCGACAACCATCCTCGCCTTCCAGTACGACCTCGTCTGCAACGGCTTCGAGATCAGCTCGGGTGCCATTCGCAACCACCGGCCGGACATCATGTACCGCGCATTCGAGATCGCCGGCTACCCGCATGAGGAAGTGGACAAGCGCTTCGGCGGCATGATCCGTGCCTTCCAGTACGGCGCTCCGCCGCACGGCGGCATCGCCCCGGGCATCGACCGCTTGATGATGGTGCTCTGGGAGTGCCCGAGTATCCGCGACATCTACGCCTTCCCAAAGAACGGCACGGCGCAGGATGCCATGATGGGCGCCCCCTCTCCTGTGTTGGAGAAGCAACTCAAGGAACTCGGCATCAGAGTCGCAGAGGAGGAGTGAGATTCTCTCGCTTGGCACAGCGCCGAACTACGAGAAGAAAATATTTTGCGAACGCAGGAAATCTGTACACTGTCACGCATGACACATTCCAAAATCCCCTTCCGGGGAAACATCCTGATGCTCGGGTTCGGCGGAGTGGCCAAGTGCACGCTTCCGCTGCTCCTCGAAAATCTCGATGTCTCCTTGAAGCAAATCACCGTCATGGACATGGTAGAAAACCGCGATTATCTCGCAGATCTGATCAAGCAGGGCCTGACATTTCGTCAGGAGCGCATCGAACGAAAGACGTTGGGGGCACAGTTGGGGGCGATCCTGAAGCGCGGCGACCTCCTCGTGGATCTCGCATGGAATATTGAAGGCACCGACATCATCGATTGGTGCCACAAACAAGGTGTGCTCTATATCAACACTTCCGTGGAGCTTTGGGATCCGTACGCAGGGAAGGGGGAGCCCGACCCGCGGCCACGAACGCTGTACAGGCGCCACATGGCCATCCGTGCTCTCATGCAGTCCTGGAAGGACCGGCCAGGACCCACCGCGATTGTGGAACATGGCGCCAACCCGGGGCTTGTCTCGCACTTCGTCAAAGTCGCGCTCCTCGATATCGGAGAGAAACTCTGCGCCGAGAAACCCAAGGACCCGCGCAGGGATGTCATTGATCATGCCATGCGCTATGAAAACTTCGCGGAGTTAGCATCACTCCTCAATGTGCATGTAATCCACATCAGCGAGATCGACACGCAGTTGAGTTCGATCCCACATGATCCCGACGTCTTCCTGAATACATGGAGCGTGGAAGGATTTTACGAAGAGGGAACCTCACCGGCGGAAATGGGATGGGGCACGCATGAAAAAACACTGCCTAGGGACGGTTTTCTGCATGATGCGGGCCCGCGCAATCAGGCTTGTTTGCAGCGCTATAGCATCGATGCTTTTGTGAAGTCGCGCGTCCCAAGCCAGGAGATCGTCGGTATGATCGTGCGCCACGGAGAGGCATTCACGCTCTCCGACGCGCTGACGCTCTGGAACGCGGATGGCACCCCCGCCCACCGACCGACCGTGCACTACGCGTACTGCCCGTGTCACGAAGCGCTCCTCTGCCTGGAGGATCTGCGCACCAAACACAATTACGTGATGCAGAAGCAGTGGAAAATAATGTGTGACGACATCCTGCCGGGCGGCGTGGATGAGCTCGGCGTGCTTTTGATGGGGCACGATTTCAAATCATGGTGGATGGGGACAGTCCTGAGTGTCGACGAAGCACGGAAGTTGGTCCCCGGCCAGAATGCAACGATTCTGCAGGTGGCGGCCTCCGCCATGGCCGCTGTCTGCTGGATGATCCAAAATCCCGAGGAAGGCGTGAAGGTCCCCGATCAGCTGCCTCACCGTGCTATCCTTGCGAGGGCTGCTCCGTATCTGGGAGAACTTCTCTCCCTCCCTATCGACTGGACGCCGACCGGAGGAAAGGTCCAGAAAGACACGTGGCAGTTCGGTAGCTTCCTGACAGACGAGAAACCGCACGGGAAGGTCTTCCGACCGTGAGAAGGGCTGTTGAGCTTTGATGCGTCTGGAAGCCGTTTCATGCTATAATGGTGGGATGGACCCGACGATCCCCCCGCCACAGGACAACACTGATCCGGCGAAGAAAGCTGAGCTTGAGAAGATCCTGGAGCACAGCCAGGAATTAAAAGTGAAGCAGACGAAGAAGGCGGAGAGCCGCCGGGGTGAGCACCTCGCCAGGGAACAGAAGACCGCCGAACAACAGCGGGAGGCATTGCGGCAGGAAAAAATTGTGGAGGAGAAGAAGAG
>JAEAMF010001912.1_pt1 | contig 13216 bp, 9 predicted proteins | sample 8958721 | NCBI WGS metagenome assembly JAEAMF01 (sample SAMN16933255, study PRJNA681124) | bioreactor sludge metagenome | isolation source: anaerobic bioreactor treating anionic surfactant - SDBS | place: India: Bengaluru | collected 2019-02-28
GTTTCAAGTATTGATCCATCGCCAAATTTCATCACATGCGTAGTATTTTCACCCGCTTCGATGCATTGCGTGGCTTTTTGGGTATGAACTTTTACTCCTAGATTTTCGATTTTTGCCCGTAAAACCTTACCGCCCAGATCATCAATTTGTACTGCCATTAAACGGGGTGCAAACTCCACTACGTGAGTTTCTAAGTTTAAATCGCGTAAAGCTTTCGCCGCTTCCAAACCAAGTAAACCACCACCAATCACCACGCCAGATTTTGCATTTAGGCTGGCAGCGCGGATGGCATCTAAATCTTCAATGGTCCGGTAAACAAAACAGTTTTCACGGTCATTGCCGGGAATAGGCGGTACAAAAGCATATGAACCCGTTGCAAGCACCAACTTGTCATAACTAATGACATCCCCCTGATTGGTGCTAACCGTTTTACTTAAAATGTCGATGGCAGTGGCTTTGGTATTTAAGCGCAGATCTATTCCGTAGGCATCGGCAAAATCTGAACGACACAGGGTTAAGTCTTTGGCGGATTTTCCAGTGAAATATTCAGTTAAATGTACGCGGTCATAAGCTAGACGTGGTTCTTCTGCCAGAATCGTGATTTCAACCTCATCACCTGCATATTCTAAAACCGATTCGATAAATTTGTGGCCCACCATGCCATGGCCAATCATGAGCAGTTTCATCGTATTAATCCTCAATTCTTTAAAAACTTCTTTCAATTTATTAATTTAAGCTCTGGATCTAAGCGTATTGATCCGAGGAATTTTATTGTTGGGCTTCAGCCAGACTGTTGCGTTCCAGCATGGCCTGTTCATAAAGCTGCTGTTCTTTTTCTTTGTGCTCGACCGAGAAGCGAATCATCAGCACACAACTAGCGGCAATCACCACCAAGCCACCCAACACCATTAACGTGGTTTGAATATCCAGCATGCCTTTGAGCAAGAAACCTGCAGCCACGGCACCGACATTACCGCCTGCACCAATAATGCCGGCCACACCGCCTAAAGCATCACGGTCAATGAAAGGCACCAGGGCATAGGTCGCACCACAGGCCATATGGGTAAAGAGTGCAAAAACTGTCATGGTCATGATGGCCAGAACTGCGGTGTTCATTTGCGAAAATAAGATCAGGAATAAGCCTTCCATCAGAATCATGCTGAATAGCACTTTGGTACGTCCATCCAGACCTTTTCTAATTGCCACTTTGTCAGAGATGATGCCACCCAAGGCACGGGCAAATAGGGCCAGCAGACCGAAAATCCCTGCGGCCATGCCGGCTTCTTTTAAGCCAAACTGAAAGTTGTTGACAAAATACAAAGCGATAATGTTATGAATGAAAATCTCGATACCAAAGCAGGCGGCATAGGCGCCAAATAAAATCCAGACCCGGTAGTTGCGTGCTGCATGCATCAGAATTGCCAGACCGCCTTTTTTATCGCTGCCCACTTGCACGCCTTGTGCCCGCAGTTCCTTAAAATTTCCTTGCGGGCAGTCTTGGGTGAATTTCCAGTACAGTGCACCTACAATCAGCATCAGTACACCCGGAACAAGCAGGGCAATTCTCCAGCCCATGGCCTGTTCAACTCCGAACATCACCAAGGCAGCAAGTAATAAAGGCATCAGGGCTTGAGTTGCACCGCCACCGGCATTTCCCCAACCTGCTGATGCAGCATTCGCAGTACCGACTACATTCGGTGCAAACATGATACTGGTGTGATATTGGGTAATCACAAAGCTGGCACCAATGGCACCAATCAATAAGCGGAAGAAAAGAAAGGATTCGTAACTGTTGGCAGAAGCCACACCAAACACCGGAATACTGCCGATCACCAATAATGCAGTATAGGTTTTGCGTGGCCCGTATTTATCACATAAAGGTCCCACAATTAGGCGAACCAAAATGGTGATGGCTACAGCGGCAATGTTAATATTGGCAATCTGGTCTTTAGTTAAATAGAACTCACCGGCAATGACGGGCATGAGCGGGGCACAGGCAAACCAGGCAAAGAAACAGACAAAAAATGCGAGCCAACTCATATGGAAGGCCCGCATTGCTGCGCTACTGAAATTGAAAAGACTTATTTTTGTTGCTTTTTTAGCATTTAAATTTGAAGACATAGCCCTCTCCTTCCTGAACTGAACGTATTGTTTTATCTGTCATGCAGATAGCTGCACAGCAGATTCGATCAGAACGGACGTCTTTGGCCGTCTTACAATTTTTTAGAGTCGTCTTTGACTCACAAGAGATATAGCAATGCGCGTGCCAACAACTCAGAAAAAACTCTAAGTTTATATTTTTTATCATTTTTAATTTTTTTCTTATAACTTTTCAATGCCAATAATGGGCTGCTTCTCTATTTTTAACTATGACCTCCTGACTCAGCTCAACAATGATTATGCTTCCTTGTAGCGCATTTTTGCATTAAGACAGTGCGCAATTTGCTCACCGTTCCTTGGTTCAGTGAACTTTTATTGAAATCATAATGATTTAACTCATTTGGCATTTTAATTGCTTTAAATAGATTATGACTTTTTCTTTCAGGCATGGCCTGATGATATTTAGCCCATATGCCAAAACTCAAAATCGCACTGATTGATGACGATCAAGACCGTGCCCATTACATTCAAGCCTCCCTGATCGAACACAATTTCGAGGTCGTGGCCTGCCTCAGCGCGGATCATTTAAGCATGTTCCGCCTCGAACAGTTGCATGCCGACGTGATTTTGCTGGATATGGATCATCCCCATCGTGACATCATTGAAAGCTGTGTCAGCCAGTTCGATCTGCCGACAGTACTGTTCACTAAAAACAGCCACAAAGACACGATCAAAAACGCCATTGATGCCGGGGTTACGGCGTATATTGTCGATGGCATTGACCCATCCAAACTGGACAGCATTTTAGAAATCTCGATTGAACAGTTTAAAAAACATAAAAAATTGCTCGGCGATCTGGAAGACACCAAAAATAAGCTAGCCGACCGTAAAGATGTGGAGAAAGCCAAAGTATTGATGATGCAATTGCACCATCTTACTGAAGATCAAGCCTTTCAGTTACTGCGTAAAAATGCCATGAGCCACCGTATGACCATTGGCGAAATGGCACGGCGTTTACTGGATGCACAGCAACTACTACAAAGCCAATTGAAGGATTAAGCCATGCCAGATTTAGAAAAAACTCAAATCCAGTTCGGCTATATTCCTCTGCTGGATTGTGTGGCCATTCTTTGGGCCAAGCAGCGTGGTTTTTTTGAGGAAGCGGGTTTAGAGGTCACGCTGGTGAAGGAAGCGTCCTGGGCCAGCTTAAGAGACCGGTTGGCTTTTGGTTTTTTAGATGCTGCACATTGCCTGTCTGCCATGCTGCCTGCCGCAGCACTTGGTGAAGACCAGCTCGGTATTCCACTCCAGACTGCCCTGGTATTAAGTTATAACCGTGCCTTTATTAGTTTGAGTCAAAAACTGTGCTTTGATCTGAACATTTCCAGTCAGGACAGCGCACAACAATCTGCACAAAAAATCGTCTCTGCCCTACAAGCGCAAAAAAAGATTCAATTTGCCCATGTCTTTAAGCAGTCGATTCATCATTATTGTCTCAGAGAATGGCTCGCCCTTGCCAATCCTGAAATTGCACGAAATATAAAACTGGCCACGCTTCCCCCACCCTATATGGTGCAGGCATTAGCCAATCAGGTCATTGATGGTTTTTGTGTCGGTGAACCCTGGAACAGCCAGGCTGAACTACTGGGAATCGGTCAAATTGTCGCTTCCAGTCAGGACATTATTCCCCAAGTAGCAGATAAGGTTTTGGCAGTCACCTGTGATTGGGCAATGCAACATCCAAACACGCATCAGGTTTTAACGCAGGCCATTCAAAAAGCCCAGCAAGAACTGAAAGATTTACAGGACTATGCCAACGTTTGGCAAATGCTGACCGAGTTCAATATTGTGCAATTTCAATGCTCAGACAGCATTCATGTACAAAAATTCCACTCCATTCAAAATATTATCCGCAATTTTGTCGATGAGACATCTGTGCCAAAGGTAGATGATTTTAAATGGCTGACCCAAAAAATGCTGAAATGGGATAACCCAATTCACTTGAATGATGCGGTGATTGAAAACATCAGCCAAAACTGTATTTTATCTTTGACGAAATAAGGCAGCATCCGCATTGCCCCCGGCCACAAAAAATAATCAGAATGCTGGGGTTAAGCCATTCATTTTGATTATTTTATCGCTGTAATCCAGTTTTATGGTTTATTTTCATTTCTGCTGTTTCCCACAAATTTTCTCCATATTTTTACGTTATCTTACGCAAAATTACATAGGGAACATCGAATAATGAAACGCATACAACCGCGTTGGCAATGGAGCACCCTGAGTTGTGCACTGTTTAGTTTTATCTCCCCAAGCTGGGCGGCTGACACGATTAGCGATGCCACAACAAACAGCACGGTTGTTCAAACAGACCCGGTACAGACACTGGCAACCCTAAAATTTCAAGCAACGCCCGCCCAAGCCAAAGACCCGGATATCAGTGCGGTGGCGAAAACTATTGTCACGCGTGAAGAAATGCTGCAATTTGGTGATCAATCCGTGAATGATACCTTACGCCGTGCCGCCGGTTTTCAGATGCCCACACCGGGACAAGGTCCACGTGGGGGTGGCGGTGCTTCAGCTATGCGTTTTCGTGGCGGTGGTGCCCCGGCATTTTTAATCAATGGTGAACCGGTTCAAGGTGGCCCACGCGGTGGCATGTCGGTTGTTGACAGCATCACGCCAGACATGATCGAACGGATTGAAATTACCAAACAGCCAAGTGTCGCTCAGGTTTCTGTGGCATCTTCCGCCGTCATCAATATTATTCTGAAACAACCCTTGGATCATGCCCGCATCAGCGGAACCATTCGTGCAGGATATGGTTTGGCAAAATCTGACCAAAAAGAAGAGGAACGTAAAAATATCAGTGTTCAGGCTGATGACCGGGATAATGCCTGGTTATACAGCCTGTCTGCCAACCAGATGTGGAATGACACCATCTCGATCACCCAGACCCAAAACAGCAGCCAAACCCGCGAACAAAAGCGTATTACTGAACGCAAGTCGCAAATGCTGACACCCCGTGTTGAATATGAACTGGATGACCAGCAAAAACTGGTTGCCGAACTGTTCTATCGTAACAATGAAAGTGACGGCAGCCGTGGCGATCAGACGCAAAATGACAAGAATGACAGCATCCGTTTAAATACCCGTTATGAACGTAAAGACAAGGATAATTCCGACAAAATTCGTCTTTCAGTCGAACAGCAGAACGAAATCGAATCGACCCGGTCACCGCTCTTCAGCAGCTATACCGATGAAACCATCCATGAGTATGGTGTGGCTTATGATGGTGTGCGTAAATTTGATGACACCCGACAACTGAAGTTTGGTACGGATATTCGCTCGAATGAACTTGAAAGTAATATTACCGATACACTCGATGAACAGCATTATGCGCTCTATACCGAAGGTAGTTGGAAGTTTACCGACCGGCAAACCGTGACCTTGGGTGCACGTCAGGAATGGATTCATCGTTCAGGACTTGTGGATTACAGTGACCAGCACTTTAGTCCTGTTTTGGCACACCGATTTGATTTTGATGATCACTGGTCATTACAAAGCAATATCAGCCAGGCATTCCGCAGTCCTAAAACCGACCAGCTGTTACCTACGGTTTCTGTTTCTACCGATAGTGATGCCGGTAGCCTGAACAATCCGGATCGTGGTGGAAACCCCAATTTACGTCCGGAAAAAATAACCGCCTTTGAATCCACCTTAGGTTATAACACCCCGTCAGGTGGCGTCAACATCACCGCATACCAACGTGAAATTGAAGATTACATTGAGAAAGTGATTCGTCAGGAAGGCTCGCGTTTTGTAGAACGCCCGCAAAATCAGGATAATGCCACCACCTATGGGGTTGAAATTGCTGCTCGTTATGCCTTAAAGCAAACTGAAAATGGGCATGCATTGATGTTGAATGGTCAACTGTCGACGGTACGTGCAAAAATTGAAGAGACCAATCATCAGCAACGTTTAGCCAGTGATGTGGCACCTTATACAGCCAGTGCCGGTTTATCTTATAACTACCAGCCCTGGCGTCTTTCCAGCAGTGTGAACCTGAACTATGTTCCTGAATTTACCCGTGCCCTGGATAACCAACCCTATGACCGCACCAGTAATGAACGGGTCAATGTCGATATCAGTATGAGCAAACGCTTTGATGATGGCTGGGCAATGACCCTGAGTGCACGCAATATCTTGAGTACAGATTATAAAGAGCGTTTAACCAATCAATCTGATGGCAGCCTGTATGAATCCCGGGTCAATCAGGCCATTCCAAGTGTACTCCTCAGTGTAGAAAAAAAATTCTAAACGGGGAAGATAAAAAACCGGTGCCAGTCACCGGTTTTTTATCTCCAGATAATGATTGTATTTATGCTGCCCAGCGGAAAAATTTAATCTTCTGGCCGTTGCCAATTTTCTATGATTTCTCAACTAGTCAGGATTTTTAGCTTTACCCTATCACCGCCCTCAAAACTGGTATTCGAGCTTGAATATCAATCTGATGCTTAGGGCTTTTTAATGGTTGATCACCTGAATATGATTCAAACATGCTAAAGTTCGAGAACCTCTTATACATGGTTTGCAAGATAGCCTAGATATGAGTAAATGATGCATCAAAAATAGATAACCGGGCAATATTTAATAAAAAAATTATAAAATTCATTAACTTAAAATGGTAGGTATTTGGTAGGTAGGATTTTTTCCAGCTTCATTCGATACTCCAATTACGGTGAGAGTCACCGATAATATAATGAATGGTAGAAGGAATCGCACCATGGCTTTTAAAAATATTGCAGATCAAACCAACGGTTTTTATATTCCCTGTGTTTCACTTTTTGGCCCAGGCTGTGCCAAAGAAATTGGAACTAAAGCGCAAAATCTAGGTGCCAAGAAGGCCTTGATTGTGACTGATGCAGGTTTATTCAAATTTGGTGTCGCAGATACTATTTCAAACTATTTAAAAGATGCTGGCGTTGACAGTCATATTTTCCCGGGTGCAGAACCGAACCCAACCGACATTAACGTACATAACGGCGTTCAAGCCTATAATGAACAGGGTTGTGATTTTATTGTTTCTTTAGGCGGTGGTTCATCACATGACTGTGCCAAAGGTATCGGCCTGGTGACAGCGGGTGGCGGTCATATTCGTGACTACGAAGGGATCGATAAAAGCACTGTACCGATGACACCGCTGATTGCGATCAATACCACGGCAGGTACGGCTTCAGAAATGACCCGTTTCTGTATTATTACCAATACCGATACCCATGTAAAAATGGCTATTGTTGACTGGCGCTGTACCCCGCTGATTGCCATCGACGATCCTAAACTGATGATTGCCAAACCAGCCAGTTTAACTGCGGCAACCGGTATGGATGCATTGACTCACGCTGTTGAAGCCTATGTATCAACTGCAGCCAATCCAATTACCGATGCCTGTGCCGAAAAAGCAATTACCATGATTAGCGAATGGCTTAGCCCGGCTGTTGCCAATGGTGAAAATCTTGAAGCACGTGATGCCATGAGCTATGCACAGTATCTTGCAGGTATGGCTTTTAACAATGCATCTTTAGGTTATGTTCATGCCATGGCGCATCAGCTGGGCGGTTTCTACAATCTGCCACACGGTGTTTGTAATGCCATTCTGCTTCCGCATGTATCTGAATTTAACCTGATCGCCTGCCCGGATCGCTATGCGAAAATTGCACAGTTAATGGGAGTCAACACTGAAGGCCTGACGGTAACTGAAGCTGCATTTGAAGCCATCAATGCCATTCGTCAACTTTCTGCTTCTATTGGTATTCCATCTGGTTTGGCTGAACTGGGTGTCAAAGAAGCTGATCTGGCCATCATGGCAGAAAATGCGCAAAAAGATGCCTGCATGCTGACCAACCCACGTAAAGCTAACCATGCTCAAGTGGTCGATATCTTTAAGGCAGCATTGAAACCTAATGCATCGGTAGTCGATTTTAAAGCAGCAATGTAATACCTCCCTGTAAGTCTTCTATCCAATTCTTTGACTTACACTTTTAGCAACCCATGTTCGCACTTCGTCAAGAAGTGCGCCAAGAAAAGAAACCATTTCCCTTTTCCTGGCTGATCCTGTGTCCTTGATGACAGGATAAGAACTGTGGTTGCTTTTTTTTTATAAAAATAATTCAATTTGACAAATTACCACTCATCATGAAGGATAAGAGAAAACAGATTCTTCTCTATGAGTATAAAAATGAGCAATGGCAACACCGCCCCACTTTATCAACGCGATATCTTAGGCCCAGGTTATGAACAGGCCACTTTAAATTTCCCGGATGATTATGAAGGTCAGGTTACAGCGACCTTAGTCAGAAAAAAAGCCGACCAAACCACATCCAAAGCTGTGTTATATATTCATGGCTTTATTGATTATTTCTTCCAGACCGAAATGGCCGAACAGTTCAACCAGCATGGTTTTGACTTTTATGCACTGGATTTACGTAAATATGGCCGCTCCATTCTGCCGCATCAAAAATATTATAATGTGCGTGAAATTGCCGAATACGATGCGGAAATTACCGAAGCCTTAAACATTATAGGCGCAGAAGGCCATGATGCCATTTTACTCAGTGGCCATTCTACCGGTGGCTTAACCACCACACTGTATGCGGCACATCATCCAGAGCATCCTTTAATTAAGGCACTGTGGGTCAATAGTCCGTTTTATGATTTCAATATGAACCCGATCAAGAAAAAATTGGGCATTCCCAATTTAAGCCGGGTGGGTAAGGTTTGCCCGGATTTAAAATTTCCCAGTGAGCTGAACAAATGGTATGTTCCCAGTCTGCATAAAAATCTGCATGGCGAATGGGACTTTAATCTGGACTGGAAACCGCAGTCTTACCCTCTGGTTCGCTTGAGTTTTGTTCGGGCCATTTTTGAAGCACAGAAAGAAATCCATCAGGGAGTCAGCTTAACGGTACCTGCTTTGGTGATGCATTCCGATCAAAGCAAAAATCCAAAAAAATGGCATCAATATGCGCAAAGCAGTGATGTGATTCTAGATGTCAAACATATCGACAAATATGCCAGAAAAATCAAAGGTGATGTCACCATTGCTAAAATCAAGAATGGCTTACATGATCTGGTCTTGTCGGAAAAATCGGTACGCCAGAATGTCTATCTGCGGCTGTTTGAATGGCTAGAAATTAAAGGGCTGTAAATATATCTTACAGCTCTCAGGCATCCTTATATTTCAGCAGGGTTTGATGCACAGGGTGCGTTTTGGGCATGAGCTCAATCAGGCGTTCAACCGCATCAATCGCCTCAGGGAATCGAGCCACATGTTTTAGCAGCACATCGGTTTCATTGGCTTTAAAAATGGCATCACTTAAACGTGATTCCAGACAATCGCGCCAGGCACATAAAAAAGGACTTTCAGTTTTGGCTAGAAATACGCCAGTACACAGTTTTAAGGCCGAATCGATATAGCCGGCATCCAAAGACTGTTCTGTCAATAAAAAGTCAGCCTCGACATGTGCCAATAAACGATAAGGTCTGGAACCCAGCATACCGCCCAGTACATCACGCAACTGCGACATTTCCGCCTTTAAGGTACCTATACTGACTTTTCGTTCTCCGTATAAAGCCTGATGCAGGGTATCCAGACTTAAACCTTGCGGACATAATGCCAGGATGGTCAAAATTTCAATTTGGCGGGGGGTCAGAACCAGTACCTTGCCATTAAACAAAACCTGAGGCACGGAAAAAGCCCGGATAAACAGACGCTGCTTTTGGTATTCCAGCAAAGCCGATTGAATAATCGAAGCACAGCGTTCCGCTGCAAGTAGTCCCAAACTGTTATGCTTTTGCCAGGTAGTCGACAGGTCAATCACCCCTAACACCTGCTTGGAATAAGGATCAATAATCGGGGCAGCATAACAGACCCAATCATGAATGGAAGGCATATAATGTTCATTGGAAAACACACAACTCGATTGCTGGGTTTTTAACGACAGTGCCAAGGCATTGGTTCCGACCAGTTCCTCGCGCCATTGCCCGCCTTCAATAAAATGCACACTTTCTGCTGCACGCTGCATTTGTGGACTGGAGGCTGACCAGATAATGGTGCTACCGATATCCCCGACTGCAATTACCATCGAAGACTGTTCGGCAATATGCTTTAAATCCTGTGCGCAATGTTGCAAGGCATTTGCCAAAGCCGAAGGATAGGTTTCTTTTTGTAAATGAACCAGTGGGGCAGCCAAGCGATCCTTGGGAATTTCGGCCAAGGATGAACGTTGCCAGGAACTTGCAATACTTTGACCCAGTTGTTCTGCATGTAAGGCAGATAAACTGCTACTTTGCCTAAACTGATCAATTTTATGCCTTTTTTGCATCAAATTTTGTTTTGTCATCATTCCTTATTCTCACAACAATTCATGATTTACATCCACTGTAATCGCTATTTTTTATGCTGGATTGAAAAGATTGTAAACCTTCTTGTATCCAACCTTTCTCCAACCTTATTCAGGTTATGCTAATCATATAATGTACACAAGTACCTTATATACCAAAGCTGTAGATACGGTTTTAAGACACTAAAATAAGCAAAGGAAATACATATGCGTTACGTCGATCCTAATCAACCTGGTTCAAAAGTTCAGTTTAAAGCCCAATATGAAAACTTCATTGGTGGACAATGGGTAGCGCCTGTCAAAGGAGAATACTTTGACAATATTTCGCCTGTAGATGGTAAAGCTTTCACCAAAGTTCCGCGTTCTAGCGTTGAAGATATTGAGCTTGCTCTTGATGCTGCACATAAAGCCAAAGCACAATGGAACAAGTCATCGCCAACGACCCGTTCCAATATCCTGTTAAAAATTGCCGACCGTTTAGAAGCCAATCTGGAACTTTTGGCAGTTGCTGAAACTTGGGATAATGGTAAGCCGATTCGTGAAACCCTGGCTGCCGATATTCCTTTGGCGATTGATCATTTCCGCTATTTTGCCGGCTGTATCCGTGCACAAGAAGGCGGCATTTCAGAAATCGATGAAGATACTATTGCTTACCATTTCCATGAACCTTTAGGTGTAGTCGGACAAATCATTCCGTGGAACTTCCCGATTTTAATGGCAACCTGGAAACTGGCACCGGCTCTGGCTGCAGGTAACTGTATTGTTTTAAAACCGGCTGAACAAACACCGGTCAGTATTCTGGTACTGGTTGAACTGATTCAGGACCTGTTGCCTGCAGGCGTATTAAACATTGTAAATGGTTATGGCGTTGAAGTGGGCCGCCCATTGGCTACCAACCCACGTATTGCCAAAATTGCATTTACTGGCTCAACAGCTGTCGGTCAGCAGATCATGCAATATGCCACCGAAAATATTATTCCGGTAACCTTAGAGCTAGGTGGTAAATCACCAAACATTTTCTTTGAAGATGTCATGGCGCAACAAGATGACTACCTAGAAAAAGCACTGGAAGGCTTTACCATGTTTGCCCTGAACCAAGGGGAAATCTGTACCTGTCCATCACGTGCTTTGGTTCAGGAAAGTATTGCAGACCAGTTCCTGGAACTTGCAGTAGAACGTGTGAAACGCATTAAAACCGGTCATCCACTGGATACTGAGACCATGATTGGTGCACAGGCTTCTCAAGAACAGCAAGACAAGATTTTGGGATGTATCGCAACCGGCCGTGGAGAAGGTGCTGAACTATTGACGGGTGGTGAAGCACGTCATGAAGTTGGCCAAGGTTTCTACATTGAACCGACCATTTTCAAAGGCACCAATGACATGAGAACGTTCCAGGAAGAAATTTTTGGACCAGTACTCGCAGTGACCACCTTTAAAGATTTTGATGATGCCATCAAAATTGCCAACGATACCATTTATGGTTTAGGTGCTGGTGTCTGGTCACGTTCAGCGCATACGTCATATCGTGCAGGCCGTGCGATTGAAGCAGGTCGTGTATGGACCAACTGTTATCATATCTACCCTGCACATGCTGCATTCGGTGGTTATAAAAAATCAGGTATTGGACGTGAAAACCACAAGATGATGCTTGATCATTACCAGCAAACCAAAAACTTGCTGGTGAGCTATGCCACCAAGCCAATGGGCTTCTTCTAAACATAACGTTGTATCAAGTATCTCAAAAGCGAACTTCGGTTCGCTTTTTTGCTTTAAATTGCAAACGATCAACAGAGAAATCTTCATTTTTCTGACTATTCAGGCTAAATTGCTATGATTCCTTCTCTATGAAAACAAAAGCATGATAACTATTCCTCCAGACTTTCCTGACACCATTTATGCCATTCAACATCTTGCCTTTGAAGACCTGGGGGCATTTGAAGATGTCTTTTATCAACTCGGTTTTCGGGTACGTTATTTTGAAGCCGGTGTAGATGATTTAACCAAAGCATTTCAGCATAAAGGTTTGACCATTATTTTAGGTGGACCAATTGGAGTGTATGAAACAGATGACTACCCTTTCTTACAACAAGAAATAGACTTACTTAAAGTTCGCCTAAAAGAAAACTTGCCAACTTTAGGCATCTGTCTAGGTGCTCAACTGATTGCTCATGCCCTGGGTGCCAAAGTGTATGCAGGACATCAAAAGGAAATTGGCTGGAGCCAACTCAGTATTACAGATTGTGCAAATAATCTGCTTAAGCCATTAACTGGAACTGCTGTATTACACTGGCATGGCGATACCTTCGATTTGCCTGAACAGGCTACATTATTAGCAGGTTCAGAGATTTATCTTCATCAGGCATTTTCTGTGGGGAAAAATATTCTGGCCTTACAATTTCATCTTGAAGTGGCCCCAGAAAGTCTGGAAAAATGGCTGATTGGCCATACCTGCGAATTAAGAAAAGCTAACGTTAATATTCCGGCTTTGCGAGCCGACAATCAACGCTATGCCACTGCATTAGCATTGCAGGCACAGGCTGTATTGCAGGCATATCTCAAACAGATTTCAGCAATTTAAAGTAAAATTTCAACCAATAAAAAAGCACCCTCTCAAGGGTGCTTTTTTTATTAGCCAATTCAGGCTTATTTTTTCGCAGGAACAGAAGCTTCAGTGGTAATGTTTACCGTGATTTTATCGCCCACATTTGGTA
>JAEAMF010001889.1_pt1 | contig 13215 bp, 13 predicted proteins | sample 8958721 | NCBI WGS metagenome assembly JAEAMF01 (sample SAMN16933255, study PRJNA681124) | bioreactor sludge metagenome | isolation source: anaerobic bioreactor treating anionic surfactant - SDBS | place: India: Bengaluru | collected 2019-02-28
GATGGCCATGCTGCGCCTGCCGACCCGCCAGTCCAACGGCAAGGCCAACCTGCACCAGGGCGCCATCGGCGTCGGCGTCGACCTGGCCACCGGCCTCACCCTGCGCGGCACCTGGCTGAACAACAAGATCACCAAGCACCCGGACACCGGCAATGCTGTGGACGGCGTGCAGCTGCCCAACTGGGACGGTTTCATGAAGCTGGCCGCCGGCTGTTACGAGCTGTGCGGGCTGGGCTATATCGGCGTCGACATGGTGCTGGATGTCGACAAGGGCCCGTTGATTCTGGAACTCAACGCACGTCCCGGCCTGAACATCCAGATCGCCAATGACTGCGGCCTGACCCACCGGGCGCACGCCGTGGAAACCCGACTGGCCGAACTCAAGGAGAAGGGCATTCAGGAAACCCCGGAAGAGCGCGTCAAATTCTCCCAGGAGCTGTTCGGCCACGTTCCGGCCCACAGCTGACGCCGCACATCGAGTCGCCCGGCCTTCGTGGCCGGGCCCGACTCGCCAAGACGACCGCCATGCCCATCTGCACGCTCCACCCGCTGCCCTATCACGCCGATCCCGGTCACTGGTTTGAACGCATTCACGACGCCCCCGGCGCGGTACTGCTGGATTCCGGCCGGCCGCAGGCGTCACGTGGCCGCTACGACATCATCAGCGCCTGGCCGGAGCAGATTCTCACCCCGGCGGCCGATGAATGCGGTGCAGCGTTCTTCCAGCGCCTGCGTGTGGCGCTGGCCCGCGTCGGCCCGGCGGAGGCCCCCGACGATTGCGAGCTGCCCTTCCTTGGCGGCCTGATCGGCCTGCTTGCTTACGACTTCGGTACCCGCCTGGAAAAGCTGCCGCAAACGGCGGTGGACGATCTCACCCTGCCGGTCGCGCGCTTCGGGCTCTATGCATGGGCCTTGATCACTGACCACCAGCGGCGCACGGCGCACCTGCTGTTCCACCCCGCGCTCGTGCAGGACGAGCGCGCGCGCTTGCTGAGCCTGTTCCAGCAGCCTGCCGCTGCAGCCAGTATTCAGCCATTCAGCCTGCGGTCACGATTCGCTGGTGATCTCGACAGAGAGCGCTATCGCCGGGCCTTCGAGCGCATCCAGGATTACATCCGCACCGGCGACTGTTATCAGGTGAACTTCACGCAACGCTTTCGCGCCACCTACCAAGGCACCCCCTGGCTTGCCTATTGCGCGTTGCGCGCGGCCTGCCCCACCCCGTTCGCCGGGTTTGTCGCACTGGAAGATGGCGCCATCGCCAGCCTGTCCCCCGAGCGCTTTCTGCAACTGAGCGACGGCACGGTGGAAACCCGCCCGATCAAGGGCACACGCCGCCGTCAGGCGGATCCGGCCGAGGATCAGGCGCTGGCCGAGGAGCTGCTCGCCAGCGAAAAGGACCGTGCCGAGAACCTGATGATCGTCGACCTGCTGCGTAACGACCTTGGCCGCAGCTGCGAGATCGGCAGCGTGCATGTGCCCGAACTGTTCGCGCTTGAAAGCTACCCCAACGTGCATCACCTGGTCAGTGCCGTGCGCGGCACACTGGCCGCCGGCAAGGATGCCTTCGACTTGCTGACCGGCAGCTTTCCGGGTGGCTCGATCACCGGCGCCCCGAAGATCCGTGCGATGCAGATCATCGACGAGCTGGAGCCAACCCGCCGCTCGATCTACTGCGGTTCGCTGCTGTATGTGGATGTTCGCGGAAGGATGGACAGCTCGATCACCATCCGCACCCTGTCGCTGCGCAACAGCCAGGCATGTTGCTGGGGTGGCGGCGGCATCGTCGCCGATTCGCAGTGGGAGGCGGAATATCAGGAGTCGATCGACAAGGTGAAGGTGCTGCTGGAAACCCTGGAGGGCCTGTAGCACTAGGCTGCAAGCGACCGGCCGGAGCCGGTCGACGAGCCCAAAAGCCTGTCAGAGCGCCAGTTTGCGATTCGAGGCCTTGAGGAATTCCTGCTTCAGATCGGCGTAGCTATGCACCGCCGGGAACTGCGGGAATTCGGCGATCACGTTGTCCGGCGCGTGGAACAGGATGCCTGCATGCGCTTCGCTGAGCATGGTGGTGTCGTTGTAGGAATCGCCCGCGGCGATCACCCGGTAATACAGGCTCTTCAGCGCGATGACCGACTGGCGCTTGGGATCCTTCTGGCGCAGCTGGTAGTCCACCACGCGGTCGGTGTCATCGGTGATCAGACGGTGGCACAGCAGCGTCGGGAAGCCCAGCTGGCGCATCAGCGGCTGCGAGAACTCGTAGAAGGTGTCCGACAGGATCACCACCTGGAAACGCTCGCGCAGCCAGTCGACGAACTCCACTGCACCTTCGAGCGGCTTGAGTGTGGCGATTACCTGCTGAATGTCCGAGAGCTTGAGGCCGTGCTCGTCGAGGATGCGCAGGCGCTGCTTCATCAGCACGTCATAGTCGGGAATGTCCCGCGTGGTCGCCCGCAGCGACTCGATTCCGGTGGCCTCGGCAAAGGCAATCCAGATTTCCGGAACCAGTACGCCCTCCAGGTCGAGACAGGCTATTTCCACGGGCCACTCCTCATTCAGGTAGAAAAGAAAGGCGGCACTCTATCGGCAACGCAGAGGCGGCGCAACGCGGCACTTATAGCCGAAACGCACGATACCTACACACAAAGGTTATTTAGTGACATAAACGCTCTTTGCTACCATCCGCGGCCACAGAGCGCCCAGCGCCGATCAAAGGAAAGCCGCCCGATGAGCCCATCTATCGACGTCGCCGAACTGGCCGCCGCCTATGCCACCAAATCGCCGCAGGACATCCTCAAGCTCGCCTTCGACCTGTTCGGCGATGAGCTGTGGATTTCCTTCAGCGGCGCCGAGGACGTGGTGCTGGTCGACATGGCCTGGAAACTCAACAAGAACGTCAAGGTATTCAGTCTGGATACCGGGCGCCTGCACAGCGAAACCTATCGTTTCATCGAGCAGGTCCGCGATCACTACGGGATCGCCATCGAGATCATGACGCCGGACCCAGCGCTGCTCGAGCCGCTGGTAAAGGAAAAGGGACTGTTCAGCTTCTATCGCGACGGTCACAGCGAGTGCTGCGGTATCCGCAAGATCGAACCGCTGCGGCGCAAGCTCGCCGGTGTGCGTGCCTGGGCGACTGGCCAGCGTCGCGATCAAAGCCCCGGCACACGCAGTCAGGTCGCCGTGCTGGAAATCGACAGCGCCTTCTCGACCGCGGAGCGCACGCTGTACAAGTTCAATCCCTTGGCGCAGATGACCAGCGAGGAAGTCTGGGGCTATATCCGCATGCTGGAAATCCCATACAACAGCCTGCATGAACGCGGATTCATCAGCATCGGCTGTGAGCCGTGCACTCGGCCGGTGCTACCGAATCAGCACGAACGCGAAGGCCGTTGGTGGTGGGAAGAAGCCACCCACAAGGAATGCGGGCTGCACGCCGGCAATCTCATCGCCAAGCAATAACGCGGCACGGCAAGGCGGCCGCGTGCCGCCTGCCAGCGCCCCCCTACTAGTAGACGGGCAGCTCCACGCCCTCGAACAACTCATCCAGTTCGACCTTGTTGCGGCACTGGATGGCCTTGTCGAGCATCGTCCGATCGAGATGCGGGGCGAACTGCTCGATGAAGTCGCACATGAATCCGCGCAGGAACGTGCCACGGCGAAAGCCGATCTTGGTCACGCTGGATTCGAACAGTTCGCTGGCGTCGAGCACCACCAGGTCGGCGTCGAGTCTGGCGTCGACCGCCATCCGCGCGACGATCCCTACCCCCAGTCCCAGTCGGACGTAGGTCTTGATCACGTCGGCGTCCGCCGCGGTGAACACCACCTTGGGCGACAGGCCATGATGGCTGAAGGCCTCGTCGAGCTTGGAGCGACCAGTGAAGCCGAATACGTAGGTGACGATCGGATGCTCGGCCAGCGCTTCGAGGGTGAGTTTCTCCAGCTTGGCCAGGGGGTGCCCTTGCGGAACGATCACGCAGCGATTCCAGCGGTAGCACGGCATCATGATCAGGTCGCCGAACAGCTCCAGACCTTCGGTAGCGATGGCGAAATCGACAGTCCCGTCCGCGGCCATCTCGGCAATTTGCGTGGGCGATCCCTGATGCATGTGCAGCGACACATCCGGGTACTGCTTGATGAACGTGCTGATGACCCGCGGCAGGGCATAGCGCGCCTGAGTGTGCGTGGTAGCGATGCTCAGCGTGCCCTTCTTTTCGTTGGAGAACTCCTGCGCGATCTGCTTGATGCTTTCGCACTTGCGCAGAATTTCGCCAGCCGTGGTGATGATGCGCTCACCAGCGGGCGTGACTCGGGTCAGATGCTTGCCGCTGCGGGCGAAAACCTCGACGCCCAACTCGTCTTCGAGCAGGCGGATCTGTTTGCTGATACCAGGTTGTGAAGTGAACAGGCTTTGTGCAGTCGCCGAAACATTGAGGTCATGGTGCGCCACTTCCCAGATGTAACGCAGTTGCTGGAGCTTCATAGATAACCCTCAAAGACAAGACGCCACGCTGGATGCTAATCCGTCATTCTTATAACCGAATTAGCATTTTTTTATTAGATGATATATCTATCGACGGCTTTCTACTGCGCGACCTTCGTCGCGCAAGCCCTTACGGAAAGCACGGCTTCATGTTGAGCGTAGCAGCCTGAAGGCACCGCAGCCGCGTCAGCCGGGGGGCCAGCGCCGGGCCCGGGATATTTCGCATGCGAAGCCTGCGCGGCGGAAGGCCGTCAGCGACGATCCGTCGCATGGCGCGCAAGGAACGACAATGCCCGGTACAGCGCCTGCGTGCGCGGCATGGCACAACCGGCCTGCTCGGCTGCGGCCAGCGGCGCGGCATAAAGGGCCGTCAATTCCAACGGTCGCCGGTGCGCATGATCGTGATACATGCTCGGCAGATAGTCCGGCAGCTGCGTGGTGCCTTCGATCAACTTGTCCGCCAGGCCGGACGGCAGGGTGAAGCCACAGGCCGCCGCCGCAGCAACCACCTCATCCATGATCGAGCGGATCAGCGCACGGCTGTCGGCATCCGCCAGCAGCGCCGCCGTGCCGGCATTGAGCAGCACCGAGAGACCGTTGAACGGTACGTTCCAGACCAGCTTGATCCAGCGCGCCTGCTCCAGGCTGGACATGGCGACCGACCCCACACCGGCCGCCTTGAGCATCGCGACACCGGCAGCGAGCACAGCCTGGCGCGCCTCGTCACTCTCGGCCGGCCCAGAGTGATAACCGAGGTTGATGCTACCCAGCGCCTGATGTTCGACCACACCGGGCGCGCTGCGATGGGCATAGATGGCGCACAGCCCGCCCAGCAGATGCACTCCGGCCGGCAGCAACGGGCGGATCTCGTCTTCGACCGCCAGGCCGTTCTGCAACAGCACTACTTTCGCCCCAGGCGCCGCGCCCTGCGCGATGGCGGGCAGCAGATCCGCCGTGGCGGTGCTCTTGGTCGCGACGAACAGCCAATCACAGGCCGGCATCTGATCGGCGCTGCGATAAGCCTGCACATTCGCCAGATGTTGGCTGCCGAGCACCGCGCTGTTCACCCGCAAGCCGCGCTCACGCACCGCCTCGTACTCGCTGCGCAGCAGGAAATGCACGTCGTGCCCGGCCAGTGCCAACTGCATGCCGTAGTAGCCACCGATGGCGCCGGTACCAATGATTGCAATGCGCGGGCGAGATTCAGACATTCAGGAACTCCGATATAAAGAAGGCGATGCGGCACGATAGCAGCCGGCGTCGGAGCGGCACAGCTTCACCCCGCGTCCGCTGGCGGCGCCTGCTGGTCAGCTCCTGGCGCATCGGCGACGGCACTGAATGTCGTTGTCGAGGCCGCATGTTTAGCGCTAAGGTTCCGTCTCTCCCGCTGCGCCCCATGCCTGCTCCGCCGCACCGGGATGGCTGGCGGACGGCACCCGAGACCTGACGAGTAACACATGGCCGATTTACCCATCAACGACCTTAACGTCGCCTCCAACGTCACCCTGATCACCCCGGAACAGCTCAAGCAGGAACTCCCCCTGACCGACTCCGCCTTGCGCACCGTCGCTCATGGGCGCCAGGTCGTGCGGGACATCCTCGACGGCAAGGACCATCGCCTGTTCATCGTGGTCGGCCCCTGCTCGATCCACGACCTGAAGGCCGCGCACGAATACGCCGAACGTCTCAAGGTGCTTGCCGAGCAGGTGTCCGACAGCCTGTTCCTGATCATGCGGGTGTACTTCGAGAAGCCGCGCACCACGGTGGGCTGGAAAGGTCTGATCAACGATCCCTACATGGATGACTCGTTCAAGATCCAGGACGGCTTGCATATCGGCCGCAAGCTGCTGCTCGATCTCGCGGAAATGGGCCTGCCGACGGCCACCGAGGCGCTGGACCCCATCTCCCCGCAGTACCTGCAGGACCTGATCAGCTGGTCGGCCATCGGCGCACGCACCACCGAGTCGCAGACCCACCGTGAAATGGCGTCCGGCCTGTCATCGGCGGTCGGCTTCAAGAACGGCACCGACGGCAGCCTGACCGTCGCGATCAACGCCCTGCAATCGGTCTCCAGCCCGCATCGTTTCCTCGGCATCAACCAGGCCGGTGGCGTATCCATCGTTACCACCAAGGGCAACAACTACGGACACGTCGTGCTACGCGGCGGCAACGGCAAGCCCAACTACGATTCGGTCAGCGTGACGGTTTGTGAACAGGAGCTGACCAAGGCCGGCATCCGCCCGAACATCATGATCGACTGCAGCCACGCCAACTCCAACAAGGATCCGGCGCTGCAGCCGCTGGTGATGGACAACGTCGCCAACCAGATTCTGGAAGGCAACGCTTCGATCGTCGGCCTGATGGTGGAGAGCCACCTGGGTTGGGGCAATCAGCCGATCCCCAAGAATCTGTCGGAACTGACCTACGGCGTCTCGGTCACCGATGCCTGCATCGACTGGGAGACCACCGAGAAAGCCATACTCGGCATGCACGCCAAGCTGCGCGACATCCTGCCCGGCCGCCGACGCGGCTGACAGGATTCAACAGAACGCCGGCCCTTGCCGGCGTTTTTCATTCCTGCTCGTCTTGCTGTCCGCCTGGCGAGTTCTGCCGCTCGATGTAACGCTCCACATAGGAGCAGGACGGGATGACGCTGTAACCCTCCTGCTCGGCGAACTCCAGCGCGTGCTGTGCCAACACCGCCGCGATACCGCGACCACGCAGTGCATCCGGAACGAAGGTGCGATAGATGTCCAGCGTCTGCTTGCCCAGGTCCATGTAAGCCAGATAAGCGCAATGGCCCTCGACGTTGACCTCGAACCGATGTCCGCTCCGATCATGGTGCACGGTAAGTGTGTCGCTCATTTCGACTCCTCAGCAGGATCAGCCAATCTTGTTATTGTTCGCCCGGTTGCATGCATGGGCACTCGGGCTGCCTGAGAACCAGCGTTCTTTTCTACCCGCTTCTGTTGATTTCGACCAGTGTTGGCTTCAATTCCGGCTGCAGGAAAAGCGCACGGCCTTTGCCAACATTCAGCACAAGCCGATGGCGTTCACTACACTGCGTCAAGTAAACAGACCTGTACTGGATGTTTTTTATCCAACTTACAGTCGAGGAGCCGAGGGGCTGCCGGAGTTTTCCAAAAAAACGCTCGTGCAGCTCGTCGACTCGGTTTACTTAAATGAAGTTACAGGTAGTATGTGCGCGCAAACTTTCCATAACGGAAGTTGCTTATGGATTTCCACCTTAAGGGGAACACGATGAACAACGTTCTGAAATTCTCTGCTCTGGCTCTGGCCGCAGTTCTGGCTACCGGTTGCAGCAACAGCATGACCAAAGAAAGCGAAGCCCGTCTGACTGCTACCGAAGACGCCGCTGCCCGCGCTCAGGCTCGTGCCGACGAAGCCTACAGCAAGGCTGACGAGGCTCTGGCTGCTGCTCAGAAGGCTCAGCAGACCGCTGACGAAGCTAACGAGCGCGCTCTGCGTATGCTGGATCGCGCCAGCCGCAAGTAAGCTTCAAGGCAACAAAAAAAGCCGACCTACAAGGTCGGCTTTTTTATTTGCCGCAATGCGCCCCGCGGACAACGCCACGGGGCTTAGAGTTCAGAAAACTTGCTCTTCATGACTGGCTATGGATACCGATTGCTGATCGGCAATCTCGATCGGCAAACCGTCTTCGCCAGCGACGATATCCCGGATCATCTCCCAATCCAGATGCAGAGTGCGCATCTGCTCGTCGCGCTTGAGCAGTGTATTGACGACTACGGCATGCTTGTCCATCAACGTCAGTTTCTTCTCTTCGTCTTCCAGCGGCGCATGGGCCTCCAGGTAAACCTTGCCGTCGCTCACGCCAAACTTGTACGGCTCGTCGATGATGCGCACCGGCGTTCCCACCTTGACCATGCGGGACAGCTCGAGGACGTTGTTGTTGAGCATACGGAAACAGCCGTGGCTGACGCGCATGCCGATGCCGAACTTCTTGTTCGAGCCATGAATCAGGTAGCCCGGGATGGCCAGACTCATCTTGTACGGGCCCAGCGGGTTATCCGGTCCCGGCGGCACCACCGTCGGCAACGGATCGCCGTCCGCCGCGTGCTCTTCACGAATGGACTTGGGCGGATACCATGCCGGGTTGGCGGTCATGGCGGAAATACGTGTGCTGCCTACTGGCGAACCCCAACCTTCGCGCCCGATACCCAGCGGATAGGTGTGGACCACGCTGCCACCGGCCGGGTAGTAATACAGGCGGTACTCGGCGATGTTGATCACGATGCCCTCGCGCGGCCCTGGCGGCAGGATGAAGCGCGTCGGCAGGATGATGTCGGTCCCCTCGCCCGGCAGCCACGGATCCACGCCCGGATTGGCGGCCACCAGCTCGGAGTAGCCCAGATCGTTGGTTTCGGCGATCGCGGCGAAGGTGTCTTCGTACTTCGCCTTGATCACGCGGATCTGTCCGACTACATCTTCGCCCTCAGGCGGCAAAGGCAGCTCCAGCGCGACGCTCTGGCCAGCCGCCAGCAAAGCCGCAAGGGACAAACAGGAGGCGACAGCAGACGCACGCGAAAGCATTACGGAAAACCCTTGGCTGATTGATCGAATTGACGGCGATTGTACTCGAAGCCGGCGTTGCCGGCGCCTACCAGGCACTTACCGCGGACGGAAGGCCCTTGCTGCGCGCATCCAGCAACTGCAGGCAGGCTGGACACAGGCGCCGGTCCTTCAGTGTCTCGCGCTGCAGGTCCTGCCAGCGCGGCTGCGCCGGCAGCAGGCCACCGCACAGCGTGCGATCCGCGTTACCACTCAGCTCCAGCTGGCGCAGCGCCAGATGCAGACGATTCTCGCGGCAGGCGAACAGGTCGAACTGCTCGTCCGGCACGATGAGTCGATAGGCATACAGGGTCTTGGCTGAGCGCGGCATCGAGTGCTCCCGTTCGAGGGGCGCGACAGTAGCTGCGCGCTCGCATCAACGCAAGGGGCTCGGGGGCCTCGGGCAGACCGGCGTTCAGCGCTGCGGGGCGAGCAATGGCGCAAGCGCCGGCCAGACGTTCTCAAGAAGCTGCGCCTGCGCCGACGCGGTCGGATGCACGCCGTCGCCCTGCATCATGCCGGGCTCTCCGGCGACCCCTTCGAGCACGAACGGAACCAGCGCCACGTCGCGCTCATCCGCCAGCTCGTGGTACACCCGGGCGAAGGCCTCGGTATAGCGGCGCCCATAGTTCGGCGGCAGACGCATGCCCAACAGCAGCACCTGGGCGTCGGCCTGCTGCGACTGCTCAATCATCGCCGCAAGATTCTGTTTCAATTGCGCGGGCGACTGACCACGCAAGCCATCGTTGCCGCCCAGCTCGAGAATCACCACTTCCGGCCGGTGCTCCGCGAGTAGCGTTGGCAGCCTGGCGAGCCCGCCAGCACTGGTGTCGCCGCTGATCGAGGCGTTCACCACGGAGCGCGGTCGGGCCTGCTCGGCGAGGCGCTGTTGCAGCAGATGCACCCAGCCCTGGCTGGTTTCCAGGCCGAAAGCGGCGCTGATACTATCGCCGACCACCAAGACGGTTCCCGCCAGCGCGCCCTGCGCCCACATCACCAGCAGCAGGACCCCGCCTTTCAGCCAACTTCGCATCGGATTCTCCATGAGCGCCAGCATTCTCATCGCCCGGCACCTTAACAAAGTGGTTCCCAGCGCGGAAGGCGAGCTGCATATCCTCAGCGACCTCTCCCTGGAGCTGGCGAAGGGCGACAGCCTGGCCATCGTCGGTACTTCCGGCTCGGGCAAATCCACCCTGCTCGGCCTGCTCGCCGGGCTCGACCTGCCCAGCGCTGGCGAAGTACAACTGGCCGGCCACTCGCTCGGCACGCTGGACGAGGATCAGCGCGCGCGGGTTCGGGCCGAGCATGTCGGTTTCGTTTTCCAGTCTTTCCAGTTGCTCGACAGCCTCGATGCGCTGGAGAACGTCATGCTGCCGCTGGAACTCGAAGGCCGTCGCGACGCCGCCCAACGCGCCCGGCAGTTGCTGGAGCGTGTTGGCCTTGGTACGCGCCTGCATCACTATCCACGCCAGCTGTCCGGTGGCGAGCAGCAGCGTGTGGCGCTGGCACGCGCGTTCGCCGCGGAGCCCGACGTTCTGTTCGCCGACGAGCCGACCGGCAACCTCGATAGCCATACCGGCGCGCACATCAGCGACCTGCTGTTCGAGCTCAATCGCGAGCGCGGCACCACCCTGGTACTGGTGACGCACGATGAGCGCCTGGCCCGCCGCTGTCGCCATCTGCTGCGTCTGGAAGGCGGTCGCCGCGTCGACAACGGGCCTGCCGCATGAGGCGTGTGCCGATCCGCCGTCTCGCGGCGCTGGCGTTCCGGCAGCTGCTGCGTGATGCCCGCGCCGGCGAGCTGCGCGTGCTGTTCTTCGCCCTGCTGATCGCCGTCGCGGCGAGCACTGCAATCGGCTATTTCGGTGCGCGCCTGAACGACGCCATGCAACTGCGCGCCAGCGAATTCCTCGGCGCCGACCTGGTGCTGCAAGGCAGCGCCGAAGCCCAGCCCCAGCAGATCGAGGCTGGCCGACAACTGGGACTGACGCACGCGCGCGTGGTCGAATTCTCCAGCGTGGTCGCCACCGACGACAAGCTGCAGCTCACCAGCGTCAAGGCCGCCGACAGCGCCTACCCGTTGCGCGGCGAGCTGCGCAGTGCCGCCACACCCTACGAACAGGAGACGCCGGGGCCAGGACCGCGACCGGGCGAAGCCTGGGCCGAGTCCCGCCTGCTCACCGCCCTTGAGTTGGAAATCGGTGATCTGATTGAGGTCGGCGACAAGTCGCTGCGCCTGACCCGCGTGCTGACCTACGAGCCGGATCGCGTCGGCGACTTCTACAGCCTGACCCCGCGCGTGCTGATGCACATGGACGACCTGGCCGCCACCGGCGTGGTGCAGCCGGGCAGCCGGGTGCGTTACCGCGAGCTGTGGCGTGGGCCGGCCGAAACGCTCGCCACCTACCGGCAACAGCTCGAACCGGGACTGCTGGCCCATCAGCGCATCGAGACGGCTGGCGACAGCAACCGGCAGATCGGTGGCGCGCTCGGGCGCGCCGAGCGCTATCTGAATCTGGCGAGCCTTGCCGCGATCCTGCTGGCCGGCGTTGCCGTGGCGCTGTCGGCCGCGCGCTTCGCCGCGCGCCGCTTCGATGCCAGCGCCTGAGCCTGGACCTGAAGATCACCCTCGCCCTGCTTGGCGGCGGGCTGCTGGCCACGCTGCTGCTGGGCGGCCTGCTGCTGCTCGGCCTGCGCGGCTTGCGCCGGTTGCTGGCAGGCGCGGCGCTTTCCTGGCGGCTGGGCCTGGGCCAGTTGTTGCGACACCCGTTGGCGGCGGCCGGGCAGTCTCTGGCATTCGGCCTGATCCTGCTGGCGATGGCGCTGATCGCCCTGTTGCGCGGTGAGCTGCTCGACACCTGGCAGGACCAGCTACCGCAGGACGCTCCCAATCATTTCGCACTCAACGTGCTGCCCGCGGAGAAGGATGCCTTCGCCGCACGCATCGCCAGCCTGTCGACGGTGGCGGCGCCGCTGTATCCGGTCGTTCCCGGGCGGCTGGTGGCGATCAACGACGCACCGGTGCGCCAGCTGGTGAGCAAGGATTCGCAGGGCGACCGCGCCGTGCGCCGTGACCTGAGCCTGACCTGGGCGGCCGAACTGCCGGCCGACAACCGCCTGACCGCCGGAAGCTGGTGGGGGCCACCGGCCGCGCCGCAACTCCCTGGCGTTTCGGTCGAAGCCGAACTGGCCGAGAGCCTCGGCGTGCAACTGGGTGATCGCCTGACCTTCAGCGTCGGCGGTCTCAGCCGCGATGCCCGGGTAACCAGCCTGCGCGAGGTCAACTGGGACAGCTTCCAGCCCAACTTCTACATGATCTTCGAGCCCGGTACCCTGCAGGACATGCCCGTCACCTACATGACCAGCTTCTATCTGCCACCCGGCAAGGAGCGCGAGCTGGTCGAGATGGCGCGGGCCTTCCCCGCCACCACGCTTCTGCAGGTCGAAGCGCTGCTCGCGCAGTTGCGCAGCATTCTCACCCAGGTGTCGCTCGCGGTGGAGTACGTGCTGCTGTTCGTCCTCGCCGCCGGGCTCGCCGTGCTGTTTGCCGGCCTGCAGGCCACACTGGACGAGCGCATCCGCCAGGGCGCACTGCTGCGCGCGCTGGGTGCCGAGCGCAGCCTGCTGCTCAGAGTGCGTCGGGCGGAATTCGGCATGCTCGGCGCGGCCAGCGGCGTGCTTGCCGCGCTGGGTTGCGAGCTGGTCAGCGCACTGCTCTATCGCTTCGCCTTCGAGCTGCCCTGGCAGCCGCATCCCTGGCTTGTGCTGCTACCGCTTCTTGGCGCGCTGCTGGTCGGTGGCGCCGGGGTTCTCGGCACCCGCCGCGCGCTCGACGCCAGCCCGCTCGGCGTGCTGCGCGAGGGCTGACGACTCGCCCTCGCCGCCCGGTTCGGCCTACACTTTGCGGCCCTTTCGCCACACGGATCGACCATGAGCCGCTATCGTCCGCCACGTCCCGCCGGAACCCCGCTGATCACCCCGGAAGGCGAAGCGCGCCTGCGCGCCGAGCTGCACGAACTGTGGCATGTCAAACGCCCGCAGGTGACGCAATCGGTGAGCGAGGCGGCCGCCCAGGGCGATCGCTCCGAGAACGCCGAGTACACCTACGGCAAGAAGATGCTGCGCGAGATCGACAGCCGGGTGCG
>JAEAMF010001913.1_pt1 | contig 13207 bp, 14 predicted proteins | sample 8958721 | NCBI WGS metagenome assembly JAEAMF01 (sample SAMN16933255, study PRJNA681124) | bioreactor sludge metagenome | isolation source: anaerobic bioreactor treating anionic surfactant - SDBS | place: India: Bengaluru | collected 2019-02-28
TGCTGTTCCCCCTCTTGGGGGATGAAGCCCTCCGGATCAATGATTGGATCCAGTTGATCGGTATCGATGACGACCGGTTCTTCGGGAGTGGATGCCATATGGCGAAACTATAGCACTTTCCCGGTTCCACGGAGACGGTTATCGTTTGAGCGCATCCCGGATTTCGCGCAGCAGCAGGATATCCTCGGGCGTGCTGGGAACTGTGGCTGGCACAGGCTTCTTGAGCTTATTCGCCTGCTTCACCAGCACGAAGATCACGAGGGCGATGATGAGGAAGTCGATGACGGTCTGGAGAAAAGTGCCGTACTTGATCTGCGCCCCCAGGATGCCGATGGAGAGCGTCGAAAAGTCCACTCCTTTGAGGAGGATGCCGATGATCGGCATGATCACGTCTCCCACGAGCGAAGAGACGATTTTGCCGAACGCGCCGCCGATGATGACGCCGATGGCCATATCGAGCACGTTTCCCTTCATGGCAAACGCCTTGAAATCCTGGAGGAAAGACATGGAGGAGGGGGGAAGGATGCTGCTATCGTACTCCCGTGCGCCAGTACCTCTCCCTCCTCGAGCATGTCCTGCAGAACGGGGCCCGGAAGTCCGACCGGACGGGCACGGGGACTGTCTCGGTTTTTGGCGCGCAGATGCGGTTTTCTCTCACAGAGGGGTTCCCGCTCCTCACCACGAAGAAGCTCCATACGCGGTCCATCATTCATGAGCTCCTCTGGTTCCTGCGTGGGGAGACGAATATCACCTCACTCAAGGAGCAGGGGGTATCCATCTGGGATGAGTGGGCAGATGCACAGGGGGACTTGGGGCCGCTCTACGGCAAACAGTGGCGTGATTTCAACGGTGTCGATCAGATCCAGTGGGTCGTCGACGAGATCCGGCGGAATCCCGATTCGCGCCGCCTCATCGTCTCGGCGTGGAATCCTGCCTTCATTCCTGACTGTTCGGTTGGTCCGCAGGAGAACGTGCGCCGCGGCAAGATGGCCCTCGCGCCGTGTCACTGTCTCTTCCAGTTCTACGTGGTGAATGGACGGCTGAGCTGCCAGCTCTACCAGCGCAGTGCCGATCTCTTCCTCGGCGTGCCGTTCAACATCGCGAGTTACAGTCTCCTCACGCACATGGTGGCGCAGGTGACGGGCCTCCAGGTGGGGGACTTCGTGCACACGTTCGGGGATCTGCACCTCTATATGAATCACCTCGAGCAGGCGCGGGAGCAGCTCAGTCGCACGCCGCGTCCACTCCCCCAACTGCAACTCAACCCCGATGTCCGGTCGCTTTTCGCCTTCACCTTCGGCGATATCGAGATCGTGAACTACGATCCGTGGCCGGCGATCAAGGCGCCGATTGCGGTGTAGGAGAGCTTTAAGCCATAAGCTATAATCTACTCACGTGCTACTCTCTCTCATTGTAGCTGTGGCTGAGAACGGGGTCATTGGAGGAGGGAATACACTCCTCTGGAAATTGCCCGCGGACATGCGGCATTTTCGCAAAAAGACGGAGGGCCATACGGTGATCATGGGGCGCAAAACCTACGACTCGATCGGCCGACCGCTCCCGAAACGTCGCAACATCGTCATCACGCGGGATCATCAATTGCAGATCGATGGGTGTGACGTGGTTGCCTCGCTCGAGGAGGCGCTGCGGAGCGCGAAAGATCGCGGGGAAACGGAGGCCTTCATCATCGGAGGCGGCCAGGTCTATGCGCAGGCCTTGCCTCATGCGGATCGCGTCTATCTCACGCGCGTCCACGCCTCGCCCGCCGGCGATGTCTCTTTTCCGGATTTTCCGACGGACGAATGGTCCGAGGTGGCCTGTGAGCGGCACGAAGCAGACGGCGAGAACGCTTTTTCCCTCACTTTCCTGGTGTACGAGCGTCGCAGATAACTTGGAGGACATTAGTTTTATGGTTTGATGAAGGCATTATCGTGTGACGATGGTCTTTCGCACACAGAGTGGTTGGTCCGGCTCTTTTTCTCCGTCACGATGGGTTTCCCATGGGATCTCCGGAAAGTTCATCGACGGCCATCGAGACTGCCGAGGCGACGTCCGTTGCCGTCATCAATGGCGCCGTGGCGGAGGCGGACGGCGGTGCGCTCTCGCAGCATACGTTGGCCGACCGGATCGAGGAGAGGGCGGAAGGGGTGGATCTTCCCGGTGTCTCGCAGTATCTCGCCGCGCTTCGCAGCTTTCACCACGAGTCGATCGTGACGCCGCTCCCCGAGGGGGTGGGCGGGCGCTTCGACGGGTCCTCCATCGAGATTGCAACGGATACGATGGAAGTGGGTTCGGAAGGAGTGGCGGAGACTATCGCGCGCGTGCAGGAGGTGCAGGCGCATGAGCTCTACCATGCTGTGCATCATCACACGGAGGCGCTCGTGACGGCGGGGGAAGGCCCCTCCTCCGTCTTCATCGCCGGAGAAGGCTTCTCCGTGACGGAACTGATTGAGGGGCTTACGGTTGCGAAGACGGGCGATCGCTTCGTCTCCGCGCAGTATCGGGAGTACAAAGGGCGGCTCCTCTCCTGCGTCGGGAGGGCCGGTCTGGGCTTGGATGATGTCGAAAAGGCAGTGAACCGGCGGAAAGATCTTCGCTCCCTGCAGCCGCAAGAGAGGCCGGTAGCGCTTGCTGTTTAGTTCGTGGTGCCATTGGTTATTTTATGATGAGTTTGTTCTTCTTTCTCTCGTCAGGGCAACGAGAGAAAGAAGCAAAGAGAGGCGCTCCGCCGCCAAGATCCCCTCCACCCGGCCCTGTGCTTCCTCGCTGTCTCCTCCAAGGCTTCGGAGCCAGCTCGTCGGCAATGTCTACGGACAGGGCCTTCCCCTTCACCCCCCGTGGCGGCGGGACCCCCGCTACGTTAGAAATCCGCGCCGAAGTATGAATCTTGCCTGCTCCGAGCGCAGCCACGGCAGTCGCGACTGCCAGTGGCGCAGTCGAATGGGCAGGAATTGTCTCTCATGATTTAAGCTCCTACCAGCCGCAGAAATTCCTGCCGCGTCCGCGCGTCTTTGCGGAAGATGCCCTTTACGTGACTCGTGACGGCGGTGGAATGCTGCTTCTCGACGCCGCGCATCATCATGCAGAAGTGGCTGGCAGAGATGACGACGCCGATCCCCTTGGGCTTCAGGATTTTCTCCAGCGCATCACAGATTTGCTGACCGAGGCGCTCCTGCGTCTGGAGGCGGCGCGCGAACATGTCGACGACGCGGGGAATTTTGCTGAGGCCGATCACCTTCTTATCCGGGATGTAGCCCACATGCACCTTCCCGACGAAGGGGAGCAGGTGGTGCTCGCAGAGCGAGTAGCACTCGATGTCCTTCACGATGATCATCCCGTCGGTGTCCGCTTTGAAGAGCGCGCCGTTCACCACCTTCTCCGCGGACTGCCCGTAGCCGGACGTGAGGAAGCGGAAGGCATCCTCGCACCGGCGCGGCGTCTTCCGCAGCCCTTCGCGGTCGGGGTTCTCGCCGATTTTCCGGAGGAGGTCACGATAGAGCTTTTCCATGGGAGCGCATTATAGAGTGATGTCCGTGCGGGTGCATGGTTGATCACTGGTTTTCTCGAGCAGTTCCCGCCAGGTCCTGTGGAGCAGGGGATGCGTTTCGTCCGGATTCACGAGCTCGCAGAGCGGCTCCAGGACGAAGCGGCGTTCCGCCATCTTCGGGTGGGGGAGCGTGATGCCGGGCGTTTCGGGCGCACGGTCTTCGTAGAACAGGAGGTCGAGGTCAATGGTGCGTGGGCCGTAGCGGTATGGAGGGGCCTTCTTCAGGGCCTGTTCAACGATTTGCATCTTCTGAAAGACTGCCCACGGATCTTCCTTGGTCTCGATGCTCGCGACGGCATTGAGAAACTCCGGCTGCTGCATCTCCTCCCGTGCCGCTGCCCGGTAAACGGAGGAGAAGCGGATGCCCGGCCAGAGCGCGCGGAGCATCGCGGCACATTTTCGCAGGTTCTCCTCCGGACGGATGTTCGAGCCGATGCCGATGTAGACGGACGCTATGGGCGGGTGATGGTCAGGGAGATGGATCGCACGCCGGGGAGGGGGAACTTCTGCACTGAAACTGTCACACTCTCCACGGCGTCATGGCCGAGGATGACGGCGGCGATGTCCTCTGCAAGCCGTTCGATGGTGAGGCGCTCCTCCTGTGCGAGCAGGCGGAGATCCTGCACGACGCGCTCATAGTCCACCATTCCCTCCAGATCATCGGCGTCGGGGGGCTCCAAGCCGGCGCAGGTGATTTCGAGACTCACGAGCACGCGCTGCTCGCAGGCTCGTTCCTCCTCCGGGACGCCGATGTGGGTCCAGAGTTCGAGCGAGTCGATGGCGATGCGGTGGCTCATGACGGGAACTGCTGCGGCTCAAGCCGCACACCATAGAGTGCTCCTTTCTGTGCGAAGGGGAAGCGCACCATCCGGCGCAGGATCCAGCGTGTGACGGTGATGGCTGTGAACATGGACATCAGGACGCCCATGCCGAGCGTAACAGCGAAGCCGCGGACGATGGAGGTTCCGATGATGAAGAGGATGGCGCAGGTGATGATGGTCGACGCGTTGCCGTCGCGGATGCTCGGCCAGGCCCGCAGGAAGCCGATGTCCATCGCGGTCTTCAGCGCCTTGCCCCTGCGGAGCTCCTCCTTGATGCGCTCGAAGATGAGCACGTTCGCGTCCACCGCCATACCGATGCTGAGGATGATGCCGGCCATGCCGGCGACCGTGAGGACGATGTACTGGCTCGTAAAGAAGAAGAGCGGGAGCTTGAGAATCACGACGAAGAGGAGCGCGTAGACGCAGAGAGCAAGGTCCGCGATGAAGCCGAGGAGGCGGTAGATGAGGATCATGTACAGCATCAGAAGGAAGATGCCGAAGAGCGCGGCACGGAGCGACATCTGGAGCGCCTCGGCGCCGAGCGTCGCCTCGATGGTCTGCTGGCCGGCGAGGTAGATGGGGGCGGGGATGGCGCCGGTATTCAGGTCCTGTGCCAGTTGCTGGGCCTCATCGAAGTTGCCACTTCCCGTGATGACGGCGATACCGCCGCTGATCTCCTGCTGGACGACGGGCGCAGAGACGAGGTTGCCGCCCACGAAGATCGCGATGCGCTTGCCCACATTCGCCTTCGTGAGTTGCTGGAACATCTTGCCGCCCTCATCGTCGAAGGCGATCTGTACGATGGGGAGGTTCGTCGTGGGGTCGAGCGTGACGGCAGCAGAGCGGAAGTGCTTTCCATTGAGCTCCGTGTCCTTCCAGCCGGTGGGAAGGAGGGAGAAGAAGAGCGTGCGAAGGGCGACGGCATCCTCCAGCTTCATCACGCGTCCATTCTTCAAATCTGCGAGCAGCTTCTCCGCATGACCGGCTGCGTCCTCTCCCGTGACGGTGAGTTCGTCGAAGCTCGCGGTGTCAGGCGAGCGCGCGGGGGCCGCGTCCGCGCGGATGATGTGGAAGCCGAACGCCGTTTCCACGGGGTCACTGATCTCCCCCAATCCGAGCTTGAAAGCTGCCTCCTCGAAGGCGGGCACCATGGTGCCGCGCCCGAAGGTCCCGAGGCGGCCCGCTTCTTTGGCGGAAGGACCGTCGGAGTACTGGCGCGCCAGCTCCTCGAAATTCCCGCCGGCATCGAGCTTCGCCTTCACCTCGTTCGCGAGGGCGAGTGCCTCTTCTTTGCTGCGTGTGACGCTCGCTTCCACGGAGGAGGCTCCCTTGTAGGCAATGAGGATGTGGCTCGCGGCCATCTGCTCCTGTCCGGGGATGTGGGTCCGGAGGAAGATCACACGGGCAGTGCCATCACCCATATCCACGGCATTGAGTTCTGATGTCTGCATGGAGCTCAGAGTCTTGGCGAGAGGGGCAGGCAGTTGATCGTTGAGAGGGAGGCTCTCCTGCAACTTGTAGGTGACGGTGGTTTTCTCCTGCTCTGCGAGCATCTGGAAGGCGACGGGGGCCTCGGTGATGACATGTCCCGTCTGTGTGCGCGGACGGGCGACCTCTGCGAGGAAGACGCCGGGGACCACTCTTTCCTTCACATTTCCCGCCTCGTCCGTTTCCGGCACGGTGATGCTGCCTTCGCGCTTCACGATTTTCCCGGGTTTCATATCCCAGAGATCCTCGAGCCCCTTGGGGAGGTTGCTCTTGAAGACGAGGCGTTCATCCGTGTAGGCGACGCCCAGTTGATCGCTGAGGTCCTGCCCCACGGTCTGGAGGGAGGAGCCGCTCACGGTGATGGTGCGCAGAGCGGCATCCGCCCGTGCGCGGACCTGCTTCTCGTACTCTGCGGTCGCTTCCGTGAACTCCTCCTTGAACTCGAGCTGGATGGTCTTCCCGACTGTCTCAATGCATTTTTGCGTATCCACGATGCCGGGACACTCCACGAGGAGGTGCTTCTCATTGCCGAAGTAGGAGGGGGTGATCACCGCCTCACTCACGCCGAGCGCATTGATGCGTCGCTCGAGCACCATGCGGATGGCCTCCACGATGGTTTGCTGCTGCTGCTCAATGTTCTGGAGTTGCAGACGGAGGATATCGAGATTCTGGGCACTGCCTCCCTGCGCTTCCATTGTGCTGATCTCCGCCTTGAGCGCCTGGATCTGATCGTTCATTTCCTGCTCGGAGATGCGGAAGTCCAGCTGCGTACCTCCCACGAGATCGAGACCGAAGTGCATGGAAGGGGAGCGCAGGAAACCGGGGGCCCACTGCTTCGCGCCTGCGGGGAGGGAGATGATGATGAAGAAAACGCCGAGGATGACGGCGACGATGGGCCAGAGCAGGGATCTGCGGTTTGTTGCCATGAGATTACTGAAGGGAGAAGGTGACGTGGAGGCCGGAGTTCACATCGTCCGCGAAGACGCCCGCGAGCTCTCGCGGCACTCCGGTGATAATGATGTCGTCCTTGAGTTCATTCGTGTCGATGTACATCTTCGACATGAGGATGTCCCGCACGAAGAGGCCGAGGAATTCCCCCTGGTGCTCCTGGAAAATCTTCTTCATGAGTGAGCGCCCCTCATCCGTGAAAGTGATGGTGATGCGCCCCGTTCCCCCCTCCTCGTCGGAAGCGGTCATCCACTTAATCTGTTTCTCGGTGATACCCGTTTCCTTAAATCCGCCGTACTCCAGCGTGAGGAGATCAGCCTTGTCATCCTCGGTCGCGAGCATGATGCGGAGTTTGAACGGGGTCGTGAGCTGGCGCGTCAGCTCCTCTCCTATCGCTTCGTTTGGGACTTTCACTGAGACGAAGGCTTCCTCTCCCTTCTCCTCTATCTTCAGCTCCTTCGCTTCCTCGCCTAAGCGCTGCAGGCGCCGCTCCACAACGTTCGCGCTCGCTCGCCCGAGCGTGGTGCGCTCGACGGGGTCAGTCGTATCGAACGTCAGTTTGTAGGTCAGCTTCGTCCCTCCGCATCCTGCGAGGAAAACGAAGAGAAGGGCCAGTGGAAGATGCCTCGGACGCATGGCGGGAAGAGTGTAGGGAAGGTTTTCGGGGTGCGCCAGTCAGCACGGCACTATTTTCTTGTCAGGACGGTGCCTTCCCGGAGCATTTTTCCGGTGAGATCAATACCTTTGAGGACGCAGTTCGCATCGATGATGCAATCTTCGAGGACGCAGTCCTCCACCAGACATCCCTGGAAGATGATGACATCCTTCAGGGTCGAGGCCCGTACGACCGTATCGCGGCCGAGAGCGACTGCCCCCTCCGTCTTCGAGGAGGTGCAGACGGCGTTTCCCGTGAGCAGGAGGTTCTCTCCGACGATACTACGGTGTGCCTCGAGGTAGGCTTCGAAGGAACCGATGTCGAACCACGGCTCGGAGAAGGCGAAGAACTCGATGGTGATCGAACGGCGGAGGAACTCCTCAAAGAGGCCCCCGATGTTGTCTGGACGCTTGTGAGCGAACAGGCAGAGGGTACTGAGGAGCGAAGAGGGGAGCACGGAGCATCCCGTGCTCACGAGCGTCGATTTCGGCAGGGGGGGTTTCTCCTCGAAGGCGGCCACCGTTCTCCCGTCGGGTGCGGGCAGGATGGTCCCGAAGGCCTTCGCGCGCTCCTTCTCGCCGATGTCGTGGACGGCGAGGAGAGGAGTGCCCGGTGCGTACTGTTCCAGGAAGCTGTCGAACGAGAAACCGCAGTAATTGTCCCCCGTGAGGAGGAAGACGTCTTCCTCGATGGTTTTGCGCTCTATCCACTGGGACACTGCGCCGAGTGCGCCGATCTTCTCGTCATCGTGCGTCGTCTGCTCGATGAGGATCGTGATATCGTCGCGTCCCGTCTCCTTCTGCCATGCGAGAAAACTCTCAGCGAAGACCCGGTTCGTGCTGATCGTGATGGGCATGCCCGCGGGAATTTTCTCGATGAGATGGGCGAGGAGTGGTTTGCCGGCGAGCGGCAGCAGCGGCTTTGCGCGGCGCTCCGTGAGCGGCCAGAGGCGCGTGGCGAATCCGCCTGCGAGGATGAACGCTTGCATGGGTTACTGGAAGAAGAGCGTCCACAGGTCGCCCGCGCCGCTCACGGCAGTCACGGGACGCCCTTCGAGGTGCGTCACGCGCTTCGTGCCCTCCTCCTCCACCACGCCGAGCACCGAGGGGAGGAGGATGTACGTGGCGCCGTGCAGCCGGCAGGCACTGATGAGGTTGATGGACTGTTCGAGCTCGCTTGCCTGGATGAGGTGCGTGATGTGCTCGCGCTCGAGGACCTCCTCGAGCTTGTTGAGTTTTCCCTGCACGGGAACGCCCTCGATTAGCGGCTCGTCCGCGCGGTGCCCGTCGAGGACGGCGACCGGCTTGAGGGGATTGCGGTGCGCATTCATGTCATGGATGAGCGCGCGCGCCTCCCGCGTGCAGCCGACGATGAGGGTGGGGAAGGCGGGGGGAGAGCGTCGCAGGAGAAGCCGCTTCACCTCGTCGTAGACGATGTGCCAGATCCATGTTCCCGCGGCGTTGAAGAAGAAGGCTTCGACGAGGAGCAGCCGGCTGAAGAACATCTCGAAGAGGAAATAGTAGGTGAGTGAGAAGAAGGCCACGCCGATGAGCGATGCATACAGGATGTAGGCGCCGTTGCGGAACGAGTGCTGCGTGCGGGTGAGGCTGAAGGTGCGCGTGAGGACGAGGACGGTGAGCCAGACGGGAGCCACGATCATCGCGACTTTGAGGAAGCTCCCGAAGGGGAAATCACTGGAGAAGATCCACCCGACCCGCACGAAATAAGCGAGGACGTACGTGCCGACGAAGAGGGCGAGGTCCGTGAGGAGCCAGATTCCGAGAAGCACCTTGTAGCGCATGGGGAAAGAGTACGACAACCCTCGTACGAGGGCCAGCGGTGCATCGGGTTGAGCCGGACGGTCACTCCGTAACGGATGCCTGCAACTTCCAGACGTACGAGAGCTTCGTGGCATCCCATGGCACGGTCCCCGTCCACTGGCGCTCTGCAGTTGCGAGCGAGCGGACGGAGGGTGAGAGCACGCCGTCGATAAATTGGAACTTGGCGGCGAGCGCCTTGTTCGTCGCGGCGCGCGACCGGAAGTCGTCGCGGTGCAGGACGAAGTAGATCATGCTCTCCGCGAAGTCCTCGAAGGGGTCGGTGGCCGCGTAGCCCGAGACGAAGTCCTCGCTCTGGGTGCTCGCTCTCTGCGTCTTGCTGTCCTGCCAGGAGATGCTGTAGAAACTCACGCTCGGGTCGTCGTTGTAGATCGGGTCCTGCCCGTCGAGGAAGGTGCTCTTGCCGCTGCGTGCGGAGCCCTCGAGACATCCAAGGTCGAAGAAGTGCCCGAGTGCTTCGTGAATGAGGACGGCGCGGAATTCATCGGTGGAGAGCGTCCCATCGACGATGACGGTGGACTGCCCGGCGAGTCCGCGGCGGGTCATCTGATCGTAGCGGACGTAGAAATTCTCCAGATGGGGCAGACACTCGGAGGGGAGCAGGCGCAGGACCGGATCCGCAATCTCCTTCTCGCGGAGGTGGATGTCCGGCTGGTCAACGATGGGGAGGAAAGAGGAGGGGGTGGCGGTCGGAGTGGAGGAGGAAGATTCCGTCGCAGCTTCCTTCTCAAGATAGGGGGTGATTGTTTGGGTGACGATGTGCTTCTTCTTCGGCACTTTGGCAGTTGTCTTCTTCCTTCCCGTGTACCACCAGCTCCGGGTCGTCCGTTCCACGGTCTTCACTCCGCGCGTGGGGCCGCTTCCGAGCGAGGCGGCTCTTGCGATTTCCACTTGCTGTGCTATGATCTTGCCAGCCCACGAAGGGCCGGACGCATTGGATAGCGTGAGGAGACAGCCGGTGAGGATGAGGGCTCTTCCTCGCACGTGGGACAAAAAGGTGTTATTTATACTACTTTTATTAGGTAATGTCAAATACCCCCGAACAGGCTGATGTCCGGCCAGGACAGCAGCAAACGGTGACCATCGAGCGGCTGACCTTCGGCGGGTCTGGCTTGGCCCATATCAATGGGCTGTCCGTGTTCATTCCCGGGACCATTCCCGGGCAGAAGGTGGATATCGTCATCACCAAGAACCGCGGGAACTTCCTGGAGGCCAAGCTCGTGAAAGTTCTCAAGAAGGCCAAGGACGAAATCATGCCGCGCTGCGCGCACTTCCATGAGTGCGGTGGGTGCGTCTGGCAGAACCTTTCCTACAACAAGCAGATCGATTACAAGGAGGAGATCGTGCGCGAGACGCTCGCGCACCTGACGCCGGCGGAGCCGGCCGTGCGGGAGGCGCTCGCGAAGCGCGTCCTCCAGATCGTGCCGAGTCCACAGGTCTTCCACTACCGAAACAAGCTGGAGCTCTCCTTCGGCTTCCAGAGCATGCGCTCCGAGGAGCAGAGCGGACGGCGCATCTACTTCGACGAGAATCCCGGCATCGGCTTCCACCGGCCGGGCAGTTGGGCGACGGTTCTCCCGGTCACCGAGTGTCACCTCTACGATGAGCAGCTCCCCTCACTCCTCGCGGATGTGCGGCGCTTCATGCAGGAGACGCGTCTCCCCGTCTACAATCCGAAGACGCATCGCGGGATGCTTCGCACGCTCCTCCTCCGGCGCGGCGTGCACACAGGCGAGCACATGATGGCGTTCCTCGTGCAGGCCCGGAAGAAGGAGCTCGAGCCGCTTTTCCAGCACTTCATGCGGTTCGCCGGCCGCTCGGGGCTCGCGTCCCTCCTCGTCATCGAGCACTTCGGCCTGAATGACAAGCCCGAGAATCCCAAGGTGCACTGCCTCGTCGGGAAGCCGACCGTCACCGAGAAGCTCTTCGACCTCTCCTTTGAGATCTCCCCCTTCTCCTTCTTCCAGACGAACACCCTCGGAGCGGAGAAGCTCTATCAGGCCATCGCGCAGGCGGCGGACCTCGGCCCGCGCGACACGGTGCTGGACGCCTACTGCGGCATGGGCACCATCGGCCAGTACCTCGCGCGTTTCTGCGAGAAGGTCGTCGGCATCGAGAGTCATCCTTCCGCCATCGATGATGCGCTCCGCAGCGCCGGCAAGAATCGCATCGGCAACATCAGCTTCTACCGCGGTCGGGTGGAACAGGTGATGAATGACCAGCTGAAGCCCGGAAGCAAGTACCAGTTCAGCACGATTATCGTCGATCCGCCGCGCGCGGGGCTCCACCCGAAGGCGCGGGAAGCCATCGTGGGGCATCAGCCGAAGAAGATCGTCTACGTCTCCTGCAACATCGCCACCTTTGCCCGCGACCTCGGGGAATTCCTGAAGTCGGGGTATGAGCTCCGCACCGTCCAGCCGGTGGATCTCTTCCCGCATACCGCTCATATCGAGGCAGTCTCACTCCTGCAGAGGAAGGAGAGCTGACATTGAAAACCCGGCGCCCTTGTGAGGCACCGGGTAAGAAGCCAATGCGATTGATTGCCTGTGCCTCAGCCGTCGTCTGAGGGAAGGTGCTTACGTCGCTGCGGACAGTTCGATGGGCTGTCCCTCGTGCTGTGCGCTCCACATGTGCGCGTTCACGTACTGCGCAACGCGCTTCCCCGTTTCCTGCAGAACCGGAACCGGCAGGCACATGTGAGGCGCGAGGAGATTCTGCGTTGCGATCTCGAGCGCAAGCTCGCGCGCGAGCTGCCCGATGATGGCCGCGGCGGCACTTCGCCACATGTTCGGCCAGCAGTGCGGGTTATGTCCCGGCGGGGACCAACCGGCGTAGTCGTCGTTGACGGAGCCGAAGACGCTGGAGCCGTGCTCGACGGGGATCCAGTGTCCTCTCTGGTCCATCTGGGGGTTGAGGTACCGGGCAGCGAAGACGGAGTCTCCGCCATTCCACCCCATGCGCCAGAGGAGATCCTTCTCGCCGTCGATCTTGAGCCAGGTCCAGAGGTCATCCATCAGGGCGTCCTTCTTGCACTGATTGACGTCGATGGAGCCATTCGCGTTCGCGTCCGCGAACGCGAGTTCGCAGGTGCCACCGGTGAAGACCTCCGGGAACTTCTCGAGGAGGCCGTGCAGTCCGGTTCCTTTTTTGAGCACCAGTGCCTCGAGGCCGAGGATGAACTCGATCAGGTCGAAGCAGTGTGCTCCCAGATCGGACAGGGTGCATCGGATATCGTTCAGGCGTCCGACAGCCTGCACACTCTCCTGATCTCCGAGCAGCCATGCCTGCCAGAAGCCGGAGCGGACCTGAACCTTCTTCTTTTTCTTGAGGGCCTCCTGTGCGCGATGCCGCAGCAGCAGGGCCGCGCTGCAGAAGCGGTGGTTCTGTGCCACGAACACGCGCACGTTCGGCTTTGCCTGGCAGAGCCGCAGGAGCGCCGCATAATCTTCCATGCCGACGACGAGCGGCTTGTCACACCAGATGACGCGCGCTCCGGCTTCGACCGCCTCCTCGATGAGCGTGCGGTGCCACTTCGTGTCCACCGCGATGCACGCCAGAGTGTGATCCGGACCGTGCGTCTCGACGTTCTGGCGGACCAAATCCCCGAAGCGATGCGACACGGTGATGCCGTGCCGCTTCGCCTGGCAGACGTTCGCGTGCCGGGGGATCTCTTCCGGGATCGGCGACGGCGCCCAGCCCCTGAAGAGCAGTTCCGGGCTGCGGCGGATCATGTCCGCCCACATCACGCGGCCGGAGAAGGCTCCTTTCGTGTGGTGGTGGACGCCGCCGGCCAGGACCGTGCTCCAGTACATCGGCTCGAGCAGCGCGGTTTGCTCATCCGTGAGGTGGTCATAGTAGTACCTGTTGAACATAGTCGTTTTTACTCTCATAGGGTTTCATTGTTTACATG
>JAEAMF010001915.1_pt1 | contig 13197 bp, 11 predicted proteins | sample 8958721 | NCBI WGS metagenome assembly JAEAMF01 (sample SAMN16933255, study PRJNA681124) | bioreactor sludge metagenome | isolation source: anaerobic bioreactor treating anionic surfactant - SDBS | place: India: Bengaluru | collected 2019-02-28
GTTCCGATCTATTCATTACACACGCCTTTGGCACAGAATACTTGTCCGCTTATCACCCGTTCATAATATTAGCCAGTGGTTCGGTCGTAGCGGCTGCTTTAGGTTTTCCGGCAACAATCTTGGCTATGAGTGGTAGTGCTTGGCTTGTTGCAGGGAGTGTTGGGGTATCTGCAATAATTAACGTTATCCTTTGTTGGATTTTAATTCCCACGCATGGTGCCTCGGGGGCTGCAGCGGCAACAGCAACCTCACTCGTCATCTCAAAAATTATTTTGGTAATTGCAGCACGTATCGTTCACAGAGTAAACTCACTTCCGTGCTTAAGCTTAAATATAAAAGTCTAATATGAGAAAAATAGATACTATAATTTTAAAAGGTTGGTACGGGCAAAAAAATCTCGGTGATGATTTGTTGTTGGATGCAGTAGTCGAGGTTCTAGAATGCAAAAATGTTCGACTGATGCTCTGGTGCAAACCCGCTAAATATGTAAAAAACCAATTCCCAAGAATCAAGACTCTAGGGCTAATAAATCGAGTCATATTAGGCCGTGCGGTACTGATTTACGGGGGGGGGACACAGTTTTTTAGCTATATTGGCCAGCACAAGCAGCGAATACAGTTGCGATATATAGCTAAGTTGTTGATGAGCCCGTCTCGGATATTCCGACTTCCGTTTTCTATTTGGAACTTGTTGGTGGCCCGAGCAATAACAAAATCTGTGAGCCGATCTGTAATATCAACTGGAGCGCTCGCAGTTGGTGTCGGACCGTTTAAGGGAAAAGAAGAAGATATCTCAGCTCAAGTCCTGGAGCTACGTAATATAGACTGGATATACCCTCGAGATGACCTTTCACTTTCCGAATGCAAAGTGCGAAAAGTAGAAACATTTGGACTTGGTAGCGACATGGTCTTTCTAAGCTCAAAGCTAGTTTTTAATACCAAGCCCTACCCTGCGAAGCGAAAAATCCTAATAATTCCGAGGCAGACAGTCGTTGACTCAAATTGGTCCGCTTGGTCGGATTCAATGGTCAAATGGGGTTCGCAACTTAGAGCTCTTGGATATGATGTAACTGTATTATCGTTCTGTGAAGATGATCGAGTAGAGACAGAAAAAATTGCCAGACTGTGTGATGGACAATACTGGCATTGGGAGCCCTCAAATAAATCAATTGAGGATGTAATCAGAGTTTTTTCCGATAGTCACGCTGTCATTTCTGCTCGTTACCACGGTGCGCTGTTATCAGCTATTGCATTCAAGAATACCGCGATCCTTGGATTAGAAGATAAGCAAATGTCTCTTGTGAGAGATTTGCCAGAGATCAAAGTTGTTCGATATCCAGATGATGATAGCTTTGTTAAGTATCTTTTAGAAGAACCCTCGCCGGAACAACTTCAGTCAAGGGTCGATGCGGTTAATAAAATGCGCGAGCGAGCTAATCAAATGAAAAACGATTTTTATAAATATTTAGAAGCGCTGACCAATGAATAAAAAGGGTGGGGTTAATACTGTACTAATGGTTATGCCTGACGCTTTTCATAGCGGTTGGATGGGCGCAACTAAACGTATTTTTCAGATTGCTCTCGCGCTCGGTAAGTCAGGCAATCATGTAATTTTGCTCGCGGGGCGGGAAACAGGGGCAATAGTACAGGCAGATGCTGATAAAAAATTTCCTGGAAAGGTTTTTCGCACTAATCACAGCGGTGCTTATCCGTCACTGTTTGAGGGAAGAAACCGGCTGAAGCGATTATGGCGCGGATTATGGAAACTTAGAGGCTCGGATTTTTATTTGTCGATGCTGTCAATGGGCTGGGCTTCGAAACTAAATGTACCGATGCTTCAGGAAGAGTTTGCAAGGCAACAAATACAGATTGACTTAGTCTGGGGAATATCGGCTGGGTATCTAGATGGAGCTGCTGCAGCCTATAAGCTATCTCAATACCTAGACGTACCATTTGTGTTGGAACTGCATGATCCGCCGTATGGGGCAGGCCTTGGTATAGACAGGCCTGCCGTAAGAAAAGACTTCCTAAACTTGATACAGAAAGCGAAAGCGGTAATATCGACGTCCGCTAGCTATGAAACGCTTCTTATGAAGAGCTTTGGTTTGAGTCCGGAGAAATCCAACGTTATTCATCTAACTTACGAGAACTTGCGGCGAGGGAGGGTGTCAAGTTGCTCTCCAATTTCAGTTATATATGCCGGAAGCTTAACAGGCGGTAGATCGTTAGCTCCTTTAATTCACGCTCTTGGGCAGTTAAAGAGCGACTTTAAAAGCAAGCTTCCCATCCAACTAGTTTTGATTGGAACTGGCGCCGGATTCTGCGAGGCAATAGACTTAGGAACAAAATTAGGTATTTCGGAAAATATCGATTATCTCGGCTATTTGTCGGGCCCGGAGCTAAGTGAATGGCTTGAAGGTGCGTCAGTACATGTAATAATCCAAACTCGCGAGGCATCTTCTTATCAAATTCCAGGGAAGGTATTCGATTGTATCGCGGATGGAAAGCCAATTTTAGGAATTATGTCACCAGAGTGCGAAGCAGCCGAAATTTTACGGAACTCTGGATTAGGGATCGTGCACAGCGAAAGCGACATAGCAGGTCTTCAGCATTCTCTGTTGACGTTTTATGAGAGAACAAAATATGAATCCGAAAATATGACGCCAAATTTGGACTATATCTCGCAATTTGGCGTCGAGAATTTGCCAATAAAATTAAGTAAGCTGCTGCCATTCCAGAACGATGCCATTAATTTAAAATAAATGAATATTTTACTGTTGGTCTATGACAATTACGACTTCGATGGCCGAGCGAGTCGACTTGTTTCCATAGCTGAGGAGTTCGGTAACGTGACGGTGTTGGACAAAGGTCTGCACGGTCGTGATATTTTGATTGCAAAAAATATCGAACGTGAACGGGTTTCAGTTAATGAATTCGATTCTAAATTAAAATGCCATATCAAATTCTTTATCGCAAGCCTTGGTATCGCGCTTCGAAAAAAGCCAGATTTGATTATTGGTGCTAACTTTTTTACTGCATTCACGGCACGGATTGCAGCATTGTTAGTTGGATGCCGCTATATATATGATGCATACGAACTTGTGTTACCAGAGCCAGATAATACAAGTTCACGACGCGATCTTTTTTGGTACTGGATGGAGCGGCTTTCTGTGCGCCGAGCAGCGGTTGTTCTTGCAGCAAACGAACATCGTGCCAGAGAAATGGCAAGACATTACAATATTCCAGTTCCGATCGTGTTTCGAAATATTCCCGATCCAGGGAAGCGAGTAGCTCCAGACTTAATCCGAATATTGCCTTCATTGCCCGGCGAAATTCGGCTACTGTATCAAGGAGATATGAGTAAAAATCGAGGAATATTAAGATTCGTCGAGGCAATGATTCACCTACCAAGCAACATAAAATTAGTCCTAGCTGGCGGTGGGCCCGACCTAGACGAAATACAACGTGAGATAACCCGACTGAACCTTGATCATCGAACCATCTGCACTGGACGGGTCCCGAATGCTGAGCTCGCCGCAATTACTAAGCTCTGCGACACCGGTATAGTTACATATCCAGTTGCAGGTATGAATAATATCTACTGTGCACCCAATAAAATATTCGAATATGCGCAAGCTGGTCTTCCTGTGATCGCAAGCGAGCAACCGCCGCTTCGTGATGCCGTCGAAAAGTATAGAATTGGTGAAATCGTTTCACACGCAGCTACTTCGCTTGAGATTGCCAACCGCGTTTTAGAAATTGTCAAAAATCGGGAGGCGTATCGACAGGGATTACCAAAATTTCTGAGTGATCATTCTTGGGAGAACGAGTTTGCTCGTGTTCGCCAACAATTGTCACCAATTTTCACGACTATGTAATGTACGATATTGTAAGACTATCCGTGTTGTTGCTTTTCAGCTTAGCGTTATGGCGGATAAGCATGATTGGACTCAAAGGTGACTATCAACGGTTAATGTTAAGCGGTGTTTTGCTGGGACTATTTATGTACAGTGGACTCGGCGCGGCAGATATAGAAGTAAGCTCCTATTTTGGTGTCGCTTATTGCATATTTTCGATCGCCCTCGTCTTAAGCTTTCGTCTATCCTCTGCAGTTATGCACCGGAGTAGTGAACGAATTGCAGAGCGGCTTTCTGTCAAGGTACCCTCCATAGACTATTCCTCATGGTGGCGTTGGGTGATTGTCATTTATGTTGCGACATATATATTTCCATTGATATGGCCCAACTTCATATTAATGAATGTATTACAACCTGCTGCCCCCGATATCCGTGATGTGTTTTTACAACGCGTACAAGTTGACCGAGACTCTTTGAGTGCTATTATCGGATATTTGAATATTTTACTGACGCCATTTTATTATATAGCTATATATCGATGGCGGAATGACTTTAGAATTATTGCGTTTATAACCGTTCTTCTGCTCTATTTACAGTACGTCAACGGATATTATATCGGCCGTGGAACAGTGATGCTTAATCTTGTTCTCCTCGCAATGGCGATATGGTTTTACCGCCCAAATTACCGGATCCGGCTTGTTGCATTTATTATATTCTCGGCCCCGTTTCTTTTGTATGGACTTTATTTGTACAGTATTGTACGGATTGGCGGCGTTGCCGATGGACTTGGCATTTCTGAGAGTATAAGATTTTTACTAGACGAGGAATTTGGCTTTCCTCGCAATGCTGGAATGGCATTGTTAGAGTCTAATAAACATGTAGATTTAGGGAAGTATTTTCTTTGGATAGTTACCCTTCCGATTCCTAAGATCTTGATTGGGGCTATTGATGTCGCTCGTCTTAATTATGAGATCTCTTCTATTGTTCTAGGAATCCCGATAAGCGAGTCTGGTTGGTACGTAGTGCTGCCAGGCGTAGTGGGGGAGTCGTTCTATATTTTTGGGGCTAAATTATTTTGGATCCATGGTATTATGTTGGGTTTCTTATCTGCTGCGCTAGCTAGGATAATAGGGCGAGTTAAAGAGCTCTTCTTTCTGCAGTTATATACTGTTCTTCTCTTCGCCTATGTGCTGAATAGAGCTGGTATTGGAGCGCTTTTGCCTACTGTCATCAATGGCTATTTGCTTTTCTTTATGTATTGTTGGATTCGTCCTGCACTCAGTTCGTACAAAAAAGTTCCAAATTAGAAGGTGTTTAAATGAAGATTTTATCCGTTTTCGGAACTCGTCCCGAAGCAATTAAAATGGCGCCTGTGGTCTTGGAATTGGCGCAACGCAATGGAGTTGAGAGCAAAGTTTGTGTTACTGCACAACATCGGCATATGCTTGATCAAGTACTAAAGCTATTTTCAATTGTTCCAGACTACGATTTAGATTTAATGCGCCCTGGTCAAGATTTGTTTTCATTAACATCAGGCATTCTTAATTCTATAGGAAAAGTTTATGACGACTTCAAGCCTGACTATGTGCTGGTACATGGCGATACTTCAACAACGTTTAGCGCAGCATTGGCAGCATATTACAAGCGCATAAAAATTGGTCATGTTGAGGCTGGCTTGCGGACTGGAAATCTTTATTCACCATGGCCGGAAGAAGGGAACCGTCGTTTAACCGGAGGAATATCGAATATTCATTTTGCTCCTACCTCTGAAGCTAAAGACAATTTGCTGGCTGAAGCAATTCATCCGCTGAACATTTTAGTTACAGGAAACACAGTTATTGACTCATTGTTATATGTTAATGACATGATTGAAAAGTCTTCGATTCTAAAAAATAATTTAGAGCAGAAGTTTTCGTTCCTTCGGCCGGATTCAAAGATGGTATTGGTGACGGGACATCGACGCGAGAACTTTGGAGAGGGATTTGAAGAAATTTGTGCTGCGTTGCAAAATCTTGCAGAACTTTATCCCAACGTTGACTTTGTCTATCCTGTGCATTTAAATCCTAATGTGCAAGAGCCGGTCTTGAGGATTCTGGGCGGCATTCCAAATATCCATTTGATTGCGCCTCAAGAATATCTTGATTTTATTTATTTAATGAAGCGCTCCACAATTATTCTTACTGACTCTGGTGGTATTCAAGAGGAAGCGCCTTCTCTTGGAAAGCCCGTACTTGTATTGCGAGATACGACCGAGCGACCTGAAGCGGTTGAGGCTGGAACCGTTGTATTAGTTGGAACTGAGAAAAAGCGGATTGTGAAATTTGTTTCGTTGCTTCTCGAAAATGAGACTGAGTATAAAAAGATGAGCGAAGCTCACAATCCTTATGGCGATGGCACTGCGAGTAGTCGTATTGTAGATGCATTATTGTTTTCGAACTACTAATCACTATTGTGTCGCGCTGGTGGATTGTACCGCTAGGTCAAGTCCTTCCTAATTCAGAGATATTAATTTCGAAAATTGAAAGGTGGGCGGTTTTTATTTGATGTTGACCAATAATGATTGTTTCAATTGGTTAGTTGCAATAAATGAAAATAGTTTGGGATTTTTGCGACCGAGTCTCAAAATAAAAATGCGAGTTTTGATTTTCCGTCGTAGTGCAGGTCATACGCTGTAATATTTTTGGTCGTCAATATTGGCGACGTGAAATATTTCTATGACCTGCAATACTGCTGATAAAGGACGATATGATTAATGTTGTAGCACTAGTGCCCAGTATTACTATCACATCTGGAGGACTAGGATTGGCTGCGCTTAGGCTAAGCGAAAACGTAGCCATGGCTGGCGCCAAAGTCACATTAATGGCCGAGTTCTCTGATAATGAGCCAGAGCATGAGCGTAAGAAAAACAATAATATAGATTTTTTCGATTTAAGTAGTAGTGGTGCACGTGGCCTGACTAAAATTTTTAGACAATTTTATTTAATAAAGAATTTTTTCTCATCAAATGATGTGAATGTTCTGCATCTCCACGGGGTATGGTCGCCTATCTTTTTTATCGCTTTTATAGTGGCGAAGATGATGAAGGTGGGGATAGTTGTATCACCTCATGGCTGCTTTGAACCTTGGGCTCTCAGCTATAAGAGTGTGAAAAAAAAAATAGCTCTCTGTACTTACCAAGGGATAATTAATCGTTATGCGGACAAATTCGTGGCTACTTCTCCCCAAGAGATTTTCGCTATTTCAAAATTAGGAATAGCTGCACCTGTGGAAATAATTCCTAATGGGGTGGATGCGTCCGGATGCCATGAGCGGCCTCATTTTGGAAACAATAGAACTTTGCTGTTTCTTTCTCGAATTCATCCGAAAAAAGGTTTGATTAATCTTATCCATGCATGGAGCAAAGCGCGGAAAGATGGATGGCAGGTCGTTATCGCTGGTCCTGATGAGGAGTCCCATCTTGCAGAAGTGAGGAATCTAATTGCGGAGCTTCGTCTTGAGGCAGATTTTGAGTTTCCTGGCGTCGTTTACGGTGACGCCAAAACCAAATTGCTTACGGAGGCGACAATTTTTGTTCTTCCTACCTATTCTGAGAATTTTGGGATTGTTGTGGCCGAAGCGCTATCGTTCGGTGTGCCGGTTATTACAACCACTGGAACACCTTGGGAAGAACTCGAAAATTTCTGCTGCGGATGGTGGGTCGCGCCGGAGATTGATGCGCTCGCAGGCGCGATTAGAAATGCGCTTGACTGTACGCCGGATGAGCTTAAAGCGATGGGCGATAGAGGGCGGGCCCTTGTCGAAAGATGCTATTCGTGGGAGGCTATTGGAAGAAATGCGGTCAAAATGTATAACATAAAATCCTGTCACCGAATTTAGTATTGAGATAAAAGCGAGGTAAATATGTTTGATGATAGCGTGCTGCTTATAACTGGCGGGACCGGTTCGTTTGGAAATGCTGTGCTGAAGCGCTTTCTAAATTCTAACCTTAAAGAAATCCGAATATTTAGTCGTGATGAGAAAAAGCAGGATGACATGCGGAAGCGGTACAGTCATCCTAAACTTAAGTTTTATATCGGTGATGTGCGCGATGAACGTAGCGTGGTCGCAGCCATGCGTGGGGTCGACTACGTATTCCATGCAGCCGCGCTGAAGCAGGTGCCATCTTGTGAATTTCACCCGATGCAGGCCGTTCGTACGAACGTGCTTGGAACCGAGAACGTGCTCTCTGCCTCGATTAATGCTGGCGTGAAGCGTGTTGTTTGTCTGAGCACAGACAAGGCTGTGTATCCGATTAATGCGATGGGTATCAGCAAGGCTATGATGGAAAAGGTCATGGTTGCCGCCAGTCGCAATCTCGAAGGCACGGGGACAGTGATTTGTGGTACACGTTATGGCAATGTCATGGCGTCGCGTGGTTCGGTAATCCCGCTGTTCGTTGATCAGGTGTTTAACGGCCGTCCGATCACTGTTACCGATCCGTCGATGACGCGTTTCATGATGACACTAGCGGATGCGGTCGATCTTGTACTCTATGCATTTGAGCATGGCAAAAACGGTGATATGTTTGTGCAAAAAGCCCCGGCAGCAACGGTCGAGGTGCTAGCACAAGCCATTCTGAGTCTGATGGGTAAGCCTGATCACCCAGTTAACGTCATCGGTAGCCGCCACGGAGAAAAGTTGTATGAATCGCTGCTCGGTCGCGAGGAACGCGCCCGTGCCCAAGATCTCGAAGGTTACTTCCGCATACCACCCGATGGCCGTGACCTGAACTACGATAAATTTGTCGACAAAGGCGAAGAGAAGATTACCCAGGCTATCCATGGTGAGGAGTACAACTCGCACAATACGATACGACTGGACGTCGAAGGTATGAAAGCACTGCTGCTGAAGCTTGACTTCATGCAACGTATCGCGCGCGGCGAGTACGCGACTGCCGAGGAGTGAAACTGTGAAAGTCTTTATTACCGGTGCATATGGCTTCTTAGGCCGTAACCTACGATTGCGCTTGGCTGAACGGAGCGACGTAGAAGTGCGCATGTTTGGCCGTGGCGACCCGGTGGAAGCGTTGCCTGGTCTTGTCGGCGATGCTGATTTGGTTTATCACCTCGCCGGCGTAAATCGTCCGCAAAATCTAGAGGAATTCGCGTCCGGTAATACGGATCTGACACGTGCGCTTTGTGCAGCAGTGGCGGAGGTGGCAATTGAAGCCGGACGGCGCGTACCCATCGTCTTTACCTCATCTATCCAAGCTGTACGCGACAACGCTTATGGGCACAGCAAACTGGCTGCGGAGGAGGCACTGCGCGCATTGCAAGCCGATCATGAGATCCCGATTCACATTTTCCGCTTGCCTAACGTTTTCGGTAAGTGGTGCCGCCCGAATTACAACTCGGCCGTCGCCACGTTTTGCCACAATGTCGCGCATGGCTTGCCTATTCAGGTGAACGATCCGGCTGCGCCCTTGAATCTGGTATACGTCGATGACGTCGTCCAGACCTTCCTTGACCTATTAGATGGTCGGCAGCCTTGCCTGGATGACGAGGGATTCTCTGTCATTGCGCAGCAATATACAACTTCGGTCGGTGCCGTAGCACGTCAGATCGAAGCTTTTCGCGATAGCAGAACCAACCTGATCACCGAGCGTGTTGGTGAGGGGCTAACGAGGGCCTTATATGCGACCTACGTCAGCTACTTGCCAACTGATTTGTTTGCTTACTCGGTGCCGCAACATGCCGATCCTCGTGGTGTTTTTGTCGAGATGCTGAAAACACCGGATTGCGGGCAATTTTCGTTTTTTACCGCCCATCCCGGCGTGACGCGCGGCGGTCATTACCACCACAGCAAGACCGAAAAGTTCCTCGTTATTAAAGGTAGGGCGCTGTTCAAGTTCCGTCATATGGACAATGGGACGCGGCACGAAATCATCACGGATGGGTCGATTTCGCAGATTGTAGAGACGATACCTGGTTGGACGCACGACATTACTAATATTGGCAACGACGAGCTTGTTGTCATGCTGTGGGCTAATGAGGTTTTTGATCGCGCTCGTCCTGATACGATCGCCAGTAAGGTTTAAGATGAAAAAATTAAAAATCATGACCGTCGTCGGGACGCGTCCTGAAATTATTCGCTTGTCACGTGTACTCGCAGCCTTGGATGAGCATTGCGACCATGTACTTGTTCATACCGGGCAGAATTATGATTACGAATTGAACCAGGTCTTCTTCGACGACTTGGGTATCCGCAAGCCAGATCATTTTCTCAACAGTGCTGACAATGCGACTAGTGCGGCCCACACGATCGGCAATCTGATCATTGCGGTCGACAATGTCTTGGCGCAGGTTCAGCCTGAAGCACTGCTCGTGTTAGGGGATACGAATAGCTGTCTTGCCGTCATCCCTGCAAAGCGTCGAAAGATACCTATCTTTCACATGGAAGCTGGTAACCGGTGCTTCGACCAGCGCGTGCCGGAAGAGACGAACCGCCGCATCGTTGATCATACGGCGGATATCAACCTTACCTACAGCGCGATTGCCAGGGAGTATCTCCTGCGTGAGGGGTTGCCGCCTGATCAGGTCATCAAGACCGGCAGCCCGATGTTTGAGGTGCTCTCCCATTACCGTTCCTGCATCGATGCTTCTGATGTGCTTGAGCGCTTGTCACTGTTGCCTGAACAGTATTTTGTTGTCAGCGCGCACCGTGAGGAGAACATTGAGTCGGAGAGTAGTTTCACCAAACTTGTCTCCGTGCTAAATGCTGTCGCAGAAGACCATGACCAGCCAGTTATTGTCTCCACGCATCCACGTACGCAGAAGCGGGTCAACGCAAGCCGAGTAACTTTCCACCCGCATGTACGACTGCTGAAACCGCTGGGTTTCCATGACTACGTAAAGTTGCAACTTTCCGCAAAGGCTGTGCTTTCAGACAGCGGCACGATCAATGAGGAGTCTTCGATTCTGAACTTCCCAGCATTGAACCTTCGCGAAGCACACGAACGGCCGGAAGGGATGGAAGAAGCGGCGGTCATGATGGTTGGGCTTGAAGTAGACCGGGTACGACAAGCGCTTACGATCCTCGGATCTCAAACGCGCGGAGCAGAACGCAATTTCCGCTTGGTGGCCGACTACAGCATGCCGAACGTCGCTGAAAAGGTGGTGCGGATCATCCACAGCTATACCGACTACGTTAACAGGGTTGTTTGGAAGAAATACTAAGTGTAGGTAAGGCACGGTGCGGGCTCTAGCTCGCGCCATTCATTGACGTGCATTGACTTCGCAGTCCCTCAACGCGCTTCCCCTATATGCTGTCGGTGCAAGAGCTCCAAGTTAACGTGATGTTTTTAACTTGGAATTCTTGTAATTCCTCCATTCTGTTGTCAGCTAAGAACTATTTCTGTCGCACATAGAACTCATCAATCGAGTTCTACGCCTGTTTTTGTCTGCTTAAAACAAACTTTTTTTCAGCACTCAGCGGAATGCCAGTATCATTGTTGCCTCTGGTAACTAGCGATGCATCAGTGGTGGCTACTGTTGCTCACATGTAATATGCTGCGTCTGTATTGCCACGATCCTTTTCTTAGTTGTGATACATGTGGCCATTAAACATGTCTGACCATTAATAGTTGGGTAAATATAAGTGTCAAGATTTGGTATCTATACATTGCAGTTTGCTCGGTTGAGGCTCTTCGTGATTGTAATACGGTAATTTATACCATCAACTCATCTAGGGTCGGTGGTAGAACGTTTATCCGCGTTCTGTTGCTTAGTAAGATTAATCGGTTTGTATGCAAAAAACGTTAAAGATGCAACATAGCGCAATGCGCATAGTTTTGATTGCGGACGTATTTCCTCCCCTCCGTTCTTCTGGCGCAGTACAGTTACGTGATCTGTCGCGCGAGTTTTCCCGGCAGGGATACGAAGTGACAGTCTTGGTTGCCTCGCCTGAGTTGCAAAAGGCTTGGCAGATCGATATGTGGAACGGCGTGCGTATCGTTCGGTTGCGTACCCCAAAGACAAAGGATGTCGGTTACATACGCCGTACGCTCGCCGAGTTTCTGATGCCTTATGCAATGCTTCGAAATTTGAAGAAGTCGCCATTAGCATCAGAAAAATGGGATGGCGTAGTATGGTATTCACCGACTATTTTCCTTGGTCCCATTGTGCATGCTCTGAAGCGTGCAAGCCAGTGCCCGAGCTACCTAATCATCCGCGATATTTTCCCAGAATGGGCCGTCGATATGGGATTGATGGGACGGGGCTTGCCCTACCGATTCTTCAAGGCTGTTGCGAATTACCAGTACTCAGTAGCGGACGTCATTGGCGTCCAGACGCCTGGCAATCTAGCGTACTTTGATCATTTCAGCAGTCGTTCGAAGGCGCCACGCCTTGAGGTGCTGCATAACTGGCTTTCGCATGCCCCGAATTCCGGTTGTAGTATTTCATTGAAGAAAACTGCTCTACGTGGCCGGAAAGTATTCGTATACGCGGGTAATATGGGTATCGCACAGGGCATGGATATCCTGCTCGATCTGGCTGAACAACTCAAATCCCGTTCGGATATCGGTTTCCTATTTGTCGGACGAGGTAGTGACGTGAAGCGCCTTCGTGACGTGGCTACTGAACGAGACCTCGATAATGTAGTCTTTTTCGATGAGATCGACCCGGATGAGATCCCAGGCCTGTATGCCCAGTGCCATATCGGACTGGTAGCGCTCGATCCACGCCATAAAACACATAATATTCCGGGGAAATTCCTTTCCTATATGGACGCAGCATTGCCAGTGCTCGCGAATATTAATCCTGGAAATGACTTGATTGACCTGATCAGCAGCACCCGTGTTGGTGCAGCCTGTACCGATCAATCTGTGGAGTCCCTCGCTCGTCTCGCCGAACAGCTGCTTCTTCAGTTGGATGAGGATCACGAAATTCAGACCCGTTGTCGAACCCTTGCGAAAACCATGTTTTCGCCCGAAGCAACAGTGCGCCAGATTAGTTCCGCCCTGCAAGCCCAACATGATCATAAAAACGTTCTCTCCAGAGCTTCTCAACTCAATCGTCCTGCAAGCGCGTCAGTCGACGCGGATGAGGCAGCACCTGAATATTCACCAAAGCTTTGATGAGCCTTGCCAACGCTTCTTTAATGCCATCGGCCAAGGAAGCTATATTCGACCTCACCGCCATTTGTCCGATCCTAAAGCTGAGGATTTAATTGCTATTCGTGGTCTCTTTGCGGCGGTGTTGTTCAACAGTGAAGGCGAGATCTGCAACGTCGCTTATTTCGGGACAGAAAAGGGCTTTGTTGAGCAAATCGAGTGAAGGCCGAGCTGACGCTGTTTGTAATCA
>JAEAMF010001920.1_pt1 | contig 13170 bp, 7 predicted proteins | sample 8958721 | NCBI WGS metagenome assembly JAEAMF01 (sample SAMN16933255, study PRJNA681124) | bioreactor sludge metagenome | isolation source: anaerobic bioreactor treating anionic surfactant - SDBS | place: India: Bengaluru | collected 2019-02-28
CCAAAGATAATTAATCTGGTTGTTCTTCAATAAATCATTACAGTCTAATATCAATGATTTTGCCAAATTCAGTCGTTTGGCGCAATTTTGTTCAGTCGTTTGGCTGAATTATATTTATATAGTACTGTGCTAAATATCAAGAATATAACATTGTGTAAATAAAAAATTATATATTTGCAGAACACTTTGTTAACAGTAACTATTATGGCACGTAAAATTAAACAAGCATTTTTAGATGAGCTTCTCACAGGTAGATTAAACACTATCCTTAAATATGTTAGAGAAGACGATACATTAAATTTGGAACTAAGAGGTAAAAAAATAACTATCTATTATAGAGGTGGTGCTATTCTAAGTATACATCAAGATACTTATTCTTTTGAAAGTTTGTCTGAAAAATATCATAAAGACAACACGTTTATTATTCCTTCATTGGATAATTTTGAATATTATATACAAAAGGCTAAACATGTTATTGATGTTTATATTACTACTAAAATAAATCATCTTGGGGAGAAAGATATTCAACAGCAAATAGCCAGAGAAAACAACTATTCGCCCAACTCCCTTGATACAGATTACTTTATAATTGACACTGAATATCAGGATTTGGGCCGGTTTGATATTGTGGCTCTACGATGGGATTCAACGAGTAGTGCTCGCAAATTGCTCAAATTCATACCTACAATTACTATATTTGAAGTAAAACAGGGATATAATTCAATATCAAATAAGAGCGGAATAGAAAAGCATATAAACGATTTCAACGAATTTATTTCCAAACGCGATATTGATTCTTTTAAAATGGATATGATAAAAGTATTCAACCAAAAGAGAAGTTTAGGACTTATTAAAGGGATGGATAAATATAAAGAGGTAAATGCGGTTAACCCTGATATTGAGTTTGTTTTTCTTCTTGTAAACTACAAACATGATAGCACACAACTCAAAAAGGCTTTACAAAATATTGAAGATTGTAAATTTATATACTCTAATCCCATGGGATATGGTCTTTTTGCGAGAAATATTATAAGTAAAGATGAATTTGTGAATAGGTTCTTTTGAAAAATATAAAAATTCCCTATAATCTTAAAATTATAGGGAATTAATATAATATTATGATTTAATCAATTAAAGAAACAACGTTGTCATTAATTTTCACTTTAAACTGGTATTATTATAGTTATTTTATATAGCAGTCCGGTTAATTTGGCTGATTCATTTTGATATTACCGCTTCATGAAATAACCTCCAGCACTTTACCCAGATGATACACTACCATTCTGGAGTCGGAATCATACTCCGTATTAACCACTTCCACCAAAGCCGAAGCTCTGTCACGTTTATAGCCAACATACAACTTCAGAGCATCAAAGCGTTTCAAATACCTTTTATTTTCAGCTTCATCCAGCCAGGTATACATGTTTAACTTGGACTGCTTAAGCTCCCGAAATTCCGCCTTCTTATCTCCCGATAAAATCTGATCAAAATAGATCTGCTTAATGTTTAAAGTCAGAATCGCCCACCCCGTGGTATCTATCTGCGAAGCCGGCTGTTCTTTGGCTGCATGCACCGTCCGTTCTTCCAGCATCTGCATACTCCGGTTGTATTGATAATTCACAATACTACCGTCTATTATTTTTTCCACTGTGGCCTCTATTATCTTTAAAGGGACGACAAACCACTCTCTGGGTGTAAACATCAAACCATTAATATCCTGCACCTTGACATGAAACTGAACCGCACTAAAAAACTTATGAATAATATTTTCAAACTGATGCGTTTTCATATTATACGTTTTCCAGGAAGCCACAATTTTCACTTTTCCCATCAAATAAGTAGGATCATTCTCTGCATTTTTGATGCGCTCTTCCACCGGAGTAGTCGAAAACCCTATTTTATATAAATCGGGAACACCCTCGATATCAGGATTATCGGACAACGACCGTAATACATAAATCCAGCCATCCTGAATATCCGCATCCTTTACACCAAAGTGGTTCTGAAAAGCCTCTTCAGTGCTGGCAACACTTTCCTGTACCGTATACCCATCTATAAATAAAGCCTTACCCAGCGAACGTAACAGCATATTAGACTCCGTACCATTCTCAAACACACAATGCGTACGCCCATCCAGTTTATGGTGCTGATCCTTCTTCGACTCATAAATCTTGTCGAGCAACATCAACACACCGCCTACTATAAAATAGGCACCCTCCTTGTAATGACTTTCCTGAAACTTAATCAAGCTCCTGGCCCCCTCTTTAAGCTCTTTGTGAACTTTAAGAAAACCCTCTTCATACAAATCAAAATCTTCACATTTGGTACGTTGTGCCACAAAGTCAGCCTCTGCCTTCTCCTTTTTCTTTCCCAGATGTTCGGGTACATCAAAAAGAGCCAGCTCCTCGGGAGACATATCCAGCAGCGGACTGTCAAACAAAGCTTTCAATTCTTTATCTAAATCATCCATATCACATATCCTTTAGCAAGTCGAAACGATCCAATTCAATCAAAGCCTTCTTCTTTTGTGGATTCTCGCGAATGCTCTTCAGCGTACGCGCAAGCAGCTTTTCATTGATAGAAGCTGTAAGTTGCGGTTCACGGTTATGCACCTCGTAAAAGGCCACAATCTCCATAAAAGACTGTTCCAGTCGGCCGTCTGCCGTAATTTTGGGAGCCGGCAGGCGCACATCTTCAAACATTGGCAAGTCAAACAACGACTCCAGTTCTTCGTCCCATGTCATGCGTTACCTCCTTCCTTTTCGTACGTCATCTTCATCATGTGTCTTATCTTCTCGTTTCTTACAAAAGCAATAGCTTCAGCCAGTCGCCTCACTTGCGGATTCGGATCGGTAGGTTCCGGCAGTTTACCCCCGCTTTTTTCCATATAAGCCGGAATCTCGCTACGGAAAAGCACTACAGCCTCCTCCTTGGTGATAGACATCCGTTGTTCGGCTATGGTATCCTGAATAATCTTAAGCACCGGAGCCGTAACGCTTTTAGACATAATCTCGTAAGCCCGCTGAAATGGATTGATCGTATCAATCAGCTTAATAGAAAGCTGATCAATATTCACAAATCGGTTAGACAACTTCAGGAAGCGGGTCCCATCACTGCCAACCACCACTTCGCCCCCTTTGGTAATGGTATCCAAAATCACATGCTGGCGAACCTCTTCCAGTTCATCGTCTGTACATTCCGGATATTTCTCCTTTATAATTTTAGGAATAAGCACGTTGTTAATCACCTCCGGAGGCGTATTGCCACCCATGGCCTTCACAATCATGTCATTCTGCAGAATGGTAGCCTTCAAATCATCCAGGTCGCTGGCCACAATATGCCGTGTCTTTTCGGTGGACAGCGGCTTCAACCCCTCAATCACCAAGGTACGCCGGTCGCCCTCACCCCCTTCGGCCTCTTCCCGGCTCGTTCTAAACTTCCACGAAGGCGCCATAACCTGCTCCATCAGAAGCGAAGCCGTTATCGCCTTCAGCATATCATTCACAGCCACTTCCACTCTATCCTGCGCCGCTTCCGGAGCTGCAATAAGATTCGTAAACTGAGCATGTTCCTTTCCTTCGCAATCGCGCGTACAACGACCGATAATCTGTACCACCTCCGTAAGCGAACCCCTTACACCGATGGTAAGACAATGCTCGCACCACTGCCAGTCGAAACCCTCCTTGGCCGTACCCAATGCAATGATAATATCCACAGCATCGCGTCCGCTCATCCGTTGCAGAAAAGACTGCACACGATTCCGTTCATTCGCATCATCCTCCACCAGATCCACCACTTTGATAAGCTTACCATCCAATCTCCGCTGCAGGGTATACACCCCATTTTCGTAATCGGTATCCACCTTATCACCGATTATATCCATTATCTGCTGAACTTCGTCGTATTTATCCCCTGTAGCCGCACGGCTGTTTACAGACGGAATATGTACAATGGTTTTCTTATCTGTATCCAGTAATGTAGTATCCGCCAAAGCCCTTAGGTACTGCCCCTGATAGAAATGATACCCGATACCCAGACTTTTCAGGTACTTGTACCCGTTAAGCTGTTGATAGTAATTATAAGTCACCCTGTGAAACCTATCTTCATCCTCCGGGCGCAACACCGGCACCCCATCCCCACGGAAGTAAGAGCCCGTCATCGCCACCAAATGGGCAGAAGTACCCGCCATCAACCTACGCACCACATCCCCCAGTCCGCTCTCTGCATCGGCCGAGGCGTGATGGAACTCATCAATGGCCAGCAAGGTATCATTAAAGGCCTCGTCTGCCATCTCCTTCATGGCAAAACGCAGCGTTGCATGGGTGCAGACCAGAATACGGGCAGTATGCTGATTAAAAAACTCTTTAAAGCGATCCGTTTTATTCTTTTCGTTGGTAACATCGCACAAGTTGAAATAGGGAGCCACCCTCCAATCGGCAAAGAAACCATATTTTCTCAAATCCGTATTAGCAAACGACCTTCCGATAGACTTTTCCGGAACAGCCACCACCACCCGTTTAATCCCCTGGTGAGCCAGTTTATCCAACGCCAGGAACATCAAAGCCCTCGACTTTCCCGAAGCCGGTGGAGCCTTTATAAGCAAGTACTGCTGTTCGCGCACCTCATACGTCATGGCCTGCATCTCCCGCATCCCCAACGCGTTGGTACTTGAACTCGTACCCATCCGGTCATATTTTATGTCAACAATATTATTCATGGTTATTCAGTTTTCTTTTAGTGATTAACTTTAGATTGATTTAAAGACAAATTTTATCACCCATCTTCTTTTATTTTTTAAATATTCCTCTTCGAAACTATGTGAATAATATCTTATTTGATCTATAAACAAACAATCAGATGTGTTATTATTTTTTTTAAATAAAAACACCTTAATATCATTCCTTCTATGTTTCAATATTTGATCATTAATATTTGAACCAAAATGTTGATTTCCAACCAACCCTTGCCCTTTGATAATATGCTTATTATTTATTTGGTCATACAAATAATCATCTTGATCGGCTGGATTAACAAATATGAATATTGAAGATTTACTTTGCACATATGTATTAGTTAGAAAACTCGAATATTCTACGTCAAGAAATGAAAGTTTATAACCTTGATTACGAATATAAGGGATATCATTCTTCGTTTTGGATTTTAATTCATTATTGGATATTTCCTTTTTCTTAATTGCTGAAGGATTGACAATATGATTACCCAGCTTAAAATTTAAAACCTTAATTAGTTTTTCTATTTCATTTTTCCGAGAAAGTTTTTCATTATATTGTTTTATTGAGCTATCATAATCCTTAGGATAAATAACTTTAACAATATTATTAAATACTGCTTCCTCAGAAATATTTAAATTATCTTTAATAGAATAAATATGCAATTGAATATTATCATCTAAAAATTTAATTGGATTCTTAATTTCATTTATTTGATTTAATTCCGACTGTAATATAGCCAATTCTTTATTTATTATTATTTCCTCGTCCTCATTTGTATTAAACGTACTAGAAGCAAGGCTAATTTTATTCTTTTGGATTGCTGAGTAATAATCAAAAGGAGACAGCTCCCTTATTGAATTTAAAACAGAAATTTTACTGAAACCTTTTCCCAACAAATAACAGCATACATCTCTTATCTCTTGAGATTCAAATACAGAGAATTCATTATCAGTGATACTGGGAATGATTTCTTTTACTAAATGTTTCTGTATAATAGCTATATTATTGTCGCACAGATGTTTTTTGACTATTTTAAAAAGCTCATCAAGGAAAACATCCTCTTTAAAATTAGAAAAACTATCATCTCTTCTTGTCATTACATATTCATAAAGAAAAAAACTCTCTGATGAAAATTGATAATAACTTTTATTTTCAATACATAATGAAACTATTAGTCTATTATAATTTGATGAAATATTGCTTCTTGATATTTTGTAATATATTTTGTGACTTACTCCTTCCTTTCTTGAAATATAAATATATAGTTCATCAAACCAAAATACTAAAGACGATTCATTACATGAAACCAAAGCTTCTAAATCACTATTTAGAATTCTATTTTTATCGAATGATATTACTTTATCAAAAAGAAAAACAAAATAGACTATCGTTTTCTTTTTAATTTTGTCTTCTTTGTCATTCAACTTTATATTCAAAACATTAAATTCTTTCACATTGCTACTATTGATAGCTTTTTCATTATTTATATTTGCGTCTTGCATTTCGTTCTGGTTATTTATTCTTTCTGGAACTGTTTTTTCAATAATTAAATCAGCTTCATTAATTTGATAATTGGGGTCAAATAAAGCTATAATTGATTTGTATGATAATTTATCTTCATTCCCGTTTACAATTTCATTAATATCGAACAAAATAGTTTTTACAGATATTGATTGAAACAAATTAGCAAAACGAGTGTAATAGTCTTGTAGCAATTTAACATCATTTTCACCATCAGAATCAAATAGTAACATTGTTTTTTCTTCAAAACTAATTGAATCATGGGCAATAAATTCCTCCATAATTTTAAATTTCAAATTCAGATCAGCCTTTTCTAATACGGAAAAGTAACATCGACTTGTTCTAAACACCACAAAGATAACTACATCTCCAACAGCAACTTGCAATAATGGATCGATTTTTTCTCTATGTATTAATATCTTTCCTTCTTTTAACTCTATATATTCTGAGTTATTTTCACTAATTTTATTAATATATAATTTCATAATAATACGTTATTTGTTTAAAAGTTCAGTTATAGGCTTTCCAAGAAAATAATCTTCAATAAAATCCCATCTTTCATTATCGGACATTGGCGTAGTAAAGAAATAATCAAATATTTTTAATGAAAGCTCAAATTGATCATTCATTTTTTTTAAGAGAGAGTTTTCGTAAAAATCACTCCTAGCTAATTCACGTAACTTATATGGTTCATTTATTCGAACAAAAATTGCAGATCCTTCTCCTCCAACAATTTGATAATCTGCAACATCAATCATACTAGCAAATTTTGCCAATTTAATAACGTCACTATTTGCATCTACATAATCTATTATCGTAACATTTTCTCTATTGAAAGATTCGTTAAAACGTCGCATATAAGTAGATGACACTTTCTCGTATCCTGAATTAGCATGATATGTGACTACACCATTACTATTCGTGCGTCTTTTTAATATATTATGAGATGAATATAGATCTATTACTAACTGTATAATATGTTCTTGAGAATCTTTTAATCCATAGGATTCTCTTAAGCAATCAGAAAGCTGATCTTCTGGAAAATACATATTTTCAGCTACCTTTATGGAAAAGAATGAATTAATTGCTTTAAACAATGAATTCACTTTTTCGAAAACAAAATCAAAATCATGTTTTAAAGTTATTTCTATTTTTAAAAGAATCTTTGCTTTAAAAGTTGGGATTAAAAGATCATCGTAAAATTGTTTTTTAAATTGAGAAAAAGATTTATCTGTATATCTTTCCTCCCACAATTTACCTAAATTCAATTTTAACACTCCTCCTTTATGGGTACCATATTCAATATAACTACGGTATGCATTTTGAAAGTAATCATTATCTTTTCCGATCTTCACAAACGATTCAGTTAACATATTTTTGGGCCTAACAATTACAGCATTGAACCCATATTTGTCAAGTAAATCATTTTCAATCATCAACAAACAAGTTTTAAGTTTCTGGTCAATTTTTTGATAGTATTGATAATCGGTTTCCTTACTACTCTTACTAGGAAAAATAAATTCAAAATCAGAAGAAGAAATTAGCATATTTCTTTTCCTTTGTTTTTTATCAAATAATTGAATCAGTTTTCTAAGTACTAATTTCATTTGATAAGGTTTGATTTCAGAAATGTTGTGTAATACTTTTGTATATCTAAGATCTTCTTTAAAGTAATCAATCTTGGCAATTCCTTTTATATTTTCTTCACGAGCTAATCTCCCTATTTCCTGGACATAATCCGATAAATAACCGGAAGGAGCATAATGATAAACTGTATCAATATTGGAAACATCTATTCCCATGCCAAAAGCTTTTGTTGCAAGAATAATATTTGAAATTCCATCTCTAAACTTATTGGCATAATCTTTTTTCTCTTCAATGCCAATTCCCGAATGATAACATGAAATTAAGGGACGTTTATCGTCAGAAAGATTGGCATAAAGTTCATCAATTGTTTTTCTAAATGGAAAATATATAATTGTTTTATTTTCGTTTTGAATCATTTGATCAATTCGATCATTAACAATTTGCATTTTTTGAGTTTTATATGTTTTAGTCAGATTTTGATGTGTAATATCAAAAGATATATTATCTCTTCTAACCACACCAACATACTTAACACATGGATCCATATATAAGTATTTCAAGGTCTCAAATATCATATCATTTTCACCACTTGGATCCCAAACTGCTGTAGCTGTTACGGCAAATATGGGGAATTGATAATCAAGAATTTTCTTTATTTTCTGAATATGTTTACCCAAAAACCAGTAATCAATTCTAAAATCCTTACCCCATGTAGTTACTGTATGCGCTTCATCAACAACAAATAAACCTATTCGACGTGTCCCAATAAAATTAGAAATACTACTTGAAATCAATAATTCGGGCGATACATAAAGAATATCAATATCACCACGTTGAACATCTTCGTAAGCTTTTTGTTTTTCATCAATTGACAATTCAGAGGTTAAGGCCACTGCTTTATCATAACCATGTTTCGATTTTAAAGAATAAACCTGATCTTTCATCAAAGCAATTAAAGGCGAAACAACGATAGTTAATGTTTTATATTTTTCTGCTAAATAAATACCCGCAAGCTGAAAGAGTAAGGATTTACCAGAACCAGTAGGTGCAGTTAATAATATATTTCGCATTATCGAACCTCCCTCCAATGCATTTTCAGCCTGAGATATTACATTTTCAATAATTTCACCTTGTGAAATATTGATTAATTCACACCCTTGAGAAACGTCCTTATAAAATTTTAAAGGCCTAAAAGAATTGTATCTCCAATATTTTTTAAGATAATGAAATAACTCACTTCGTATTTCCTTTTCAACCCTGTTATCAGTTGATACAAAATATACTTTTACATCTAAAAGCAAACAAAATGAATATAAAGTTTCTAGCTGATTTCGAAAACAAGGTTGATCCAATAAAGATTTATCAATAGAGTAATGAGTTTCAGGAATCTTCATGGTTTCAAATATTTTCTCTTTCAGAAGATATATTGATTCATTATTAGGTGACAATTCAATTTTAGCAGGATTGTTGCTATTTTCAACATTTATGCCCTTTTGATCTACTAGCTTTAATATAAATAATTTATTTTTAGGATAATCTGATAGAATATCAATATACTCAATATATGTTTTATTATCTATTCTCTTGCAATATGAATAGTGATTGAAATAAACATTATTTTCACTTGGAACATCCAGATTTTCCAAATCATCAAAATCAGGAATAATAGATGTCGAAGGATTCTCATATCTATCCAAAAAATTATTTTCTAAAACTAAAAAATTATAGGGAAATGCATCCAGCGATTTCATATTATTAAGTAGGATCTGAAAAGATTCAAATAACATAATTCCTTTCTTAACCCCTCTAAATAATTTAGACATGATTTCTCCATAATTCAATCTTTCTAACACAATTCTATTGTCTTCTAAAACATCTGAATTCTCAATCATTTCATAGTTATTCAATTTAACTAAATCATTGTAAATACTAATTGAGAATCCTTTTAAAACAATAACATTCCAAGATAGATTAGAACTATTGATTCTATTTAAAATAATACTTGTCAACATGATTTTTATATATTCAACAATTTAAAACTAACATAATAATCAACGAAAAAACTTAGCTCTTTTGTGTCATTTTTTCGTATAGTTTGAAGAGGTGTTCCAGGCGCTCTTCGTCGGAGGTGAAAGCTTCTTTACGATAACAGCTTTCTACTATGAGGTCCAGCGTATGGTGTGCAGCACGAAGATCTGCCGGCATCTTGTCGGGATCGTACATTTCTGCCAATGTCTTTTCTGAATGTTCTGCACGGACACATAGAACCTCTTCCGCTGCCTCTTCTATTTCTTTTTTCTTTTCTTCACTTATTTCGGGGAAGGGGAAGGTGTTGTAACACAACTGTGCTGAGTAACGATAGTCTGACTTTAAACGGCCCCCTACTGTTTTCACCCATGCCATGTGCAATTTTGATGTTAATATTCCAAACAACCATATTTGTGCATCATAAATGGCAAAGGCTGAATCAGAAATAATTGAATCTTTATCACCAATATTAACATATCCAATAGGAATATACTCCCGCAATTCTGATGAAACACGTGGCACAATGATTGTCTTAACTAGTAACTCATAGAACTCTCTGAATTGATGTGGTCTATCTGCAAGTTCTCTACCAGCTTTATCTGAACTTTTCAATCTTACTGCTCTTGTTTTTTCAATCCTTTCTTTAATTACAGGATTTTTAATCGCATTAGGAAACTCTTTATCTGAAATCCAAAAGCAGTATCTATTTTCACCTCTAATGAATTCTTGAGCACCAACCAATCGTTTAATAAGATAAGAATAGTCAGGATATAAAGATTCAAATTCTTCTTTTTCAAGAGGAGACAGAATCAGGTTTCCATTATCATATGGCATACATCCAAAGCACATCTTTGGCATATCTCTTGGAGTTATATGATTTTTATATACTATGATATCACTTCCATCCGTCAGATAAGGACTTATATTGCTTGTTGTAATAGCTTTCGCTCCAACAAATAGCTTTTTTGCCCGACTGTGCCTACAAGATACCCCAATTATTACACATATCACTGCTGCATTATCTTTTGCATTATTTGTCCATTTAAAAGACGTATGAGCAAAATCTATATTTAGGTTGTAATCATAAATTATAGGCCATAGAACTCCGACCTGTTCTCCCTGGCAAATTGAGTTAGTACTTACAAATGCATATTTTGAGTTTGTATTTTGTATAAACTTAGCTCCCAAATAAAACCATATAGCAATATAGTCAAGTATCTTTGAATTCTTAATATCGCCAAATACAATTTCAATATCTTCTTTTTGATTCTTATCTTGTAATTTACTCCCCAAATACGGTGGGTTTCCCATGATGAAAACTTCTTCGTCTTTGGTGTGGGGGCAAACGTCTTCCCAGTCGATGCGGCAGGCATTGGCGCAGACTATGTTTCCGGATGGGCGTAAGGGTAGTGCTTGTATCTTTACGTCGAACTCTTTGCGGAACAGGTTGTTCATCTGGTGCTCGGCAAGCCAGAGGGACAGGATGGCGGTTTCGTGGCAGAAGTCGTCTAACTCGATGCCGTAGAACTGGTGCAGCTGGATGTTAACAAAGGGAATGATGGCTTGTCCTGTTACTTCGCGTATCTGTTTCCAGATTCGTATTTCCAGGTTACGAAGCTCCTTATAGGCAATAATCAGGAAGTTACCGCTACCACAGGCCGGATCGAAAAACTTCATTTTGGATATGCGCAGCAACAAAGCTTTCAGTTTCTTTTCGCTGTCTTTAGCAGCCTGAAAAGCCTCTTCCAAATCGTTAAGGAATAGTGGGCCAATCAGCTTCATGATGTTGGGCACGCTGGTGTAGTGCATACCCAGTCCGGCTCGCATGTCTGGTGATACCACGGCCTGAATCATGGAGCCAAAGATGTCCGGATTAATCTCGGACCAACTCAGCTCGCCACACTCCAATATGATATTACGGGCACGATAGCCCATTTGGGGAATGGCGATACGCTTTCTGAACAGTCCGCCGTTAACATAAGGGAACTGCGCAAGAGCCGAGGGGACGCCTACCCGTATATCCTGATCCATCACATTGAAACATCCGTCCAGATAGTCACTCAGGTCGCTGCCATCGTCGTGGGTAAATCTTTTAACAGAGCTGGTAAACAGATTCGTTTCAAATATGCCCGTATCTTCGGCAAAATAGCAGAACAGCAGACGGGTCATAAAGATGTTCAGGTCGTGTACCTGCTCTCCGGAGGCTATGTCATTGAAGCGTCTGATTTCGTCGTATAGCTTGGCCATCTTCTCCGCAGCCTTTACATCGGCAGGGTTCTCGCTTACGCCTCTGTATTTCTCCACACCTGCAAGGGGATAGAAAAACTGAAAATCGAGCCACAACTTGGCCACCTTGTTCTCGTAAGTTTCATTCTCTTTCGGATCGTAAGCCAAAAGCGTAGTACCATCACTTACTGCCAGAATTCGGGGAGATTGTTTAAGCAGCTTGCTGTCTGCTTTCATCTCTTCAAGGGTATCGGAAAGTTTTTGTGAAGTAGCTGCCCTGTAGGCCAGTTGTTTTTTAACCAGGATGCCATCCTCGTAATGGGCCAGATTCATTTTCCCGGAACGGATCCGTTCCACACTGGTTTTCGTCATACCGAATGCATCCAACAGAATGTAACCTATTTCGTTGGCTGATGTGGGGTTATCTTTGAGTTTCTTTAGTTTTTCTTCTATCTCTTTATAGGAAATGGATGCCATAGTCTGTATCGTCTATTATATTTTGTGTTCGATGGTATTATCTTCTTTACCACAAATATATAACTAATATTTCTATAAATGACTTTTGAATATGGAATAAAGTACAATCTACTGAATAATAACGCAGAAAGTCCCACTCTCGCGAGCCGGACTTTCCTGTTTCTTAAATATTAATTTCTATGTTAAAAAAATAGGGTGAATTGCAAAGATAAAGGTTATAATTCCTTTCGCAACTAATTATACAATGTTGCATAGCAGCCCGGGTAATTTGGATAATCCATATATTATGTTAGGTGCGCCGCGTGAACATTTTTATATACGTAAATCCCTTAACTGCTATGTTGGATCTTAAACCAGCAACTTATACAGGTAACTGGTTCCGGCTACCGCTATCAGGCACCAGCCAAGCAGGTTGGCGGCTCCGGTGGCGGGGGTGGTTCCGTCGGCTCCTTCGTTTCCGATTCCGGTAGGCTGGTGCCCTTGGTCGGGTTGTCCGGTGGCGGACGCTGACTGAGGGTTACAATTACACCCAGTGCAGCCAGTGCAATCTCCTTTTCTTCCATTACAAGAGCCAGGAGGATAAGGATCTTCAGGAACG
>JAEAMF010001923.1_pt1 | contig 13158 bp, 10 predicted proteins | sample 8958721 | NCBI WGS metagenome assembly JAEAMF01 (sample SAMN16933255, study PRJNA681124) | bioreactor sludge metagenome | isolation source: anaerobic bioreactor treating anionic surfactant - SDBS | place: India: Bengaluru | collected 2019-02-28
GTAGACATGCCCGGATCCGCCGCCGCAGTAGAAGCTTCATGAATAATCCGGGTTAGGGTCTTCGAGTCTTGGCGACTTTGAGGTTAAGATAAACTCTGAGATTCGAAGTCTCGAAAGCACTAACTTATGTATTTACCGTTGGCATTCAAAGGCGTCGGGATGCGATGCCTCATTATCGGGGGCGGTGAAGTTGCCCTGCGGAAACTCGAATTCCTGGCGGCAGCCGGTTGCGAGGTAACGGTAATCGCTCCGCGCATCCATAATGAAATTCAGTCCGCCGTTACGGCGCAAGGCGTGCAATGGATTGCGCGCGAATTCGCCCCGGGCGACTGCAGCGGCTATCAGCTTGTGATTGCCGCGACGGAGCGCCGCGAGATCAACCTGACAATCTTTGAAGAGGCTGCGGCGCTCTGCATTCCGATCAATGTCGTCGATGACCCTGAACTGTGTACTGTCATTTTTCCCGCCGTCTGGCGGCAGGGTCCGCTGACAATTTCGGTCAACACGGAAGGCACGGCTCCTTTCATGGCGGCGGCTGTGCGCGATCGTCTGTCTTCCCAAGGCTCCTCCCTTTCCCGCTGGGTGGAGACGGCGGCAAGATTCCGCGCCGCCGTCCGCTCCGAAATCAGCGATTGGAAAGAGAAGAACTCACTTTACCGGCGGTTTGCGGAGTCGATCCGGCCTGGAGATCCACCCAATCCTCCCGAAAGCACAGAACTCCGCTGCTGGTTGGTCTGGCTGGAAACACTCGGAAAGGATGGATCCGGTGAATAGCAAAATCAGGAAAGCCGGAACCGTTTACCTGGTCGGCGCGGGTCCCGGTCACCCCGGGCTTATCACGCGGATGGGTTATGATCTGCTGCAACGATGCGACGCTGTCGCCTACGATGCGCTGATTCCCCTGGAGATCGTCTCTTCGTTGCCGGAGCGGGTAGAGCGGCACTACGTAGGAAGGCGAGCCGGCAGGCATTCGATGCCGCAGTCGGAAAAGAACCGGCTTCTGGTGGACCTCGCGCTGCGCGGTTTGAACGTAGTCCGGCTTAAGGGCGGCGATACCGCCTTTTTCGGAGGCACGGCCGAAGAAGCCGAATGCCTTGCGGCTGCGGGCGTTCGCGTGGTTGTCGTCCCCGGGGTAACCGCCGCCTCTGCGGTTGCAGCCGCCTCCGGCCTGCCCCTCACGGACCGGCGCGGCGCTTCATGGGTTTTTTTCGCCACCGGACATGGTTCGTCCGCGGAATCGATTCCCGTGCCCTGGCAGGAGATTGCCGGATTGCACGGAGGAACCATCGTTATTTACATGGGGCTGGCGAATCTGGAAGAAATCGTCAAGCAGATCCTCTCGGGCGGTTGTGCTGCCGGTACTCCCTGCATGATCGTTCAGGGCGCTTCGACGGGAGCGCAACGGATAGAAACATCAACGCTCGCCGATATCGTTGAAGACTGCCGGCGGAAGCAATTGAAGCCACCCGCTCTCGTAGTCGTCGGACAGGTAGTTCAGTGCAGGACGCCTGCCTGTCAGCCTCCGATGCCGCTTGTGGGAAAGCGAATCCTGGTCACCTGCTGTCCGCAGGAGACGGAGGCGGTCTGCACTGCTTTGCGTGATCGCGGAGCGGAGCCCTTGCCTTATCCGACCTATCTCTTTGAAGATTGCGACGAAGAAGAAGGCTGGACGCGATTTTCCTCCATCGCCTCATCAGGAGGCTGGTGCGCATTCTCGAGTGTTCCGGAAGTTGGCGCTTTCACCCGCGCGCTGCTGAACCGTGGCTTTGATTTGCGATCGCTCGGCAAATTTAAAATTGCCGCCTTCGGCCCGGGTGTCGAAGGAGAGCTCCTCCGCACAGGCATCCGGGCAGATGCGGTATTCTCTTCTCTCTCGCAGAGGCTTGCTCTGCGGGATCTGAGCCTTGGTGAGGACAGTCCCCCGGCGAATCTGGTTCTCATAGCGAAAGAAATGCCGATGGATCCGGCCGGGTGGGCGGAGATTATTGAACTGAAACTGCTTCGTACCATACCGGCCGCATGGGAAGCCCATTGGATACAGGAGGTTCTGAATAATCCGCCGGACTGCATTCTGTTTCGCAATCCGGAAGCCGTCGAGGGCTTTGTCAGAATCCTGGGACAGGAAGCATTTCCAAAAATGGTTTTGCAGTCCCGGATCGTTGCAACAGACGAGACGACGGCTTCGGCGGTCCGATGCCATAACCTTTCATGCATCGTGGATGCGGAGTTATTGAAATCGTTGAGAGGAAGCTGCAGGCACAACACCTGACAGACGGTTAAATCGGCGGACCGGCTTCAAAAGCAGTCTCTTTGCGCGAGGGATTCTTAGCAATCACCGCGGCGCCGGAAAGCCATTCCATCAGCCGGGCGGCAGAGGTATCCCCTGCAATCGGGAATCCTTCTTTAAATTGTGCCATTCAGCGTTGCCGGGCTCGGGAATGCATTTCGCATACATTGTGGCGCTTTTTTGAACTTCTTCCCATTGCACGCTACATTGGCGGGATCCTGGGGGCAACGATTGCCGCTATCTCTGAAAGTTGTCGATCATAAACTCCGCAGCCAATCTAACGCCTATACCAGGAGGCAAGCCGCATTTTTCGAAGCCCTTATCATGGCCGAACCGTACCATCGCCTGCTCGCTTTCACCTGGATTAATGCGATAGCCCATAATCACATTCTCAATGATATCCGCGCAGTACAAATGCCCTATCTTGCCCACAAATTCGGCCATAAATTTCTGCGAGAGTTTAATCACCTTGTCCGTATGTTTCACGTTAAGCCTGTCATCAGTGCCAAAGAAAAGGCCGAATGCGATCAGGCTTCCTGTAATGCCGCCGCAGATTTCTCCCGAGCCGCCAACTCCCGGAAACGGAGTCAGCGCTTTTACTATTTCCATGCTGCCTATACCGAATTCTTCAAGCAGAGCAAGAGCCGTGCCCTGAGCGCAATTTTTCAGAAAGTAGTTATATTCTTCCGCTCTTAACTGGACCCGGTCCAGAATCTCCTCTTTGTGAGCCTTCAAATCTTCAGGATCCAGTTTCTTCTTTTGGATTCCTTTTTCCATTAAATCCAACATTTTCGATTCCAAAGCCCTATCATCCCATTTTCTGGCTTCCAGCTCTTTGACTTTTGCCTTTAGAGCCGCACTATCTACCATAAATATCATTCCTCCCGAAATATTCTGCACTTGCCCGGGAAAGTGAGTTTTAGCAACTCCCCCTCACCCGGCATAACCCGATTCCATTAAGGCCAAAATGAAGCAAGAGCCTCGAAATAGGGTCGAGCTTCCTTCAGATATTACAGCCGGATTCTCAGAAGTTCGGCAACTATTTATCATGTCACTTCAGAAATTTGGTGATTTTCAGCTGTGTATAACCATAATTCCATAATCGTGCAGCAAAACAAAGAAGTCATAGATAAGGAATCTGTCCATCAAAGACTGTAGTAAGGTTGCGGTGGAGATTGAGGTATTGCACCCGTCAGCCGTTTTGCCGTGTATAATCCCTCGGAATCGATTAGCGGCCGGCGTGCAAAGGGATCGGGACATGCTGAGCTTTGTGGTGATTTTCCACATTGGCTTGTCGTTGCTGCCGAAGCTACGGACTGAGGGTCTCAATCGGGGGATAATCCGATGAATCGACGCGTACAAATGCTCCGTGAACAGAGTTTGAGCGCCGTGCCGGCCATCTCGGCGGAACGCGCAATGCTTATAACCGAATTCGAGAAGAATACATGTTTCCTCTCCTCACCGGTTCGGCGGGCCCTTGCCCTTAAACACATTTTGGAGAACAAGGCGATCTGCATCAACGACGGCGAACTGATCGTCGGCGAACGAGGGCCTGCTCCCAAGGCGACTTATACATATCCGGAGCTGTGCTGCCATTCTCTGCAGGACCTGGAAATTTTGAATAGCAGAGAAAAGATCCGATTCAACGTCGACGAGCAGACGCGGCGTCTGTACGAAAACTTCATCATTCCATACTGGAGCGGCCGGACAATTCGTGAAAAGATCTTCGCCGAGATGAGCGAAGAATGGATAGCTTCATACGAATGCGGAGTCTTCACCGAGTTCATGGAACAGCGGGCTCCCGGGCACACCGTACTCGACGGAAAGATCTACGAAAAAGGGATGCTCGAGTTCAGGCGGGATATTTCAGAACGTCTCGATCGCATTGATTACTTCGGCGATTCCGGGGCGTATAAGAAAAAGGAAGAACTCCGCGCAATGATGATCACTGTAGAAGCGATCATCGCATTGGCAAACCGTTATGCAGATAAGGCGAACGAACTTGCTCTTGTTGAAAGCGATCCGCAGCGAAAAAAAGAGCTGTCGGAAATCGAGTCCGTTTGCCGCCGGGTTCCCGCAAATGCTCCCGAGACACTGCACGAGGCCCTGCAGTATTACTGGTTCATCCATCTGGGAGTTGTCACGGAACTCAATCCATGGGACGCCTTCAATCCCGGCCGGCTGGATCAGCATTTGTTCCCCTTCTATCGCAGGGAAATCGCCGAAGGAAAGCTGACGCGCGAGAAAGCAAAAGAGCTGCTCCAATGCTTCTGGATAAAGTTCAACAACCAGCCCGCTCCGCCGAAGGTGGGAGTTACTGCCGCCGAAAGCTCCACCTATACGGATTTTGCAAACATCAACACGGGAGGTCTGCGCACTGACGGGAACGACGGTGTGAACGACATGACCTATCTCATCCTCGAGGTGATTGATGAGATGCGGCTCGTGCAGCCGAGCTCCAATATCCAGTTGAGCCGAAAAAATCCGGATGAGTTTCTCAAGCGCGCCTGCGAAATCATCCGCGAAGGATGGGGACAACCCTCCGTATTCAATGCGGACACCATTGTCGAAGAACTGCTGCGCCAGGGCAAATCCATCGAGGACGCGCGAAACGGAGGAACGAGCGGCTGCGTCGAAACCGGCGCCTTCGGCAAGGAAAGCTACATCCTCACCGGGTACTTCAATCTTCCTAAAGTGCTGGAGGTCACGCTGCACAATGGGATCGATCCGAGGACCGGCAGGAATATCGGCATCGAAACCGGCAAGCTCGAAGACTTCCGCTCCTTCGACGATTTGATGGGAGCTTTCAGGCGGCAGGTAAAGCATTTCGTGGATATCAAAATCCGCGGCAGCAATATCATTGAACGGATTTATGCCGAGTACATGCCAACCCCTTTCCTTTCCGTGCTGATCGACGATTGCGTCGCAAAAGCAAAGGACTACAATGACGGCGGCGCACGGTATAACACCAATTACATTCAGGGCGTCGGCATCGGAACTATGGCGGACAGCCTCTCCGCTATCCGGCATCACGTGTATGAGAAAAAGACGCTTACGCTCACCCAGATGCTCGATTCGATGGCGGCTGATTTTTCGGGACAGGAAAACCTACGGATGATGCTGCTCGGCAGGACTCCGCGCTACGGCAATGACGATGACCGCGCGGACTCACTCATGCAGGATGTGTTTGAAACCTACTATGAGGCAGTCAACGGCAGACCGAACACAAAGGGAGGCGTATATCGCATCAATCTGCTGCCGACAACATGTCATGTCTACTTCGGCTCAGTTACGGGCGCCACACCCGACGGGCGCAAGGCCGGAACGCCGCTGTCGGAAGGCATTTCCCCTGTCCAGGGCGCGGACCGCAACGGGCCGACGGCCGTGCTGAGATCGGCAGGCAAAATGGATCACGTCAGGACCGGTGGCACGCTGCTGAATCAGAAATTCACTCCCCGGCTGCTAGAGGGGGGAAAAGGGATCGATAGCCTGGCTCATTTGATAAGAGCCTATTTCAGGATGGGGGGCCACCACATCCAATTCAACGTGGTGACAGCCGGGATGTTGAGGGATGCGCAGTCGCACCCGGAAAACTACCGCAACCTGATTGTGCGCGTGGCCGGATACAGCGACTATTTCTGCGATCTCGGCCAGACGCTTCAGGACGAAATCATCGCTCGTACGGAACACGAGTCGTTTTAAGCAGCAGGTTCCGGGAAGGGTGTGGGCACCATTTATGCCCTTTCCGGAAGCAATAATTTTATCATTTATCAATTGTCAGTGTTGAAGGATATTTGATAAATTGCAAATGACAATTGACGAATCACAGATGACAAATTCTTCCGGTGTGGCTCTTCGGATTTCAGTCCCGGCTCATATATGGTTTGAAAGAGCCGCACCTTTTTTCAAAGATTAGCCATGCTCAAAAACCATCCACGCGGATTGCTCGTGCTGTTCTTCACAGAAATGTGGGAGCGCTTCGGTTTCTACATCATGATGGCGGTCTTCACCCTGTATATGGACCAGAGCCTGGGATGGAACGATGCCCAAAAGGGAAACTACTACGGCTGGTTTCTCGGTGCCGTATATTTCATCCCGATTCTGGGAGGCTGGCTGGGGGACCGCGTGTTCGGCCACAGAAATACCATCCGGATCGGGGCCTTCCTGATGATGGTTGGGTATGCGGCGCTGGCCATGTCTTCACGCGACCGTCTGGCGCCTTTCCATGCGGGGCTGATTCTCGTTGCCTTCGGCACCGGCAGTTTCAAGGCGAATATTTCCGTGCTGGTCGGAAACCTGTATGAGGAAGGAAGCAAGCTCAAAGACACGGCCTTCAACATCTTTTATATGGGCGTGAACGTCGGGGCGATGCTGGCTCCGATTGCCGCAACCTACTTTCACCTGGTATTTAAGAGCTACAATATTTCTTTCGCCGCAGCGGCCGTTGGGATGGTTCTCTCGATGCTGATCTTTCACTTCGGGAGGAAACACCTGGTACCGGTTCATCCTGCGCAAAAGCCGGATGTTCCGAAACCAGCCGGGCAAAGGAGTGCGTTTTTAGGTCATGAAGACCGGCAGAGGATTTTGACGCTAATCACTCTGTTTGTCATCGTCATCTTCTTTTGGATCGCTTTCTATCAGAATGGATTCGCTCTTACTCTCTTTGCCCAGCGTTCCACTGTGATCTACCGGTATCTGCAGCCCGAGACCTACCAGTTCTTCGGTCCCTTGTTCATCCTTCTGCTGACTCCTATCCTTTTGACGATTTTCGGGAAAATGAGGGCGAACGGAAAGGAGCCTACGAGCGCAGCAAAAATCTTTTCAGGCATGCTTATCAGCGGATTCTCGTTGCTGATCATGGCCGCTGCATCCATTGCCGGCGGCGACAGCGATCAGAACATAATGTCTCCTGCCTGGCTGATTTCCTCCTACCTGGTGGTGACGGTCGCCGAAATACTGGTTTCGCCCATGGGGCTTTCATTTGTGTCCAAAGTCGCCCCGTGGAAAATTCGCGGCTTGATGATGGGTTGCTGGTTCGGCGCCACCGCCATCGGCAGCTACAGTTCGGGCCTTCTTGGAAGGTTTTACAGTTCATTTTCCCATCACAACTATTTCCTGATCATCGCTTCGCTGCTTTTCTTTTCATCCGTGCTGGTTCTGCTGTTCCTGAAGCGACTGAACAGATTTTCGGTGTGAGCCATGACAAACCTCGTCAAAGAAAAAATCCGGCAGGCATGCGGGATTCTCAGGGAATTCGACACGGACTGCTGGCTGACATTCACGCGGGAAACGCAGTTGAACGGCGACCCGATTCTTCCATTCCTCGCGGAAAAGGACCTGACGTGGCATTCGGCGCTGATTCTATGCTCTTCCGGGAAGACAATCGCCATCGTGGGCGCCTACGACAAGAAAACTCTGGAAGACACCGGGGCCTATGATGAGGTGATCGGGTATGTTGAAGGGATCAAGAGCCATCTATTGAAAACCATCCGGTCGATCAACCCTAAAAACATCGCGGTCAACTATTCTGAAGGCAGTGAAATCTGCGACGGGCTCACGCACGGAATGTATCTGACGCTCCGTACTTTTCTTGCGGAAATCGGATTCAAGGACAAGCTGATTTCGGCGGAGAAAATAATCTCCGCACTCCGGCAGCGAAAAACGGCTTCGGAGATCCATTCGATTCAAAAGGCAATCCTGGCAACGGAGGAAATGTTCAACAAACTGAAAAGCTTCATCCATCCGGGAGTGACGGAAACAGATATCGCCGGATTCCTGAAAAAACTGGTTGAGGACGCGGACCTTGTGGCTGCCTGGGACTCCAGAACCTGCCCCGCGGTTTTCACCGGGCCCGATACCGCTGAAGCGCACTACAGTCCGATGGATCGCAAGGTTCAGCGCGGCCATATCCTGAATTTGGATTTTGGTGTGAAGGTCGAAGAGTACTGCTCGGATCTGCAGAGGACTTACTACATTCGCGAGGAAGGCGAGGAAACTCCGCCTCCCGACGTTGTTAAAGGATTCAATACGATTGTAGAGGCCGTCGAGGCATCGAAACGGGCATTGAGACCGGGCGTTCGCGGGCTTGACATCGATCGGATCGCGAGGAATATCATCACCGGCGCCGGGTATCGGGAATTTCCGCACGCACTGGGTCACCAGGTCGGACGGTTCCCCCACGACGGCACGGCGCTGCTCGGGCCGTCATGGGAAAAATACGCCGGCAAGCCTTTTGAACCGATCGAAAAAGGAATGGTGTTTACCCTCGAACCGCGGCTGACCGTGCCCGGCCGTGGCGTCGTTACCATCGAGGAGATGGTGCTCGTCACGGAGGATGGTGCAGATTACCTTTCCACTCCGCAAAAAGAATTGCTGCTGATTTGAAATTTTTTTTTTACATCGGATAGACCCATGAATTTCCGGTGTTCGACTTATCGGCCGAGTGACGACGAACTGGCCTGAACGAGCAACTTCTCATAACGCGGCTCTTCGACGATATCCTGCGCAAATGCCGCGCAAACAATAATTGTCATCCGCATATTTGCCGTTATTGCCAGGACATTCGGAGCTCCCAGAGGAAAACTTCAGGTTGTTTTACCTCCATTAGCACAGGTGCACTGTGGTCCTTTGGCGGCAGGAGAACCAGATGTTGACTTGTTGTCCGATACATGCGGACTTTCTCTCCACCTGCAACACGGAACCATCCGGCTTTATAGTATCGGGCACCAATCCCACCCGTACGCGCGGTCAGCCGCCAGTGCGGATCTGTTCTGATGTCCACAACATTTATATTTCCGATATCAACATCAGCAGCTTTCACGGTAACCGGATAGAACATGTCGTGGATGGTCAATCCTTCTGAAGTTATTGTGTATTTTGGAGGTCCGGGAGAATAGAAATAGATGGCCGCCAAAGGCAGAATCAATAGGGTAACAATGGTCGCTAGAATCAGTCCATGGAGCAGGCCGCCGCCGCGACTGGCTTGCGTGCGGCCGGAATCTGAATCACTCCAGATAGCGTTTTGACTTGGAATGATTCCCTGGCTTGCAGCGTCGTTTCCATTTACATCACCCGGACGGAGCGTAGCTGCAATCCGCGCCGCCTCCGTTGCGGCGGCAAGCTTTTCAGGCGTATTGGAACCTATAAAGAATTTCCTTCCGCTTTTCATGTGAATCATCACTCCCCGCTTGCCTCCCACGACGAAACCCCAGGCGCGCAGGGAGAGGGAATATTTATAGAGTCCCCACCCTAAAAAGTCCGCTAATGCATTGAAAGACATCACTTCTACCGACTGTGCATTGGCCAGCTTTAATCGCAAAAATGGCAGGCCCAAAATCCAAGAGCGTATCGTCAATCGCCCGGGAGTCACCAAGGCATGAATTCCGCCATAGCCAGACCCCGAGAGCAATGCTAAAAAGCCACAGAAAGCGAAGCCGCCATAATCCGATTCCTTTGCCATATTCCATGCGGCCCCGGCAAGAAAGACCGTTATCAGGCCGACCATGCAACGCCATAGGATCGAATTATGTTTTTCCCAATATAACCAATGCCCGTCCGGTTTAAATTGAGGTTGAATACCTTGGGCCAGGGATTCCACGTCGACGGCCGTCCACTTCTGGATTTCCGGCCGATACGGTCGTCGCAATTCCAACACCGTTGCCAATGCCACTGCCCCGCCGGAAAATAAAAGTGCCACTGGCCACCATTCTGATAAAACCGGTTCCGGATTGGACAACTGCGGTATCATCTTCACGTTTCTTCCAATCCACAACCCAATCAATAGTTCGTCAATCAAGCTGAACCAATTGAATTGCCGCTTCTGTTCATATCGAGCACATCGCTCATCAAACAATACTGAACCGATCAGTAATAGTAGTGGCCAGCCCAGCATCGTCAGCCAAACATCAGGCGGTGATCCCCAACTGTCCGGCAATCCGTTTGTGAAATGTATCGGTACCCGTGCCGGCAACCGGACATAAAGAAGCAATCCTATGTTTATTATGATGCACGCGAAAGCCGGCAAATGCGCCCAAAAAGGATGATGCCACTTGAATTTCATGATTTCACCTTTCGCTCCTTCTGCGCGATCGCTTCATCCACCAACTGCCGGAATTGTCTCGGTGTTATCCCGAGGTGGAATGCATCCGTTACCAATTCCCGCAACCGCGGAGCCATTTTCCTTTCAATCTCCGCCCGATCCGCCGGCCTCGCCCGCAATGGCGCAATCCGGGCGCGATTGCCGAGCCGGATCAAGACTACACCCTGCTCGCGGAGCAATTGATATGCGTGCCGGGATGTATGCAGATTGATGCCGAGGTCCCGTGCGAGATCCCGCACCGAGGGCAATTCATCCCCGGGCTTCAACATGCCTTTCCGGATCTGTTCCTTAATCGAGGACGCAATCTGGAGATACACGGGGCGCGGATCATTGTCGTCAATTGCAATGAACATAATCCATCAAATCCATTCGTTATAGAACAACTATAACAGTAGGACTCCTGTTTGTCAATCCAAACTCGAATTGATTCGGCCGAGGTTGTGTCGGCGGTTTAGGGCACGACTCGAATCCGCTTTCCCCGGCAAACGTTCGTCGCGAACGTCCCGGATTTGGGTTTCTGACCGGGCCTTGAAGCTGTCGTTTCCGTTGACAAATGGAAGTAAGCCTCCGTTGTTGGATGGATGATTTTGCCTGATATGAAAAGTAACGCCAGCTTGACACTGTCGGTTGGAACACAGTAAGGTAAGTCAGCACGGACTTACTTGTTACCGGAAACCAAATGAGAGCTCAGGGAACTCGATCAATCGGCAAGCATCCCCAGCTATTATGGGCTGGCCAAAATTTTGTTTGGCATGAACATCCTCACCATTTCAGAAGATCGGATGGCGACGGGCTTCGCGCGAATCATTCTGGATGGATTGCATGCTGCCAGTGGCTCTTCAGGTAAAAGCAGGAGAATCCGGCACAGTCGAAGGAAGGCAAAGTAACTGAAGAGCAGAGAGCGGTGTTCGACAAGATTGGGAGGGAAATTGTGCCGCGAGTTCCGAACCCGGTGAAAGAGAATGGATAACATGAAAAAACATTGGCTTACGTTCTTCTTTTTTATTATCAGTGTTTTAGGAATATCGGGATGCAATCGCCAAAAGATTGTCCCCGCGGATATGGTGCTGATACACGCGAAAATCTATACGGTAAATCCAAAAGAACCTTGGGCGCAGGCCATGGCGGTTCGTGAAGGGAAAATCATTGCAGTCGGTTCAGACAGAGATATCGATGCGTATAGAGGCCCTTCCACAAAAGTGATTGATGCGAAAGAGCACATGGTGCTGCCCGGGTTTATGGACGCTCATGTTCACATCATGGCGGGCGCTGCCCAGCTTGAACAAATCGCCCTAAATGACGCCAAGACAATCGATGATTTCCAAAAGATGATAAAGGAATACGCCACTGCGCACCCTGATAAGAAATGGATCCAGGGCATGGGGTGGTACTATAGCGTTTTCGGCAAAAACGGCGTGCCGGACAAGAAGTTCATTGACGAAGTCGTCCCCGACCGTCCCGTGTATCTGGCGGCGTACGACGGGCATAGTTCCCTTGTGAACAGCAAGGCGCTTCAAATCGCGGGAATCACCCGGAAGACTCCAGATCCGCCGAATGGAATTATCGTGCGTAATCCGGCTACAGGCGAGCCAACCGGCTTTTTGAAAGAGGCCGCCGGCTCACTTGTTATGAAAAACGCTCCGCAGCCGACTCGCGAAGAAGAACGGAATCGGCTGACGAAAGCCATCCATTACGCCAACTCTCTCGGTCTCACCCGCCTGATCAGCGCCGGTGCGGATGCGGAGCGGGTTGACTTGTTTGATGAGATACGGCAAAAAGGCGATCTGACCGTGCGTCTCTACATGGCACGGTTCGTCACTCCTCCGATATCTCCAGCGGCTATGAAAGCTCTGGAAGAAAATCGTAAAAAGTATGCCGACGACTGGATTGATCTGGCTCCTGTGAAGTTCCTGCTTGATGGAGTTATCGAGGCGCACACAGCTGCGATGCTGGAACCGTATACAAACGATCCGCGCAATAGTGGACAGCTCTATTTTGATCCTGATAAATACAAGGAAGCCGTGATGCAGTTGGACCGCCTCGGATTCCAGATATTCACCCATGCCATCGGCGATCGGGCCATTCGCCTTGCGCTCGATGCTTATGAGGCGGCCAACAAAGCCAACGGCCGCACGGATGCCAGGGACAAGATCGAGCACATCGAGGATCCCAGCGCCGAGGACATTCCTCGATTCGGAAAGCTTGGCGTGATCGCCAGCATGCAGCCGCTGCATACAACTCCGAACGACAACAATTTAAATGTCTGGGCAGGGAACGTGGGCTCCGAGCGCGCTCAACGGGCGTGGCCCTGGCGGGACATCCTGGCCGGCGGAGCAGTATTGAGCTTTGGCAGCGACTGGTCGGTGGTAACGTTGAATCCCTGGCCGGCCGTGCAGATGCTATTGACACGCGAAACTCCGGAGGGAACCCCGGCAGGGGGATGGATTCCGAAGGAACGTCTCACTCTGGAGGAGGCAATTCAGGGATACACGATGGGAGTCGCCTTCGCCGCCAGGAGAGAAAAAACAGAGGGCTCTATCGAGGTAGGAAAGCTTGCAGACGCCATCATTATTTCGCAGGATCTGTTCAAGATTGCGCCGAATCAGATCGGAAAAACGAAGGTACTGATGACAATGGTCGGAGGCAAAGCTGTTTATCAGGATTCTTCATGGGAAGGCAAATAACTGTTTAGGTTTGTCGCAATAAAAAAAGGAGTGCCGATGCGAACCAGAATTTTGGCAGTTGTATTCATTTCTGTATTGCTTCCCTGCCT
>JAEAMF010001924.1_pt1 | contig 13144 bp, 16 predicted proteins | sample 8958721 | NCBI WGS metagenome assembly JAEAMF01 (sample SAMN16933255, study PRJNA681124) | bioreactor sludge metagenome | isolation source: anaerobic bioreactor treating anionic surfactant - SDBS | place: India: Bengaluru | collected 2019-02-28
CACATTGGACCAGATGGCTCTGGGCATGAAGACCTGGCCGGAAAAGAGCCTCTCCGCCCCATAAGCATAAACCACAACCGAGTGGCCGTCTCGGCTGGTTATCTTCACCCTGTCCGGCGAGCCCATTGCCAGGAAGTCCGCCAGGTTCATCTCGCAGACAGCACATTCCTTTGTATATTCATCGGTGAGCTTGCTTCCTCCTTTGGCCAGTCTGCCCTCCTCGATGGTGCTGCCGGTGTTCAGCAGAAACTCCTCTTTCATTCTCCCACCTCCTGGGCCATCCTGGCATAAAGCACTCCCTTGGGATTCTTGCCGGCGGCATAGTCGCCCGAAAAGCGTACAAACCTCCCCTCAAGCTGGATCTCGCCGACCCTGGGATTGTCCTCCACCCCTTGATGGACAAAGCCTGGTGAGAAGTTCTTCACCTCCTCCAAGATCACCAATGTGCCCCCGCTCATCTCCGCTCCCAGACCGCGAACCGCATTGCCCTTGATCATTAACAGGCCGCCGATCTGGCGGATGGCACAGAAGTTCTCGACATCGCCTTCCACAGTTATCGATCCTCCCGCCAGACCGCCGCCTAACTGGCTCCTCGCATCACCCTCGATCAGGATCTGGCCGCCGGTCATCCCCCGCCAGCTCCCTCGATATGCAGAGCCTATGTGATCTCCTGCATTTCCGGTTATTTTCAGCAGGCCCCCTTTCATCTCCATGCCTGACCAGGAGCCGGCATCGCCTTGGACCAGGATACTGCCTCCTGCCATCTCTGCTCCGGTGTACATTCCCGCCGAACCCAGGATCTCGATTGCGCCGGACTTCATACCCTGGCCGATGCGCTTCACCCGGGATACGTCCCCCTCGATTATGATCTTCGTCTCCTCTGGAGAGCCGCCATTCCCCTGAATATCCACCTCAAAGAACTGGCTCAAGGGCAGCTCTTTAGGTCCTTGCCAGACCAAAAGCTCCTCTATCTGCTCTTTTGTCTTTCCAGCAATTAGGTCAGGGCGGATGACCTCAGCCTCTACAGTAATGCCAATCTTGCCCCTGGGAACAAGCTTTATTTCTGCCATCTTCCTACCTCCTCACCACTGCCTCCATGGGCATGTTGACCGGTATTGGGACCGGGTTTTTCAGGTACTTATCGGGGACGGGATAGTTGGCAAAGCCAACTGTATAGTATTTGAACCAGTCCCGAACATCCCTCATCATCTCTTTTTCCACATCTTCGTCCATATGGGGCTGGCAGTAATATCTCCGGCCCTCGGGCACATAGACGATCTCTCCCTTCCGGGCGACGATCTGGCCATCCTTAATGGTGAGATCAGGCCGACTGAACCGGGAGACGATATACGATGGATCGTTGACATTCAGATCCCCAGGATCGATGTCATAGATGGTCACATCGCCGTCTGCGCCCGCTCCCAGGTGGCCTTTGCGGTGGGCCATGCCTATGGTCCTGGCCGAGTTGGCTCTGGTGAGGATGGCAATATCATAGAGGCTCATCTCCCGGTCCACTCCACCCAGGCTGGACTTATCATAAGCCCATTTGTGGCACTCTTTGGCGGTATCGTCCCTAGCTTTTTTAGACATGAGCCAGGCGATCACCTGAGGATACTGGCTGAACAGGCCTCCGTTGGGATGGTCGGTGGTCATGATCGTCTTCCAGGGATCGTCGATCAGCAGGAGTACCTCCAGGCCTATGGCCCACATGGTGGCATGGACCGGGCTGCTCTTGAGGTACATCAATGAGAGGACTCCTGAGCCGCATTCCATCTCTATGTCGCAGTTGGACCACTTCTGGCCGGTCAACATGTAGAGGTCATGCTGGGCCGGGCCGTCGCCGGTCATGGTGGTAGCCGGGCCGAATGGGACTGAGCCGCTGTCTATGACCACGTTCTCCGTCTGGTTGATGTATTTGGCCAGATCGGGAGCGCCGGAGCAGAAGTCCCTCCATGAAGATCCTCCATAGCTGTTGAACTGAGCATGAGCCAGGTAGACGGTCTGTTTTCTTTTGGCGCTCTCACGTGTCTGGGCCCATTCCAATTCCGTCTTGCTGTTCGGCTCCAGAGAGGAGGTGATCATCAGCGAATCTCGGGCTGTCTCCCAGTTGCCAGGATGGCCCAGGTTGTTGGCATGCAGGTGAAGTGACATGGGAAGGCCCAGCAATTCGTTGACCTCAGCCAGGCCCCGGATGATCTCCCTGGAGGTGACCTCGAAATGGATGTTGGGCTCATCCAAGCCTTTTATGTTCTTGGCCCAGCCCCAGTTCTCAACCCCCGCGGGATTGACGCATTTTATGCCGTAGGCCTTGTGAGTTCTCATCATCCAGGCCACATAGGCCGCTGCCTTCTCGATGTCGCCATCCTTCAGGTAGCGCATGACAAACCAGTTGTTGCCAAAGACCATGTAGGCGCCCATATCCAGGATGGGGGTGGCCCTCATCTCCTCATGGGTATGGCGGGCCTCCAGTGGTGGCATGGCCGCCTCGAAGACGGTGGTATAGCCCATAGCAGCATAGTCGTACCCTTGCTTGTATACGGATGGGACGGTGTAGCCGCTGCCCGAATGGGTGATGTCGGTCTTCTTGCGGACGGATTTGTAGTGATCCTCGGGGCGCATGAGCCGGCCGGCGTTGACCTTGGTTCCTGCCACATGGGAATGGGCGTCAACCCCTCCAGGCATAACTGTCTTTCCCCGGGCATCGATTACTGTGGCATCTTTAGCCTCCGGGCCGGAGAGGGAGGAGACCACCTTGCCCTCTCTTATGAAAATGTCTTTTACCTCTCCATCAATTGCATTCAGAGGATCGAAGAGATATCCATTCTTAATGATCATCGTCTTGGTAGAATTTGCTGCCATCAGACCACCTCTCTGGGCACCAGCCGGATCGCATCTGCCGGGCAGATCATGCTGCAGGTGGCGCATGAGCCGCAGACTTCCTGGTCGACCACCTTGACTGTGCCATCTCTGACCTCAAGGAGCGGTTTTCTGTCCAGCTCGTTCAGATGGCCGGCGGCAAGATATGGATCGGAAAGGGCATTGACCGGGCAGGCGATGACGCAGTTTCCGCAGCCCAAACACGCAATCTCATCCGTCTCCAGGCAAGAGGTGAGAGTGGGCCAAGGAGCAGGAAGGGCGAGCTTCTTCTCAAAGGCTCCTTTGCCCTTCATCTCCGGGATGATAGCGGTCTTGGAAACCACAATCGCTCGCACCGGACAGGCCAGGGCACATGCTCCGCAGTAGATGCAGGCATCAGGCCGGTGGCTGACCTTCTCACCCCTCTCCCCCGCCTTCCATTCCCGGTTGAACAGGGCATTGGCAGGACAGGTGTGAACGCATGTCTTACAGGCCTGGCAGACGTTATCGTCACGGCTGAAGGTCCCGGCGAAGGGTTTTTCAAAGGATATAGCCCCCGTCGGGCAGACCGAGGCGCACCAGCCGCAATGCACACAGCGCTCCAGGTCAATTATCGTCCGGCCGCCGACCTTGAGGCTGCCGTCCTCTGCCAGATGCCTGTCCTCTAGCTCAATGCAGGCCTGGGGGCAGACATCGCAGCACAGGCCGCAGTGAACGCACTTCTCGCTGTCGACGACGGTGGACTTGATCGCGACGCTGAGATAGGAATTATCCATCTCTGCAATGCCATTCTTTCTGAACTCCAGGGCGCCAGTGGGACAGACCCGGGAGCATAGCGCACAGAAGGCACAGGCCCCGCTCATTCTCTTCTCAATGAAGTCCTTGTCGATCAGGCCGCGGACCACAGCTCCCACCGATCCTATAATCAGCTCCCCTTTGGGGCAGACCTGAACGCAGGTTCCGCAGCCGATGCACCTGTCCGGCAGATAAAACTGCGCTCTGTCTTCTCGGGATTCCAGCAATACCTCTCTCATCTTAACCCTGCCTTCTGGGCATCGATTTAGGCAGGAATGGGTTAAGAATGTTTTCGTAAAAATCTCGGGACATCATATCTATTCTACCAGAAGCCATTTGCACCAGAAGGGCTCAAGCAGAATACAAAGCAGGAATAGATGCCGCCCGATGAGGGGAATTGAGCCATGCGCCCCGAGGGTGGAAGTGGAGTGGAAATGCAGATCTATATGCCGGATGGGAGCAGAGTGGAATTGGCAGCGAAAGACCGTCTCATTGAGGAAATATTAAAGGAGCTGAAGATAAACTCTGAGGAAGTAATAGTGACTTTGAACGGCAGAATAGTGGCGGAAGACTGCTGGCGGCTCAGATGAGTTGAAGATATTTAGAATAGTGCATGGCGGATAGATCAAATCCCCATTAAATCCTCTGCAAAATCCTTAATAGATCAGTGCAATTCCAATCCGGGTGATCAGATGCTGAGCGATGCCGAAAGGGAGAGGTACTCCCGTCAGATCCGCCTCTTTGCTGAGGAGGGCCAGGAGAGGCTGAAGAAAAAGAGAGTCTTCATAGCAGGAGCAGGTGGTCTGGGCTCTGTCATCTCATTATACATGGCGGCCTCGGGCTTTGGCAGGATTCGCATAGCGGACTGTGATTCAGTTGACCTGAGCAACCTCAACCGACAGATCCTTCATGGCAGCCTGGACCTGGGCCGGAGCAAGGCCCAGTCAGCTCTGGAGACTCTGAGCGATATCAACCCGGAGGGAGAGATCGAAGCCCTGCAGGAGAAAATCTCCGCGGAGAACATCAATGCACTGGTGCAGGGCTGTGACATGATCATGGACGCAATGGACAACTTTCCGGCCAGGTATCTGCTGAACCATGCCGCTTTAGAGAGAAGGATTCCCCTCTTTCACGGCGCCATCAGCGGATTTCAGGGGCAGGCAACGACAATATTGCCAGGGAGGACTGCCTGTCTGCGCTGCATCTTTCCCCGCGCTCCGCCGGCACAGGAGTCTCCTGCCCTGGGCTCGACCTGCGGGGTCATCGGCTCCATTCAGGTTAATGAAGCCATAAAGTTCGCCCTTGGCAGAGGCGAGCTTCTGAAAAACCGCCTTCTCCTCTGGGACGGTCTCTCTTCCACCCTGGAGGAGGTTTCCTGTGAGAAGAGCATGAGCTGCATGGAATGCGGATCCATCTAGGGGATTGAGAGCAGCAGTCCCGCCGCATGGAATAATCTATTAAGCTCGACTGAGGATATCTGAATCGAATCAGGATTATCAAGATCAAGGGATGAGCGTATGACCGAAGGCAAGAAGGCGCTGTTGGTGATGGGCTGCCCGGAGGTGCCGGTGCAGATCAGCATTGTGATCTATCTCGCCCATAAGCTAAAGAAAGAGGGCTGGGATGTCACTGTGGCGGGAACAAATGCCCCAATCAAGCTGCTCAAGACAGCAGATCCTGAGGGCTATTATGTGCAGAAGACGGCGGACCTGGACTGGATCATACAGGAGATCGTGGAGAAGAAGATGGACTTCGACGCCTGCTTTGCTTTCATGCACAGCGATGCCGGCATGGCATATGGGGCCACTTTCAGCGCCATATCCAAAGCCGTGCATTATGCGGTCGTCTTCGGCAAGAATGCAGAGGCGCTTGGTGAGAGCATAGATTATCCGACGGAGAAGATCGTGGCCAAGGCGACCCATAATCCTGGGCCTCTGAAGAGCAAGATAGACAAGGTGATCATTTGAGCTGCATTGAGCAGATGAAGTACAAGCTGTACCTGGAGAGGACCTCATTTAAAGAGGCGCGGGAGTTTATAGAGAAGAACTCTGAGGAGGTCTACTACGTCGAGCCAGGATACAGGATCTTCAAGGACTATTTCATAATTGGCGTGCCGCCGGTGGCATTGGGGATAAGGGGGGATGAGGTTCTCTTCACCTATGTCAAACCCTGCCACGGCACATTCGTTATGGGTGTAGATTCTTCTGAGGAGATCGCCCGGCTGAGGGAGAAAGAGGAGAAGAAGATCAAGAAGACGCTGAAAGAAGGTCAGAAGCAAGGTTCAGAAAAGGACAGGACAGAGGCAGATACAAAAACATCTATCATCAGCTATGGTGATGTCTATAAAAATAAATGAACGGTGAACAAAGTCATCGGGAAGAGGATCGACAGCAAATGCTGGTAAAGGTCAGGGCATTCGCCCAATTTCGAGAGATCCTGGGAAAGGAGATGGATATGAATATCCCGGAGGGCTCGACTGTTCTTTCCCTGCTGAGGAGCATTGGAGCATCCTCTCCTGCCTTCAGGGAGCAGGCCTTTTCTGGCTCTGGGGGGCCCAATGACTATATCCTTTTAATGATCAATAGGAAGAGGATTGATCCATTGAATGATCTTTCCATTCCTCTGAACGATGGCGATGAGCTGGCCATATTACCGCCGGTCGCAGGAGGTTGAATAGAATTGTTCAAGATCACTGCAGAGGAGATCTCTATAGAGGAGATGATCCAGAGGGCGAAGAGGGAGGATTCCGGTGCCACGGTCGCATTCCTGGGAACGGTCAGGGACGACGGCATCCAGATGATGGAGGTAGAGGCGTTCACTGAGGCGGCTGAAGCCGAGCTTGAGCAGATACGCCTTGAGGCCATTGAACGATTCGGCCTCACATCGGTGCAGATCGCCCACCGCACCGGCAGGCTGGCGGTAGGGGAGAGCATCGTAGCCATAGTCTGCACTGCAGCTCATAGAGCTGAGGCTTTCGATGGGTGCAGATACATCATCGATGAGCTGAAAAAGAGAGCCTCTATCTGGAAGAAGGAGATCGGAGAGAATGTCGAGCGATGGGTGGGACAGGGCTAACGATCAGATTATGGGCAATAAAGGGAATCAAGACAAAACACTGGGTAATGGCCACAGAGTGGTGCTCTGCACCGCTTCTCCCGATAATGGCGAGATGATAGCAAAATCGCTGATAAAAGAGCATCTGGCAGCTTGCGTTAACATCTCAAGTGTCAATTCTTGCTATTTATGGGAGGGCAAGCTCAACCTGGATCGCGAGGCTCTATTGATCATAAAGACGGAGCAGACCAGGATTAAAGAGATGATATCGAGGATCAGAGAGCTGCACAGCTATGAGCTTCCCGAGATCATCGTCCTCCCGATAATCGACGGCTATCAGCCATATCTTGACTGGATATCGCAATCTGTAGACGGCTCCAGCTAGCATAATGATACTAGTGATAAGATAATGATATTCTTGAGAGGATAATGATATATTTTTGCAGTGCATAAGGCTCTCTATGGCCCGAGATCTGAATGAGCGCGATATAGAGATTCTGAGAAAGCTGGCACCAGAGATCGTGGAGATGGAGCGGCATGGCTACCAGATCGAGTACATGAACATTCTCCCTCCATTGGCGAACCATCTCTCCCGCGGGCTGGCAGACTTCGAGCAGAGGCTGAAAAAACTATCAGTCGATGATATGCAATACCTCACGGACATGATTCTCCAGGGGATGGAAGGACTGAGCTGTCTGGAGCCTGATTATGCCGAGGTCTTCTCCACCATTGCCGGGCAGAGGCTATCGAGCGATGTGGCAGACAGGATTCGCGAGGTCTATGAAACCGGGGAAGGATGCGGCGCATAGATCCGGCATAGCAGGATCTGTGAGAGTGACTTGAATGGCTCTTTATCCAGAGGCTATGGACGCCAGGATCAACATCGATGACGGTGGAAGGGGTGGATTGCCGGTGGTATTTGTCCATTCCCTTGCTGGAAATGCATCCCAATGGTCCATGCAGCTCGATCACCTCCGGAAGGAGCGAAGGGCGGCGGCCTTTGACCTGCGGGGGCATGGCCTGTCCGATCTGCCTTCCGATGGCGACTACTGGGTGGAGACTCTGGCCAAGGATATCGGTATTGTGGCACGGTCCCTGGATCTGGAGCGGTTCGTCCTGGTAGGGCACAGCCTTGGTGGTTCGGCTTCAATTGCCTATGCAGGTGAGAATCCCCATAGAGTCAAAGGCTTATTGCTTGTCGATCCATCCGGTGATGGAAGAATGTTGCCCAACGAGATAATAGAGCCGTTTCTAGCTGCGCTGCAGTCCGATGATTATCTGCGCACTATCAGGGATTACTGGCAGACGTTGCTGGTTGGGTCCAGCCAGGTGGTTGCAGAGAGGGTTATGAACGATCTGTATGCCACCCCGAAAGACGTGGTTGCAGGTGCCTTCAGGGATAGCCTCTTATTCGATCCGGTCTCCATGCTCCAGCGTTATTCAGGGCCAAAGCTCTCTGTTATAAGCCACCTGAATGATGCCCCCTACAGCCTTCATAATCTTGTTTCTGATCTGCCCTTCATAAAAATATCAGGCACCGGACACTGGCTGCAGATGGACCGGCCGGATGAGTTTAACTGGATTCTCGATCAGTTCCTCCACTCAGTGGAAGGCGGGGGAAAATGGCCGGAGGATGGCGGAAGATGACCGCATACGGCATCATTGGCACCGGCCACATGGGAAGCATGCTGGCAGAAGAATTTATTCGCAGGGGAGCGATCAATAGAGAGGAGCTCTGGGTGAGCAATCGCAGCCAAGAGAAGGCCCAAAAACTGGCAAGAAAGCTGGGAGTGCGAGCTGCAGATAACCTGAAGGTGGCGGAAAGGTCGGATGTTCTATTCCTGTGCGTGCGGCCTGTGGACCTCAAAGGGGTAATAGCTGAGACTAGTGAGCTGCTCACCCCGGAAAAGCTGATCGTATCGGTGGCAGTGGACTTTTCCCTCCGGCAGCTGGAGAATCTATGCCGGGCAAGGGCGGCCCGGGCTATTCCCAGCGTCGCCAGCGGTAAAGGATTAGGGGTCACCCTTCTCGTCCTGGGAAGCGGTGCCTCAGAGGATGATAGATCTCTAGTCTTTCGGCTCTTCGGGTCCATTGGCTGGCCGGTGGAGGTGGCAGAGGAGCAGCTGGAGGTGCTATCCGATCTCACCAGCAGCGGGCCCGCGTATATATCTGCCATCCTCAGGGAGTTCGCCCTGGAAGCCTCTATGCGGGGTGCAGGGGTGGATAAAGATCTGGCTGAGCAGTTGATCAAAAAGACACTGATCGGGACTGCGGCTCTCTTGGAGGATGAGAGCTTTGATGATCTGATTGCGATGGTGGCGACCAGAGGAGGGATAACTGAGGAGGGCGCAAAAGTGATCGAGGCCCTATCGCCGGAGATGTTCCGCCAGCTCTTTTCGGCGACCTCTGCCAAGCATCGGCTGGTAAAGGATAGGATAGGCAATGTGGAAGAATAGCTGATGCGCTTGATTGCGCTGATCGCATTGCTATGGGTCATTGCATCCAACCATCTCACTATCCCTCATTTCTTCCTCGCGGCGGAATGTCTCACTCGCGTGAGACGGCGGTTTATTTTGGCTTTAATGATATCGATTTTATTGATAAAGTGGCCAATATTTGCCATTCACTCAGTTGGGCACTGGATGCCCAGGTCCACAAAGCCGAAAAGTTTAAATAGCAATTTATACACTAACTAGAAGTTAGTAATATCAGGTATCAAGAATGATGATTCGAGAATTGATGTGGCCCAGGGAATGCAGGCCTCAAAGGATGAATTGATGGCGAATCGCCCTCTGGGGAGATCAACCTTTTACAGAGGAATGAGCGCCCCACATGATCAGAATAGCAGCAAAGATAAAAATCATTCAGGTGACGACAAAGCAAGAGAATACAAAAAAAGAAATGGAGGATTCTGATGGCAGGAGATATCACGCTTAAGGTAATTGAAGCCCGTCCCACTGATGTGGGAAGGGGCATCGCCCGGGTTGACCCGCAGGTATTGAACGATATGGGCTGGCAGGCAGGCGATGTAGTCAGCATTCAGGGAAAGAAGAAGACTGCGGCTTTGGTCTGGCCTGGATACCCTGAGGACACTGGCCATGGCGTCGTGCGCCTGGATGGAAACACCCGCCGAAATGCTGGAGTTAGCATCGACGACAAAGTACCCCTGAAGATCGCTCAGGCCACTCCCGCAGAGGTTGTGCTTTTCGCTCCCACCGTTCCCCTTCGGATCACCGGCGGGGAGGAGTATCTTAAGAGGTATATGGAAGGGCGGGTCATCACCCGTGGGGACATAATTGAGATCTCTGTGATGGGCAGAAAGATAGAGCTCATGGCCACCCGGGTCGCTCCCCCCAAGGAAGGAACGGTGATTGGCGAGCGGACGAGGATCGATATCACCGATAAGCCGGCCAAGGAGGAGAAGGTCGGACCGCGGGTCACCTATGAGGACATCGGCGGCCTCTCTGCAGAGATCAAGAAGGTCAGGGAGATGATTGAGCTTCCCATGAAGCACCCTGAGCTCTTCGAGCGGCTGGGGGTTGAGGCTCCCAAAGGCGTTCTGCTCTATGGTCCGCCTGGCACGGGCAAGACTCTGCTGGCAAAAGCACTGGCCTCAGAGACCAATGCCCACTTCGAGACCCTGAGCGGCCCGGAGATCATGTCCAAGTACTATGGCGAGTCGGAGGAGAAGCTCCGCCAGCTGTTCAAGACGGCAGAAGAGCAGGCACCTTCGATCATCCTCATCGATGAGATCGACTCCATCGCCCCCAAGAGAGAAGAGGTAACGGGCGAGGTGGAGCGCCGGGTGGTAGCTCAGCTTCTGGCTCTGATGGACGGCATGGAGACGCGCGGAAAAGTGGTGGTCATCGCTGCTACCAACCGGCCGGACTCCATCGATCCAGCCCTGCGCAGGCCGGGAAGGTTCGACCGGGAGATTGAGATCGGGGTTCCCAACAGGCAGTCGCGCCTGGAGGTACTGCAGATCCACACCAGAGGAATGCCCCTGGCCAAGGACGTGAACCAGGAGAAGTTCGCTGATGTAACCCACGGATTCGTGGGAGCGGATCTCGCTGCTCTGGCCAGGGAGGCGGCTATGCGCGCCATCCGCCGGGTGCTGCCGGAGATCGACCTGGAGGTCGAGTCCATACCGGTGGAGACGCTCAATAAGATCGAGGTCAACAACGAGGACTTCCTGGCAGCCCTGCGGGAGATGGAGCCTTCGGCCATGCGTGAGGTGATGGTCGAGTCCCCCAATGTGCATTGGGATGAGATCGGCGGACTGGCTGAGGTCAAGCAGCAGCTGATAGAGTCTGTGGAGTGGCCCCTTACCTATGCCAGGCTCTTCGAGCACATGGACGCCAAGCCGCCCAGAGGAATCCTGCTCTACGGCCCGCCTGGAACGGGCAAGACCATGCTCGCCAAAGCGGTAGCCACGGAGAGCCAGGCCAACTTCATCAGCATCAAAGGCCCGGAGTTCCTGAGCAAGTGGGTGGGCGAGTCGGAGAAGGCAGTGAGAGAGACGTTCCGCAAGGCCAGGCAGGCTGCACCCTCGGTGGTCTTCCTGGATGAGATCGACTCCATCGCTCCCTCCCGTGGAGGGATGAGCAGTGACTCTCATGTCACCGAGAGGGTGATCTCTCAGATCCTGACTGAACTGGATGGCCTGGAGTCCCTGAACGACGTGATGGTGATCGCGGCCACCAACCGGCCGGATATCATCGATGCCGCTCTGCTCCGTCCCGGAAGGTTCGACCGGCTGATCGAGATCAGCTTACCGGATGAGGAGGCCAGAAGGGAGATCTTGAAGATCCACACCTCTAAAAAGCCCCTGGCGGATGACGTGGATATAGAGGATATGGCCAAGAGGACGGACAAGTTCTCAGGCGCAGATCTTGGTGCAGTGGTCAATGAGGCGGTTATGCTCGCCATCCGGGAGTATGTCCTGAGCGGCCAGTGCAAGGCGGACGAGGAGATCTGCGAGTATAAGGTTTCCAAGAAGCATTTCGAAGAGGCCTTAAAGAAGGTCACGCCTACGGCTATAGAGCTGGACCTGTACAAGAGGTTCGCATCCGGCAAAGCGGCTTGAATAGCGGGAAAGAGAGAGCGAGAATGAGGCTGGAGAAAGGTCCGGCCTCGCATTTTTTTTAATTTATTTCTTGTTTTGCTTCAATATCCGATCATCGGATCATTACATTACATTTCCAAGAGTGGCCACAAACAGGGGGCAGTGTACCGCGCCTCTGTAGTGAACCGCTATGCTCTGACCTAACCACAGCGAAGCAGAGGCGCAAAGGCAATAATTTCTGCCAGAAATCACCCACACAATTCAGCGAAAAGCCAATTATTTAGTTGTGACTCAAGTTCAATAGCAGCTGATGATGATGTCTTTAGAACTGAAATATGATTTTTCAGAAGGTTTCTGGCATAATTCATATCCTGCAAGGATTGCTCCAATTCGAAATCCGATCCTGCAATTCTGGCCGCAAAGTACCACATGCCTTGATTGCATCGTTCTGGATTAATATTGCACTCCTTACAACGATCAACAATCCATTCTGCGATTGCTCTATTATCCATTTCGCTCGAATTATTCAATGACTGGACTATTCTGCGAATCCAGATATCTACTGGCTGCAAAAGCCATCTATCCTTGATGGGTGTCAAATTATAATTCACAGCAACATCTCGCAGAAAGAGCGAAGCAATCTTATTTCCAACTCCACGTATTCTTTTCAATCTATCATGAGCCACTTTAATCTGATCTTTATTCAAATCTTCCTTCGATGCAGAGATTATGTTTTTAGAACCTAACGCACACCAAATACACATTTCTTTAGTATTGCATGAGTTATCATCGTGATTCAAAGGATTTATGTCTTTATTTAATCCTTTATTGTGAATAAAACTGCCAAAAATTTTCCATATCTCTTGGGGAGAATCATTGTTAGCTTTAGACTCCTTTATTGCTTTTACAGCAGCGGGCGGATAGGAAGGGCTTCTGCCCTGATGTTCAAAAGCATATCCTATAAAAAATATACATACTGCATCAATTGAATTCCTCAGATGGTTGCAATACTTCCCCCACAATGGCTCTTGATAGGAAGCTCTAAAGAGGACTGAAACAGCCTCGAACATATTGAGCATATCTAGATTAGTCATGTCTTATTTCTCCTCTTTATCTCCTCTTCCAATACGATTCCATGCCTCTCGATACTCCTCCTTATCATAGGATGAGGGCTCCAGCCAATAAGATACTCTCCCATCTTTTCCTCCTCGATGAACGTTTTCCTTCACTTCCGAGGGCAGCATCACAAATGAATTTGGTTTTTCAAGCACATCATTTACTATGACCCAGAAGTCTCCTCCAATATTGTCCAGACTACCTCCCATTGGCACAGAATTGCGTTTTCTCAGAGACTTGACTTGAATCCCTTTAAAA
>JAEAMF010001930.1_pt1 | contig 13095 bp, 10 predicted proteins | sample 8958721 | NCBI WGS metagenome assembly JAEAMF01 (sample SAMN16933255, study PRJNA681124) | bioreactor sludge metagenome | isolation source: anaerobic bioreactor treating anionic surfactant - SDBS | place: India: Bengaluru | collected 2019-02-28
GTCATGCACGGGCCCAGTTGCAGCAAGGGCAACATGGTGACCGTCTTGGCTTCCCCCGGGCCTACGGCGAGGCTCGACACCGCCGCATCACTAAAACCCTCGATGCTGGCGCGGGCGTAGACCTGAGCCGCTTTGCTCCGTCGCGCACGATTGTCTATGGTCAGCTGGATCCAGGGAAATTCCTTCTCGGTCAGGTTGTGGCAGAAAGCAGTCGGGACAATCGGGGTCAGCAAGCTCACCGCCACCTGCGGCGCAGCCCGCAAGGGAGGAGCCTCAGCCTGGGTCACACCGGCATCCTCTGCGAGCTGTCGAACCAGCCGGGCATAGAGGACATTACGTGCCACGGCGATGCCACCCTCATCCCGGATGATGCCCAGCAAATAAAGCCGCTCCTGACGCCCGCTCAGAGGGCTGAAGGGAACCTGATGTTGCAGGATCTGAAAAGCACTGTGGAGCAGCGCCGGATCCTGCAGCTCAGTGCACACATTGCGGATGTGCTCATCGTTATGCAGGATTTCCTCGCGTGCTCTGAGGACGCTGGCCGTATACGGCGCGCCCTTGGCCTGTGCAGCGAACTCGTCGACCTGGGCCGCCAGACGCTGAGTCAAATAGGGATGGCCACGAGTCTCGGCATAGACCGCCTCGGAAAACTCGTGTACCTGCGTAGCCTTGATTGACGTACCAGCCAGGCCATACGCCATCAAACGCCGCACCTCGCCGAGAGACAAATCCGGCAGGTGGACCTTGGTAGCGATATTGCTGAACGGCGAAACCGCAGTCATGGTGAGGTTTAGCAATTCGCTACCACCGGCGAGAAGGAAAAGGAAGCGCCCCAGAGCCTCGCCACCCGGTAGCAGGCGGTTGCTAAAGACCGCGCGCAGCACGTTAGCCATGTAGATGGCGGTCTTGTCCGGAAGAGTGCTGATGGCATCGATAAGTACGGCTACTTTGCCGGCATTCGCCGACAACGCGCTCAGCCATTCCTCAAATTCCGGGCCGCTACTGACCCTGCCCGCCGTGTCCAGGGCGGCAGGCGATCGCAATTGTTTGGCCATCTCGACGGCGATAAACCCCAACAAACCGGCGGGGGTTGCCTCAGGAAGAATGCGCAGGTTGACGAGGACCGAAGGGCAGTGCGGGGGGAGCTCCTTCTGCAGACGATAGAGAAAGCTCGTTTTGCCCGTCTGGCTGGCACCGATCAGGGTTATGTAGGATTGAAGCGGGCCCAGGCAGAGCTCACGTACCTTCTGCAACTCTGCCTGACGGCCGACAAATAGCTTGCTGTCCGCCGGCAGAGGGCCTCTATAGTGAAAATGCGACGACATAGATGGTCGCTCCGTGATACAATTTGTCCCCTGGCCTGTGCCCGCCTCCGCATTCATGCGCCAATATTACACCCATTCCAGACGGTCGACAAACAAAATCCGGCGGCACAGCCCCACCGATCATACTAGCGCTCGTCCACCTCAACCGTCGCCCCCGGCGCCACGCGGGGGCGGTAGACCGCGGACGCGCCGGCCTGGCGCAATGCCTCCTCCAGGGGAGTAGCGTCCGGCCAGGGCCAGAGGGCGATGATCGTTCCGCCATCGCCCGCGCCGGCAAGCTTGGCCCCCAGGGCACCGGCCCGCAATGCGGATGCGATCAAACGTTCGTTTGACTCTCCGGATCCGCCCAGGTCACGCTGGATAGCATGGTTCTCGTTCATCAAACGTCCCAGCAATGACCAGTCGCCCAGCAGCATGGCCTTCTTGCCCGCCCGCGCGATCTCGGTGATCCGCTCGTAGCCCTGGACGACTGCCGTTTCGCCCTCTAACCAGCGTTCGCGAATTGGCTTGTGAACTGCACTGGAGGCATGCTGCACTCCGGTGAAGCCGAGCGCGAAGGGTAGTTCGGGCACGTACGGAGCGAGCGGCTCGATGGTGGCAAAGAGCTCGGCCTCCTCCTGGCGGTAGAACTGCTTCCCGCGAAAGTCCATGTAGTTCAGCCCGCCAAAAGTGCACATGTACGCATCCTGGTAGCCACAGACCACCTTCAGGTAGTGGAGCTCGACGTAGCGGGCCTGCTCGGCCAGGCGGTACCAGCTCCGCCGCTCGTTCTGCCAGGCCAGGAGCGCCTGCAACAGTGCAACCACCAGAGCGGTTGATCCAGCCAGCCCACTGCGCATGGGGATTTCGCTCTCATAGTCAACACAACAGGACAGAGGAGGCAGGCGCAGGTATTCCAGGACAGCCCGTGCCAGATCCAGGCGGTCTCCCTGAGGTCGCAGGTCATCGCGGCTGGCAATCCTGCACCGCTGCTCCCCTGTTCGCAGGATGAGCTTGGATTCGGGCGTCACCGTCACGCGGGCTCGCATGTCCACCGAGCAAGAGAGAACTGAGCCCCCGTACATGTCGGTGGGGTTGCCGATAATTCCGGCACGACCGGGAGCAGAACACACGATCCGGCGGGGTTTAGAGCTCATACGCTTTGGCCTTGATGTATTTGCGCGCGAGATAGCCATACCTCTCGTCGGCCAGAACAAAGTCGATGAACGCGTAAAAGTAACTCTCGAAAAAGCCTATGTAATAGCGGCTTTGGCCAGTGGGAAGCAGCCAGGCATAGACGGGCTTGTCCATCTGGATCAGCAGCTTGATCGCATCGGTCACCTGGACCTCCCCGCGAGCATCGGCCGGGGTGCGCGCCAGGGCCTCAAAGATGAAGGGGCTAAAAACGTAGCGCGCCGCCACAGCCAGGGTAGTCGGCGCCGTGCCCAGGGGTGGTTTCTCGACGATATCGGTCATGCGCACCGGCTGGCCAGGGGGTGGTTCGGCGCCAGGGAGGCGCACGATACCGTAGCGGAATGTCTCCGTCTCGGGCACTTTTTCCACGGCGATGATGGCCGCCGCATTCAGATCACGGTGGGCCCGCATCATCGCTCTCATCGGAGCAGAGGGATCGTCCGCCGTAATGATAGAATCTCCCAGAGCCACTACACAGTCTTCCCCGTCGACAAAGTCGGCCCCCATGGCAATCGCATCGCCCAGGCCCCGGGGAGCACTCTGCTGAGTATAGAAGAAGCGCACCTTGCCTTCCAGATATGTCAGATCGGAGAGCATGGTCTCATTGCCGGCGTTCTGCAGGGCGGCAACGAGCTGCGGATCGGAATCCAGATGATCCTCGATCGCCCGCTTGCGGCGCCCGGTGACAACCAGAACCTGGCGCAGCCCCGCTTCCTGCAGCTCTTCCACCACGTATTGAATCACCGGTTTCCGTCCTACCGGCAACATCTCCTTCGGCATGGACTTGGTGGCGGGCAAGAGCCGCGTACCCAGCCCCGCGGCCGGGATGATTGCCTTGGTTATCGTGTCTGCCATGGACAATTGCCTCCTGTATGTGCAAATGCGCAGCAGAGGTTGAAGCGAGCTCGTGCTGAGTCTCAACCGGCATACTATCGCCGGAGAATCCATAATACACCACAATGCCAGGTTCACCAATTCGCGGCAGGAAACACACGGTTGCCAATTCCGCCACTTTACGCTAGAATAGCGAATGTAGCTGGATGGATTGCCGGCAGGCGATATATAACCTTCAAGGAGGAAGTTAAATGAAACTAGCACAGAGGATGTCCCGGCTGGGCACAGAAACCGCGTTCGAGGTGCTCGCCAGGGCCAGAGCTTTGGAGGCGCAGGGCCGCGAGGTGATCCACCTCGAGATTGGCGAGCCCGACTTTGACACCCCTTCTAACATTATTGAGGCGGCGTGCAAGGCGTTGCACAGCGGCTACACTCACTATGTACCGTCCGCAGGTATCCCGGCATTGCGTGAAGCCATCGCGACCGAGATCGCCAAGACCCGGGGAATACCCGTAAACGCCAATCAGGTGGTCGTTACCCCGGGTGCCAAGCCGATCATGTTCTTTGTTATTCTGGCTCTGGCGGATGAGGGCGATGAGGTCATGTACCCCAACCCCGGCTTCCCCATCTACGAGTCCATGATCAATTTCGTGGGAGCCAGGCCGGTGCCCCTGCCGCTGGTGGAAGAGCGCGAGTTCGTTTTTGACGTCGACCTGATGCGCAAGCTGGTCACTCCACGCACGAAACTCATCATCATCAACTCGCCGCACAACCCGTGCGGCAGCATGATGAGCAAGGACGACCTAGCCGCGGTGGCCGAAATTGCCATCAAGAACGATATCATGGTGCTCGCCGACGAGATTTATTGCCGCCTGGTCTACGATGGCAAGTTCGAGAGCATCACCCAGGTCCCGGGGATGCCCGAGCGCACCATTATCCTCGATGGGTTCTCCAAGACCTACGCTATGACCGGCTGGCGAATGGGTTATGGCGTCATGTCAGAGGCTCTGGCGCCGCACATCTCCCGGCTGATGACCAATTCGAACTCGTGCACATCCGCTTTCTCGCAGGTGGCCTGTGTCGAGGCGCTTGAGGGTCCCCAGGATGAACCCTACAAGATGGTGGCCGCTTTCAGGGAGCGCCGTGACTATATCGTGCAAGCGCTGAACGAGATCCCGGGGGTGCGCTGCTTGCTGCCCAAGGGCGCCTTCTACGTCTTCCCCAATTTCAAAGAGCCGATCAAGCGCGGCAAGTTCGCCAACACCAAGGCATTCGCGGATGCGCTGTTGCAGGAAGCGGGCGTGGCAGCCCTGTCGGGCACCTCCTTTGGTGCGTACGGCGAGGGTTACCTGCGCTTCTCCTATGCCAACTCGATCCCGAACCTGAAAAAGGCCGTCGAGCGCATCGGCGACTTTGTGGCCAGGCACAAGTAATCACCGGGCAGGTGAGTATTGAAAAAGCCCCCTCCCAATGTGGAGGGGGCTTTTGTGTGCAGCTATCCCGCAGAACTGGGGAGTGCCCTACACTCTATCGTGCCAGAGCCCTGATGGCCAGAGGCAGGTAGAGCTGAAGCGGCATTACCTGGGTTTCAGCCGAAGCCTGGCTCTGTCGCCCAAAGGTATCGCTGACCCGCAGCGTGTTAAGCACAGAGCCGGTCTCGGCCGCAGCAGCTCTGACCCGCACCTGGAAGCGTACCTCGACCGAGCCTCCCTGCGGCACAGACCCAGCCCAGCGCACGGTCCGGCTGGAAGCCTCGTAGACGGCCTCACCGGTCAGTGTGCCCGCTATCAAGTCGAGTTCTGGCGGCAACACGTCCTCCATGGTCACGCTCGCGCCCGGATCAGCGCCGCCCAGCATGTCGTTCATCACGACCAGGCTGTACTGCAGGTTCTCCCCGGGTCTGGCCCGCTGCTTGTCAACGAACTTGGCCACCATCAGCGTGGCGTCCACGGTAGGGCTGGGAGCAACCGTGGGCGTCAGCGTCTGGGTCGCCGTCGCGGTAGGCACAAGAGTCGGCGTCGACGTGGGGGTGTGGGTCAGAGTAGGCGTCAGCGTAGGCGTATTCGTTGGTGTGCGTGTTGGCGTAGAGGTCGGCGTGTTGGTCGGTGTCGGCGTAGGCGTGGGCGCACGCCATTCCACAAAGAGCATAGGTCGCTGGTCCTCCGCGCAACGCGAGGAGCAAAAGGCCGATCTTCCACTCTGCGGATCCATGTCGCCGAGCAGGATCAGACCATGGTTCCCTTCGGTCACCCAGCGCTGCACAATGCTCGTGACGGGCACTTGCACCCAGGAGTTCTGGCCGGTCACTTCGGCAACCTCGAGCGGGTCGTGGCTCTGGCAGCGATCGGAAGCCCCTCTACAACCAGCCACTTCCCAGGCAGTGGTGGCCGTGGCCTGGTACCACGTGGCCTGGTTGGGCTGCCATTCCCTGTGCACGCAGTAGGCGGCCAGGCTGAACGGCAAGCGAAAATCCTTCGGCTCCTGCTCGGCCGGGACATACAGTTTCAGGTAGGCGGCGACGATGGTGGATTCAGGCTGGATGGCGGAGACATCGAACCAGAGCAAGGGCACCTTCCAGTTGTCCGCGCGAAGGTAGAGCCAGCCCTGATGGGTATGCGTGGACGTCGGGGAATCATAGTTCAAGTATGTGTCAGCACGGACCGGGAATTCGCGCTGAAGCTGGTCCGTGGCGACTACGGTTTCCGATCCTGATGGACTCGAAAGCAGCAACAAGGTCAAGATCAACGACAGCATTACAATGCAGGCAAAGACTCGCAGCAACGGTTTGCGCATGATTCACCCCTCTGTACTGAAGACGGAAAAGTAGGCGCTAGGTTCTTTCGTACTTTTCTTTCTTCAGGACGCCGATGTAGGGCAAGCTGCGATAGATTTCGCCAAAATCGAGGCCATAGCCGATGACGAACTTGTTGGGGATCTCAAAGCCCACATAGTCAAGCGGAACCTCAATCTCCCGCCGCGAGGGCTTGCTGAGGAGAGTACAGATGCGCACACTTTTGGGGTTGCGAGTCCTGAGGTTCTGTGTGATGTACTTGAGCGTACGCCCGGTGTCGATGATGTCCTCGACGATGAGCACGCTGCGTCCGGAGATATTGGTGTCCAGATCTTTGAGAATGCGCACTACCCCGCTGGATTCGGTGCTTGCACCGTAGCTGGAGATAGCCATAAAGTCAATGGCATGGGGGATGGTGATCTGGCGCATCAGGTCGGCGAGGAAGGAAACCGCTCCCTTGAGCACGCAGACAAGCAGAAGGTCCTCCCCTTCATAGTCCGCGGAAATCTGCTGGCCCAGCGCGTGAATCCTGGCGCTGAGCTCCTCGGCGCTGATCAGGACTTCAGCTACATCGTCATCCATGGTGGGCATACGGTCTCTCTCCTCCACGAGTATGGGGCACGTTGTACCTGGCTGCTCTCGCCGCTCGCAGCGGGTCTGTAACCTGCGTCTCTACCCGGACGAATATGGGGTATAGTATACCTCATAGTACGCGGCAGACAAACCCCTTCAGATACTCCCCCTCGGGGAAACTGAGCAGAATGGGGTGATCGGCAGCCTGCGCCAGGCGCTCGAGCACCTGCGCATCGCGCTGCGCATCCACGCTGGCGCCAAACAGCACCTTCTGGAAGAGATCGGAGGTCACCAGACCGGAACAGGACATGGTGAAGAGGATGCCATCCGGCTTGAGGAGCTGCATGGCCACCCAGTTGATGTCCTTGTACCCGCGGCAGGCAGCCTGCACCTGCGACTGGGCATAGGCGAACTTGGGTGGGTCGAGGATGATGAGATCGAATTTGCGTCCTTCCGCGCGGTACTGGCGCAGCACGGCAAACACGTCGCCAACGACGTATTCGTCATCCCCCTCCGGCAGGCCATTGAGCGCCAGATTGCGGCGAGCCAGGGCCAGCGCCTCGGCGGAGGTATCCACGCTCACCACGCGCCCGGCACCGGCGCGGCGGGCATAGACCGCAAAGCTTCCGGTATAGGCAAAGGCGTTCAGCACGGTACGTCCGCCGGCATAGCGCGCCAGGCGTGCGCGGTTCTCGCGCTGGTCCAGGTAAAAGCCGGTCTTCTGACCGTGCTGGATGTCCACCCAGAAACCATGACCGTTCTCGTGCATTTCCAGGTGTGAGGGTGGCTCTGAACCCCACAGCAGGCCAGTCTGCGGCGCAAGACCTTCCTTCTCTCGCACGTCCACATCGCTCCGCTCATAGATACCGTCGGGTTGCAGCAGCTCGACCAGCGTCTGGACAAGCTCCGCCTTGCGCCGGTCGATGCCCAGGGTCAGGGCCTGGACCACCAGATAACGCCCGTACTGGTCCACCACCAGCCCGGGCAGGAGGTCGGATTCGGCGTGGACCAGCCGGCAGGAGTCGCTATCTCCTGGCCGAAGCAGATCCTGACGGCGCGCAATGGCCTGCTGCAGACGGCGCCGCCAGAAAGCGGCATCCATCGCCTCCTCTTCGATCCAGCTCAGGCAGCGCACCACAATCTGCGAGCGGCGGTTGAGATAACCCCGCGCCAGAAACTTGCCCTGGTGATCCAGCACATCCACCACATCGCCGTCGGCCGGATCGCCCTGGAACCGCGCCACAGCCCCGGAGAAGATCCAGGGATGGTGATTGCGCACAGGTTTCTCTTTGCCAGGTTTGAGAATGACACTGCCCAACTCTATCCTCCCACCAACAAAGGCTGCGATACAGACCCCTGATCGTCACCTGCCGCGCTCTCACCTTGAGAAGGGCCGGCGGAAGCACCGGGCGTGAAGGACAGCACCAGCACCTGTATTGTCTCCTCAGTCACTCGGGCACGCTCGTCAATGCGCCAGCCAGCGAGCCACAACACCTGCTGCGGCGAGACAAGCAGAGGGATCGTGTCTCGCCATGCGCGCGGAATCTTGGCATTGATCATAAAGTTGTTCACCGTCGTGGGTTTGTCCAGACCTTGCGGCCAGAAGCGGTCGCCCGAGCGGCGGGGCCGCAGGACAAGCTCGCTGCCGCTGACGGCGTAATCCAGATAAGCCTGCCACCGCCCGCCATGCCGCAGGGCCGTGGAATCCAGCCTGTGCCGGTCAACCACCTGAGCGCTGATGGACCATGGCGAGCCCGGCAGGGGCGTCTGACCCGGGAGCTGAAGCGGCACTGTGGTATGCACCTGCGGCATGTCGGGCAACGGCGTGGCGCGGCCTTTGCTGCCAACAGTAAATTGCCCGTACTCAAGCGTAGCCTGTAGCTGCCGGGGCAGGGTAACGGCCATGCCCGTGGTGCCCGTCCGCAGCACCTGCACGGCATTCTCGATGTGCACCCAGTTGATGTTGCGCAGGGAGTCCCGCAAGCGATGGATGGCTTCGCGCAAGATCGAGCGCTGCAGGCTGAGGGGTAGGGCCCGCCACCCGGCCAGGTCAAAGGTGATCGCTTCCGGCCCCTCCTGCAGCGTTACCTCAACCCATGCCCGGGCAGCCTGTTCGCGCAAGAAGGCGTACTCCGCAGCCAGGATGTTGGCCGAGCGGAGGAGTACCTGGCGAATACCCGGATTAAAGGTCTCCAGGAAAGGCAGCAGTTCGTGCCGCAGCCGGTTGCGGTAGTAGGTGGTATCCAGATTGGAGCGGTCGAAACGGGGCTGCAGATGGTGCTCAGCACAGTACGCTTCAATCTCCTCCCGGGGTACCTCCAGCAAGGGCCGGATCAACAACAACTCGCCTGCCTTACCACCCGGCTCCAGCTCCTCATCCCCCAGGCGCAGCTCTCCGAGCCGCGAAACGGGCTGCATGCCGCGTAGCCCGGCCAATCCGGAGCCGCGCAGCCAGTGCATGCAGATGGTTTCCACCTGGTCATCAGCGTTGTGAGCGACGGCGACCTTATGCGCTCCGACCGCCCGGGCAACGCGACCGAGGAAGGCATAGCGCACCTGGCGAGCCGTCTCCTCAACGGCCTGCTTTCTCTGGCTGGCCAGCGACGGCACGTCCCGAGATTCGACGGTTGCCGGCAAGCCCCACTCCGCCGCAATGCGAGTGACAAAAGCCGCATCGGCTTCGGCCTCGGCGCCGCGCAACTGGTGGTTCAGGTGCGCCACATGCAAATGAAGGGAATACTCGTCCCGCAGGCACAGTAACAGGTGCAGCAGGCAAAGCGAATCGGGCCCGCCGGAGACGCCGATCACGACGGTATCTCCAGAGGACAGCAGTCGGTTCCTTTCGATTGTGCCTCTTACAGAATTCAGGAGTTCCATTGTACTCGTGACCCGTGGCGAGTGAAACGTGAAAGCGGCAATGCGTCCAGGATGTCGAAGCGAGGTGGCTAGGTTTGCTCGTCTATCCAGCGCAAGTAGTCTTCCGAACCGGCCACGACCGGCAAGGCGATGATTTCGGGCACCTCATTGCTGTGTAGCTGCTTGACGCGCCGCGCCAGATCCTCCATTCTAATGGCCCGTGTCTTGGCGAGCAGCAGCACCTCCTGGTCGGACTGAACCTGTCCCTGCCAGCGGTACACCGAGTGGACGGGCGACACGACGTTCACGCAGGCGGCCAACCTCTCCTCCACCAGGGCGCGTGCGATTTTTTCCGCCTCTTCCACCGAGCCCGTGGTAATCAGGACGACCACGTGTCGGGCCAAATACGGTCCCTCCTGGAGCTATTTTAGGGCAGAGCAGTAAAAGTGGGAAATGCAGACTAGAGATGAGAAAGAACTCGGCGTCCTCTGCGATCCCTGCGGTAAGACACTGATCACAGGGCGCATGCATCGGCCTGGCGACGGAATTGCGCCATGTCGACGATGGTGCCGCTGACGCGCGCTTCTTCGGCGGCAAAGGCCATCAGGTGACTCTCCAGGGAGTCGCGGGCGGGGGTCAATGCCCGGGCATGGTCACGCACGGCGCAGACAAAGCCGGCCATCAGTTGGGCATCGGCACCGCCATGCCCGGTGGCACCAATGGCGCCCACCGCGGGGCGGATCACCTCGACCTTGCCCGTGAGGTGATCGTGGATCTGGATCTCCTGCGCGGTGGGATAGTAGGAGCCAAAGAGCGTGGCGCGGGTGCCGTCATAGCGCATGGTGCGGCCCTCCTGGTGCGAGTGGCCGTGCATCACCAGTACCACCGAAGTGCCATCCTCCATCTCCATGTTGACGATCTGGTGGTCGACCACATCGTTGTCACAGCGGTAGACGCAGCGGCCATAGGGGCCGGTCTCCAGGGCTTTGCGGCGAGCCGCGGGGCTCGTGTCCTCGGAGATGATAGAGACGGGCCAGCCGCGGTAATCCCGCGCGGCAGCCAGAGGCGGTATCACACGCTCGGCGGCACTGGCCAGCGCCGGGTGATCAAGAATCAGACGGGAGGCCAGGCGCTCCAATAGCACCGGGGATTCGCGGGCTACGTGCAACAGGGGCACGATGTCCAGGTAGAGGCGGGGCGCATACCAGGGGCAGCAATCAGCGGCCGGACAGCCATCGGTGCAGCGCTCCGGTGCTCCGGGTGGGGCATTCTCCGGCCGGTAATGGATGAGCGAGCCGAAGGAGCTCAGGCGAGCGCACGGGCCCAGAATCCAGAACAGGATATCCATGTCGTGGCAGCATTTGGCCAGGATCATCGGGCTTTCGATTTTGCTGTTGCGCCAGTTACCGCGCACATACGAGTGCGCCATGTGCCAGTAGCTGACGTTCTCGCGGTGCTCGACGGTGATGACCCGGCCCAAACGGCCCGAGCTCACAATGCCGCGTATTTTGGTGAAGAAGGGAGAGTAACGCAACTCGTGACACACTTGCAGCAACCGCCCCGTGCGCTCCGCCGTCTGCACCACCTGCACACAGTCGGCCAGGGTGGTGGCCATGGGCTTTTCCAGCAGGACATCGTAGCCGGCCTCCAGAACGGCGACCGCCGGCTCGAGATGCAGTCGGTCGAGCGTGCAGACCAGCGCCGTGTCGGCAATCTTGCCCAGGGCGAGGAGATCTTCCCAGGTGCGGAACTGTCGCCCGGCAGGGATGCCGTGGGCCGCGGCAAAACGTTCCCGGCGGGCGTCGTTGGGCTCGGCGACGGCCACGAAACGGATCTCGTCCGGGTGCTGTACAGCATACGGGCCATAGGCGTCGTAGCCACGATTGCCGGCGCCGATCAGGATAGCGGTGAGAGGTTGGGGCATGATGTCTCCTACGAACCGTCAGAGTAGCGGCTGTGATCCAGTTTGTCGCGATCCAGCGTTTCGGCCTCTGGCACAGTGCGAGTCAGGGATGGCTGACTCACCGCCCCGCTCTCATCGGGCAGGGCTTCCTCCCCCGGGCGGCGCAAGGCGAGGGCCATGCCCACACTGAGCAGACCGGCGATGACCACCAGACCCTCGGTCACGTACACGCCCCAGGTGGATATGCCAAAGACGGCCACCGCATCCACCACAGCGTGCCAGGCAATAGCCAGCACGAACCACAGACGATTGCGCCGGGTAAAGGTCTGCAACACAACCAGGGAGAGGCCCAGGTGCAGACAGATGGCCGCCGCCCGCTCCAGGGCAGGAATCAGATGCTGGTAGTACGGCAGGGCCCAGTACATCTGCAGGGTACTGCGCACGCTTTCGACCTGATCGGGCCGGAGGGTCTGGGCCAGGTCCGTGCCGCGTAATGCGGTCAACTGCAGGAAGGAATAGAAGGATAACAGGCCAAGGAGGATGGCTTCCATACCGCCGTGGCCGGCGCCCAGCATGAGCCCGTCGTGCCACTGGCGATTGTCACGCAGCCAACGGGCATAGACAAGGTAGCGGGCGCTCTCCTCAAAGACGCCCGCCGAGAGGCCCAGCAGCAGCCCAAGGATGGCCAGCGACGCGCTGCCGGTCACGGGTTCCAGGCCCCACCTCCGGATGAGGGGCGACAGCACCCGGGCATTGAACGGGATGTGCAGCACCTGCGAGCCAACAAAGGCCAGCATGCCCAGGCCGAAGAGCCGCCACTCCGCTTTGAGGCGGCTCGCAATCCAGATGGCGAGGAGGACGGGCATGGCGATCATCAGCAGCGGATTGAGGAAAGCGGCAATGGTAGTGGTCATGGGGCAATCTTACCACGTTTTGCGCTTCCCGGGCAAAGGCCCGGCAACGCTGTCAAGCAGTCTGCCAGCAGTGACGCCGCGGACAACGCCTGTAGACCGGCAGACCACGTTTGGAATCCGTGTCATTCCGGCTCTTGACAAGAACGCCAGAATATGCTATACTAGTACTGTAATACTATATATAGAGGATACTGGAAGACATGACGAATGCCGAACTAGCCATTCTGACCCTGGTCGCGGAGCAGCCGCGGCACGGGTATGAAATCGAGCAGGTGATCGAGGAGCGCGGCATGCGCGAGTGGACGGAGGTGGGCTTTTCCTCCATCTACTACCTGCTGAAAAAGCTGGAACGCGACGGCCTGATCGCGGGGCGTCTTGAGGAGGCGCAGCGGGGTCCGGCGCGCAAGGTATACCATCTGACGCCCGCAGGCGGCGAGGCGCTGCAGCGTGGCATCCTGGAAGCGCTATCTGTCCCGCAGCGCGGGTACCCCTCGATACTGCTGGGGGTGGCCTCCCTGCCGGCTGTTTCCGTGCCACAGGCGGTGGACGCTCTGAAAAGGTACCGCAGCACGCTAATCCAGCAGCAGACACAGCTGCAAAAAAAGTGGCAAAGCCAGCAGCCACTACCGTACTTTGTGGATGCAACCTTTACCTACGGCCTGGCCCTGGTTGAGGCCGAAATCAACTGGGTGGACAATGTCATCACACGATTGGAGGAAGAACATG
>JAEAMF010001916.1_pt1 | contig 13085 bp, 10 predicted proteins | sample 8958721 | NCBI WGS metagenome assembly JAEAMF01 (sample SAMN16933255, study PRJNA681124) | bioreactor sludge metagenome | isolation source: anaerobic bioreactor treating anionic surfactant - SDBS | place: India: Bengaluru | collected 2019-02-28
TTTGTGTTTTTTGTTTTGTGTTGGGGGGGGGGGGGGGCGGCCCCCTCGCGCGCGCCCTCCCCTTTCTCCGCAACAACCAAAATTCCCCCACAACCCCCCCCCCCCCCCCCCCCCCTCCCCCCTCCCCCTTGACCGGGCGGGGAGGCCCCTTTATCATGCGGCCATGCCAACCCGCTCCGTCGCCGCCCTACGAACCGTCTGTCTCGGGCTCGCCGCCGCGGCCTTCCTGGCCGCGGGAGTTGCCGCGTGCAGGCCTTCTCCCCCCGCGCCGGCCCCTCCCATGTCCTTGGAGAGACCGCTGGCCCTGTTCGACGGCCACGGCGACATCGGCCCCGTCAAAACGGCCGGGACGGCCGTCGAGGACCCGGACGGCGGCGTGCTGGCCGTCTCGGGGAGCGGGGCGAACATGTGGTTCGGCTCCGACGAGGGGCATTTCGTCTGGAAAAAGCTCCGCGGCGACTTTATCGTCGCCGCCCGGGCGGCCTTCGTCGGTCCGGGCGTCGAGGCCCACCGCAAGCTCGGTTGGATGGCCCGCTCGGCCATGGACACGGGATCGCCGCACGCCAGCGCCGTCGTCCACGGCGACGGCTTGACGTCGCTCCAATTCCGGCGTTCGGCCGGGGCCGACACCGAGGAGCGGCAGCTTGCCCTCACCGGGGCGGACCAGATCCAGCTCGAGCGGCGGGGCGGGACGCTTATCATGTCCGCGGCCCGGTTCGGCGAGCCCTGCGTGAGCGAGAGCGTCACCGATCTGGCCCTCGGCGACGAGGTCCTGGTCGGGCTCTTCGTCTGCTCGCACAACGCGGATGTGATGGAAACGGCCCGGTTCACGAACGTCCGGGTGACCGTGCCCGCGCCGCCCGATTTCGTCCCCTACCAGGACTACCTCGGCGGCGCCATCGAGATCCTGGAGGTCGACACCGGCCGGCGGACGACGGTCTTCCGCTCCGACCGCCCCATCCAGGCCCCGAATTGGACCGCGGACGGCCGCTTCCTTCTTTATAACGTCGACGGCCGCATCGACCGGCTGGAGCTGGCCACGGGCCGGGTCGCGGCGCTCGACACCGGCTTCGCCACGGCCAACAACAACGATCACGTTCTATCGTTCGACGGCAAGCGCCTGGGTATCAGCCACCACGGCTCCGATGACGGCGGCGAGTCGGTGGTCTACACCCTGCCGTCCAAGGGCGGGGCCCCGACGCGCGTCACGGCCAAGGCCCCGTCCTACCTCCACGGCTGGTCGCCCGACGGCCGTTGCCTCGTGTTCACGGGCGGCCGGGACGGGAATTACGATATCTACCGCATCCCGGCCGAGGGCGGCGACGAGGTGCGCCTGACCGACGCGCCGGGTCTCGACGACGGGCCGGAGTATTCGCCGGACGGCCGCTTTATCTATTTCAACTCCGCCCGGACGGGCGTCATGAGGCTCTGGCGAATGGCCCCCGACGGCTCGGGCCAGGAGCCCATCACGTCCGGCGAGTTCCACGACTGGTTCCCCCACGTCTCCCCGGACGGGAAACGTCTCGTCTTTCTATCTTTCATGAAGGACGTCGCCGCGGACGACCACCCGTTCTACAAGCAGGTCTATCTTCGGATGATGCCGGCCGACGGCTCGGCCCCGCCGCGCGTCGTCGCCTACGTCTACGGCGGCCAGGGCACGATCAACGTCCCCTCCTGGTCCCCCGACGGGACACGGGTCGCCTTCGTCAGCAACTCCCGCTAGATTGTGTCCCCCGTCTGTCCCCGCTCCGGACTACCGGCCCGGATCGAGATACAGCCCGAAGGCCTTCGGCAGGAAGGCCGATACGTCGCTTCGGGACTTCAGGATCCGCACCCGGACCGCGCCCGCGGTGACGGTCGGGAACCGGACGATCCTCTTCCAGCCGATGGTCGTGCCTTTGGCGATCTCCCGCCAGCCCGCGTCGGCGAGGAGGTCCCGGCCGGTCACCGGCCCGGCCCTGTCCCAAACGTCCAGGGCGAACTCTTCGATGTGTTGCCCCCGGCCGAGAACTTCCGAGAGCATAGCGACATTGAAGGCCGTGGCCTCGCGGAGGGCGTACCACAGAAGGGCGGGCCTGCGCTTCCCATCCCGGGCCGGGCGGAAGCGCCGTTCAACGCCCGTCTCCATCTTCGCCCCTTCGGCCAGGTTGACGGCGAATGTCGCCTTGAGCCTGTCCCCGAGCTCCTTGAGCCGGCGGGCGTCGTTCTCGTGGATCCTGCCCCTCTTGTCGGGCGGGACGTTGAGGAGCAGCTGGGCGTTGCCGCCCACCGATGTGTAATAGATGTCGAGCAGTTGGTCGAGCGTCTTGACCTTGTCGTCCTCGGCGGCGTGGTAGAACCAGCCGGGCCGGATGGAGACGTCGACCTGGCCGGGGTACCACAGCAGCCGCCCGTCCCGCTTGGCCACCTCGGCGATCCTGTCCATCGAGCCCAGGTCGGGGGCCTGGGCGTCGAGCCCGGCGATGCCGCCGGGGTTCTTCTCGTCGGGCGCGTCGTCGTCGCCCGCGACCGGGATGACGCTCCACTCGCTCGCCCGCGTCACGCCCGCTTCGTTCCCGATCCAGCGCGCGTCCGGGCCCATGATGGAGATGACCGCCCCCGGCTGGAGCTCGCGGATGAGCGCGAAGTAGCCCGGCCAATCGTAGACCTGGCGCTTGCCGTTGGGCCCCTCGCCGCAGGCGCCGTCGAACCAGACCTCGGAGATCTCGCCGTACCTCGTCAGCAGCTCGCGCAGCTGGGCCTTGAAGTGCGCGTTGTACTTCGGCGAATCGCCGTAGCTCGGCTCATGCCGGTCCCAGGGCGAGAGGTAGACGCCGAACGCGAGCCCGCCCTTCCTGCAGGCGGCCGCGACCTCGCCGACGACATCGCCCTGGCCACCTTTCCAGGGCGAGCTCTTGACCGAATGCGCGGTGAACGCGCTGGGCCACAAACAGAACCCGTCGTGGTGCTTGGCCGTGACGATGAGACCCCGGATGCCGGCCGCCTTGACCGCCTCGACCCATTGATCGGCGTCGAGGTCGGTCGGGTCGAAGAGCTTCGGGTCCTCCGTCCCCTCGCCCCACTCCCGGTCGGTGAAGGTGTTCATGCCGAAATGGACGAAGGCTTGGAACTCGAGGGCCTGCCACCGCCGTTGCCGCTCGGACGGGACGACCCCGGCGGCCTTGGCCTCGAGCTCGGCCGGGGTGTCGTCCGGGCCGATCTCGACGGGACCGGGCGCGGGCAGCGCCGCCGGCCTCGCGCACGTAGCAAAGGCGACAAGGACGAGGGCGGCCGGCCAAAGGGCTTTCGTCATCGATAGGGCCTTTTCTTTCATGGCCTCTCCCCTGTCCGGACGTCCCGGCGATCGTGCGGGCTCAATATACAATAAATCCGAAGGGGGGACACGCCCGAAGTCGAACGGGATGTCGAACGGGGACACGTACCAAGGGTACATGTCCCCGTTCCCACACCCAGCTCCCCCAATATAACAAGACGGGGATAGGCCGCGAATCTCTCGGCCCCTCCGGCCCGAACAGGAGTCCGAACGGGGACACGTACCAAGGGTACGTGTCCCCAGTTCCCCCCTCTGCGGTGCCGTTGCGGCAAGTACCGGAGAGAGCGACCTGCAAGCCCCCCCCGGCGTTGACTTCCCGCCGGCCGTGCATTATGCTCCCCGGCGAATCATGAGGCCCCGCGGCGCCGCCGAGCCAAGGAGAACGCGATGAATCCCATCATCACCCTCAACGCCGTCGACTACGCCATCATCGGCGGCTACATCCTGGTCATGGTCCTGGTCGGCTACTCCCTCAAGAAATACATGAAGACCGGCGAGGACTTCTTCCTGTCCGGCCGCTCCCTGCCGGGCTGGATCACCGGCCTGGCCTTCCTGTCGGCCAACCTGGGCGCCCTGGAGATCATCGGCATGGTGGCCAACTCGGCCAAGTACGGCATCGCCACGGTCCATTTCTACTGGGTCGGGGCCATCCCGGCCATGGTCTTCCTGGGCATCTTCATGATGCCCTTCTACTACGGCAGCCGGGTCCGGACCGTGCCCGAGTACCTCAAGCTCCGCTACAACGAGGCCACGCGCGGCCTGAACGCCGTCTCCTTCGCCATCATGACGGTCCTCATGAGCGGCATCAGCCTCTACGCCATGGCCCTGCTGTTCAAGATCATGCTCGGCTGGCCGCTGACCCAGAGCATCCTCTTCGCCGCCGTGGTCGTCCTGCTCTACGTCTTCTGGGGCGGCCTGTCGTCCTCGATCTACAACGAGGTCATCCAGTTCTTCCTCATCTGGCTGGGCCTCCTGCCGGTCGTCTTCCTCGGCCTCAAGCAGGTCGGCGGCCTGGCCGGCCTGGCGGCCAAAGTCCAGGAGCCGCTGCTCCATTCCCTCAAGTACCTCGGCACCAGCAACAACCCGCTCGGCGTCGACTGGTTCGGCGTGGTCATGGGCCTGGGGTTCGTCCTGTCGTTCGGCTACTGGACGACCGACTTCCTGGTCGTCCAGCGGGCCCTGGCCTCCAAGAACCTCAACGCGGCCCGCATGACCCCCATCATCGCCGCCTTCCCCAAGATGCTCGTGCCCATCATCGTCGTCATCCCCGGCTTGGTCGCCCTGCTCGTCCTGCCCGAGATCGGCCAGGCCGCCGCCGGCACGGCCGACTACAACTCGGCCCTCATCCTACTGATGAAGCACTACCTGCCGAACGGCGTCCTGGGGTTGGCCATCACCGCCCTGCTGGCCAGCTTCATGTCCGGCATGGCCGGCAACGTCACCGCCTTCAACACCATCTGGACCTACGACATCTACGGCACCTACATCCGCAAGGGCCGGCCCGACGCCCACTACCTCAAGGTCGGCAAGTACACCACGGTCGTGGGCATCGCCATCAGCATCGGGACGGCCTACATCGTCCGGTCCTTCCCCAACCTGATGGACTACATGCAGCTCATCTTCTCCTTCTTCAACGCCCCGCTCTTCGCCACGTTCCTTCTGGGCATGTTCTGGCGGGGGGCCACGGCCTGGGGCGGGTTCTGGGGCCTGCTCGTCGGCATCCTGACCGCGGCCGGCCACTACATCCTCTACAAGGCCGGCGTCCTCAACTACCACAGCGACATGGCGGCCAACTTCTATCAGGCCATCTGGGCCTGGCTGGCCGATTTCGCGGTCACCGTCGGGGTCAGCCTGTTCACGGCCAAGCGCGACCCCAAGGAGCTGGTCGGCCTGGTCTTCGGCCTGACCCCGAAGCCGGCCAGCCATGCCCGCTGGTACGCCCGGCCGGCCGTCTGGGGCACGGTGGCCATCATCGTGGCCGTCATCCTGAACGTCATCTTCTGGTGATCGGGACCGCGGTGCTTAGGAGCGAACCATGATCAACGCCAACGAAACCAAGGACACGGAGGGCGGCATGGGCCGGGGGCACGTTCTCGACCTCAAGCTGCCGATCGGCTGGCTGCTCTCCGCCTATGGCGTCCTGTTGACGGTCTACGGCCTGCGGACCAAGAAGGAGATGTACGCCGTCTCGCTGGGCATCAACCTCAACCTGATCTGGGGCGTCCTGATGCTGGCGATCGGCGCCGGGTTCCTCCTGGCCGCCTTCCTGAAGCGGGGCGCCAAGAAGACCTGACGGCGCGCCGGGCGCTAGTCCCGGTTCTCGCGCAGCTTGATGTAGATGGCCGCCCCGCCGGCCTCGTCACCCCGCGACTGGACCTCGAACAAGTCCTTCTGGTTGTTGATGAGCTGGGACAGCTGCTTGTAGCCGTACGTCCGGGGATCGAAGCCGGGGTCGAGCTGGCGCAGGTAGAAGCCGATCTCGCCGAGGTTGGCCCAGCCGTCCTCGTGGACGGCCATGTCGAAGGCGCCCTTGAGGAGCGGGACGGGGTCGTACTTGACCGCGGCCTCGGTCCGCTCTTCGGCCTCCTCGCGCTCCTGGGGCTCCCGGGTCTCCTTGCCGCCGCCCTTGCGGCCGCGGCCGCCGCGGTCGCGACGCCGGGGCTCGCGCTCCCGCTCCCGCTCGCCCCGCTTGGGGGTCAGGTTCTCGGTGTAGATGAAGATGTTGCAGCCGTTGACGAAGGCCTTGGGGGTGGAGCGCTTGCCGACGCCCATGACGAAGAAGCCCATCTCGCGGATGCGGGTGGCCAGGCGGGTGTAGTCGCTGTCGCTCGAGACGATGACGAAGCCGTCGACGAGGTGGCCGTGGAGGATGTCCATGGCGTCGATGATCATGGCGCTGTCGGTGGCGTTCTTGCCGATCGTGTAGCGGAACTGCTGGATGGGTTGGATGGCGTTGTCGTTGAGGGCGCTCTTCCAGCCGGACATGTTGACGGTCGTCCAATCGCCGTAGATGCGGCGGATGGTCACCAGGCCGTACTTCCCGGCCTCGGTCAGGATCTGGCCGATCAGGGAGGGCTGGGCGTTGTCGCCGTCGATGAGCAGGGCGATCTTCCTCGTTTTTTCTTCGATGAACGTCTCGGCCATGGGTGTTCCTTTCTTAACCGTTCGATTCCCGGCTTATCTTATATGAATTGATAGGGGCCTTCAACCTTTTAGGGATAGGAGGACCGATGCCGAATCGCCGCCCCGATGCGGTCTTACGGAAAGCGCGGCGGACGGCGACGCGACGGCGACGGGGGGCCGGCCCGGAGCCACCTAAGGGAGCGGAGGTCCAGATGGGCCGCGGAGAGACACGGAGCGGCGCATCTGGGAAATATCCAGAACAAAGCCCTCGCCCAAGATATTTCGCAGAATCGAGCTTCGAGCCCTCCGCCCGATCCTGCAGGTCCGCTGCGAAGACTCCGCTCCCCGCCGGAGGACGGATGGGGGGTGGCGCCGGAGAAAGGAGCCGTCTTGCCGCGGCCTCTTCCGCGAGACGGCTCAGGCCTCCTCGAGAACCTTCCAGCCGAGCGCGTCGGCCAGCCCGCGAGACGGCTCAGGCCTCCTCGAGAACCTTCCAGCCGAGCGCGTCGGCCAGCTCGTAGACGGGCTTCTTGAGGTCGCCGTAGACCGTCACCCGGTGCCAGCCCCACTGGTCCCACTCGGCGAAGAGCTTCTCGATGTCGCCGACCGGCTCGGCCGCGAGCTTGGTCCGGCAGGCCCGGTCGTCCGGCGAATTGCCGACGGCCTTGCCCTGATGGAAGAGCATGAGCTTCTTCTCCGGCGAGACCTCGACCGTGGTCGTCATGTAGCCGGCGGGCAGGATGGAGCGCACCGAGGCGCCCTGGCGGTCCTCGGAATGGGTCAGGATCTCGAGGGCGTTGGCCGGGCCGGCCGGGCCGAAGGGCCGGTTCGAGGCCACGCAGTGGGCGTAGATGATCTGCCGTGCCGCCGTGTCGACGACCGGGTCGGAGATGTAGCCGGGACGGCCGTTGGTCAGGGCGGTCATGGCCACCATGGTGGCCGTCGAGCGGACATCGCACTCGCAGGCCCCGACCAGGCCCTCGTTGAGCAGCTCGTGGAAGCCGAGGCAGGGATAGGCGTGGATGTGCCCGCCGTAGAACCCGCCCAGGCAGTTGATGGTGATGGCGTTGGCCCCGTATTCCCTGAGGACGGCCTTCTGGCCCAGGTACATGGCCGCCGACGTCAGCAGGGTCTCCGGGCTGACGCCCTCGACCTTGGCCGCCGTCGCGGCCCAGCGGTCGGCCACGGCCTTGGCTTCGTCCTTGTCGGCCGCGGCCCAGGCCTCGTTGACCTTGGCGAAGGGCACGTCGACGACGTCGATGCCCATTCCTTCTTTAATGGCCGGGGCGATGCCGGGCCAGCCGCCGCCGACGGCCAGGATGCGGGACTCCTTCATCTTCTTCAGGCAGTCGCCGGCCGCAAGGACCGCCAGGTCGTCGGCCGCGACGTCCAGGCCGCTTGGGGCCGGGGTGGCGGCGCGACGGGAGGCCGCGACCAGGCCGGCGAATTCCTCGGGCCGGCCGCTGGCCTTGACCCGGCCGAAGGCCTTGCAGGCGGCGACGAGGTCCTCCAGCCGCGACGAGGCCACGAAACCCAGGTTGGGGATCTTCTTGCGCAGGAAGTCGGCCGTGTAGACGAGGAAGCCGCCGCTGCCGCCGTACGGGAAGTCGACATAGAGGGTCGGGGCGCCCGAGGCCGCGACGGTCTGGACGACCCGGTTCCAGCAGTTGAGCTGGACGACGATGTATCCGTCCATGGGCGCCGCGGCGTCGTCGGCCAGGACCTTCTTGGCCTCCTCCTCGCCCTTGGCCATGGAGACGGCCAGCTGCCAGCCGGGGAAGGCCTGGCGCAGCGCGGCCGTGGTCCGCTCCATGACCGGCCCGAAATCGAAGCCGACGTTGGGCCAGTCGGGCTGGGCCTGGACGACGGAGTGGAGGGCGTAGAGGACGCGGACCTTGAGCTTCTCGGCCTTGGAGCAGGCCTGGAACAAGCCGGCCGGCGCCAGCACGCCGATGGCCCCGGCCGAGGCGGCCGTGGCCAGAAAGCGTCTGCGGCTCAAGGGGCAGCCGGAGCATCCGGAGGGATTCGCGTTCTTGGTCATCGGGGCCTCCTTCGTCGCGTACCGGATGGCCCGGCCCCGGGCCGGGCGCCGGGCCGATGCTAAATCAGCCCGCGCCGGGATGTCAACGGATGAATTGACCCGGCCGCGGCAATGCCGCTATAGTGCCGCCATGGAGAAGCTGACGAGACGGGGGTTCCTGGCGCGCTCGTGGGCGGCCGCGGCGGCGACGGCGGCCGTCCCGGCCGGGAAGGCCGGCACGGCGGAACGGCCGGGGGACGGCGGCCGGGCCGGGGCCCTCGCCCTCCGTCTGGGCCTGGCCTCCTACACCTGCCGCGATTTCGATCTCGACACGACGCTGGCCATGGCCCGCCGCGTCGGCCTCGGCCGCATCACGCTCAAGGACATGCACCTGCCGCTCGACCTTTCGGACGACGCCATCCGGGCCGCCGTGGCCAAGGTCCGGGCCGCCGGCCTTGTCCCCTATGGCTGCGGCGTCATCTACATGACGAACGAGGCCGAAGTCGACCGGGCCTTTGCCTACGCCCGGGCGGCCGGCTTCGAGATGATCATCGGCGTGCCGGAGCACGGCCTTCTCGATCGGGCCGAGGCGCGCGTCCGCGAATCCGGGATCCGATTGGCCATCCACAATCACGGGCCGGGCGACCTCCGCTATCCCACGCCGGGGTCCATCCTGGAGCGCATCGCCTCGCGCGAGCCGCGCCTCGGCGTCTGCTTCGACGTCGGCCACTGCGCCCGGGCGGGCCTCGATCCCGCGGCCGAGGCCGCCCGCTGCGGTCCGCGCCTCCTCGACGTCCACATGAAGGACGTCTCGGCGGCCGCGGCCGAAGGCGGCACGGTCGAGGCGGGCCGCGGCGTCATCGACATCCCCCGCGTCCTCGGCGCCCTGGCCCGAATGGGCTACGACGGCACGCTCGCCTTCGAGCACGAGAAGGACGGCCGCGATCCCCTCCCCGGCCTGGCCGAATCCGTCGGCTATGTCCGGGGCGTCCTGGCGGCCCTGGCCGCCAAGGCCAAGTCCCGGCCCTGAACACAGGAGGTCGTCCATGACGGACACGACGGCGGCCGCGGCCCCCCGGCCCACACCCAAAGAACGATTGGCCAGCCTGGACGCCTTCCGCGGCTTCGACATCCTGACCATGGTCTTCGTCAATTACATCGCCGGGATGAAGGCCATCCCCTTCATCCTCCGGCACGCCGAGGCGGCCCAGGACGTCTTCACCTTGACCGACGTCGTCTTCCCCGGCTTCCTGTTCATCGTCGGCGTCTCCATCCCGCTGGCCCTGGCGAAACGGCGGGCCGAAGGCCGGTCGACGCTGGCCCTCGCCGGCCACGTCGTCGTCCGGACCCTGGCCCTCCTCTTCCTGGGGGTCCTGCTCGTCAACGAGAGCCGCTTCTCGGCCGCGGCCACGGGCCTGTCCCGCGATCTGTGGTACTTCCTGGCCACCCTGGCCGTCTTCGGGCTCTGGGCCGTCGCGCCCAAGTCGGCCACGGCCAGAAAGACGCGCGTCCTCATCGGCCTCAAGATCGCCGCCGCGGTCCTGCTCGTCGTGCTGGTCGTCGTTTTCCGGGGCCAGGGCGAGGACGGCCGCGTGACCTCGCTCCAGACCTCGTGGTGGGGCATCCTGGGCATGATCGGCTGGTGCTATCTCGCCGGGAGCCTTCTCTATCTCGCCTGCCGCGGCCACCGCACCGTCCTGGCCGGGGCCGTCGGCCTGATGACGGCCCTTTACATCGGAGCCCGCCACGGGGCGCTCGATTTCCTGGGTCCGGTCAACGGCGTCATCAACATCGGCAGCCTGTTCGGCTCGCACGCGGCCGTCGTCACCGCCGGGATGCTGGCCGGCAGCGTCTTTCTGCGCCAGGACGGCCTCCCCGAGCCGCGACGCCGGGTCCGCTTCCTGGCCGTCCTCGGGACGGGCCTGCTCCTGGGCGGCTACATCCTCCGGCCCCTGCACGGCTTCAGCAAGATCTACGGCACCGAGTCCTACTGCCTGGCGACGGCCGGGATCTGCTGCCTCCTGTTCCTCCTTTTCTACGCCGGTCTCGACCTCTGGGGGAAGCGGAAGGCGGCCGCGTTCCTCGTCCCGGCCGGCCGCAATCCCCTGTTGGCCTATCTCCTGCCGGGGCTCATCGGCAACGCGGCCGGCCTGTTGGGGACGCTCGTCCACGCCAACGTCGAAGGCTGGCTCTGGCCGTTCGCCGAGGCCGGCGGCCTGCCGGGCATGCTCAACGCGGCGGTCATGACCGGCTTGGTCCTTCTCCTGACGACGCTCCTCACCCGGGCCGGCCTCGTCCTCAAGCTCTGACCGGGGCCGGGGGCCCCGGCCCCGGTGTGATAGAATGGAAGCGGAAAGGGTCCGGAGGAGTGGAATGAACAAGCGCCGTCCCGCCGCCGTCCTGTCGTCCGCCCTGGTCCTGGCCGCCCTGGCCGTCCCGGTCCTGGCCGCCGCCAAGACCAAGCTCGATCCCGAAAGCAGGAAGTTCTACGAGACCGCCCGCCTCATCATGACCAAAGAGGAGGCGAAGATCTGGGAGCGGCTGCCGGACCTCGAGGGCCGCAAGGAGTTCATCGCCGATTTCTGGCTCAAGCGCGACCCGGACCCGGACACGCCCGACAACGAGTTCCGCAAGGAATTCGAGGCCCGCGTCGCCTACGTCAACCGCCGCTTCAACAAGGAAGGCGGCCCCGGCTACAACACCGACCGAGGCCGGGTCTACATCTTCATGGGCCCGCCGGACAAGGTCGACGAATACAGCCCCGAATTCGGCGGCTCGGTCCGCGGCTTCACCGACATCTGGGTCTACTACGGCCGCCAGATGGCCGTGGTCTTCGCCGACGAGAAGGGCGACGGGCGGTACCGCATCGTCCGCACGGAAGGCGATTTCTTCGGGGCCATGGACCTCATGAAGCTAGGCCGCCTGGTCGGGCCCGACGACGTCTTCACCGGGCCGTTCGTCAAGTTCGAGGCCGTCTACGACGCCAAGGCCGGCGAGATCGAGGTCCGCCTGCCGGCCAAGGACATGCTGTTCCGGGAGAACGAGCAGGGCCTGCAGCAGGTCGACCTGGAGTTCCTGGTCTACATCTATCCCGGCGGCGGGGCCGGCAAGGAGATCTTCCGCGAGGAGCGGACCGTCGCCATGACCGGCGCCGCGCTCGACGCCCTCAAGACGGTCAACGTGCGCTTCGCCCGTCCCCTGGGCCCCGGCACGAGCTTCGTCGACATCATCATCCGCGGCCGGGGCGGCCGGGGCGGCAAGATCCGCCAGGTCTTCGACCTCAAGGCCCCGGCCCGGGCCCCGGAGCCCCCGCCCGCCGTTTGACATCGCCCCCCCGCCTCCGCTAGTATGGGCCCTCCGGAAAAGAGAACATCCCGATGAAAGTCCGCCTCTTCCCCAAAGACCAGAAGTTCTTCGACCTCTTCCGCGAGGACGCCGCCAACCTCCGGGAGGGCGCCCGCGCCCTGCAGGACCTCGTCGACCGCTACGAGGACGTCGAGCGCAAGTACCAGCGCCTGAAGGCCATCGAGCACCAGGGCGACAACATCACCCACGAGCTTTTCACCCGCCTGCGCGACACGTTCGTCACCCCGCTCGAGCGGGAGGACATCCACGGCCTGTCGAGCGGCCTCGACGACGTCCTCGATTGCATCGAGGGCGTCGCCAGCCGCATGTGGACCTACAAGCTGGAGAGGCCCACGCCCGAGATCAAGAAGATGGTCGACATCATCGTCCAGGCCGTCGACCAGATCTTCGAGGCCGTCGACCACCTCGAATCGCTGGCCCACGTCCACGCCTTCTGCAAGCAGATCAACATCCTCGAGTACCAGGCCGACGTCATCTGCCGGGAGGCCATCGCCGACCTCTTCGCCCACGCCGAAACGCCGGCCGAGCTCAAGAACCTGATCATGCTCAAAGAGATCTACACCCGGCTGGAGGTCGCCGCCGACCGCTGCGAGGACGTGGCCAACGTCATCGAGGAGATCATCGTCAAGTCCAACTGAGCCTCATGCCCAGCGCCGGTTTCGTCTTCGTCCTGTTCATCATCCTGGTCGCGTTGGCCTTCGATTTCACGAACGGCATGCACGACGCGGCCAACTCCATCGCCACGGTCGTCTCGACCCGGGTCCTGACGCCGCGACAGGCCGTCCTCTGGGCCGCCTTTTTCAACTTCGTCGCCTTTCTGATCTTCGGCACGGGGGTGGCGCACACGATCGGGGCGGGCATGATCGACATTTCCGTCGTGACCCCCCAGGTCATTTTCGCCGCGCTCCTCGGGGCCATCGGCTGGAACCTGTTCACCTGGTACATGGGCCTGCCGACGAGCTCGTCCCACGCCCTCATCGGCGGCTACGCGGGGGCGGCCATCGTCAAGGCCGGCTTCAAGGTCATCATCGCCCACGGCTGGGTCAAGACGGTCCTCTTCATCTTCATCGCCCCCCTGATCGGCCTGGTCCTGGGCGTCCTGTTCATCACCGTCACCACCTGGGTCGTCCGCAAGAAGAACCCGACCCGCATCAACAAGGCCGCCCGCAAGCTCCAGCTGCTGTCCGCCGCCCTCTATAGCCTGGGCCACGGCGGCAACGACGCCCAGAAGACGATGGGCATCATCGCCAGCCTGATCTACGC